>ENA-UPTB01000218-UPTB01000218.1-human-gut-metagenome-genome-assembly--contig:-NODE-218-length-62487-cov-17.012226_pt1 | contig 62487 bp, 53 predicted proteins | sample MGYA00250046_ERZ773369 | MGnify/ENA primary metagenome ERZ773369 (study PRJEB29103, sample SAMN06111938) | human gut metagenome | biome: human gut; feature: ankylosing spondylitis patient; material... | reverse complement strand
CATGACGGCAGCCTGTACGGCATTTGTCATGTTCCAGCTCATGGCGTACCGCGGCTATGACGCCGAGCACGCCTTCCGTTGCGGCGCCTTCCAGGTAGTCAACTTCCTGACCACCACGGGCCTGTTCAACGACAACGCCGCCCTGTGGCCCCATGTCACCTGGGTGGTGCTGGCGGTATGTATGTTTGTGGGAGCCTGCTCGGGCTCTACCAGCGGTGCCTTCAAGAGCATACGCAGTATGATGGTGCTCAAGGTGATACGCAACGAGTTGCGGCAGATACTCCACCCCAATGCCGTGCTGCCGCTGAGGGTCGACGGCGTCAATGTGCCCATCCAGAAGAGGGTGACGCTGCTGGCATTCCTCGCCACCTATGTCATCATGCTGCTGGTGGTGGCGTTTATCATGATAGCCTGCGGCATAGACCACACCAATGCCATCACCATCTGTCTGAGCAGTCTGGGCAACGTGGGTCCCTCGCTGGGTCTGGAGATAGGTCCCACGATGTCGTGGAGCCAGCTGCCCGACCTGGCCAAATGGACCTGCTCGTTCATGATGCTCGTAGGGCGTCTGGAGATATTCACCGTGCTGGTCATCTTCACCCCCACATTCTGGAAAGACAATTAGAAAACGACAAACAGTATAAAACAACAAACAATAAAGCGTATGAAACCATTAAAGTTTAAGGCTCTGTTGAAGCAGACCATCTGGGGTGGCGACAAAATCATCCCCTTCAAGCATCTCGATGACCATCTCGAGAACGTAGGCGAAAGCTGGGAAATCTCTGGCGTGCCCGGCAACGAGACAGTGGTAGCCGACGGCGAGTATGCCGGCAAGAAGCTCAACGAACTGGTAATCGAGCAGAAGGACAAGCTCGTGGGCAAGGCCAACTATGAGCGCTTCGGCGACGAGTTCCCCCTGCTCATCAAGTTTATCGATGCCCGTCAGGACCTCTCTATCCAAGTGCATCCCACCGACGAGATAGCCAAGCGTCAGGGCAAGGAGCGCGGCAAGACCGAGATGTGGTACATCATGGACTCTGACAAGGACGCCAAGCTCTACAGCGGTCTGAAGAAGCAGATTACCCCCGAGCAGTACAAGGCTATGGTCGAGGACGACACCATCACCGACGCCCTCGCCCAGTATGAGGTCAAGGAAGACGACTGCTTCTTCCTACCCGCAGGCCGCATCCACGCCATCGGCACAGGCTGCTTCCTCGCCGAAATCCAGCAGACCAGCGATGTCACCTATCGCATCTACGACTTCAAGCGCAAGGACAAGGACGGCAACTACCGCCAGCTCCACACCAAGGAGGCTGCCGAGTGCATCAACTACACCGTGGAGGACGACTACCGCACCCACTATGAGCACAAGAAGAACGAGGGCGTGACCCTGGTGGAATGTCCTTACTTCACCACAGCCGTCTATGACCTCGACGAGCCCATGACGCTCGACTACAGCGAGCTCGACAGCTTTGTAATCCTCATCGGTCTGAAGGGCGAAGGCACCATCACCGACAACGAGGGCAACACAGTGACCATCAGCGCCGGCGAGTCTATCCTCGTGCCTGCCACCACTGACACGCTCAGGGTCGAGGGCACTATCAAGATGCTCGAGACTTACGTATAAACCCTCATCGCATGGCCGATAGGGCATGTACTCCCCGCCGCAAGGCAATAACAGAAAGCGGGAGGAAGCACGGTATCAGCAGATACGGTGTTTCCTCCCGCTTCTTGTATGGACGGGGATGACGGTGACGGAGGCTGTGGGCTACTCTCCGGCTGCGGTGGCTGGCGGGGTAGGGTCGGCCGCAAGGGCGGTGGGCCCGGCGGTAGCCCCAACAGTCTCGGCTGGCGCAGGGGCATGATAGGTGTCGAGGAAGTGCTGCACATCGGCACGGATGTGAGCAAAGACATCGGAGAGCACATACCCCATGTTCTTCTTGAGCATCGCCTCGACATCTTCCACACTGTGCGAGTAGCAGCTCAGCTCATTGCGGCGCTGGGTGGAGTGCATGCTGTCGCGCGAGATTTCGTTTTCGCGCTCGCGGATAAGTTGGGCGCAGATGCGCGTCATGGCTGGGCTCACCACGCGGTCGAAGAGATGATGCCCCTGTATATATAAATAGGTGGTCTGTGGCGTCACGCCCAACGAGCGCAGACTCGCCTCGACCTTGGGGTAAGCCTTGACGCCCTCGGGGTAGTTGCGGCGCAGGGCGTCGAGCCGTCTGACCACCTTGTGAGACAGGCGGGCGAGCATGTCCTGGGCATGGACGATGGAGAAGTTGCCCATCTCGATGATGGAGAGGAAGTCGCTCATCGTGAACTCGCCGTAATGGGGCGTGCGATAGAACCATACGTTCCACACGAAGAGCGGATAGATAATCTCGGAGAAACTGCGCAGATAGCCGTTGAAGTCGAAAATGTGGTGGTCGTTGAGGGTGATAGCCACGCAGACATCGTGGAGCGACGGGGCGTAGCACTGCAGGTTCTCGATGGCATAGGCGTAGGTGTGGAAGACGTATGGGCTGTCGATAATCTGCTGCGAGGTGGGCGTGGCCTTCTGGATAAGATAGTCGTAGTCGGCATCGACGCAGGCAATCATATCACTGCCCACGCGGTCGGTCATGAGCCGCATGAGCGCCGCCTTCTTGCCACGGTTGAGCTGGCGGGAGCGCGAGGGGAGCATCACCTGGAAGTAGTAGCGGTCGGTCTCGAAGCTCGAGAGGACAGTGCGCCAGAAGAACACGTCGTCGTAGCTTTCGACATAGGCCACGATGCGGTGACGCGCCTGCCTGGAGTTGAGCCTGTTGGCAGCCGACAGGTAGTCGGAGGTGATGCTGTCTTTGAGTCGTCTACCCATTGTTGACAATAATATCGGATACCTCGGTCACACGGTCCATCCATCCGTTCATGATGACAGCCGGACTGTGGGTGGTGAGGATAATCTGTACGTTGGGGTTGAGCTCGAGGATGAGGTCTATGAGCTGCTGCTGCCAGTCTACGTGCAGGCTCACCTCGGGCTCGTCCATGAACAGCACGTAGGGCTTGTTGTCCTCGACCAGCACGGTGAGCAGGATGGCGAGTATCTGCTTCTCGCCGCTGGACAGCTGATAGGGCAGTAGCGTCTCGCCGATCTGCGTGAACCGAATCTCGTTCTCTGTGCGCACAATCTTCTTGCCCGTGTCTGCGAAGAGTCTGTCTATCATGTCCTGGAACTTCTTCTTGGGCTCACTGATACGCTGGGCTTCGGCGGCACCGTCGCAGCCGCCCTGTTGGAGCACGCTGATGATGCGGTTGCCAATGTTGACCTGGTAATCGAGGTAGCGGCGCTGCAGTTGGAAGAGTTGCCAGTCGAGCTCGGTGACCAGAGAGATGTCGACCTTGGTGAGCATGTCGGCGTTGAGCAACGGCCTGTCGAACGAGCGTATGATATCGTAGCGTATCCATTTGGCGTCGGCTGGGCTCACAGTGAGGTGGACGCCCTTGAGCATGTGGCTGGGAAACTCGCCGCCGGCGGCGAGGCCCTTGACCACCTTGTTGAGGATGGTGCTCTTGCCCACGCCGTTGACGCCGCTCAGCACATTGACGCGGCGGTCCAGTTGCCACACGACATGACGCTGCCCGCTCCACAGCGACTCTATCTCTATCTCCTTGATGTAATCGGCATATTTCTGCATGATGATACAGGTTAAGTTTTCGCACAAATTTACGAAAAAAAGCCTTGCCTTGCACCCATTTATGGCTTATTTGTTTACCTTTGCCCCCGAAATTTAACTATTAATAAGATTATGAATGACAATCGTGCGCTCAAGGCCCATCTGAGTCTGCTCTTCGCCGAAATCTTTTGGGGCCTTATGGCTCCGGTGGGCAAGGATGCCATGGCCCACGGCATCGACGGTATCTGTCTGGTATCGCTCCGCGTGGCAGGCGCCGCAGTGCTGTTCTGGATGGCGTCGCTCTTTGCGCCCCGTGAGCGCATGGCACGCCGCGATGTGCTGCTGCTGGCTGTGGCGGCACTGTTTGGCATTGTGTTCAACCAGTGCATGTACTCCATCGGACTGGGCATCACCTCGCCCGTCAATGCCAGCATCGTCACCACATCGATGCCCATCTTCGCCATGGTGCTGTCGTTCTTCATCCTGCGCGAGCCCCTGTCGGCGATGAAGGCGGGTGGGGTAGCGATGGGCTGTGGCGGCGCCGTCATCCTGATCGTGAGCAGCGCGTCGGCAGCCAACGCCCGGGTGGGCGACTTGCGAGGCGACGTGCTGTGCATGATGGCCCAGTTGTCGTTTGCCCTCTATCTGTCGCTGTTCAGCAAGCTGGTGCGCCGCTATTCCGTCATCACCGTCAACAAGTGGATGTTTCTCTGGGCATCGCTCTACATCCTGCCCATAGCCTCGCCCCACCTGATGGCCAACGACTGGTCGGCAGTGGCTCTTACCACCTGGGCAGAGGCAGGCTTTGTGGTCTTCTTCGGCACGTTTGTGAGCTACCTGTTGATGATGGCTGGCCAGCAGGTGCTGCGCCCCACCGTGGTGAGCGTTTACAATTATGTGCAACCCATCGTGTCGGTCACCGTGTCGGTGCTTACGGGTCTGGCCGTCTTCACGCTGAGTCAGGCGCTGGCGGTAATCCTCGTCTTCTCGGGCGTATGGCTCGTCACCAAGTCGAAGTCGCGCCGCGATGTCGAGCATCCCGAGGCCAAAGATTAATCCCGCCGGGCTGTTTTTTCGCATTATCATCAGAGATTTTATCATTTTTATCCCCTTCGGCTCGGCAGAAAGTGCTAACTTTGTAGCATCATAGACAGCAATTACTAATTTATTATAAACGATGATGAAACAAAAGACACTTCTTATTGCTCTGGCGCTGATGGGAGCGGTTACCGCCTCGGCACAGAAGCATGACGGCGGGCTCAGCAATGATATGCTCGCTGCCATCCGCAAGGCTCAGCCTACAGCGGCTCAAGACAAGGCGCTCTTCAATGCCATTGCCGCTAACTCTATCGACGACCTGGCGAAGAATTATGCTGCCAAGCGTCCTGTAGACACCCACTTCAGCAACGAGACTCCCAAGCAGAAGATTCACAACCAGCGCAGTTCGGGCCGCTGCTGGATGTTCTCTGGCTTTAATGTGCTGCGCGCCAACTTTGCCAAGCAGCATCAGGACAGCCTCTGTGTAGAGTATTCACAGGCTTATCTCTTCTTTTACGACCAGCTGGAGAAGGCCAACCTCATGCTCCAAGGCGTCATCGACAATGCCCGCAAGCCCATCGACGACCAGCGTGTGCGCTTCTTCTTCCAGCACCCCATCAACGATGGTGGTACCTTCTGTGGCGTGGCCGACCTCGCCGAGAAGTACGGACTGGTGCCTATGGCAGTGATGCCCGAGACCTACTCGTCTGACAATACCAGCCGTATGGCAAGGATTATCTCTTCCAAACTGCGTGAGTATGGTCTTGAACTGCGCTCGATGGTGGCTGCCGGCAAGAAGGCTCAGGACATCCGCAAGCGCAAGACCGAGATGCTGGGCACCATCTACCACATCCTGGCTCTCACCATCGGCGAACCCGTGCAGGAGTTTACCTACGCCTTCACCGACAAGAATGGCCGCACCCTGACTCCCGCCAAGCGCTATACCCCCAAGTCGTTCTACGATGAGACCGTAGGCCACTCGCTCAACGGCTCCTTCATCATGGTGATGAACGACCCTCGCCGCGAATACCACAAGACCTACGAGGTGGAGTATGACCGCCACACCTATGACGGCCACAACTGGAAGTATCTCAACCTGCCTATGGACGATATTGCCCAGCTTGCCATAGCCAGTATCAAGGGTGGCAGCAAGATGTACTCCAGCTACGATGTGGGCAAGCAGCTCGACCGCAAGCGCGGCTATCTCGACACTGAGAACTTTGACTACGGCTCGCTCTTCGGCATCACCTTCGGCATGGACAAGGCCCAGCGCATCGAAACCTTCGACAGCGGCTCTACCCACGCCATGACCCTCACTGCCGTAGACCTGGACAAGGACGGCAAGCCCGTGAAGTGGAAGGTGGAAAACAGCTGGGGAGCTGACAACGGCTTCGGTGGATGCTTCATCATGACCGACCGCTGGTTCCGCGACTACATGTTCCGCCTCGTTGTCAACAAGGAGTATGTGCCCGAGAACCTCCTTCGTGAGTTCGACCAGAAGCCGGTAATGGTTATGCCCGAAGACCCACTCTTCGCCGAGGATATGTAAGCACATAATCATCCCCATAACCAGAGCCCGAGTGACGGAGGCCACAGCCTTCTCGCTCGGGCTCTCTCTTTTTGTTATTCGCCTATGAATAATGATATTTTAGTGAGTTTTAACGATTATGGTTAGCCTTCCCCGCCTAATCATGGTAATTTTGTTACCAATTATGAAAAATGTTATCTTTACCCTAATCCTGTCGGCCATGGCGCTGATGCCCGTGCATGCCGACAATAAGCCGAGCAAGCTCTCGGCGCAGGCGTTGTATGCCCAGTTTCAGAACCCGGACAGCCGCTATCGTCCCTTCGTGCGCTGGTGGTGGAACGGCGATGCCGTCGTAGGCAAGGAGCTTGTGCGCGAGCTCCACTTGTTGCGCGATGCAGGCATCGGCGGTGTCGAGATTAATCCCATCTCGCTGCCCTACGGTGCCGACCAGCACGGCTACAAGCAGCTCACCTGGCTCAGCCAGCCCTGGCTTGAGGCCCTCGATACCACGCTGACCGAGGCACGCCGCATCGGCATGACCTGCGACCTGCTCATCGGTTCGGGATGGCCCTTCGGCAGCGAGACTCTGCCCCACAAAGACCGTGCATCGGTGCTGCTTACCGCTGCCATCCCTCTGACTCCCGGCCGTCATTACGAGTTCTCCAAGTTTGACCTTTTCAAGCGCCTCGACCCTGGAGTGTCTATCACCAACTCAGCCCGCGAGCCCCGCTTGGAGATAGCTTATCTCGTGCCCGACTCCATCAATGACTTCCGCCAGGCCAAGGATGTCACCGCCGAGTTTGCCAATGGCAACTACGTAGTAGACACCCCCGCCGAGGGCAAGTATCAGCTCTACGCCATGGTGCGCTTCGACTCCTTCGCATCGGTCATCAACGGCGCTCCTGGAGCAGCCGGCAGCATACTCGACCACATGAATGCGGGTGCCGTACGCCGTTACCTCGACAATATGTACAATACCATTGAGACCAAGACGGGTCCCCTCTCGCGCTGGTTGCGTTCGTTCTTCGTCGACAGTATGGAGCTCGAGGGTACCAACTGGACCGACGACTTCCGCGAGGAGTTCAAGCGCCGTCGCGGTTATGACGTGATGCCCTGGCTGCCCTTCACCATGTTCAAGGTAGGACGCCTGGGCGATGTGGAGAGCTATATCTTCGGTGCCAAGAAGGGCCCCGACTTCAAGAACCAGGTAGACCGCGTGCGCTACGACTTCGAGCTGACCAAGGCAGAGTTGCTGCAGGAGCGATATACCAATACCTTCACCTCATGGTGCAAGGAAAAGGGCGTCAAGTCGCGTGCCCAGGCTTACGGACGAGGCTTCTTCCCACTCGAGTCATCCCTCTCCTACGACATTCCCGAAGGCGAGTCGTGGACTACCAACTGGTTGCGCCACCGTCTGGGTGAAGAGATGGGCGATAAGGACTACCGCCGTGGCCGCGGATATACGATGATAGACAAGTATGTCTCTTCGGCAGCCCACCTTACCGGCAAGCGCCTCGTGAGCTGTGAGGAGATGACCAATACGTATCTCGTCTTCAATACCCCGCTCGAACTTATCAAGATAGGCACCGACATGTCGGCCTTCTCGGGTGTTACCCACTCCGTATGGCATGGCTTCAACTACAGCCCGCGCGATGTGGCATTCCCCGGATGGGTCCAGTATGGCAGCTACTATAACGAGAAGAACACATGGTTCCCCTACTGGAAGTATCTGAACAACTACCGTGCCCGCGTGAGCAGCATCCTGCAGAATGTGGACATGCAGACTGACATCGCCATACTGCCCCCCAACGCCGACCTGTGGACCGAGATGGGCGTGCAGACCGAGCCGTTTCCCCGCGACCTCAACGTGACCTATACTTCCCTCATCTGGGAGGCCATCCATAAGAATGGCGGCGGCGCCGACTATCTCAGTGAGAGCATCATCGAGAAATGCGACGTGCGCGATGGCCATCTCTGCTATGGCCCCAAGAGCTATTCGGCTATCTTCCTGCCCGAAGTCAAGGGCACTACCCAGGGCGTGATGGACAAGTTGCTCGAGTTTGTCCGTGGTGGCGGCCGCGTGTTCTGCATCGGCACCTATCCCCAGCGCTCGCTCGGTCTGAAGGACTATCAGGAGCGCGACGCCAAGATGCGTGCCACCGTTGACGAGCTCAAGGGCTACGCCGACCGCTTCGTGCTGCTCGAGAAGCCCCAGGACGGCAAGTATCTCGAGTGGTATCGCAACGTGATGGACAAGTATCAGCTCTCCCACGCCGTTACCATTACCAACCCCGACCGCTTTGTGCTCCAGAACAGATACAAGGCCGACGATGGTTCCGACCTCTTCTTCTTTGCCAATGTCAACCTGAAGGACAGCAAGCAGACCGATGTGGTCTTCCCCGAGAGCATGACCCGTGGCAAGTCGGCATGGCTCTACGACCCCGCCGACGGCAAGCGCTACACGCTCAAGCTCGACGGCCAGCGTCTGCACCTCGACATGGGTCCCGCTGAGGCCTTCTTCGTGGTCTTCAACGATGTCAAGGCCAAGGCTCCCGTCTACAAGCGCAAGCCTCTGCAGGGCGAGCAGTACATCGAGTTGGGCAACTGGACCGCCAGCCTGCACCACTCGCGCGAGGGATGGGTCAAGACGATGGCCATGCCCGACAGCCTGCAGGACCTGAAGAACACGGAGTACTCCCACTTCATGGGCGACATCACCTACACCACCACCGTCAATGTGGAGAGCGGACGCATGCCCAAATACCTTAACTTAGGACGCGTGTGCGAGATAGCCGAAGTCAAGATCAATGGACGCTCAGCCGGGGTGCAGTGGTTTGGCGACCGCGTCATCGACGTCGAAGGCATGCTCCATGCCGGTGCCAACACCATCGAGGTCAAGGTGACCACCCTCATGGGCAATTACATGCATACCCTCAAGGACAACAAGGTGGCACAGCGCTATGTAATCAAGCGCAATCACCCTCTGCGCTCTATGGGTCTGCTGGGTCCGGTGCGTCTGTATGAGTAGTTAATTTTTGATTAAAACCGAAAAATAAACGACTATATCTTAGCGGGTATCTATTTTTTGTAGTACCTTTGCAGTCAGCATTTAACGAAGATAAATCAATTATGGCACAAGAAGACGTTTTCAAGAAGATAGTCAGCCATTGCAAAGAGTATGGCTTTGTTTTTCCCAGTTCAGACATTTACGACGGTCTCGCCGCCGTGTATGACTACGGTCAGAACGGCGTTGAGCTTAAGAATAATATCAAGGAATATTGGTGGAAGTCGATGGTGCTGATGCACAGCAATATCGTGGGTATCGACGCCGCCATCTTCATGCACCCGACCGTGTGGAAGGCTTCCGGCCACGTCGATGCGTTCAACGACCCACTTATCGATAACCGCGACTCCAAGAAGCGTTATCGTGCCGACGTGCTCATCGAAGACCAGATAGCCAAGTACGAGGAGAAGATAGACAAGGAGGTTGCCAAAGCCGCCAAGAAGTTCGGCGACGCCTTTGATGAGCAGAAATTCCGCGCTACCAATCCCCGTGTGCTCGAGCATCAGCAGAAGCGCGACGCTCTTCATGCACGTTACACCGAGGCAATGCAGGGTCCCAACCTTGAGGAGCTGAAGCAGATAATCCTCGACGAGAACATTGTAGACCCTATCAGCGGCACCAAGAACTGGACAGATGTGCGCCAGTTCAACCTGATGTTCTCTACCGAGATGGGTTCTGTTTCCGACACTACCAACAAGATTTACCTGCGTCCCGAGACCGCCCAGGGTATCTTTGTCAACTACCTCAACGTGCAGAAGACCGGCCGCATGAAGCTGCCCTTCGGTATCGCACAGATAGGAAAGGCTTTCCGCAACGAGATAGTGGCTCGCCAGTTCGTATTCCGTATGCGTGAGTTTGAGCAGATGGAGATGCAGTTCTTCTGCCAGCCCGGCACGGAGATGAAGTGGTTCGAGTACTGGAAGCAGTATCGCCTCAAGTGGCACGAGGCTCTTGGCATGGGCGCCGAGAACTATCGCTTCCACGACCACGAGAAGTTGGCTCACTACGCCAATGCCGCCACCGACATCGAGTTCCGCATGCCATTCGGCTTCAAGGAGGTTGAGGGTATTCACTCACGTACTAACTTCGACCTCTCTCAGCATGAGAAGTACAGCGGTCGTCAAATCAAGTATTTTGACCCCGAAACCAATGAGAGCTATGTACCTTACGATGTTGAAACCTCTATCGGCGTAGACCGTATGTTCCTCAGCGTGATGTGCCATGCCTACACCGAGGAACAGCTCGAGAACGGCAGCCGCGTAGTGCTCAAGTTGCCCGAGCCACTGGCTCCCGTCAAGTGTGCCGTGCTGCCCCTGGTCAACAAGGACGGACTGCCCGAGAAGGCACAGGAGATTGTCAACGACCTGAAGTTCCACTTCAACACACATATCGAGGCCAAGGACTCTATCGGCAAGCGTTACCGCCGCCAGGATGCCATCGGTACTCCCTTCTGTGTCACCGTCGATGGCGATACCCTTACCGACAACACCGTTACCCTGCGCTATCGCGACACGATGAAGCAGGAGCGTGTGCCTGTAGACCAGCTCCGCGCCATCATCGAAGACCGCGTGAGCATCACCAGTCTGCTCAAGAAGCTCAATTGATTTTTTCACATCCTCCCTGTTGTCCACCGACGGCAGGGAGGATATACATAGTATAATAGATGATAAAGAATATCGTAAAATTCTTATTGATGGCATTGCCTCTCGTGATGGCATCGTGCTCCGAGACCCCCGGCGAGCCCAGCGAGTTTGAGGATTGGCAGAATCGCAATGAGACTTACTTCAACAATCTCTACCAGACAGCCAAGAGCAATCCCGCCAGGTACAAGGTAATACGCAGTTGGGACTTGCCCGAGAATGTGGCCACAAACCCCGACAATTACATCGTAGCCGAAGTGCTCCACGAGGGAACCAGCACCGAGAGTCCTATGTACACCGACTCCGTGACGATACACTACCGTGGTTGCTTTATCCCCACGACATCGTACCCCGCAGGATATGTGTTCGATCAGACATGGACGGGAGACTACGACCTCACCACGATGAACTCCACGACCTACACCGCGTCGACCTTCATCGACGGTTTCACCACAGCGCTGCTCAATATGCACCCCGGCGACCGCTGGCGTGTCACCATTCCCTACGCTCTGGGTTACGGCAAGTCGACCTACGCCCCCAGTGGTGCCACCACATCTATTCCGGGCTACTCTACGCTGGTGTTCGACCTCACGCTGGTTTCGTTCCATCGTCCCGGAACAACCCGACCATAAGCCGAGCTGACGACTGTACAGAAAGCAAATACACAGCATACTACAATTATCCGCAATACCGACCGACTGGTATTGCGGATATTTTTTTCCCCTATCGTCGCTGTAGCCCTTCCCATCCACAGCCTTGCCGGGGGCAGCAAGCGGCAGGGCACCACCCTCTGTGGGTAGTGCCCTGGCTGCAGTGCTGGCAAGGAGTCTGTCCCTGCGCTATATATATAATAAGGTGGGCGCCTACCCCAAGTACTTGGCGAGAATGTGGGCCTGGTCGCTGCCTTTGAGCTTGAGGATGCAGCGCTCGCGTATCTGGCGCACGCGCTCGCGGGTGAGATTGAACAGGTCGCCTATCTCTTCCAGTCCCTTTTCGGGACAGCCTATACCGAAGCAGTATCTCACGATGGTCATCTCGCGCTCCTTGAGCACCTTCTGCATGACCTGGCAGAGCTCGTCGGTGAGACTCTTTGAGTCGGCCTCCTTGTCGGGGCTCCATTTGCTGTCGGCCTGTATCGTGTCGGCTATCGTCGTGTCTTCGCCAGACTGCAGGGGCGTGTCGATGCTGGTATGAGGGCCGTGGCTCTTCAGCACCTGACCGATTTTTTCAGGGTCTACATTGGTGATGGCTGCCAGTTCGTCGACCGAGGGCAGCCGCTGGTGTTTCTGCATGAAGTCGTTGGTGGCGTTGGCTATGGTGTGCAGCACGCCCTCTACATTGAGCGGCAGCCGCACCATGCGACCCTGTTCCGAGATGGCTTGCAGCACGCTTTGGCGTATCCACCACACTGCATAGGAGATGAACTTGAAGCCACGGGTCTCGTCAAACTTGTCGGCAGCCTTCATCAGACCTATGTTGCCCTCGTTGATGAGGTCGCTGAGCGCCAAACCCTGGTGCTGGTATTGCTTGGCGACCGATACCACGAAGCGCAGGTTGGAGGTGACCAACTTCTCTCTGGCTTTCTCGCCCTCCGTTCCGCCGTGTTTGATTTTCTGGGAGAGTTCTATTTCCTCTTCTATATTGAGAAGGGGGAATTTGGCTATCCAGGTGAGGTAGGAGCCTAAAGTCTGATCACGATTGGTGATGCTGTTGGATATCTTAAGTTGTCTCATCATTTGTATTAAACTTGTTAGTTGGTTGATGGTCAGTTTGTATGCATTCCCATGTTAAAAGTGGCGCAATATACCATAATTATTCCATATCTCCAAATATTTCTTCATCTTTTTTCGATTTTTCTTCATTGTCCTTGTCTTTTCGGCGTTTTATGCCCCAATCCAGCTGCATCGCTCCGTGGGTAATAGCGTCATTATCACAACTCTGCCGACCCGCTCAGCGCATCTACTGACCATCTTTCCCCTCTTTCCCAGAGCCTTTGCGCCCCTGCCGACCGTCATTGCCGGCTCGTATCGTAAGGCACGAGCCTGCGTATCGTATGATACGGGCTTTCGTTTCTTATGTTACGTGGCCTCGTGCCTTACGATACGAGCTGCTGACTCTCATCTCCAGCCTTGCCGGAGGGCATGGCGGGCCGAGCCAAGGCGGATGGCGGAGCGGGCGGGGGCATGACTCGTCCAGCCAAGGCGGCAAACGGCTGTCTGCCATGGATGTTGGGGGTGGGCATCAGGCTCTGCTACCCCGTATCAGCCCCTTGGGCACGCCTATCTACAGCCTCTGGAGCAATAAAGCCAATCTTTGGCGTGTTGATGTATATCAAAAATATAATCATTTTGTAAACTTTTTCCATAGAATAGCTTTCTAAATGTCAGAAAACGCTTAACTTTGCATCAGAAATAAGAAATAAGGGTATTTCTGTTCAAGGTAATAAAGATAAGGATAACATTTGCATTTGCATTTAGACATAAGTGATTGTCATAGGTATTAAGTTAGGTAATTAGACATATGCACAGGTGTAGTCGCGATGACTGTCCTATGCTTTTGGATAACAAAAAGAGAATTTTGAGAGAGAAAATGAAAGTGTAGAAATGCACTTTTGAAGAAGGCGGCTCCACAGAGGGTCGCCTTTTTTCGTCTCCATGCCAGCCACCGCCATATCCGCTCCGCCGTAAGCCGTGCAGGGCGCCAACGCAATGGCAGCCGAGCGCCACTGCCATGACAGCGGAGGATTATCGTCATGACGGCTGCGGCCAGAACGGCAGCACCGGGCGCATGGATGATGATGAGCGGCGCATGGGGGCACAAAACAAACACGCAGTAACGGCATCCAGGGATGCGGCTACTGCGTGTCGGCTTTATGGGCGAGGCGGTCTACTCTTCGTCCACGTAGTAGTGGGCATAGTTGTAGAAAGGCTCGGTGACCACCTTGTCGCTCGTCTCGGTGTAGGTGTTGCCGTAGCGGTCTTTGGCCACGATGGTGACAATCGCCTTGGGGTCCTTGGGCTGGTAGAAGTACCAGTGGTTCATCTTCAGGTAACCGTTGCGCTTGCTGAAGAAATTGTAGGGATTTGACTTGACATACTTGTGGTGATAGCCCACGGCAAAGGCGTCCTGACAGGGCGTCTTCTGCAGTCGGGTCATCTCTGTCTTCACTCCATTCTCGATGGCGAAGAGTTGCCAGCCCGAGTCGGCGTTGAAGACATTGGCCACGATGATGCCCTTGCCACGCGGCAGGTTCCAGTCGGCGGCATAGCTCTCGCCATTGAAGTCGGTGTCGGCGAGGAAGAGCGTCATCTGGCGGCTCTTGTCCCATCGCGTACCTTTATAATAACAGTCGTCAATCTTGTTACCCTTGACGCTGTAGACGTAATAGCCATTGGGCACACCGTCGATGTTGAGGTTGGACTGCCAGATGTCGCCACAGGCGGCGGCATGACAGCGCTCGAGCACCTGACGGCCGTTGAGTTCTATCTCGTTGTTGATGGCAAAGTGGGTGTGTCCGCAGAAGAGCTGGTAGCCCTTGAACCTGTCGAGCATCAGGAGTATCTTCTCCAGACGGTTGGAGGCGTAGTGGCCCTTGCCCATGTCATTGGGATTGGGCTTGAGGGTACGGTTGCCGAAGGTGAAGGGGATGTGGTAGCTCAGCACCACCATCTTGTTCTTGGGCACCAGGCTGAGGTCGCTCTCGAGCCAGGCCATCTGCTCGTCGGTGAGCTCGCCGGGCTGGTAGTAGGCACCGCCCCGGTAGTAGATGACATTGTTGATGCACACATAGTGCACGTTGCCGCGGTCGAAGGAGTAGTCGGTGGGTCCCCATGCCTCTTCCCACTTGCGCTTGAAGAGCGCCTTGCCGTCCTGGTCGTGGTTGCCGATGACCGAGAACGTGCGCATGCGGGTAGAGCCGAGCACGGCGCGCATCTGGCCCTCCAGTTTCTCGTTGTAGCCACCATAGTACTGCACGTTGTCGCCCATGCTGAGCGCATAGACGGGCATATCGTCGGGCAGCGAGGCGAGGGTCTTCTTGATGTCGGCCATGGTCTCGTCGGTGAAACGGTCTATATCGCTCTTGCGCACGGCGTTGTCGTTGGGGCCCTGGAAATAGGGGCCATAGGCATTGGTCACCTGCGGGTCGCCGATGACGATGAGCTTGTAGCTTTTCTCCTTGCCTCGGGGCATACGGGTGAGCTGGAAGTCATAACGCTTCACGCTGTCTACTACCTGCCGGTAGAAGCAGGCGGTATTGTCGGTGGCTGAGTGGGTGGGCACCTCACAGTCGGCGGGTACGGTGAAGTATACAAACTTGGTGGCGCTGTTGTAGGGCAGCTCGTAGTTGCCCTTGGTGTCGGTCTGCACGCAGGTGAACCCGTTGCTCACCACCACCCCGCGCATGGGGCGTCCTTTCTGGTCGGTGATGGTTCCGGTAAACTTCAGCGTGTCATTTTGGGCTGTGGCCTGCACGGGGCTGAGCATGGCGAGTGCTATGGTGGCAAGGGCCGTCAATAGGGTTGTCTTTCTCATGTATGGTTGTCTTGTTGCTGATTATCGTTATAAGCAAAAGCCACACCCAGATGATGGGCTGGGTGCGGCTTTCGTTGTGATGGGTTTATCTGGTCTTGTTACTTGCCGTAGTAGTGGGCATAGTTGAAGAACGGCTCGGTCACGGCGTCCTTGCTGCTTGCGGTATAGGTATTGCCGAAGGGGTCGGTGGCCTCGATGGTAATCTCGGCGTTGGCGTCCTTGGGGATGTACGAATACCAGTGGTTCATCTTCAGATAGCCGTTCTGCTTGCTGAAGAAGTTGTACTTGTTGGCTACAGCATACTTCTTGTGGTAACCCACGGCAAAGGCATCCTGTCCGGGAGTGCTCTGCAGACGGGTCATCTCGGTCTTCACGCCGCCTTCCACGGCATAGACCTTCCACTTGGAGTCGGCGTTGAAGATATTGGCCACGATGGTACCCTTGCCCTTGCCCAGCAGCCAGTCGGCGGCATAGCTCTCACCGTTGAAGTCGGTGTCGGCACGGAATACAGACATCTGCTTGTTCTTGTCCCAGTTGGCGCCCTTGTAGTAGCAGTTGCTGATGGTTGCACCGTCCATGGTGTAGACATAGTAGCCGTTGGGGGTACCGTCGATGTTGATGTTGGACTGCCAGATGTCGCCACAGGCTGCGGCGTGGCTGCGCTCATAAACCTCCTTGCCCTCGAAGATTATCTCGTTGTTGACAGCGAAGTGGGTGTGACCGCAGAAGAGACGGTAGCCGGCAAACTGGTTGAGCAGGGTGAGTATCTTGCCCAATCGGGTAGAGGCATAGTGGCCGCTGCCCATGTCGGTGGCACCGCTGAGACGGCGGTTGCCGAAGGTGAGCGGGATGTGGTAGCTCAGCACCACCATCTTGCTCTTGTCGGCCAGCTTCAGGTCGCTCTCGAGCCAAGCCATCTGCTCATTGGTGAGCTCGCCGGGCTGGTAGTAAGTGGCGCCAGAGTAGAAGTATACGTTGTTGAAGCATACATAGTGTACGTCGCCACGGTCGAAAGAGTAGTCGGTGGGCCCCCAGGCCTCTTCCCACTTGCTCTTGTAGAGGGCGCTACCGTCCTGGTCGTGGTTGCCGATGACCGAGAAGAGGCGCATCTTGGTCGAACCGAGCTTGGCGCGGATTTCGGCTTCGAGGTTGGCATTGAAACCACCGTAGTACTGCACATCGTCGCCCATGGTGAGGCCGTAGACGGGGGTGCTGGCGGGCAGCGAGGCGATGGTCTTCTTGATGTCGGCCATGGTCTCGTCGGTGAAGCGCATCACGTCGCTCTTGTTAATCATGTTGTCGTCGGCGCTCTCGTAGTAGGGGTTGAACTTGTTGGTCACCTGTGGGTCGCCGATGACAATCATCATGTGGTTGGTCTCCTTGCCGCCGGCGAGCTTGGTGAGCTTGAAGTCGTACTCGTAGGTGCCCTCGGCGAGAGGCAGGTAGAAGTTGGCGGTGTTGTCGGTGGCAGAGTGTACGGGTACCTCGCAGTCGGCGGGCACGGTGTAGTAGACAAACTTGGCGTTGGCGTTGCGGTTGAAGGCATACTTGCCCTGTGCGTCGGTTTTCACACAGGTGAAGCCGTCGCTGACCACTACTCCCTCGATGGCGTTGCCGTTCTGGTCGGTCACCTTACCGGTCACGTCGCTGTCGATGGCATTGACGCTGGTAGAGGCTACCGCCTTGAAGGCGCCGGCAGTGAGGGCTACGTCGCCGAAGTGGACGATGTATGCCTTGGTGCCCACCTTGACAGTGGCTTTCAGAGCCTTGATGTCGTTGGGGCAGAGGGCTGCATAGACGGTAAGGCTGTGGCCGTTGAGGGCGAGGCCTTCGGTGTCTATGGTGATGGCGCCCTCTTCGCCGGTCTTCAGCGTAGCGTCGGCGATGTTGAGCGACACAGTATTATATACTCCCGCACCCATGATGCTCACGCTTGTGGGCTTGGCGGTCACGTCGTCGGGCAGCGTCATGTCGAGCTTCACGATTGCCATTTTGCGCTGGAAGGTGAGCGCCAGCGGCTCGGTGGCGTTGGGGTCGTAGGTACCGGTGGCGAAGAGCACGTCGTGGGTAGTGGCGCTACCTTCGCCAGTGAGCTTGCCGGTCTGGAAGTGCAGGTCGTTGACGATGGCGTCGGCTTGGTTATACACATTGGGGTACTGGGCGTAGGCGTAGATGGGGGTGGTGGTGGCTACGTCGCGGTCGAAGTGACCCTTGAAGTTGGCGTTGCTCTTGTCGCTTCCCTTATAGCTTACAAATTTGAGGGTACCACGGTTGGGGTTCACACCTGCATCGGCGTAGATGCTGATGAGGTCGGTCTGTTCCCACTGGGCGGTGAGGGCGCCGCCATCCTCGGTATAACCTACGCGGGTGGGGGCTATCTTGCAGGCGGTGACATCGAAGTCGTTGCCAGGCTCGTTGCCGGGTGTCACCTGTTCCTCTACGTTGCTGCAACCTGCCATCAGGGCAGCTGCGAGCAGTGAATATAATATCTTCTTCATACTTCTTTCGTGTGCTGGATGGGTTGGATTAATTGTTTCCGCCGCCTATCTCTACATCCTTGTAGCCCGAGGCGGTGCGCTTGATGACGATGTCGCCCTGATAGGTCACGGCGTAGGCAGCGAAGTTGGAGGCTGAGTAGCCGCCGGGCTTCTGGCGTATCATGCTGGTGGAAGAGATGCTGTTGTTGTAATAGCGCATTACCTGCAGACCGCAGATATAGAGCTTGGGCGCGCTTGTCGAGGTTCTCAGCATAGACATCTTGCTGGTGTTGGCGTTCCAGCGTACGGTGGTGGTATGACCCACTACGCTCACGGTGCCTGTATACCATGTGTACTGCACGCCGCCGATGGTGGCATACTGGAACGACCAGCCGCCGTTGATCTTGGTGCTCAACTCAGGCATCAGGGCTGCGTACTCTCCGGCATACTGTCCGGTGTAGAGGCGCTGTGCCTTGGTCGAGGTATGGGTGTCGATGAAGATGCCCATGGTAGCCTGCTTGGCAGAGTGGTCGACCTTGGTGAGGGCTTCGGTCTTCAGGTTTTCGAAGAGTCCGGTGATGCTCACGTTGTTGGTGGCTTTCTGCGAGTTCGGGCTCAGACTCTCGTATGCGGTGACGGTCTTTCCGGTCTTGTTGACCAGGTTCAGCTCGGTCTTGTTGTTGTAGTTCACGCCATCCACTATCTTCAGGTCGGTGCGGCCGTCGCTGGGCGTGGTGCCTGCGGCGCTCCACTTGCTGTCATAGTTGGTGGTAGAGGCAGAACCCTTGGTGTAGAATGTCTTGAAAGCTGTCATATCCCATACGCCTGCGAAGTCGGTCTCTTCTATCTGGGTGAGGTCGATGGTGGTCTTCTGGCTGCCGTTGCCGAAGATGAGCTTGGCCTGGCGAGGTGCTCCGGTGGTGTTGGCGGTGGCAGATACGATGACCTGGGTACCGTCTGAGGTCACGCTGAGCCAGTCGCTGCCCTCGGCAGGTATGCGCTCGATGGTGGTAATCTTGTACTTGGCCACGTCGTAGGTCTTGCTCCACGCCTTGTTGTCGGTCCAGAGCGATACGTCGGCCAGCTTCTCGTTGCTGCGGGTCACGGTGTACAGTTTGCCTGCCTCTACCTGGAAGTTGTCGGTGATGAAGAGGTCATTGTATGCTTCGGCGCTGGGGCCCACGATGTCGGCGCGCATGTTCTTGAGCGTCTGGGGCAGCACGGCGGCGTAGAAGGTCAGCTTGTTGCCGTCTACCTTGGCGGCGCTGATGTTGATGTCGCCGGTCGACTGGTTGCTTTCGCTACCGTCCTTCAGCCAGAACCATACTCCTGTGGCGAGGCCGTCGGCTTTGAGCTTTACGGCGTAGGTCTCGGTGGTGGGGGTGAAGGGCAGGATGATGGTGCCGCGGATGAAGCCCACGTTGTGCTTCATGCTCAGGTCTATCTTGCCATTGTTGGTGGGGACGTATTCACCCTTGGCCGACAGCAGGTCATAGTTGCCCAGGTCTTCTATCTTTCCCGTCTGTGTGGTCAGGTCGAGCTTGGCTGTGGCGTCAACGATGGGCGCTGCGACTATCTGGTTGACGGCGAAGAGGGTAGTCTTCTCGGTGGGAGTGCTTGCCAGTGTGCCGGTAAACTCGGCGTTATGGCCGTCGCTGCTTATGGTGCCTGCGGTGAATGTGCTCACGCTGTTCTGCTGGTAGCAGTTTACGGCGAGCTTGTCGTCGGCTTTCCACTGCACCTTGAGTCCGGGGTTGGTGGCTTCGCCCTGCTCACTCAGACCCACACGGGTGCTGGGGAGAGAGGTGCGGATGGTCAGCTTGCCGGTCTGCGGGGTGTCGGGAGTCATGGGCGCGATGTCGTCAGACGAACATGCGGCTACGAGGGCGGCGAGAGCTATGCCGCCAAAGATTTTCTTCAGTTCCATAGTCCCTCCTTCTCTTCTTCGTTGGGTAAAAAACTACCAACGCGATCCATGTCGCCGCCTGGTTCCACGTCAGGAACAGAGGCGTTGCAAATCTCGCTGCCAGTCTCAATGGCGCGGGTTTTGCACAGAGGCTTCACATACGCGTCACGGGTAATAGTGGTTGCATTGTTACTCTTTTTCATGTTGTATCTATATAAGGCACCTGTAGTCATGGGCGCCAAGGTTATTGTTTGTGTGGTTGTGGTGGCGATGGTAGCCGGCAGGGAAAGGATGGCTGGTGCCAGCAGGGCATCGCTCACGATTGTTAGAAAAAACACCTGCTTGTAAAGCGATTACTTTCCAAGCAGGTGCCTGCGGTTTATGGTTTATCCGATAAGTTTATTTGCGTACGAAACTTGTACCGGGCTTGCCCTTGGCATTCACCTGGTATACGTTGGCGTAGCCAGTGGGAATGCCGTCTGCAGTAGCAGTAGCTACAACGTCGATACCGGCAATCTGGTTCATTGTTGTGTTGGCATACTGGCTCAGGATAGAGAACTCTACGTTGTTGTTAGCGCGGTTGTAGTACATGAAGGTCTTCAGGTCAGCCTGCAATGGGAACCATGCCCATGCATAGTTGGGATTTCCCAGGTTAACCTCGTCAAACTTCCATGGACTTGCCCATGCTGCAGCAGTGCGGGTAACCAGTGTAGGTACGAAGCGTGCATAGAGACCCTTGGCATCGCCTTCTGCTGCTATCTTCTGTGCCTCTTCGGGGCGTGCATCGTAGAATACACCCATCTTGGCCTTCTGGTTCTCATAGTCAATCTCGATACAAGCGTCCATGATGGCATCGAAGTAGAGACCCTTGATACCTACATTGTTGGTGTGTTTGGTCTCACCGTCAGCGTCGGTCAGAGTGACAGCCTTGCGGGGGTCGCCGATGGTAACATCCCAAGACTTGGGGTCTTGAGCTGCGTGATAGGAAGCTACCTTGCCGGCAAATACCTTGGTAGTGAAAGTATATGTACCCTTGAAGTCCTTGGGTTCAATCTGAGTGATGGTAAACTTGACATCGCCTACGGTGATGACGCCAGTACGTGGAGCGCCAGTCTCGTTGGCCTTGGCGTGTACCTTGCCTGCGGCGTAGGTGAGCCAGTCTGCCTCAGAGTTAACGGTACCGTCTACGGCGTCAGCCACGTCGGCCTCGTTGTCCTTGACCCAGATGGTCTTTTCGGTCTTCTGCTTGGCCATGGCTGTTGCCACGGTGTAGAGCTTGCCTGCCTCGAGCTTGCCTGCGTGATCCTTCAGATACTCGCCAGCATACTTCTTGCCGTCGATTTCGGTAGAAATGTTGACGGTGCTGAACTCGTTTTCACTCACGTTGGGCCAGATGGTCATATAGGCAGTAGCGACATTGCCGCTTACTTCACCTACCTTTACAGTGAATGTAGCTTTGCCCTTGGCGCCTGCAGGAGTACTGCTGCCGCCAGGATTGCCACCAGAAATCTGTACCTTATTATATGTAGCATCAGCCTGTACGGTGAGTGCAGTGCCCTTGGCTACAGTAACGCCCTCGGGGAAGGTGAGCTGCAACTTGAGTACAGAGGTCTTGGGCGCGAAGGTAACATTGTTCAGAGTGGCGGTATTCTTCTCGGTGTTTACGTCCAGATTGCCTTCGGTCATGGGGTCAGCCTGGAAAACGCTGCGCATGGCGGCGTCTTCAAGAGTACCCTCCTGCTTGCTCAGGTCATTGATGAGCGCGCACTTGCCGGCAGCGGCATCGATGTAAGGAGTGCCACCCTTGGTGGTGCCGATGAGGATATGGAGCAGACCGGTTCCTTCGGGAATCTCGGCAATCTGGGCAGAGAACTTGCCAGCAGTACCAGGCTCATAGTTGAGCACGCAGGTCTTGTTGAGCCATTTGCCACCAGCCTCGCGGAAATATACCATCATATAGTCGCCCTCCTGGAACGAGCCCTTCAGGCCCTCGCCATTGGGAGTGAAACCTACACGCGAACCGGCAACGCTGGCGTTGATAGACAGCTTCATCTTCTTGGCGCCTTCGTCCTGATTGTTGTCTACTACGGTGTTGTCTGTACATGATGCGAACAAGCCGGCAACCATGGCAACGAGAAACATCAATTTCTTCATCATTGTTAGTCCTCCCATAAATTAAAGTTGTCCTTAGGTGCAAGAGCGCCGCCACCTTCGTGGTCAGTATTTCCTGGGTCAACAGTAGATTCTACGGAAGTGTTAAGCAGGCTGTCTGCCTCAATTCCGCGAGTCTTCACGCATGGCTTTACGTACGCGTGCTTTACTCCCTGTAAGCCATCCAATAAGGAGCTGCGTAATGTTTTGTCCATATTATTACTCGTTTAAGTTATTAATTATCAGTTTATATTCACGTTGGTTGGAGTTCTCCCGGGGTGCGGGCGAACTGTCTTCAACTGCGGTTGAACTGTCTTTCATGACAGAATAACTACAATTTGTGAGCAAATCTACTAAAAATCTGTGAAATATAATAGTGTTTTCTTTATTTTTTTTGATTTTCGTCAAAAAAAATTGCGCAATAATTGCGCAAATGGCTATCGATAGACTTGTCAGACGGTAGCGAGGCCCCTCATCCATCTGCCTTTGAAGAGGCGGAAGAGAAATATAGTACCACGGAAAGTGAGCTCTATCGCCATGGCAACCCATACGCCGCGCAACCCATAGGTGGGGGCGAGCAGGGCAGCAAGCGTCAGACGCACGCACCACATCGAAACCAGGTTGAGCAGAGCGGGTTTGATGGTGTCGCCGGCACCCACACACACGCTGTAGGTGACGATAGAAGCGGCGAAGAAAGGTTCAGCAAAAGCCTCGATGCGCAGCACCTCGGTGCCGAGGCGGCGTATCTCTTCGACGGGCGACAGCATGCCTATCATCTCTGGGGCGAAGACATACATCACCACACCCATCACCGCCATCACGCCCATGCCCAGTGCCACGGTCATATAGGCGAAGTTGCGGCACAGGTCTGCGCGTCGCGCTCCATAGGTCTGGCCCACCAGTGTCGACGCTGCGTCGCCGATACCATAGCCCGGCATGTAGCAGAGACTCTCGGCAGTGATGGCAAACGAGTTGGCGGCGATGGCCACGTTGCCCAATGGCGCCACTATCAGTGTGCTTACCACCTGGGCACCACTCATCAGCGCCGACTGGATGGCTATGGGAAGACCCACGCGCAGGGCGTTGCGCACATAGAGCCATACCCAGGTGAAGGGGGCGGTGTCCTGGCGCAGGGCGAGGATGCGGTTGCGCCTCGTGGCAACCCACATCATGGTGAGCGAGATGATGGCAAAGGCGCAGAAGGTACCCATGGCGGCACCGCGCACGCCGAGTTCGAGGATGTAGATGAAGAAGTAGTTGAACACCACATCCAGTATGCACATCGTGATGCTCAGCAGACTGGGGATGTGCATATTGCCCGTGCTCTTGAGCATGGCTGAATTGAGGTGGAACAGCAGGATAAAGGGCATGGCCAACGAGAAGATGAGGAAGTAGGCCGACGAGTCGCCGGCGATGTCCTCTCCGCCTCCCAGCCAGTAGGGTAGTGCTCCGTGGATGGTAACGCCCACCAGCAGTATCATCATGCTGACCACGGCGCCACACACCAGGGCATGGCGGAATACCTGGCGTGCCCTCACGAAGTCGTTGGCTCCGATGAAGTGGGCCACCTGGACAGAGAAGCCGGTAGAGACGGCTCCCATCACACTGCCCATGAGCCAGGTGGTCGACTCGATGAGTCCGATGCTGGCAGAGGCTGCCGCACCGAGGTGTCCCACCATGGCGGCGTCGATGAAGAACATGAGTACGGTGGTGATTTGTGCCAGAATGGACGGTACGCTGAGGTCGACTATCAACCTCAACTTCTCGTGCATGGTCATCGCGTTGCCCATGCGTATCTTTTCCAGCAATATTTCACTCCGTTTTGCCATACCTTATTATATATATGGGTGCAAAGGTACGCATAATTATAGACATAGTCTGTCTAAAAGGCAAGAAAAAAGTGTCGCCAGCGGTTGTAGTATGCATAATCAGCGTGATATAGATACAAAAAGATTTGCGGCTTTTCAGGGCTGCGCCCTTTGCGTATGTGGCTGTCGGCAATGTCATCGAGAGCACGCTCTCAGCCATTCGCCGCCATCCCCATCCGCGCCTGCCTGTCGGCAGGCTGAAAAGCCGCAAAAACAAAAAGTCCGCCTTTGGCGGTAAAAAAAGTCCGGCTGTCGCCGGTACAAAAACAACTGCAAACAAGGAGCCCACAAGCAGCAGCTACTCCTACAGAGTTATCAAGGGTGCGTACCATCCACAATGGACTACTTGTGTCGCTGGCGGTTGTAGTATGCATAATCAGCGTGCTATAGATACAAAAAGATTTGCGGCTTTTCAGGGCTGCGCCCTTTGCGTTTGTGGCTGTCGGCAATGTCGTCGAGAGCACGCTCTCGGCCATTCGCCGCCATCCCCATCCGCGCCTGCCTGTCGGCAGGCTGCAAAGCCGCAAATACAAAAAGTCCGCCTTTGGCGGTAAAAAAAGTCCGGCTGTCGCCGGTACAAAAACAGCTATAAACGGGGAGCCCGTAAGCAGCAGCAACTCTGTAGGAGTTGCGTTTCCCCAGCCCAGGGTTGCGGGCGAAGACCGCTACCCTGGGTAGCTGCCCCACTAACATGGCAACTCTGTAGGAGTTGCGATTAGCCGCAGGCGTTATCCGCAGCAGGATAATGGGCTGAAATGTGTAGGGAAATACCATCAAACTGATAATAACGCCTACGGCTAAACACAACACTTTACCTTTCCGCGTCGCACTGCGCTGCGCCGGTGACCTTTGGTTCAGCGTTGTTATCCCTTTGTGTATCATGACCCAGGGTAGAGGCGCTTCGCACCTCTACCCTGGGCTATGTAATCGCACCTCCTACAGAGTTGCCATGGGTGCGTGCCATCCACAATAGACTACATATGTCGCTGGCATAAATCTGACTACTGGACATCTGGCCTATGCTCACGACAAACGGCATCGCAACCATCCCCCAACCTAACTTCGAGGCGTGAAATGGTGAAAGCGTGGTTTGATATGATTGTGGCGCGGCCTGCAATCAGTAATTCGCAGTTGGAAATGAAGATAGAGGGCTGCTGCGCTACCTTTGCCTCGTGCCCCCGCAACGCGTGGACAGTCTGGCGGCGAAATAAAAAAACGGGCGCGTTTACAAAGATTATACAAAAAATCTTGGTCTGTCGTGGCAAAACCGCTACTTTTGCACCTTATTAATATATATATGATGAAGACAATGACAAAGATACTGGGGCTCTGCATGGCCCTGATGCTCATGATGACTGTGCCCACGACGGCGCAGACCGCCGATAGCCTTGCTGCCGCCGATGTGACAGCAGCCGATACCACCCTCGCCGCCACCGACTCGCTGACAGCCGGCGCCGACGACCTGCAGGCCATTGCCGACGACGAGGCACCCAGCTTCCACCAGATGCTCAAGACCAAGTTTATCGAGGGCAATGCCGGGTTTATGTCGCTCGTCGCCCTCGCCCTGGTGCTGGGCCTGGCGTTCTGCATCGAGCGCATCATCTACCTCGGACTCTCCGAGGTGGACGCCAAGCGACTCATGACCGACATCAAGGACAAGGTGGAAGGCGGCGACCTCGACGGCGCCCGTGAGCTCTGCACCACCACCCGTGGCCCCGTGGCAGCCCTCTGCGCACAGGGACTCTCGCGCATGGCAGAGCCTATGGAGAACATCGAGCGCACACTCGTGGCTTATGGCAGCGTGCAGGCCGCCAAGCTCGAGCGCGGCTGCTCGTGGATAGTGCTGTTTATCGCCATGGCGCCCTCGCTGGGATTTCTCGGCACCGTCATCGGCATGGTGATGGCCTTTGACCAAATCCAGGCCGCCGGCGACATCAGTCCCGCCATCGTGGCCTCGGGTATGCGCGTGGCCCTCATCACCACCATTTTCGGTATCATCGTGGCGCTGGTGCTGCAGGTGTTCTACAACCTCATCCTCTCCAAGATAGACCATCTCACCTGCCAGATGGAGGAGAGCGTCATCTCTCTGCTCGACATCATAGCCCGACACAAAGGAGGTCAAGCATGAAGACCGGAAGCAAACCTACCGAAGCCCTCTCACGCCTGGCGCTCTATGCAGTGATAGGTCTGGCTGTGGTGGTCTATGCCCTCTTTATGCTCATCGGCTATGACCTGCCGCTGGCTACCGACCCCACCTTCAGCGCGCCGCTGCTCACCCCGCTGCTCATCGCCTTTGTAGAGCTGACGGTGGTGGCTGCCGTCGTCGCCGCCCTGTGGCTGATGGTGGTGCGCCGTCGTGGCGTGAAGTCGCAGCCTCTGACCAACGGCATCCCTGCACGCCGCATCATGATGGCGGTGGTTCTCGGCACGGTGGCTCTGCTGGCGATAGGCTTTGCCCTGGGCAGCAGCGCCCCCATCATGGCCAACGGTGCCCGCTTTGCCGACAGACTGTGGCTGAGAGTCGCCGATATGTTCATCTACGCCGGCACGGCGCTCATCGTGGCTGCCGTGGTCGCCGTGGCAGTAGTCAAGAACAGGAGAGTCAAAGAAAAAAGATAGAAAACCATCATGTTTGCCCGTCGTCACCGCCGCTCGTTCGGCCTCAATACCACCTCGACAGCCGACATCTCGTTTGTGCTGCTCATTTTCTTTCTGGTCACCACATCGATGGACCAGAGCAAGGGCCTGGTGCGCCAGCTGCCGCCTATGGAGCCTGCCGAGCAGACCCCGACAGAGGTGGACCGCCGCGACGTGCTCATCTTCGCGCTGGCTGCCAATGGCACGGTGACAGTAGATGGCAAGCCTATGGCCGACAAGGATGTCGCAGCGCGCGTGGAGCAGCACGTGACGAGCCGGGGGCTGCGCCATATCATCGCCATCGACATAGACCCCGATGCCGAGTATCAGTCTTACTTCCACCTGCAGAACAGCATCGTCGAAGCCTACCGCCAGCTGCGCGACGCCGAAGCCCGCCGACGCTATGGGCGCCCCATGAAGGGCTGCACCGCCGCCGAGCGCGACCAGGTGAGACAGGCTTGTCCGCAGCGCATCGTCGAAAACTATATGGAGAAAGGAGGTAGTCGCCCATGAGCATCATCCGTCGCCGTCGCCGTGAAGTGCCCGAGCTGAACACCTCGTCTCTGCCCGACCTGATATTCACCGTGCTCTTCTTCTTTATGATAGTGACCCACATGCAGACCAATGCCGTGCGTGTGCGCTATGATGTGCCCCAGGGCACCCACCTCTCCCGCCAGCAGAGTCGCCAGTGTGTGACCTATATCTACGTGGGAACACCCATAGAGCGGCCTGGCGCCCAGCCCCAGATACAGTTGGGCGACAGGATGGTCGATGTCAGTCAGCTGTCGGCCCTCGTGGCTACCGAGCGCAGCCGCATGACGCCAGCCGAACAGCAGCGCCATCTGGTCGTCATCAAAGCCGACCGCCATATCCCTATGAGCCTGCTGCGCCAGGTCAAGGACGCTCTTCGCAGCGCCCATGCTACGAGAGTTATCTATACTGCCAATGACAAAAAACGTTAACGCTGTTATTTTGTAACTTTTTTGCGTGGAAACAGAGTAAATTGCGGTAAAAATTAGTACCTTTGCAAGTAAAATATAACTTGCTATGGCATATCGTAATTTAGACTTACTGGACAAGAAGATCCTGAACTTGGTGGCCGATAACGCACGCATGCCTTTTCTTGAGGTCGCTCGTATCTGTAATGTGAGTGGCGCTGCCATCCATCAGCGCATTGCAAAGATGACAAAGATGGGCTTAATCAAGGGCTCCAAGTACGTAATCGACCCCGAAAAGCTGGGTTATGAGACCTGTGCTTATGTGGGCCTTTACCTGAAGGACCCCGCCACCTTTGATGATGTGGTAGAGAAGTTGAGAATGATACCCGAGGTGACCGAGTGTCACTACACCACGGGTGGCTATGACATGTTTATCAAGCTCTATGCCCGTACCAACCATGACCTGCTTAACATTATCCATGACCGTCTGCAGCCGTTGGGCCTGTCGCGTAGCGAGACCATTGTCTCCTTCAATGCGGTGATAGACCGTCAGCTGCCCGTGCCCGAGGACATCATCGAAGATGACGAAGACGATGCAGACTTCGACGATGTCGATGTCGCCGACACCACCGATTAAATCCTTCACCGCCGAAGGGTAACCCCGTATGGACGGCAGTGCCTCCATATCCGAATGTCCCACTCTCCATGACAGAGAGTGGGACATTTGTTTAGGCTCTATGTGCCTGAAACCAAAAGGAGCAGCCTCTGCCAGTGGCGGTGGGCTGCTCCAGATGGTCTGTATGTAGAGGGTGTGACTCTATCTCACGGCAAAATACATGCCCTCGTTGGCATCCATGCGTGCCTGGTAAACTCCGGCTTCGTCGAGGGTGTAGGTGCGAGGCTCGCCGTTGACGGTGGCCATGATGGTGCCGTCGTCGTTGAAGCGGAAGATTTCCTTCACGTCACCGTTCTGCTCCATGGTCCATGAGTTGTTCTTCTTGTTGTATTTCAGATTGGTCACCTCGCCTGTAGGTGCCTTGATTTCATATCCGTCCTTGAGGGTGGTCACGGCATAGTAGCGTCCGTCCTGACCCATGATGGTGCGTGTCTTTCCGATGTCGGCGATGGGGTTGCTGCCACTCCAGAACTCAATGGTATTGAACAGCAGCGCGTCGCCCAAGAGGCATACCGAGCCCACGAAGGGAGTGATGATGAAGCCCACGATGGCGTTGACATACTTGTTGCTGGTCATCTGGGTCTCCCACTTGGCAAACTTGTTGAAGAGGGTGAACGAGCCGATACACGAACTCATGGTGAGGCTGCCCAGAAGCAACCATGCTACGACGGTGACATTGATTTTCTTCATATCTATAAGGTTTAATGGTGAATAATGTACTCTGTTACGATTACAAAGATAAATATAATATCCCGATTGGTAGACTGTTTTTAATTTTTTTTCTATTCCGCTACCTTTTTTTATATATAAATGGTTATCTTTGCACCGCGTTTGCGCCAATAGAGATGGCGCCGGGCAGTACAGATTTATCAATAACCACGATAAAAACCTACACTAACGTGCATATAGCGATAGCAGGCAATATAGGTAGCGGCAAGACGACGCTTACCACAATGTTGGCAAAACACTATGGATGGATACCACGCTTCGAGCCGGTGGATATCAATCCTTACCTTGAGGACTATTATAAGGACATAGCCCGATGGTCGTTCTGTCTTGAAGTGTATTTCCTCAAACAGCGTTTCCGCGACCTGTTGGAGATACGCAAGAGCGACAGAACCGTCGTGCAAGACCGCTCCATCTATGAGGGCGTCTATGTATTTACCGCCAACAACCGGGATATGGGCAACCTCTCAGACAGGGACTATGAGACCTACATGGAACTGTTTGAGATTATGACCGACGTGGCCCAGCTGCCCGACCTGATGATTTATCTGCGCGCCTCGGTGCCCCATCTGGTGAAGAACATCCAAAAGCGTGGCCGTGCCTATGAGCAGACGATGCAGCTGGAGTATCTCAAGAACCTCAACCAGCGTTACGAGGACTTTATCTTCAACAAGTATAAGGGCAAGGTGCTGGTGGTAGAGGCCGACGACAACGACTTCCAGCACGACCCCGACAAGTTTGCCCGCATCATCGAGCGCGTGGACAGCGCGCTGGAACTGGGTACACTTCCATTCAAAGACAACGAATAAAAACTCTATACAACTATGCATATAGCAATAGCCGGAAACATAGGCAGCGGTAAGACCACGCTTACCAAGAAGCTCGCCAAGCGATATGGGTGGATTCCCCATTTCGAGCCCGTCGACAACAATCCCTATCTGGCCGATTACTACGCCGATATGGACCGCTGGTCGTTCAACCTGCAAATCTATTTCCTCAACAAGCGTTTCCGCGACGTGGTGGAGATAGCCAAGAGCCAGGACACCATCATCCAGGACCGCACCATCTTTGAAGACGCGCGCATCTTTGCGCCCAACCTCCACGATATGGGGATGATGAGCGACCGCGACTTTGACAACTACACCGACCTCTTCGACCTGATGATGTCGCTTGTCAAGTTGCCCGACCTGATGATCTACATCCGCTCGTCCATACCTACCCTGGTGTCGCATATCCAGAAGCGCGGGCGCGACTTCGAGCGCTCCATCCGCATCGACTATCTCGAGGGTCTCAACAAGAGATACGAGGAATGGATTGCCGGTTATAAGGGCAAGCTCATGATTGTGGATGGCGATACCCTGCAGTTTGAGAACAGCGTGGAAGACTTCAAGACCATCACCGACAATATCGACGCCGAGCTCTACGGTCTGTTCCCGTTTGATGGCGAGTAGTCGCTGACGGCCTCGGCTACCTGCCGGCACTCCTCGTCTGAGAGATAAGGTGCCAGCGGCAGACTCAGTTCCTGGGCATGTATCTGCTCGGTGATGGGCAGTGAGAGATGGCTCCACGCAAGATAACAGCGTTGGCGGTGTGGAGCGATGGGGTAGTGGATAAGCGTCTGGATACCCCGTTGGAGGAGGTGCAGCGCCAACGCATCACGGTCATTGCAGCGTATGGGGAATATATGCCATACGCTGTCATTGTTTCTATCCGCAGGGAGAGCGACAAGCGGGTTGTGGATATGGTCCAGATAATAGCGGGCTATATCCTTGCGACGCTGGTTGTCACGGTCCAGATAGCGGAGCTTCACGCGGAGCACCGCCGCCTGTATCTCGTCGATACGGCTGTTGCGTCCGCAGTAATCAAATACATATTTCTTATGGCTGCCATAGTTGGCAATGGCTCTGACGGTCGCTGCCAGACGGTCGTCATCGGTGGTCACGGCTCCGGCATCGCCCAGGGCGCCCAGGTTCTTGCCTGGGTAGAACGAGTGTCCGGCTGCGTCGCCCAGGGCACCGGTGTGCACGTCGCCGAAGCGGCATCCGTGGGCTTGGGCATTGTCTTCTATCAGCAGCAACCCGTGTCGGCGGCATATTGCGGCTATCTGCGGGGAGTAGGCACATCGGCCATAGAGGTGCACGATGAGCACTGCGCGGGTGCGGGGAGTGATGGCCTGCTCTATCAGGTTGGCGTCGATGTTGTAGGTGGTTATGTCGGGCTCTACCAGGATAGGCTTGAGCCGGTTTTCGGTCACGGCGAGTATCGAGGCGATATAGGTGTTGGCAGGCACGATTACCTCGTCGCCTTCGGCCAGTCGTCCCAGCTCGATATAGGCGCGCAGTATCAGCGTGAGCGCATCCAGCCCGTTGCCGCAGCCTATGCAGTGGCGCGTGCCGATATACCGGGCATAGTCGTGCTCAAACTCCCGCGTGGCATCGCCCTGCAGGTAGCGTCCGCCATTGACCACACCGGTCACCGCCTGCGCGATTTCGTCGGCATGCATCGCCGTCATCCGTTTCAGGTTCAAGTATTCTATCATAACTCCCATTCATAAGTGTCGTAGACCACACCCCGGCCGCCATAGCCCTCCTTGTGGGCGATGAGTCCGGCGTTGATGACGCTGCCTTGCTCCTCGGTAGAACTGCCGAAGTCGAGGTAGGGCCAGTCCTTGTAGTCCTGGTACATGACCTGTTCGTAGATAGCCTCCATGGCTCCATACTCCTTGCCCTCGTCGTTGGTTCCGCTGTACTGGCCGTGCACCACCTGCTGAGAGATGTAGAAGGTGATGCCGCCGATGATGTGCCCCTCGCGGTAGGCGCTGTACTGGATGATATTGTCGGGAAACCGGCTCTGCAGCAGGAGCATCTCGTCGAGCGTATGCACAGGTTTGGCGTCAAAGCGCTTGTGCAGGTTGTCGGTGAGTATAGGCCAGAACTCGGCTATAGACGCATTGGCCCTCACGGTCACGCCGTTCTCGTGGGCTTTTCGCAACCGCCGCAGATGGTCTTTGCGCCAGCGCAGATGCTGGGGCATGCTGATGGCGGTGCCGATGTTGCGGAGAGCGAGCCGGGCATGACATTGCCAGAAGATGGCATAGAGGTCTTCCTCGGAGGGATGAACATGATAAATCCAGGGGATGGGGCGGTAGAGCACACGGGTAAAGCCCTCGTGGCGCAGATAGTCGTTGAGGCAGGCGAAGAGCTGGCAGGTGTCGCTTATGGTGACATGGATGTCCATAATGAGTCCGCCATAAGTGAGGCCATAGTGAGAGATAAGCGTGGTGTCGCGACGGTGGGCGGGGAGCAGGGCGTAGAGCCTGCCTTGGCGATAGAACATCAGCGACCAGTCATCAAAGCGGTCGGCGTGATACTCCATATAGTTGCGCTCAAAGAGGAAGGTGGCGTTGCGTGCACGGCGCACGTAGCCGTCCCAGCTCTTGCGGTCGTCGGCGGTATATCTTCTTATCTCAAACATCTCATCGTCTGCTCTGCAGGTATTCTTCGTAGTCATAGATATAATCGGCCTCGTCGTAGGGGTCTTCGGCAAGCACCAGGCATACGGTTCCCGATGAGAAATCGTCGAGAGTGCGCCAGATACCGGTGTCTACCAGTAGCCCCTGGTAAGGACGGTTGAGCTGATAGGTCTCGCGCTCGGTGCCATTGTCAAGGCTTACGCTGAACGCGCCACTCACAGCGATGATGAACTCACGGCAGTGGCGGTGGGCATGACCTCCACGATGGCTGCCGGCAGGGATGTCGTAGGTCCAGTAGACACGGCTTACCTCGAAGGGGATGTCCTTCATCTGCTCGGCCACGGAGAGGTTGCCCCGAGGGTCGGCTATCTTGCTCAGGCTGATTATCTTTCCTATCATCTTACTTTTTCATATAAGGGTCGGTGCCCAGCACGGTCTTGGCCACACGCTTGGCTTTCTCGCGCAGACAGTCGATGTCGTCGCCCAACTCTCCATAGCAGAGGGCGACACCCATACGGCGGCCTACGTGGGCTTCGGGCTTGCAGAAGATACGCAGACGGGTGCGGTCTTCCTCCATAGCCTCGTCGAAGTGGTAGTCGAGCGGTTGGGAAGACTCCGTCGGCGAGAGTATCACGGCCGAACAGCCGGCGTGTTCGAGGTGGATGGCGGGGATATTCCAACCCATAAAGGCACGCAGATGCAGTTCAAACTCGCTCAGATTGGTGGTGTGGGCGAGGGTGACCATGCCGGTGTCGTGGGGACGGGGCGACAGCTCAGAGAAGATTACCTCGCCTTGCTTGGTCAGGAAGAACTCCACGCCCCAGAGGCCATAGCCTGTCAGCGCGCGTGTCACCTCGGCAGCCATGTGCTGTGCCTGCTCCAGTGCCTGTGGCGCTATCTGGTAGGGTTGCCAACTCTCGCGGTAGTCGCCGCCCTTCTGCACGTGTCCGATGGGCGGGCAGAAGAGCGTCTTGCCGTTTTTCTGAGTGACGGTGAGCAGGGTAAACTCGCTGTCGAAGTCGATAAACTCTTCGATGATTACCTCGCGCACGTCGCCACGGCTTCCCTCCATCGCTTCGGTAAACGCCTGCTGTAGTTCGTCGTCATTGTGCACGTAGCTCTGGCCGTGCCCCGACGAGCTCATCAACGGCTTGACCACGCAGGGGAACCCTATGGCGTCGGCAGCGCTCTTGAACTCTTCAAAGGTCTTGGCGTAGAAGTATTTGGCGGTGCGCAGACCCAGCTCTCTTGATGCCAGGTCGCGTATGGCGCGTCGGTTCATCGTGTAGTTTACTGCCTTGGCGCTGGGAACCACCTGTATGCCCTGCGCCTCGAAGTCGAAGAGTCGCTCGGTGCGTATGGCTTCTATTTCGGGCACGATGATGTCGGGGTTGTGGCGCGCCACGGCGGCAGCGAGGGCATCACCGTCGAGCATGCTGAATATCTCTCTCTCGTCGGCCACCTGCATGGCGGGAGCGTTGTCGTATCTGTCACACGCCACCACGTAGAGACCGGCTCTCTTGGCAGCTATTACCAATTCTTTGCCCAACTCGCCCGAGCCGAGCAGCATTATTTTTTTCATTGTCATATATATAATAAGGTGGAATTATCCACGGTTGCCATACATTTGTTCGTAGTATTTCTGATAGTCTCCCGATGTGACGTCTTTAATCCAGTCCTGGTTCTCGAGGTTCCAGCGGATGGTCTTGACGATGCCGTCGGCAAAGCGGGTTTCTGGGTACCATCCCAGTTCATTCTTGATTTTGGTGGGGTCGATGGCGTAGCGCTGGTCGTGGCCCAGTCGGTCAGCCACGTGGGTGATGAGGCTGTCGTTAATCCAGTCTATGCTTATCTCGCCGTCGTCGCCGATTACCTGCTTGCGCAGCACCTTGCGCAGCTGCTTGTCTTCGGCCATCATGTCATGGATGGTGCTGATGATGAGCTTCACGATGTCGATGTTGCGCATCTCGTTGTGACCGCCCACATTGTATATCTCGCCCTCACGACCCTGGCGCACCACCAGGTCTATCGCCTTGCAGTGGTCTTCCACGTAGAGCCAGTCGCGCACGTTGAGGCCCTCGCCGTAGACGGGCAGCGGCTTACCTTCGAGGATGTTGTTGATGATGAGGGGTATCAGCTTCTCGGGGAAGTGATAGGGGCCGTAGTTGTTGGAACAGCGGGTGATTGACACGGGCATGTGGTAGGTGTCGCGGTAAGCCATCACAAAGAGGTCGGCCGAGGTCTTGGACGCCGAGTAGGGACTGTGGGGGCAGAGTGGGGTCTCCTCGGTGAAGTAGCCTTCTGCGCCCAGCGAGCCATACACCTCGTCGGTGGCAACCTGATGGAAGCGCTTGCCCGGCTTCCATGCCGGATAACCCTGGCTGTCGCGTCCGGTAACCCACGCACGGCGGGCGGCGTCGAGCAGGTTCTGCGTGCCCAGGATGTTCACACTCAGGAAGAGCTGCGGGTCTTCGATAGAGCGGTCCACATGGCTCTCGGCGGCAAAGTTTACCACATAGTCTATATCGTATTCGCTGAAGAGTCTGTCGGCGAGCTCCCGGTCGCGTATGTCGCCCTTGACAAAGAAGCAACGACGGTTGTCGATGTCGTCTTTGATGGTGCCGAGGTTGCCGGCATAGGTGAGGGCATCGAGCACCACCACGCGTATGTCGTCGTTGGCATACTTCTTATAGAGTAGATACTTGATGAAATTGGCGCCGATGAACCCGGCGGCTCCCGTGACAAGGTAAGTCTTCATATCGGTATGTTTTTTAGTTGGTTTATCGTTGTTTTCTATCATTGAGGGTTATCACTTCGCAGTCGCTCATCTTGTCGCCGTCGATAGTGAGCCTTACCAGCGTGCGGTCTACGTGCCAGCCCTGCATACCGGCTGCTCCGGGATTGATGTGGAGCATTCCCAGCGTGCGGTCATACTGCACCTTGAGGATATGGGAGTGTCCGGCTACGAAAAGTTTGGGCGGCATAGCCACGAGCGAACTGAAGACCGAGCGGTCATAGTGGCCCGGATAGCCGCCGATATGCTTGATGAGCACGTCCACATCTTCACATTTGAACCGCAGCCTCTCGGGATAGCGCCGACGCAGGTCGCCGCCGTCGCAGTTGCCGCAGACGGCGCGGAAGACGGGGCGCATGGCCTCAAACTGGTCTGCCAGCTCGGTGGTGCCTATGTCGCCGGCGTGCCATATCTCGTCGCAGTCGCCGAGATAGGTCTCGTACTTGTCGTCCCAGCATCCGTGGGTATCGCTGATGATGCCTATCCGCTTACTCATGGCTCTTGTCGTTTGCCTGTCCCATCACCTGTCTTGCGTAGTCGGCTATCAGTTTGGTGGCAGCCTCGTGGCCCAACCGTCCGGCGTTGATGCAGAGGTCGTAGCTCTCACAGTGTCCCCACTGCTTGCCCGTGTAGTAGTTGTAGTACGACGCCCGTCGGCTTTCGCCCTCGCTGATATACTTGCGGGCTTCGTCGTCGCTGATGTTGCGGCGGCGGGCTATCTCGGCAATGCGGGTGTCGAGGTCGGCACTTACAAACACGTTGACCACATTGTCCATATCGCGCAGCACATAGTCGGCGGTGCGGCCCACGAACACGCAGCTGCCCTCCGAGGCAGCCTTGCGTATGGCATCACACTGGAAGAGGTACAGGTTCTCCTGGTTGAAGTCGGTGTTGTAGTAGCTGTTGCGCGTGAAGAGAGGGAAGTGAAACTGCAGTGCGGTCTTGAAGAAACCCTTCTTCTCGTCGTTCTCTTCAAAGAACTCTTCGCAGAAGCCGCTTTCGCGTGCTGCCAGGTTGAGTATCTCCTTGTCGTAGAGGCGTGCGCCGAACTCCTCGGCGAGCATCTTGGCGATGGCGCTTCCACCACTGCCTATCTGCCGGCCTATGGTGATGATGATGTTGTTATTGTCCATGATTGTTAGTGGCTACGGGGTTGCTATTCTTTAGTTTGCTGATATATATCTTCATGATGACAAAGGTGGCGATAGTTGCCATGAAGTCAGAGATGGGCATGGCATACCACACTCCGCCGATGCCCCAGAACAGGGGCAGCACGCCGATGAGCGGCAACAGGAAGAGCATCTGTCGCGACAGCGAGAGGAAGATGCTTATCTTCACCATGCCGATACACTGGAAGAGGTTGGTCGTCACTATCTGGTAGCCCACAAAGGGGAACACCAGCATCATGATGCGTATGGCGCGTGCCGACATGTCGATGAGCGTGGGGTCGGTGGTAAACATGCGGGCACAGAGATGGGGCACAAACATGGCTATCAGCCATCCCACCACCATGATTGCCGTAGCCGCCATTACCGATAGGTGGTATACTCGCACCAGACGGTCTATCTGTCGGCTGCCGTAGTTATATCCTGCTATGGGTTGCATGCCCTGGTTGAGGCCTATGATAAACATAACGAAGATGAAGGCTATGCTGTTGGCTATGCCGTAGGCACCCACACTCAGGTCGCCACCGTAGCGCACCAGTTGGTTGTTGAGGAATATCACCACCACGCAGGCGCAGCTCTGCATGAGGAAGGGCGAGATGCCTATCGCGATGATATTCTTTACCAGATTGGCTTTGAGTCTGTATATGCCACGCTCCAGGTGGAGCAGCTCGTTCTTGTTGGCAAAGATGCGCATCTGGTAGCACAGCGCTATCGTCTGCGAGATTACCGTGGCCCACGCCGCACCGCGTATGCCCCAACCGAAGACCCAGATGAAGAGCGCGTCGAGCAGTATGTTCATCACCACCGTGAAGATGGTGGCGTTCATAGCCTGTCGTGGCTTGCTTGCCGACCGCAGCACGGCGTTCATACCCAGATACATGTGGGTCACGGCATTGCCCACGAGTATTATCTGCATATAGTCGCGGGCGTAGGGGATAGTGGCCTCGCTGGCGCCGAAGAAGTAGAGTATGGGGTCGAGGAATATAAGACACAGGGCACCAAGTCCGATACCCACCAGCAGGTTGAGCGTAATGGTATTGCCCAGCAGGTTCTCGGCGACACCATAGTCGCGCTGCCCCAATTTCACGGAGATAGAGGTCGAGGCTCCCACGCCGATGGCGGCACCGAAGGCTCCCGAGAGGTTCATGAAGGGCAGCGTGATGGCCAGTCCCGATATGGCGAGCGGACCTACTACCTGTCCCAAGAACACGCGGTCGGCGATATTGTAGAGCGACGAGGCGGTCATGGCAATGATAGCTGGCAAGGCAAACTGCCACAGCAGCCGCCCTACTGGCTTCGTTCCCAATTCTAACGTAGCTTTCTTATTATCCATTATATATAATTATGTATTGCAAAGGTAGTGCAAGTCGAAGACAATGCAAAGAAAAAACGAAAGTTTTTTCGTTTGGCATTGTTGAGACGCAGCCTACCTTATCCAAAGGTAGTGCAAACCGAAGAGAATACAAAATAAACTCGTTTATTTTTATTCTTGAGGTGCCGCCTACCTTCACGGCGGGAGCCGTAAATAGTGCAAACCGAAGAGAAAACAAAATAAACTTGTTTATTTTTATTCTTGAGGTGCCGCCTACCTTCACGGCGCAGCCGTAAAGTAGTGCAAGTCGAAGACAATGCAAAGAAAAAACAAAAGTTTTTTCGTTTGGCATTGTTGAGACGCAGCCTGTCCTCACGCCGCTTGCCGTAAAGATTAAAGAGGTCGAATAGAAAAACCTCAAGTTTGTTTTGTATTTCGCCCAGCTTGTACTACCTTTGTATTCAATGAAAAGGAATATACTTACCATCTTATTATGCTGCTTCGTGCTTGCCTCGTGGGCCAAGGACGTGGTCTGGTACAGCGGGCGAGGCAGCGTGGAATATAGTTTCGTGGGCAAGCGAACGGGCGTAGTCGATATGGCGCTCAATATGTTTGCCGAAGATATGCGCGCCGTCACCGGCCATCGAGCCGAGCATCGTGCGGGGGCTGTGATAGAGATTTTCGAGCTCGACAAGATGCGCGACAAGGACTTCCGGCGGCTCCAGCGACGCCAGGTGCCTATCGACCGTATCATCGCCAAAGACGATGCCTTTGCCATCTGTGTCGAGGGCGGACATATCGTGGTGCTGGGCAGCAATGCCAATGGCACTGCCTATGGCATCCTTGAACTCTCGCGCCTTGCGGGTGTCTCGCCGTGGGCGTGGTGGGGCGATGTCACTCCCCTGCGCCGCCACTATCTCGCTCTCGCTTCCGACTACCTCACTATCCAGTGGCCCTCGGTGGCGCGGCGTGGCTTCGTCGCCCAGGGCCATGGCCTCGACAGTCACCGCCTCCACCAGCTTCTCCTGCGACTCCGTGGCAATCTGCTGCGCCATGCCGACTGCGACGGACGGGGCGCCAAGTGTATGGAGATTGGTGAGCGCTGGCTCCCCTCTACCCAGCCCGGCCGCATTTATGCTGAGATGAAGACCGCTTACGACCAGGGTGCCCGCCACGAATGGGTAGCCCGGATTGACAATCCACGCACCGTGGCTTACCAGCTCTCGCTCTTCATGGATATGGCATGGAACATCACCTATGTCAATGCCACCAATATCCCCTCCCACTTTCACGCGTGGCTTACCGAGCAGTTTGGCGAGCAGGCTGCCGACCGCCTGTTGCCCGTGCTCACCGAGTATTACCATCTCGTGGGCATACGCCGACCCGAGCAGATGAATGTCGAGTTCATGGCCGATGCCTTTGGCAACGAGCTCGAGCGCTATCTCGCCAACTACGAGGCTCTCGTCAAGGCTCTCACCCCCATTGCCGCCCTTGTGCCCCAAGAGCGCAGCGAGGCGTTCTTCGCCTGGGTCGACTATCCCGTCAGGGCAGCATTGCTCATGGCGGTCAAGCAGTTGCAGGCCCAGGAGGCGCGCCATATAGGCCGTCCCAGTTCGTTCGTCCGCGACGATGAGGCGCTGTCCTCTGCCGTGCGTAGCTGGAAAGCCTACCAGCAGCTGCTGGCGCTCAACCGCAAGTTTGCCGGCATGCTCGACGGCAAGTGGGAGCATACCCTCTCTCTTGCCCACATGCCCCTGATGGCAGAGCCTAAGTTCCCCGGCCCGCTGTCTCACGACGCCATCAAGCGCTTTGCCCAGCAGGGCCCCGAGCCGTTCAATCTCGATGTCGGCAATACCATAACCCGCAACGCCTGCCATTTCCGCCGCGCCACCCAGGGGGTACAGACGGTCTCTATGCTTGGCCACAGCATGAAGGCGGTGATGGTGCCGCCCGGTGGCAGCCTGTCCTACTCCTTCTTCTCCGAACTCAGAGGCAAGGCTGTCGTGCGGGTGGCTGCCATAGCCATGCCCGACTATCTGGGCCACGACATACGGCTGGCGGTGCGTGTCGACGATGGCGAGGCGCAGATAATGAGCGTGCGCCCCGATGCCCATTCGCCTCAGTGGCAGACCGCCGAACAGCGCGGACAGGTCATTATCAACGTCGATGTCAACCTCACCCGCAACAGCCACGACATTGAGATACGCGCGCTCGACACGCCGGTATTTTTCGACCAGATTATGGTCGACTACGACCCCGTGCGCGAGTTCTACATCTTCCCCGTGACCGCCGAGCAGCTGTAGACCCCATCCCCCTATACCGACACCAGCCCACAGATGAACTTCCATCTGTGGGCTGGTGTCTTATATATATAATAAGGTGTAGTCGCCGTTCGCCCCATCCGCTTGGCGGGGCTGGCCTCTTGTGCCGTTGTCGTCGTGCTTACTTTGCCGTCTCCTTGGGGCTGCGCTTCTCGCGGTGATAACTGCGATACTCGTCCATGGGTATCTCCACATCGGGCTCGGAGAGCTCGCCCTCGCGCGGCAGACCCAGACAGATATACTTGATGTCTATGCCACGCTCCATCCACATCGACTCATAGTAGGTCTGTATGCTCAGCAACCGCTCGTCCATACCCGGGGTGTGGTAGAGGTCGGCGGTAGCCACATGGATGGGCAGCTGGTTGTGCTCAGCCATACAGCGGGTGTAGGTATAGAGGAAGTTGGAGTCGGTCTTGACATGCACCAGTCCGCCATCCTCCATGAAGCGGCGGTAGCGGGTCATGAATGTGGTCGAGGTAAGGCGCTTGCGCACGTGCTTCATCTGAGGGTCCGAGAAGGTGAGCCATATCTGCTGCACCTCGTCCTTGTCGAAGAAGCGGTCTATTATCTCGATATTGGTGCGCAGGAAAGCCACGTTCTTCAGCCCTTCGTCCAGAGCCTGCTTGGCTCCCGTCCACATGCGCGCGCCCTTGATGTCCACGCCTATGAAGTTGATGTCGGGATATTTGCGGGCCAGCCCTACGGCATATTCACCGCGTCCGCAGCCCAGTTCGAGCACTATCGGGTTGGAGTTGTTGAAGTACATGTCGCGCCAATGCCCCTTCATCTCAAAAGGCACGTTGTCTATGACCGAGAAAGGATATTGAAACACGTTCTCAAACGCTTCCATATCCGCAAATTTGGCTAATTTACCTTTGCCCATATCTTGTTTTTGATGCAAAATTACACAATTTGTGTCAAATAATCAGACGACTGCCTCATAAATCATACCCTCTACGGCATAAAAGTATGCCGATACCTGCCGTCGGCGCTCAGATTGACAGCCATTGCCTTGGTTATGTTTCTGCTTTTCATTACTTTTGCACCCACCACCCTCGTCTTTCCGTCGGCAGCCATCCGCCCCCGCGGCCTGCCGCGTCGGTCTGCGATGGGGGAGAGTATAGATGACAACTTTACAACACGATAGATTATGATTTCTTTTGAGAGTGATTACAACAATGGATGTACCCCCGAGATACTCCGTCGTCTTGCCGATACCAATGACGACCGTACGTCGGGCTATGGCTCTGACCCTTACTGCCAGTCGGCCTTCAGGCGCATACGCGAGGCAGTGCAGATGACCGATGCCGATGTCTTCTTCCTCATCGGTGGCACCCAGACCAATGCCACCGTCATCGACTCGCTGCTCATGGGCTGCGAGGCGGTCATCACGGTCGAGACGGGTCACATCGCTGTACACGAATCGGGAGCGGTCGAGGCTTTCGGACACAAGGTCATCACGCTTCCCGCCGTCGACAGCAAGCTCACTGCCGCCACACTCGACCGCTTCATGGACACCTTTACTGCCGACGAGACGGCACCCCACATGGTGCAGCCGGGCATGGTCTATGTCTCCATGCCTACCGAGTTGGGCATGGTCTACACCCGCAGCGAGCTCGCCAGCCTCTACGAGGCGTGCCGCCGCCACCACCTCAGACTCTATATCGACGGTGCACGCCTGGGCTATGGACTCATGTCCGATGTCTGCGACTACGACCTGCCCTTCCTGGCACGCCATTGCGATGTGTTCTATATCGGCGGCACCAAGGTGGGAGCCATGTTTGGCGAGGCGGTGGTGTTTACCGGCATCAGCGCGCCCAAGTATTTCTTTACCACCGTCAAGCGCCACGGCGCGCTGTTGGCCAAGGGGCGCATGCTCGGCATCCAGTTCGACACGCTCTTTACCGACGGCCTCTACCTGCGTCTCTCGCGCCACGCCATAGCGATGGCAGCCCGCCTCAAGGAGGTCTTTGCCCGTCACGCCATCCCTATGGCTTGCCTTTCGCCCACCAACCAGCAGTTTGTCATCCTCTCGCCCAGCCAGTACGATGTCCTCATCGCCCAGGTGGCTTTTGAGATATGGGAGCGCCATGTCGACGGCACCCTCACCTGCCGCTTTGTCACCAGCTGGGCGACCACCGATGCCGACATAGACCATCTTGACCGCTGTCTGGCTGCGCTATAACGGGCTGCCCACGGTGGTAGCCTGAAAGGCCGTCTGCCAGCCATGCCCGCTGGTTTGCCCCCGGCGTTTATACCTTTATATATACGACACCAGCCCACAGAGGTATGACCATCTGTGGGCTGGTGTATGTTGTTATGGTTGCTTTCTTACTCGATAATCACGCGTGTCCATCCGTGCTTGTCTTCCAGTATACCGTACTGGATGCCGCGGAGGGTGTCGTAGAGCTTCTTCGACCATGGGCCGGGCTCGTTGCCGAAGAAGTATTTCTTGCCGGTCTCAAAGTCGTCGATGTGAGAGATTGGCGAGATGACGGCTGCGGTACCGCAGGCTCCTGCCTCTTCAAATGTCTCCAACTCTTCCTCGGGAATTGGGCGTCGCTCTACCTTCATACCCAGGTCTTCGGCTATCTGCATCAGACTCTTGTTGGTGATAGAGGGCAGGATGCTTGTCGACTTGGGAGTGATATAGGTGTTGTCCTTGATGCCGAAGAAGTTGGCGGCACCACACTCGTCGATATACTTCTTCTCCTTGGCGTCGAGATAGAACTCAGAGGCGTAGCCGTTTTCGTGGGCTATGTGGTTGGCCTTGAGCGAAGCGGCATAGTTGCCACCCACCTTATAGATACCGGTGCCGAGGGGGGCGGCACGGTCGTAGTCGCGCATGATGACGTAGGGGTTGGCAGAGAAGCCACCCTTGAAGTAAGGGCCTACGGGGGTAACGAAGATGAGGAACAGATAGTCGTCGGCGGGATGCACGCCTACGCAGGGCGTGGTGCCGATGAGCAGCGGGCGGATATAGAGGGTGGCACCGCTCTCATAGGGAGGGATATACTTCTGGTTGAGGCGTACCACGCGTTCAACCATCTCTACAAAGAGCTCGGTGGGAACTTCGGGCATCATGATGCCGCGGCTGGTACTCTGCAGGCGGGCAGCATTCTCTTCTACGCGGAATACGCGCACCTTGCCGTCGGGACAGCGGTAGGCCTTCAGGCCCTCAAAGGCTTCCTGTCCGTAGTGCAGGCTGGAAGCTGCCATTGAGAGGTTGATGTTGGGGTCAGAACTGATTTCTATCTCGCCCCACTTGCCATTGTGGTAGTTGCAGCGCACATTGTAATCGGTCGGCAGATAGCCGAACTTGAGATTTGCCCAATCTAATTCTTTCATTTTACTATCGTTTTAGTATTCGTTCTACTTGTCAGGGTGCAAAAGTAAACAATATTTGTTGCTTTGCCAACCATCTGTAGCAAAAAGTTGTTATCCTGCCAATATTTTGTCTATTTTGTCATTGGCAGCAGTGAGCTTGGCCTCACACAGGGCGATCAGCTTCTTGGCTTCGGTGAGTTGCTTGGCGAGCGAGTCGATGTCGAGCTCGCCTTGTTCCATTTGCTGCACGATGGTTTCCAGTCTTGCCATCGCTTCTTCGTAATTCATTTGCTTGCTCATTTCCTTATCTCTGATTTCAGGGTTCCTTGTTCCAGTCGTGTTTCGATGATGTCGCCGTCGGCCAGTTCATCGCCACTGCGCAGGGCATGACCGTTGTGCAGCGTGATGCTGTAGCCCCGGCGCAGGATGTGTATGGGGTCTTGGGCTTGGGCGCGTTGGCCCACGAGCTGCAGCCTGTGGCGCTCGCGCTCCAAGCGTTGGGTTGCGGCGCTGTCCAGCCTGTGGGCGAGGGCGTCTATGCGTTTGGTCTGCCGTTCGCGGGTCAGGGCAAAGAGGGTAGGGATGCGGTCGGCGAGCTGCTTGAGCCTCATCTTCTCGTAGGCGAGATGGCGCTCGGCGATACGGCTGATGCGCTCGCGGGCGCTGACGAGGGCGGTATAGACCTCGCTCAGATGGTCTATGAGGAAGGCGGCTGCCGCTGTGGGTGTCTTCACCCGCATATATGACACCATGTCCAGTATGCACTCGTCGCGGTCGTGGCCTATGCCGGTGATGATGGGCAGCGGGAAGTTGGCCACGTTCTCTGCCAGCGCCAGCGTGTCGAAGCCCGACATGTCGGTGGTGGCGCCACCGCCACGGATGATGACCACCACATCAAACTCGTCTATGCGGGCATTGATGCGGTCGAGCGCGGCTATCACGCTCTGCTCCACCTGTTCGCCCTGCATGATGGCGGCGAAGAGTTCGTGGCTGAACGACAGCCCGTAGCTGTTGTCGTCTATCTGGTGGCAGAAGTCGCCATAACCGGCAGCCTGGGCGCTGGAGATGACGGCTATGCGCTGGGCAAAGCGGGGCAGCACGAGTTCGCGCTGGAGGTCGAAGATGCCTGCCTCCTTGAGCTGGCGGATTATCTCCATGCGCTTGCGCACGATGTCGCCCAAGGTGTAGTCGGGGTCTATGTCGCTCACCTGGTAGGCGAAACCATAGGATTCGTGGAAGGTGGGCGTTACCATCATCCTCACCTTGATGCCAGGCCGCAGCTGTTGCTGGGTCTGGCGTTCAAACTTGCTGCGCAGTGCCGTCCAGCGGTTGGCCCAGCACACCGCACGGGCCTTGGCCAAAGGGGTGGGGCCGAATGGGTCGTTCTCCACGAGGTCCATATAGCAGTGGTTGCGGTCGTGCAGGTCGGAGAGTTCGGCTTCGACCCAGTATTTGCCGTCCATCTGCTGTTCGATGGTCTCGCGCACCATGTGGTTGAGCTCCAGCAGCGTGAAGGTTCTCTCGCTCGCCATGGGTTATCGTCCTTGTTGGTAGGCACGCCAGAAGTCGGGGATGCCGTAGCCGTAGATGTTGTCGGGGGTGAGATGGCGGTCGGCGCTGCTGCGCACCAGACTGATGATTTCCTTGGCGGTCTTGCCGGGCAGCGCCTGCCAGAGGCATGCCACCATGCCGCAGGCTATGGGCGAGGCAAACGAGGTGCCGTTGGCGCCACCGTTGACGCCGGCTGCGTTGAAGATGCGTGCCATGCCGCCCCGTGCCATGATGTCGGGCTTCACGCGACCGTCCTGCGACGGACCGATAGAGCTGAATACCGTGTTCAGGCCGTGGCTGTCTACAGCCCCCACCGTGAGCACGTCGATGGCGTCGCCCGGAGGCGTCACCTTCTTCCAGCGGTCGCGGCCCGAGTTGCCCGCGCTGCACACCAGCACCACGCCCTTCTGGGCCAGCATCGATGCCGTGTTGGATATGAGCGTGCGGCGGCCGTCGAGGTCCACATACTTGTGGCTCGTGGTGGCATCGTCAAACTCGGCGTAGCCCAATGACGAGTTGATGACGTCCACGCCCACCGAGTCGGCATACTCGGCAGCCATCGCCCATGAGTCTTCCTCCATCAGGCTCTCTGTGGGGCCGTATTCCGAGCGCAGCAGATAGTAGGAGGCTTCGGGTGCGGTGCCCACGTAGCGGAACGAGTCGACCGCAGCCATGCACGACAGCACCATAGTGCCGTGAGACAAGAGGTCTTCCATCTTGTCGCGATAGGGGTAGACAAAGTCGCGACAGCCCAGCACGCGTACACCGCGCAGGGCGGGTATACGGGTGTAGTTCATGTAGCCGCCGTCGATGATGGCGATGGTCATGCCCTTTCCGCGGAAGCCAGCCTCATGCAGTTTCACGCCGTTGAGCTGTGCTATCTGGGGCAGCGCCTTGCCATAGACGCTCGCCGACGCCTGGGTCGTGTCTTTCACCACGCCGTAGGGCTTCACGGGACTTACCGAGTCGGGCGACTCGAAGACGCGCACCACGCGGGTCACAAAGTTGAGCCCTTCGAGCCGGGGGGCGATGTCGCCCTTGGGCGAGGCGATGAGCACGGTGTTGTTCCATCGGCTGCCGCCCACCACCTGATAGCCGTCGTGGCGCAGCGTGCCTATGTATTTGGATGATACGGGCAGGTCGGTAGAGTCGACAGCCAGCCCCTGACGCTCTCTGCGGGCAAGGGCCTTGGCAGAGAGAAACTTCTCGGGGTGGCGCAGCGAGTAGCTTCCGCCCTTCTTGTCTTTGAGATACACTCTGTACATGTAGCTTTTGCCCCCGGCAAAAGCCACCTTCTGCGCCTGTATCTGCATCGAGCAGCACAGCGCCAGTAGTAGATATATTATTCTGTTCATAGTCGTGTGGTTGGTGGTGGCTGTCGGGGTGATGGCTACAGCCGCCGGTGGTTACATACTGCCGTCGGCATCGCTGCCGCCTGTATGCGACGGCAGTATGGGGCAGCCCCTCTCTCTCCAGGCTGTGGGTGTGCAGCCTGCGCGGTTCTTGAAGATGCGGTAGAGGTGGGTGCGCGACGAGAAGCCGCACTCGGCAGAGATGATATCATTGCTGTAGTCGGGGTAGTCGCGCATCATCTCCTGTGCCGCCTTGAACCTTATATCGCTCAGCCATATACGGAACGACAGTTTCAGGTTCTGCTCGAAGTAGCGGGTAAGCTCTGCCCGAGGGATGAGCAGCATGCGCGAGAGGGTGAGCATGTTGGCATTGCTGTCGCGGTAGCCCTTGTCCTGGCACCATTTGTCCAAGCGCTCGGCGATGATGCGCTCGCGCTCGGGCGGCAGGGCTGCCAGATTGTAGGTGGCGGCTGCCGGGCTTCCGGTGCCATTGGTTCCGGCTGCGCGGGCAGACTCCTCGTCATCGTTGACCAGCTCTTCGGTGGGCACGTAGTTGAAGCCCAGGTTGCTGAATGTCAGGACAAAGAAGAATGTGGCGAGCAGAATGACGGGGGCATAGATGACCAGTATCTTGTTGAAGAGGATGACAAAAGGCATCGTCATCGATGTTACAAACAGCACCGTCACGCTCGTCTTGGCAAAGCGCACATGGGGCAGCATGTCGCTGGCGGTGAGGGTCTCGAGCAGCTTGCGGCGGAGCAGTATCTGGCGAGATGCCATACAGATGCAGTAGGCTACAAGGCATATATAGAGGGCAAGCATCACATACATCCACATGCCGATGCGCATGCTGCCGTTGCAGCAGTAGCCTATGGCGTAGCACACGACGATGAGGGCATAAAGCCCGACGATGCCGGCGACAAAGCGGCGGCGGTTGTCGTGGACGGCTTCGATGTTGTAGATGGACAAAGCAATCAGTGCAAAGCTCGGGGGATAGGCAAGCAGATTGAGCACTGCACCCAGGTCGGCGCCCGACGCTCTCACAGACAGGGTCATCTGCGCCAGGAAGTGGGCAGCCAGTATCAGCATGGCTGCAAACAGCATCCAGCGCGACTGCTCATAACGACGGTTCTTCCATCTCACGTGGAGGCTGCCAAGGCCCAATAACATAGCATTGATAAGCATGGACAAGAGGCTCGTAAACTGAAGCAGAAATAAAATCTTCATGACCTTTCGATGTTTTAGTCGTTAATCATACACTCTCAGAGTATCATCTCGCAATACTTTAGAGTATTATCTTGCAAAAATACAGCTATCTTGCAATACCCTTGGTATTATCTTGCAAAAAATACAGCTATCTTGCAATACCCTTAGTATTATCTTGCAAAAAATACAGCTATCTTGCAATACCCTTAGTATTATCTTGCAAAAATACAACTTTCCTGCCAAACGGCGGAGGAAAAATCCCGAAATCTTGAAAAGTTTTTTGCCACTCTCCGAGGCATCGTGCCAACCACCCTCACCAGCATGACGCCCACCGCGATTGTCTCCAGCATCGTGGAGAGTACCTCCAGACAACTGGAGGGTACCTTTAGCGAGCTGGAGGGTACCTTTGGACAGCTGGAGGGTACCTCTGTCGGCGTGGAGATTGTCTCTATTGAGCAGGATGGTATCTCCAGAAATCAGGCGACTGCAGACAGCGGCGTGGAGGTTGCATGGGCTGGCTCGTGCCTTCTGATACGAGCCCACGTGACAATAGGCACGAGCCCACGTGACATAAGATACGAGCCCTCGTATCGCAAAGCACGAGCCGATGATGATGGTCAGCACACCGCCGAACGTGGTGGATGCCATAAGTCTTGGTCATCGTGACGACAACAGTGCCGATAGCGTTGCCTGGTGGCACAATCGCCAGCCCACAGACCACGGTTGGCGTAGGCGAGTATGCCCCTATCCACCCCGCCGACAGCCCCACAGATAGGGTCATGATAGCGGGCGTCTCGGCAGCCGTCAGCCCCCAGCCCGAGACGGTCGGCAGCGAGCCCGCAACAGGCTCTCCGAGAGGACTGAGAGTGGTAGTATACACCGCAACTGCCCACTGCAAACAAATATTAATGATTGGCCTTTTTTTCCACAAAAGTGCTAATTTTTCATATTATTATATATTTGGTCTGACGATTTATTTGATAAGTCAGATAATTGGCTTACTTTTGCAGCGCATAACAAATATTCACAGTGCAATATATGAAGACTAAAATTCTTATCCCCGTAATCGTCGTAGGTCTGCTCCTTGTGGGCGGCATAGTGTATCTCGCTCTCAGCCTCAACCAACAGAGGCAGGAAAACCAGGCTATGCAGGAACTTGCCGAGATAGACAAGCGGGAAATGGAGAACGAGTATCAGCAGTTTGCCAATCAGTACGGTGAGATGAAGACCAAAATCAACAACGACTCTATCGTCGCCCAGCTCACCGCCGAACAGGAGCGTACCCAGCAGCTGCTCAAGGAACTCAAGGATACCAAAGCGTCGGACGCAAGAGAGATAGCCCGACTGAAGAAGGAACTGGCCACCGTGCGCGCCGTACTGCGCAACTATGTGTTGGAGATAGACTCGCTCAATCGACTCAACCAGAACCTTACTGCCGAGAATACCCGTGTGCGCGGACAGTATGAAGAGGCTACCAGACAGATAGAGGGGCTCAATTCGGAGAAAGCAACGCTCTCGGAGAAGGTCGCCATAGCCGCACAGCTCGATGCTATAGGCATCAGCGTCACACCCTTAGACAAGCGAGGCAGGGCTACAAGAAAGATAAGGAAGTGCAAGGCCATCCAGGTGAGCTTCGCTCTCGCCAAGAACGTCACCGCCCAGAGCGGCATGAAGACAGTATACGTAAGACTGACATCGCCCACAGGCACACTGCTGGGTGGCGCAGGTTCATTCAGCTATGAAAACCGCACCCTGCAGGCTTCGATGAAGAAGGTGGTGGAATATGGCGGCCAGGAGACTCCCGTGACACTGTTCTGGAACGTCACCCAGGCGCTGGTCGAAGGCACTTATCATGCAAGCATCTTCGCCGATGGCAACATGATAGGCTCCAAGAGCGTTACGATAGACTAAAAAGGAGAGCAAATGACAAGGCTATTATTATCCTTAATGTTATGTGCCGTCTGGCTGCCACAGGCTCAGGCGCAGGGGCTGTCGCTCGACAGTTGTCGGGCTCTGGCGCTGCGCAACAACAAGCAGCTCAATGTGGCAAGGCTCAAGCAGGATGTGGCGCGATACAACCGCAAGGTGATGCGCACCAAGTATCTGCCCAAAGTCGATGCCGTGGGCGGCTATGAGTATTTCAGCAAAGAGATATCGCTGCTCAACAGCAACCAGAAGACCGCTTTCGGGTCGCTGGGAACGACTGCCACGGGAGCCGTGGGTGGCAATATCACCCAGATGATAACGGGGTTGGTTCAGCAGGGCGTCATCACGCCCGAGTTGGCACAGCAGTTGGGTGGCGTGCTCAACAAGCTCACGCCACAGTTGGCTGAGGCTGGCAACAAGTTGGGCCAGGCGGTCAACGACGCCTTCCGCACCGACACCAAGAACATCTGGTCGGGAGCCGTCATGGTGAGACAGCCCATCTTTATGGGCGGCGCCATCGTCGCAGCCAACAAGATGGCAGACATCGGCGAGAAGATGGCTGCCAGTGACCTCGAACTGCGTCGGCAGACCACCCTCTACGACATAGACCAGGCCTACTGGCTCGTGGTGTCGCTGCGCCAGAAGGAGCAGTTGGCCCAGAGCTATCGCGACCTGGTCAAGAAGCTCAGCGAGGATGTGAAGATGATGATTAGAGAGGGCGTGGCTACCAAGGCCGACGGACTCAAGGTCGATGTCAAGGTCAACGAGGCCGACATGCAGCTCACCCAGGTCGAGGACGGCCTGTCGCTGGCCAAGATGATGCTCTGCCAGCTCTGCGGTCTGCCCATGGACCGGGAGATAACCCTCGCCGACGAGAACGTGCAGACACTCGCCCCAGTCATAACAGAGACCTATGAAGCAGCCGACACAACCTATGCTGCGCGCCCAGAGATACAGATGCTCGAGAACGCCATTGAACTGAGCCGCCAGAGCACCCGCCTCATCCGCGCCGCCGCTCTGCCCCATGTGGCACTTACCGGCGGATACATGGTGAGCAACCCCAATGTCTTCAACGGGTTTGAACGCAAGTTTGCCGGCGTATGGAACGTAGGCGTACTGGTACAGGTACCCGTGTGGAACTGGTTTGAAAGCAGCTACAAGATACGCGCTGCCAAGACAGCCACCAGCATAGCCGTGATGGAGTTGAGCGATGTGCGCGAGAAGGTCAATCTGCAGGTGGCACAGAGCCAGTTCAAGCTCAAGGAGTCGCTCAAGCGGTTCCACATGGCCAACGAGAACATGAAGAGTGCCGAAGAAAATCTGAGATGTGCCAACCTGGGATTCAAGGAAGGCGTGATGGAGGTCACCGATGTCATGGCGGCACAGACCGCATGGCAGATGGCACAGTCGCAGAAGATAGACGCCGAGGTGGGCGTCAAACTGTCGCAAGTAAACGTAAAGAAAGCATTAGGTATATTAAACTGAAACGATTATGTCAGCTAAAACACAACATAACAACATACTGCTTGCCGTCGTAGGATTTACGGCAGTGGTGGTCATCGTGGCCCTCATCGGCTATCTTACCCTCGGCCAGGAACCGGAGATTATCCAGGGCGAGGTCGAAGTGTCTGAATACAGGGTGTCGAGCAAACTGCCCGGCCGCGTGGTAGAACTCAGAGTCAAGGAGGGCGACTTTGTGCATGTAGGCGATACACTCGCCATACTCGAGGTGCCCGAGATGGACGCCCAGAAGCGAGTGGTCGAGGCTACAGGTGAAGCGACCAAGGCGCTCAAGGACCTCACCGACGCCGGAGCACGCCAGGAGCAGATACAGGGTGCCTACCAGCTGATGCAGCAGGCCAAGGCTGCAAGCGAGATAGCCCAGAAAACCTATAACCGCATGCAGAACCTCTACAACGAGGGCGTCATAAGCGGACAGAAGCGCGATGAAGCCTTTGCCGCGTACAAGGCGACCGAAGCACAGGTAAAGGCTGCCGAGAGCCAGTATGAAATGGCGAAGAACGGAGCCCGCAAACAGGAGCGCGAGGTGGCTGCGATGAATGCACAGGCCGCCAGCAACGCTGTGGATGTGGTGAGCTCGCTGCTGCGCGAGACGGTGCAGGTGGCACAGGTAGAGGGCGAGGTGAGCGAGGTATATCCCAAGGTGGGAGAACTCGTGGGACTGGGCTCGCCCATCATGAGCATCTCGATGATGAACGATGTATGGGGCACATTCAATATCCGCGAAGACCAGTTGGGCGGCATGAAGATTGGCGACACGTTTACCGCCTACTGCCCGGCATTCGGCAAGGACATAGAACTCAAGGTATACTATATACACGACCAGGGAAGCTACGCCGTGTGGAAGGCCACGAAGACCAACGGCCAGTATGACCTCAAGACATTTGAAGTCAAGGCTCGCCCAGTGGGCAAGTTTGAGGGCCTGCGTCCGGGTATGAGCCTTATCCGTAAAGACTGAGAGGCACAGACACTATGATAAAGCAGATATATCGGATAGCCCTGCGCGAGTGTGGCATCCTGCGCTCCAATCCCATCTATGCGTTTTGCATGGTAGTGTTCCCGGTGCTGGTGGTGGTGTTCTTCACCTCACTCATGACCGAGGGACAGCCTGTAAACATGCCGGTGGGAGTGGTAGACCAGGACAATACCGCCACAACGAGGGCGCTGATACGCCGGCTCGATGCCTTTCAGACCACGAAGGTGGTGGCGCACTATGCCAACATCAACGATGCGCGCCGCGCGGTGCAGGAGGGCGACATCTATGCCTTTCTGCTCATCCCAAAGGGTACCACCGACGGCATGGTGTCGGCACGCCAGCCCAAGATATCATTCTACTACAGCCAGGTGACGCTCCTGGCGGGCTCGACGCTCTTCAAGGACCTCAAGACCATCTGCACGCTGGGCTCGGCGGCGGTAGGCTCGGCTAAGTTGTCGGCTCTGGGCAAGACCGAGCGCGAGATACAGGCTTTCCTGCAGCCCATAGCCCTTGACATGCACATGATAGGCAACCCCTGGGCCAACTACAATGTGTATCTCTCGACCATCATGGTGCCCGGACTGCTGCTGTTGTTTGTATTCCTCATCACCCCATACTCCATCGGCACCGAACTCAAGTTCAAGCGTTCGCACGAGTGGCTCAAGATGGCGGGCAACAGCATGCCGGTGGCTCTGGCAGGCAAGCTGCTACCCCATACGCTCGTCTTTCTGACGGTGTTCTATGGGTTTGACTTCTACATCTATTATATATTGGACTTCCCCCATCCCGGAGGCGTGGTGCCGATACTGCTCGATGGCTTCCTCTCGGTGGTGGCAAGCCAGTGCTTCGGCGTGTTTGTCTTCGGACTGATGCCGTCGCTACGTATGTCGATGAGTATCTGCTCGCTGTGGGCGGTACTGAGCTTCTCGGTGTGCGGAGCCACCTATCCCGTGTTCGCCATGGACTCGATGATAGAAGCCATGGCACAGCTCTTCCCGATGCGCCACTACTACATGATATATAAAATAAGCATATTCAACGCATTCCCCCTTGCCGACTGTGCAATCAACATCGCGGCCCTTGTGCTGTTCATGCTGCTGCCGCTGTTTACCGTGCGCAACCTGCGCAGGGCTATGCAGGAATATGTCTATATACCCTAAATGATTATGAACGGAGACCATAGTCTTATCTCACAAATCAAACAAGGCATCTATGACATGTGTCATATCTGGGCCAAGGAGATGCGGTCGGTATTTGCCGACGAGGGCGTGCTGTTGTTCTTCATCTTCCTGCCCTTGTTCTACCCTTTGCTCTACTCATGGATATACAACAACGAGGTGGTCAACAAGGTGCCCGTAGCCATAGTAGACTTGTCGCACAGCCACGACAGCCGCGAGTTTGTGCGCAAGGTCGATGCCTGTTCGGGGGTACGCGTGGCTTACTACTGCAACAACCTCGAGGAGGCGCGTGAGGTGGTGGGGCACCAGAAGGCCCACGGCATACTCTATTTTCCATCAGACTTCGCCACGAAACTGCATCGGGGCGAACAGGCACATGTGGGCGTGTACTGCGACATGAGTCTGATGCTCACCTACAAGGCTATACTCCAGTCGGCGCAGGCTGTGTCGATGGAGATGGGTAGCCAGATACGGATAGCGGGCTCCAACTCGTTTACCGCCCGCGATGAAGATATAGCCACCCGTCCGCTCGACTTCGACGAGGTGCCCATCTTCAATGCCACGGGTGGTTATGGCAACGCCATCCTGCCCGGTGTGCTCATGCTGATACTCCAGCAGTCGCTGCTCTTGGGCATCGGTCTGGCGGCAGGTACCGCCCGCGAGAACAACCGTTATCAGGACCTCGTGCCCATTACCAGCCATCACAACGGCATCTTCCGTATTGTGCTGGGAAAGGCGATGTGCTACTTCATGATTTATGCCGTGGCGGGTGCCTATATCACCCTCTGCGTTCCCCGCTTCTTCCACTTCACCACCATGGCACAGGGTGGTCCGCTGTTGGCCCTCATGGTGCCCTATCTGCTGGCTTGCATCTTCTTTGGCATGATGCTGTCGTGTCTGGTGCGCTATCGCGAGAATGTGATGCTGCTGGTGGTGTTTACCTCGGTACCTCTGCTCTTCATGACGGGCATCAGCTGGCCCGTAAGCAATATCCCCGGCGTGTGGAAGGGCGTGTCGCTGCTCTTCCCATCGACCTTCGGTGTGAGGGGCTTCCTCACGCTCAACAGCATGGGAGGTACGCTCGACGACATCACCACCGAATATATGGCATTGTGGGTTCAGGTGGCCATATACTTCTTTGCCACCTGCGTGGTCTATCGTCTGCAGATTATACACACCCACACCCACGCCTACGAACGCCTCGAAATGCTCAAGCAGAAGACCAAGGAGGCTATAGGCCGCAAGCAGTCGGGTAAGGAAGGATAATTGCGGCAGTGCAGAAATGACAATCCCTGTCTCTGGCATCCATCGGATGGAGAGACAGGGATTGTCGTATTGTATAGGGGTGTAGATTACTTCTTGCTGATGTCTACGATGCGGGTCTTTGGTAGCTCCTTGTTGCGTCGGTTGGTCACTGTCACCACCGCCTGGGCCAGGTTGAGGAACGCCTGACCAGTCTGGCTCTCGGTGTTGAGCACTGCGGGAGTACCGGCGTCGCCATTGTCGCAGATGCTCTGTACCAGAGGTATCTGGGCGAGCAACGGACAACCCATCTCCTTGGCCAACTGCTTGCAGCCCTCCTTGCCGAAGATGTAGTAGCGGTTCTCGGGTAGCTCGGCGGGAGTGAACCATGCCATATTCTCCACCAGACCGAGTATGGGCACGTTGACCTTGTCGTTGCGGTACATGTCGATGCCCTTGCGCGCATCGGCGAGTGCCACATTCTGCGGCGTCGATACGATGACGGCACCGGTGATGCTCAGCGTCTGCAACAGGGTAAGGTGGATGTCGGATGTGCCGGGAGGCGTGTCAAGGATAAAGAAATCAAGGTCGCCCCAGTCGGCGTCGGCGATAAGCTGCTTCAGTGCTGATGTGGCCATGCCTCCGCGCCACAGCGTGGCGGTGTCGGGATTGACGAAGAAACCAATGGACAGGAGCTTTACGCCATACTTCTCGATGGGCTCGATGAGCTGGCGGCCGTCCTTCTCTACCGCATAGGGGCGCTCGCTCTCTACGCCGAACATCTTGGGCATGGAGGGACCGAAGATGTCGGTATCGAGCAGACCCACCTTGTAGCCCATGATGGCGAGGGCTATGGCGAGATTGGCAGAGACGGTCGACTTGCCTACGCCGCCTTTGCCCGAGCTTACGGCTATCACGTTCTTCACCTGAGGCAGCAGTTTGCCCACCTCGGGGCGTGGTGCCGACTTGAACTCGGTCTTTATCTCGACCTCTACCGCCTTGTCCACGTGGTAGTGTATGGCTGCCTCGGCAGCCTTTAAGGTCGATTTGAGGAACGGGTCGGTCTCGCGGGGGAATATCAGTGTGAAACTCACCTTCATACCGTCGATGCGAACATCGTCGGCGAGCATTTCTGCCTCTATCAGGTTTTTCTTGTTACCAGGGTAAGTCACCGTAGCCAAAGCGTCGGTGATAAGTTTTGGATATAATGTCATCATATTGTCTTTTAATCAGTTGCAAAATTAGCCAAAAAAACTGTAACAGCCTCATAAATGTCCATAATAATATCCCCCGCACTCTCCCCGCCGTCCTCTGCCCCTGCCACAATGGTGCCCTCCACGACCGAGACGGCAACCGCTGCCGCAGACCTCGCCACCTTCGGCATGGCGATGGCGGCAGAGAGGGTGGCGACAACCGTTGTCAGGGATGCTATATATATAATAAGGTGTAGATGGGTTGCAGCCAACCCAAGGATGACAGGCGGGCGGAGCGCAGGCTGCAGGAATGGCGCAGAAAGGGACAGATGCGTCACTTCCTCCAGTATAAAGGACTGGTGGATGGCGGCGGAAAGCTAATGGATATGGATGGTCTTGACCGTGATTTGGACAAAAATAACGATGATGGTCAAAAAATCTTCCGTTTTTTAGTATTTATTCAGAATTTAATGCTACTTTTGCAACTAACGAGATTATAACTATTACCTCACCAACTTTGGCGATGTCGATTACGAGCTAACAATGGTCGCCCTTGGCATATTGCATTTCACACGTTCACTCCACGGAGTGAGGCTCTCCGTGCTACAGATGTATATCTGCCCTACATAACACAATTAATGTCCGTCACATCTTAACCAAGCCAATCGGGAGCCGTTGGTACAATTAAAAACTTAACGTATGAGAACCATCAGATTAGTATTGACCCTGGTGCTGGTCATGACTTTTACCGTATCTTTTGCCCAGTTGACGAAAGAGCAAATCAAGGAACGCAAGGAAATCAAGAAAGCCTCGAAGGCTGAACTCGGCGAGAAGGCCACGAAGACAGCCCGCAAGGAAGCCAAACGCTTGGCAAAGGAGGGATGGAAGGTCACGCCCGGCGCTCTGCCATTGGAAAAACAATTGGACAAGTCGTACCTCATGCAGATGGAGTATGATGAGAATATGTTCCCCAAGTATCTCATGGGTGAGGCTATGAGTATAGGCGAAAACTATGATGCTGCCCGCCTGCAGGCTATGGAGCTGGCCAAGCAGAGCCTGGCTGGACAGATACAGACTGAGGTGACCGCCCTGATAGAAAACACCGTAAGCAACAAGCAGCTGGCGGCTGAAGAGGCTGCCTCTGTGACCCAGACCATCAGTGCAGCCAAGAACCTTATCTCCCAGAGTATAGGCCGTGTGCTCACCGTGGTAGAGATGTATCGCGTGCTGGGCAACAAGAACAAGGAGGTGTCGCTGCGCATTGCCTATAATGCGGAGATGGCAAAGCAGGCTGCCAAAAAGGCTGTGCGCCAGGAACTGGAAAAGAAGGGCGACGACCTGCACAAGAAGTTGGACGAACTGCTGGGCTGGTAGCGTATGCGTAGTTGGGTAGTAACTCTATGCTGTCTCGTGGCGAGTGTGGCTTGGGCGCAGAAAATCGTCACGGTGGTAGCGTCGTACACCTATCACGTGCCCGAGAATGTGACGGTGGAGCAGGCCAAGACCACGGCGCTCGAAAGGGCAAAGGTCCAGGCTATCGCCGACGAATTTGGCACCCTCATAGGGCAGAGCAACTCTACCCTGGTGACCAATGAAAACGGAAAGAGTGATACCCATTTCTCATCGATTGGTCGTAGTGACGTCAATGGCGAGTGGATAGAAACCATCGGTGAGCCCCAATATGCGATAAACTATGAACAGGGGATGCTCATCGTCAATGTGAAGGTCAAAGGGCGCATACGCAAGTTGGCTGGTCCCAAGATAGACCTCGCTGTCAATATACTGCGCAATGGCACTGAACTCAAATACGAGAGCGACGACTTCCGCAATGGCGATGATATGTATCTCCATTTCCAGTCGCCCGTAAGCGGCAGTCTGCTGGTCTATCTCGTCGACTATACCGCACGCCAAGTCTACTGTCTCTTGCCCTATTCGCAGCAGGCGGATATGGCCCAGCCTATAGAGCAGGGTAGGGAGTATCTGTTCTTTTCTGCCAAGAGTGTGGCAGCCGAAGAGCGTCAGGTGGTGGATGAATATACGCTCACTACTGACAAGAAAATGGAGCAGAACGAAATGGTCGTGATATTCAGCTCTGGCGAACTGGCCAAAGCCAATACCTCGGCGAGTGAGGGACTGCTGCCGCGAGCCATGAGCATTGACCACTTCAACAAATGGCTGGCTGAAATGCGCATCAAAGACAAAAATATTCAAATCATCAATAAATCATTAACCATTAAAAATTAACTAATTATGAAAAAGGTATTGCTTTTATTCTTTTTTGTCTCCCTCTGTGTGAGCAACACGTATGGAAAAACCAAGACTTCTTATCGCAACGCGCTGATATTTGCCTATTCTCAGGCCAACAGTGTGTTTGAAGATGACAATATACGACTGGAGATTTACAACGAGCAGCTATGGGCCAAGAACAAGACCAAGAAGACCATCTTCATCGACTTATCTCAATGCTTCATGGTGCATAATGGTTCGTCGTTCCCTCTGTTTGACAAGAAACAGGACGAGCGCCACGCCTCGAAGAAAGGCAAGACCACGTCGATAGATGAGTTTATTACCATCCCGCCATCTACTGGCGGCAAGCAGAATGACACTTTCATCTGTAACATGGCAACGGGTATTCTGGGTAATTACAGCACCTCGGAGACTCCTGCCGGAGAATTCACCGAGTATGACAAGCGACTGTTTAATCTCATTGCCGATTTGCTGGACGAGTCGAAGAAAGCCGACCCCAAACGTGAGGAATACAAAGGTACTGTAAGCCGTCACCTCACTGAAGACGAGAGTATCAACAATATTGGTGCCTCTATTGCCTATGCCTTCAACAAGCGTTCCGAGGAATGGACAAGTGTGGCCCTGTCTGCCTGGGTGAGTGACATCATCTTCTCGCCCTACTATGTGGAAATGCCCGACGACCTGACCAAGAAAGACAAGCGCGGGTTTGGCGTCAAGGAGACCAAACCAGCCGTTCTTCACGTGATGGCCAACTCTCCCTTTGAGTTTGACGAAGACCGCTCACCCATCATCGTGTGTGACTGGGAAGGTAACTTCAAGAAGGGAACATTCAGACTGAGCAGTACCAATGTGTCGAAGCAGGGAAAGGTTGGTATCGGTCGTATTATCGGCGCCATATTTACCTATGGAGCTACGCTGCTCGTGCCCCTGTCAGAGACCAGCTATAAGAAAGTCATCCACTTTGATGGCGCTACAAGCGATTGGGGTAAGATGACTTACGTAGGTAGACTTCAGGATACCAAGCAGGAAAAGAAATAGTATAAACCGCGACTGCCACTCTGCCCGAATGAATGAGGGGAGTGGCAGTTGTCTTAGCATTGTATGTCATGATGCGCTTATTGTTCCTTATATTAATATGGTGCGTGCAGACGGTGTCGGCGCAGAGTATGGATGTGCAGAGTAAGGCTGCGCTCGAGTCGATGCGCGGCGGTTATGTCCAGTATGCTTTTGATGAGTTCAAACGGCTTGCCGCTTCCAATGACATGGCTGCCCAGTACTATCTGGGCTGGTGTTATGAGAATGGTGTGGCTTGTGAGAAAGCGCTTACGGATGCGTTCCGCCTCTATCGTCGTGCAGCCGAACGTGGTCTGCCTGATGCCATGTTGCGCTTGGCTTCGTTTTACCAAAATGGTATTGTGGTAAGTCAGGACGATGGCAGATATAACGAATGGATGGAGCGCTATCAGAAGAAAGGCGGCAAGTGTCTGCTGCCTGATATCGCCGAGGCATATAATGGGGCGCAACGCAATATAGCCAATTATGCGCTCAGTCCGAAACGGGGAGGAACGGTAAGGCAGCAGCCCGCCGCCAGTAGTGGAGGCACAGGGCAGACGGTAAACCATATTACTATCGTACAGCAGACGGCTCCCACGCCAAAGCCAGAACAACCCAAGCCCGCGACGTCAAAGCCAGTGGTGACCAAGTCGGATGTAGATACCGGCATCCCCTCGACTGGTGCGGTCAACGAGAATACTTTTGCGCTCATCATCGCCAATGAAGCCTATCAGAATGTGGCACCTGTACCCAATGCTATCAATGACGGAAGGGTATTTGCAGACTATTGCATGAAGACTCTGGGTATGCCCAAGACCAACATCCATCTGGTAAACAATGCAACCTATATCAATATCAAGCGTGAACTCAATCTGATGCGTCAAATTGCTGAAGCATACAAGGGTGGGGCTAAACTTGTCGTCTACTATGCAGGACACGGACTGCCCGACGAGGCTTCGGGAGACGCTTACCTCTTGCCGGTAGATGGTTATGGTTCGGATTTGACAACCTGCTACAATCTGAATGATTTCTATGCCGCATTGGGAGCAATGTCCCTGTCTCAGGTGGTGGTGCTGATGGATGCCTGCTTCTCCGGCTCGTTGCGTGGAGATGGCATGCTGGCGTCGGCTCGTGGTGTGGCAATCAAGGCCAAGGGCAGCGAGTCTAAGGGAAACATGGTCGTACTGTCTGCCGCTCAGGGAGACGAGACTGCCTATCCCTTGGATGGGCAGCATCATGGTATGTTTACGTATTATCTTCTTAAGAAACTGAAGGAGAGTAAAGGTACGGCAAATTTGGGCAGCCTGTTTGACTATGTCAAGGACAATGTGGTGAAGAAGTCGCTGGTGGTAAATGGCAAGCGGCAGACTCCTACCATTTCTCCGTCGGCTGCTGTCTATGACAAGTGGCGTAATTGGACATTGAAATAACCATTGTATAAAGGAGACAATCATGGTGAGGCAAATGGTGTTCTGCGTGTCGCTGCTGATGGCAGTAAACTGTCTGGGGCAGACGACAAACAAGGCTCGGCAAGGGTATGAGCAGTTTAAGAAACAGGCTCGGCAAGGGTATGTAGACTTCCGTCGGGCTTGCAATGCTGATTATGCTGCTTTCCTGAAACAAGCCTGGCAGTCGTATGAGGCAGGTCCCGTGGTGCCACGTCCCAAAGAGCGTGAGGTGAAGCCCGTGGTAATGCCGCAAGGAGATGTGGACAAGCCGGTGAAACCTATGCCTATCAAGGTGGATACGGTGATAGCTCCTGTGCCTCAAGGGGCTCAGCCCAAGCCTGTGGCTCCCATCTATGAGGGAACGGTGGAGAATGAACAGCAACTTTCCTTTACCTTCTTCGGAACAGAAGGCCGTGTGCGGATGCCTGTCCTGCGTCCTGATATCGGTGCCGTCTTGAAGGGCGGTGTGTCAGAGAATGAGGTGAGCAAAGGATGGACTATGCTCTCGGAAGGCGGCTTTGACCATCTCATCCGCGATTGCCTCGGACTGCGTATGAGTCATCAGCTCTGCGACTGGGCTTATCTGCTCATGCTCCGCAAGATGAGCGAGAGCTACTATGGTGGCGACCCCAATGCCTCGACCCTCTTCCTGGCTTGGGTCTATTGTCAGAGTGGTTATCAGATGAGGTTGGGGAGCAACGGTCAACGTCTCTATCTTCTGTTTGGTAGTCGTCATCAGATTTATGACCACGCGTTCTTCCGCATCGATGGTAATTATTTCTATCCGCTTGTGGACAAGGGAGAAACGGCTAGTACGCGGTTGCGTATATGCGGGGCAGCTTTCCCCGAAGAGCAGCCTCTGTCGCTCTATATCCCTTCGGCGATGTCTCTGACCAACAATTTCAGCGACAACCGCACCATACGGTCCAAACGCTATCCCTCGGTGGAGGCGCAGGTAAGGGTAAACCGCAATCTGATAGATTTCTACGATGTCTATCCCACCTCGGCGATAGACGACAATCCACTTACGCGCTGGGCGATGTATGCTAATACGCCTATGGCTGAGAATGTGAAATCCCAGCTGTATGGCAAGATGCGGCAGCTCATTTCTGGCAAATCTCAGATTGAGGCGGCCAATATGCTCATAGACTGGGTGCAGACGGGGCTGGTGTATGAATATGATGACAAGGTCTGGGGTGGCGACCGTGCCTTCTTTGCCGAAGAGACGCTCTATTATCCTTATTGTGACTGCGAAGACCGTGCGATTTTGTTCACTCGTATGGTGCGCGATTTGCTCGGATTGAAGTGCATCCTGGTGTATTACCCCAACCATCTGGCTTGCGCCGTCGCCTTCGACCAAGCGGTGCAGGGTGACTATGTAGTGGTCGGTGGTCGGCGTTTCGTGATTGCTGACCCAACGTATATCGGGGCGCCAGTGGGGCGGACTATGCCCGATATGGATAACAGCTCTGCGCAGGTAATCATGCTCGAGTAGTCTTCGGTCTATGGCAATTCCACATGTGACCGCCGTCAGTCTGCATCGGAATAGATTGGCGGCGGTCACATGTATCATGACTTCTTCTACATCTTTGATGAATGTGTAAATGTCGGTCTGTGGGGTATATATTATAATAAGGTATATAGTCCCCAGGGCCATCATTTTGGTTGATATAAATCAATAGGTGAAAAATATTTTCAACTTTTTTGTTGAAATTTTTGGTTTGTGTTGAAAAAAGCTATACCTTTGCATCCGCTTTCGAGAATGAAACACTTCTCCTGAGCGCTGAAGAAAGAGTTCTTTGAAAGATTTAAGATAAACAGAAGAGTAGTAGTACAAGAAGCGAGCGGCTTCCGGAGCGATCGGGAAGCCACTTGGGTAAAACGAAGCTACCGTCAATAATTATAGAGACAGGTACTTTAGACTTGAACTAAGGATATTAGCGTCCTGAACAGAGCAAACAATCATCCACTTATGGTGGAGTTGAACAATATTTTTACAATGGAGAGTTTGATCCTGGCTCAGGATGAACGCTAGCTACAGGCTTAACACATGCAAGTCGAGGGGCAGCATCGCGATAGCTTGCTATTGCGGATGGCGACCGGCGCACGGGTGAGTAACGCGTATCCAACCTTCCCGCAACTGGGGAATAACCTTGCGAAAGTAAGACTAATACCCCATGGTCTCCACGGATGGCATCTGAAGTGGAGTAAAGGTTTCGGCCGGTTGCGGATGGGGATGCGTCCGATTAGCTTGACGGCGGGGTAACGGCCCACCGTGGCATCGATCGGTAGGGGTTCTGAGAGGAAGGTCCCCCACATTGGAACTGAGACACGGTCCAAACTCCTACGGGAGGCAGCAGTGAG
>ENA-UPTB01000208-UPTB01000208.1-human-gut-metagenome-genome-assembly--contig:-NODE-208-length-64572-cov-8.265571_pt1 | contig 64572 bp, 58 predicted proteins | sample MGYA00250046_ERZ773369 | MGnify/ENA primary metagenome ERZ773369 (study PRJEB29103, sample SAMN06111938) | human gut metagenome | biome: human gut; feature: ankylosing spondylitis patient; material... | reverse complement strand
CGTCAAACTATACGCATGAAACTTTAACATTCCATCCGGCTCAATTTAACATATGCACCGCAATTTCGGTTTGACCCGAAATTTGGCTTCGTTCATAAGGAACGAACCCCAGAGCCAATCATCCGGGTTAAAATTAGTGTCCTGAGGCGTCTCCGTTTCCTCAGATTTATTCTTTTTTGAAAAGCGATCGAATAATCCCATATTAAGGTTGAATTATAGTGAGCGTTCTATTGTCTCGTTGTCCGTTGAAGTATTTATACCCCAGTTCGGGATAAGAAATAGTTTATAAAAAAGTTGGTAGTCTCATAAATATTTTGTGCCTTTATAGGTAAAAATCAAACAGTTGTAAAAAAAATATTTGATATGACTACCGATTACAAAGTTACAGAATTATTTTGTGTCATTGACGAGTTTTGCAAACATTTTGATGCAGAAAATGCAGGAAGTCTACTTGAATACAATAGCGGAGTCAAGTGTAGACGCCGCCAAGCGTCGTTATCCTACAGTGAAATCATGACCATTCTGTTGTATTTTCATTTTGGTACATTCCACAATTTGTTGTATCTGTAGTAACAAAGATAGTGATTTTAAAGCAAATCACAACTATAGGAGAGCGTCCTATAGCATCGGAGTAGTTTAATAGTTTAATAGCAACCGAGCGTGGTGGTCTACAACTCTGGGAACAGCGAGGGCTCGGCGAGCAGGCGGAAGGTGTGGCGGTGGTAGGGGGTGGCGCCGAAACGCGCAATGGCTTCGCGATGGGCTTTCGTGGGATAACCTTTGTTCACGTTCCAGCCGTATTGCGGAAATTCCTCGTGGATGCGTTTCATAAACTCATCGCGGTGGGTCTTTGCAAGAATCGACGCGGCGGCGATGCTCATCATCTTGCCGTCGCCTTTCACAATGCATTGGTGGCTGATGCCGTCGTAGGGACGGAAACGGTTGCCGTCGATAAGCAGAAAGTCGGGACGCACCGACAAGCCGTCCACGGCGCGGTGCATGGCGAGAAACGAAGCCTGAAGAATGTTGATATGGTCAATCTCATCGTTGTCAACGATGCCCACTGCCCAAGCCAGGGCGTCGCGCTCTATTACGGGACGCAGTGCGTCGCGGGCATGCTCGGAAAGCTTCTTTGAGTCGTTGAGAAGGTCGTTGGTGTAGCCGTCGGGCAGAATCACCGCCGCGGCAAACACCGGTCCGGCAAGGCATCCGCGCCCAGCCTCGTCGCATCCTGCCTCGAGGCGTCCCGGTTCAAGATACGGCAACAACATCAGTGGTGGCGTTTGATTATGTAATCGAACAGCGACAGGAATGCCCGCTTGGCTTCGTTGTCGGGATATGGCTCAAGGATGCTGCGTGCCTCGGCGCGCAGACGCTCCATCGTGGCATAGGCATATTCGATTCCGCCCTCTGCCTTGGCAAAGTCTATCAGCGTCTCTATCTGTTCGGAGGTAAGCGAGTCGGAGTCGGCAAGACGGCGCATCTCTTCGTGGCGCGGCGACTCGGTGTGCGACAATGCGTAAATCAGCGGCAGCGTCACCTTTCCCTCGCGCAAATCGTTGCCCGTGGGCTTGCCTATAGCATCATCCTTGAAATAGTCGAAGATGTCGTCCTTGATCTGGAACGACAGTCCCAGCAGCTCCACAAACTTCGACAGGTTGGCGATGTCGATGTCGGAGGCACCTACAGAGTATCCGCCCACCTTCACACAACTCTGGAACAGCGATGCCGTCTTCTTGTTTATGATGCTGAAATAAGTCTGCTCGTCAATGGAATGATGCTTGGCAACGTCGATTTGGTCAATCTCGCCGGTCGACAGTTCCTTGCCGAGCTCGGAGATGGTGCTTATCACACGGAAATCGTTGGTGCGGATGGCACAGGCAAGGGCGTTGCTGACAAAGAAATCGCCGACAAGCACGGCGATATGGTTGTCCCACGTGTTGTTGATGGTGTCGTGGCCGCGACGCTGCTTGGTCTCGTCGATAACGTCATCGTGTATCAAAGAGGCATTGTGGAGCAATTCCACCGACGCCGCGCCGCAGAGCACACCGTCCGACACCTCGGCGCCGAAAAACTTGGCGCTGAGCACAACGATTATCGGGCGTATCTGCTTGCCTTTTGTTTCCAAATACTTGTCTACAATCTTATTGAGCAGCGGACTATTGCTTGAGAGCGACTGCTTTATTATCTTCTGCAGCCGCTCCAAATCGGATGATATCAGGTCTCTTATTTCATCAAAATTCGTCATAAAACGATTTTTAAGACACAAAAGTAATCATTTATTCTGCGAAAATTGTAATTTCACGGTGAATTAATGCCGAATCATTGATTTTTTTATATTAATTAGTACTATTCACCTACAATATATGGAACAGAAAAAATTATTTTTGCTCGATGCCTATGCCTTGATTTTCCGGGCATACCACGCGATGAAATACTCTCCTCGATTCACGTCTGGGGGAATGAACACTTCCGCCATCTTCGGCTTTGTAAACACGCTCGAGGAGGTGCTGCGCAAGGAGAACCCAACGCATATCGCCGTGTGTTTCGACCCTGCGGGAAAAACGTTCCGCCACGAGATGTTTGCCGACTACAAGGCTGGACGGGAGGCTACGCCGGAGGATATCAAGGTGGCTGTTCCATACATCAAAGACATTATACGGGCTTACGGAATCCCTGTGGTGGAAAAAGAGGGATACGAGGCCGACGACGTGATTGGCACGCTTGCCACGATGAGCCGCAGCCGCGGATTCTCAACGTTTATCATGTCGCCCGACAAGGATCTCAGTCAACTTGTCGACCCGTCTGTGAAAATCTACCGTCCGGGCTACAAGGGACAGCCGGCGGAGGTGCGCGGCGAGAAGGAGGTGTGCGACGTGTTCGGCATCAACCGCCCGATACAGGTGATCGACATTCTGGCGCTCATGGGCGACAAGGTGGACAACATTGTCGGATGCCCGGGCGTCGGTGAGAAAACGGCGTCGAAACTGATTCTGGAGTTCGACAGCGTGGAGAATCTTATCGCCAACACCGATAAGCTGAAAGGCGCGCTGAAAACCAAAGTCGAATCAAACGTGGACAACATTCTGTTCTCAAAAAAACTCGCCACGATATGCACTGAGGTGCCGATTGAATTCGACGAGGAGGCTTACAGCCGCCACCCTGTCGACGAAGCAGCCATCCGCGACATCTTCGGCAAACTGGAGTTCCGCTCGTTGCTGTCGCGCGTGCTCGGCGACAAGGCGGAGGCAAAGCCTGCTCCAAAGCCTGCGCCCGCTTTCGGCGAACTTTCGCTCTTCGGCAACGACATAACTGACGCGACAGCCGCAGAGGCGGAGCCTGCGCCAACCGAGCATACCTGCAAAACGATCATCGCAACCGATGCCAACATCGACGAGCTTGTCGACAAGGCGTTGTCGCAGAAAACAATAGGAATCCACATGGTCTGCACCGCGCCAAACGCCATGGAGGCTGTTCCTGCCGGCATCGCTGTGGCACTGAGCCCCAACGAGGCTTTCTATCTTGAAGCCACCGAGGAGTCGGCTTTCGACATTTTGCGCATCCTTAAATCGGAAACTGTGGAGAAAGTGGGCATAAACCTGAAATTCGACATGGTGGTGGCGCTCAACATTGCTGAGAAATTAGCGGCGCCCTACTACGATGTCGCCATCGCGCACTATCTGCTGCAGCCGGAGATGAGCCATTCAATAAACCGGTTGGCGGAGATATATCTGAAAAAAATTCTGCCCGACTATCAGCTGCCCGCCACGGCAAAGGCCAACAAGTTCAACCCGGCGCTCTCGCTTGAAATCGAGGATATAGCCAAGGTGGCTTGCGCACGTGCCGCAGCATGCCTCGAGCTGAAGCCTATGTTTGACAAGAAACTCGAGGAGGAGAAAATGGCGCATCTGCTCCACGACATCGAGCTGCCGCTCGTCGAGGTGCTCGCCGACATGGAGCACACTGGCGTGCGCATTGACACAGACGCCCTTGCCGCCTACTCCAAAGCCCTGACTCAGCGTCTTGCCGACATCGAGCGGGCATGCATCGACCTTGCGGGAATACAGTTCAACGTGGGTTCGCCGGCACAGGTGGGCGAAGTGCTGTTCGACAAACTGAAAATCGACGAGAAAGCGAAAAAAACTAAAACTGGGCAATACTCCACCACGGAGGAGGTACTTGAGAAGCTGTCGGGAAGACACCCCATCGTGGGCAAGGTCCTGGAGTTCAGAAAGATAAAGAAGCTTCTGTCAACCTACGTCAATGCTCTCCCAGAGCTTATAAACCCTCAAACGGGAAAAATCCACACCACCTACAATCAGACTGTCACGGCCACTGGACGCCTGTCGTCGACAAACCCGAACCTGCAGAACATCCCTATCAGAAACGACGACGGACGGGAAATCCGCAAAGCGTTCATCCCCGACGACGGGCACTCGTTCTTCTCTGCCGACTATTCGCAGATTGAGCTGCGCATCGTGGCAAACATCAGCAAGGACGAGGCGCTCGTGGAGGCTTTCCTTGCCGGCGAGGACATCCACCGTGCCACTGCCGCCAAAATTTTCCATGAACGCACCGAAGACGTGACCGACGACCAGCGACGGAAAGCAAAAACCGCAAACTTCGGTATGATTTACGGCATTTCGGCATTCGGACTGTCGGAGCGACTGCAAATACCTCGCAGCGAGGCCAAGCAACTGATTGAAGGCTACTTCGAGACATTCCCCGGCGTGCGTCGGTTTATGGACCAGAGCATCGAGATGGCGAAAGAGAAAGGCTTTGTGACAACCCTGTTCGGACGGCGCCGCATGCTTCCCGACATAACATCGCGAAACGCCGTGGTGCGCGGATATGCCGAGCGAAACGCAATCAACGCTCCAATACAGGGAACTGCTGCCGACATCATCAAAATCGCAATGAACCGCATTTACCGTCGGTTTGACCGCGAGGGAATACGGTCGAAGATGCTGCTGCAGGTGCACGATGAGTTGAACTTCGACGTCGTTCCTGGCGAAGAGAATTCTGTGTCCCGCATTGTAAAAGAAGAGATGGAGGCTGCGTTCAGCGGAACTGTACCTCTCGTTGCCGACTGCGGTTCGGGCGCAAACTGGCTTGAAGCGCATTGACAAGCACCGACGCAAACGCGTCTTTAAATAAAAATTTTGCCCTGCAATAAAAAAATATCCGCAAAAACATTGCAATATTCAGAAAAGTGAGTACCTTTGCATTCGATTTTCGGACTCGGGGTGTAGCACAGTTGGTTAGCGCGCCACGTTCGGGACGTGGAGGTCGGAAGTTCGAGTCTTCTCACCCCGACTATCAAAGGCTTAAATGATTGGCATTCAATCGTTTAAGCCTTATTTTTTAACAATATCCGGGACAAATTCGGGACAAAATAGCGAAAAAGCACCCCCGACAACGTTTGCCTGTCAATGTGTGGAGGTGGCTCTTTACACCTGATTCACCCGGCAAACCGCCGAATTCCCAAGAAAAACACTACCTTTGCAGAAAGAAAGCGGCATGCATCTGCTTTTGCAGCGTTTTTTTTAAACACAAGCACAAGAAACTTTTATGATTACAGTTGATGGACTGACCGTCGAATTTGGCGGCACCACCCTATTCAAGGATATTTCCTTTCAGATAAACGAGAAAGACCGTATAGCCCTTATGGGCAAGAACGGCGCAGGAAAGAGCACTTTGCTGAAGATTATCGCCGGCGTGCGGACAGCCACACGCGGCTCTGTCTCCGCGCCTAAAGATTGCGTAATCGCCTATCTTCCCCAACATTTGATGACCGAGGACGGCCGCACCGTGTTTGAGGAGACATGCCAGGCTTTCGCTCATCTGCACCAAATCCAGGCGGAGATAGACCGCATCAACAACGAGCTCTTGACACGCACCGACTATGACAGCGATGAATACATGCAGCTCATCGAGAATGTGTCATCGCTTTCTGAGAAGTTCTACGCAATCGACATGACTCATTTCGAGGAGGATGTTGAGAAAACGCTTCTCGGTCTGGGCTTCGAGCGCGAGGACTTCAACCGCCCAACCAGCGAGTTTTCGGGCGGATGGCGCATGCGCATCGAGCTTGCGAAACTGCTGCTCAAGTCGCCCGACGTGCTGCTTCTTGACGAGCCTACAAACCACCTCGACATCGAGTCGATCGGATGGCTTGAGGACTTTATCTGCAACAGTTCAAAAGCCGTGGTGGTGATAAGCCACGACCGCAAGTTTGTCGACGACATAACCACTCGCACCATCGAGGTGACAATGGGACGGATATACGACTACAAGGCAACTTACAGCCAATACCTGGAGTTGCGCAAGGAGCGTCGCGAACAGCAGATGAAACAATATGAGGAGCAGCAGAAGATGATTGCCGACACAAAGGAATTCATCGAGCGTTTCAAAGGCACGTATTCCAAGACTCTGCAGGTGCAGAGCCGCGTAAAAATGCTTGAGAAACTCCAACTCATAGAGGTGGACGAGGAAGACACAAGCCGACTCCGGCTGAAGTTTCCTCCGAGTCCGCGCAGCGGTGCCTACCCTGTGCAAATGAGCGATGTGGCAATGTCGTTCGACGGCAAGAATGTTTTCAGCGGTGTCAACCTTACCGTTGAACGCGGCGACAAGATTGCCTTCGTGGGGCGAAACGGCGAAGGAAAGTCGACTCTCGTGAAATGCATTATGGGGCAGCTGCAAAACGAAGGGAAACTCGAACTCGGACACAACGTGCAGATTGGCTACTTCGCACAAAATCAAGCTTCGCTGCTCGACGGCGAGCTAACGGTGTTCCAGACCATCGACGACGTGGCTAAAGGCGATGTGCGCAACAAGATTCGCGACCTTCTCGGCGCATTTATGTTCGGAGGAGAGGAGTCGACAAAGAAAGTGAAGGTGCTGTCTGGTGGCGAACGCACTCGCCTTGCCATACTCAAACTCCTGCTGGAACCCGTCAACCTGCTTATCCTTGACGAGCCGACCAACCACCTTGACCTCAAGACAAAGGACGTGCTCAAGCAAGCCCTGCTGGACTTCGATGGCACGCTCATCGTGGTGAGTCACGACCGCGACTTCCTCGACGGACTTGTCAGCAAGGTATACGAATTCGGCCACGGCCGCGTACGCGAGCACTTGTGCGGCATCTACGAGTTTCTTGAGTCAAAGAAGATGGAAAGCCTTCAGGAGCTCGAAAGAAACCGCGTGAAGCTGGGAAAGGCTTAACACAAAAACAACTCGTTCTTTTTCCGATCACGGCAGAGCGGCTCAAGGCGGGCTGCCAACACTTTCAGAGACTCGCCGATGCCCCTCGCATGCGACGGGCAGACCGACACGCACCGCATACAGCCGATGCAGAGCTGGTTGTTGTCTTTTGGATTGTCGGCAGATATTGCACCTGTCGGGCATTGGCTCGCGCAGACACCGCATTCCGTACAGTCTTGGTTTGCCACAGGAAAAGGTCCGCTGCAGCCTTGCTTGTACGGGCGGTTGCCTGGCAATGCGAGACGGCCGAACGGTTTGCCGCCTTGCACCCTCTCAAGAATGGCTCTGCCAAAGGATGCCAGCTCTCTGGCATCGGCTGCGTCAGGCCTGCCGGCGCCGTACATACGGCAAATGCTGTGCTCTGCGTTGGCGGCAACGGCTGCTACAACGTTGAATCCCTGCGCTGTCGCCACATCCTGCATTTCAACCAAAGCATCCTCGTAGGCTCTGTTGCCGTAAACGGCGACAATCACACAGGTGGCACCGTTTGACTCAACGGCATTCAGCCTTTCCACAGCCAATGCCGGCACGCGCCCGGCATATACCGGCATCGAGACAACCACCAAGTCGCCGGCTGCTATACTTGGCAAGCACAGCTCTTCTTCTTTTACACAAAGTTCTGTAAGTATGCTTTTTGCCTCAATGCCGCTGCACAGCAGTTCGCTGACGCGGCGTGTGCCTCCAGTGGGGCTGAACGCAATCTGATGTATGGTCATAATATCTTCGTTTTGTTTTCTATTTCAAGCAACATTCTTTTTGCCTCCAATCCTCCGGCAAAGCCGGTCAGGGAATGGTTGATGCCCACGACGCGATGGCATGGAATAAAAATTGCTATGCCGTTTGCCCCTACGGCTTGCGCCACGGCTCTGACGCCTTCAGGATTGCCAACGCTCAGGGCAATATCTTTGTAGCTCACAGTCTCTCCGTATGGTATGCCGAGCAATGCTTCCCACACTTGCTGTTGGAAATCCGTTCCCACAAGACGCAGCGGGATGTTGAAAGCCTTGCGGCGGCATGCGAAGTAGTCTCCAAGTTGTTTCTTCGCTTGCTCGAGCACGGCGGATGTCTCAACCAGGAATTCCGCATTCAGCCGGCGCGCAAGCCGGCGCTTGTTGCGGCAGGCGCATGGCATCCCGTTCCAGTCGCACAGGCACAAAGCTTCTCCCACCGACGCCAAGACCATCTCTCCGCACGGCGAGTCGTAATATTGTACACTTACCGGTTGCCTGCCTCTTATCTTCGCCACATCACCTGCTTATTGCTACATTTTGGCTGCAATTCCACATCACTTCTCATACAATTCAATCGGCAACCCGTCAGGATCGCTGAAAAACACAAACCGTTTGCCGGTATATTCATCCGTGCGTATCGGCTCGCAGGCTACGCCTTTTCCCTCAACCTCGCCTACAGCTGCGGCAACATCGTCGACTTCGAAGGCAAGATGGCGCAGACCGGCGGCTTCCGGACGGGAAGGACGCGCTGGAGGATTCGGAAAAGAGAACAGCTCCACAACATACGTTCCGCCGAGCCAGCAGTCTGCCTTCCAGGAGTCGCGCTCCTTACGATAGTGCTCGCTCACAATCTTCAACCCGAGCACGTCTGCATAGAAACGCTTCGACCGCTCATAGTCGGAGCAAATCACTGCCACATGGTGTATTTTGTTCAGTTTCATATTATCAGTAGTTTTAATAACATTTTCCCACACAATGATTCACATATAAAAGAGTCGCCACCACAATCTGCAACAGCAGAATTGCCGGGACACCATACCGAAACTTCCTGTGCCTTGTCTTGTGATGCCACGCCTTCATGCCGAGCCACGCTCCGACGCTTCCGCCCACAACCGTCAGCATCAGCAACGTTGCCTCCGGTATGCGCCATTTGCCGTTTCGTGCCCTACATTTGTCTATGCCATACACGATGAATGCAACTGCATTCACAACGGTAAGACAGCATCCGACAAGGCCTTGCGTTATATCCATATCCGAATCCTTTAACGACGGCAAAGTTAACGCAAATCAAACACAATAAAAATAATATCTCCGATTATCCTCTAAAACGCCCGAAGAACTGTTGTAGAGAGATGCCGCGCGTAGGGGAAACCGCCGAAGAGCGGTTGTAGAAAGATGCTGCGCGAAGGGAAAACCGCCGAAGAGCGGTTGTAGAGAGATGCTGCGCGAAGGGAAAACCGCCGAAGAGCGGTTGCACATGTTAGCACGGGGTTGGCTTGCCTACCCCGTGACACTGGTGGCATGCGCAACTACCGCCGAAGAGCGGTTGTAGAAAGATGCTGCGCGGAAGGTACGACGGCTTCTCCAGGATGATTGCGATTCCGCAGTGTAGATTCCGCAGACTCAACTTTCCCGAAATCGCCGATGCAAAATTTCTTGCAAAAATATTTTCCTTGATTTATACAACCGCTCTTCGGCGGTAGATTCGTCTTCCGCTACTGACCCCAGGTAGGCAAGCCAACCTGGGGCTATGATTATACAACCGCCCTTCGGCGGTTGCCCTCGCCATTTGATTGACATTGACAAAACCGTCCCACATCGGTATGTCCATCGTCGCGGAGCGACAACACTCTTCCATAACCCGGTACGCGCGGATGCGTGCTGGAGGTACGCCACTGCCTGTGGTCGGCAGAAATAAAAAAAGCAGCCACTTTTCAGCGACTGCTTTGTGACCCCGGAGAGGCTCGAACTCTCGACCCAATGATTAAGAGTCATTTGCTCTACCAACTGAGCTACGGAGTCAACGTTTTGTTGATTTCGGTTGCAAAGGTAATGCCTTTTTTCTATCCCACAAAATTTTCGGGATATTTTTTTCAAAAAAAATTGAGCTAAGAATGCCAACATTCTATCAGACAGCAACATATTTTTTTGACCCAGAAGAGCCTTAAACGCGAAAAGAAGCGAGACCAGGCAATTTCTGCCCGGCCTCGCTTTTTATGGTCTGCAACTGCGACCGTTAATACATGTCCAGTTTAGGCAATGCTACAATCTTGTTGTCGTTCTTCTTGATGAAATCAAGGATGGCATCACGCGACTTACTTTCAGGGATGTCGGCCTCAATGCGTTTTACGGCGTTGAAGAGCGACACGTTGCACTGATAGATGTGGCGGTATGCTTTTGCGATATCGTCGATTTCTTCTTCATTGAAGTTGTCCTTATTGCGCATAATCGTTGCGTTCACGCCATAATAGACAGCCGGATTGTGGGCAAGGATGATGAAAGGAGGCACATTGCCCGAAACGCGGCATCCGCCTTTGACAAACACCCATTTACCAATGTGGCTGTTTTCAAACACTTTCACTCCGGTGGAAAGAATCGAGCAAGAGTCGATAAACACATCTCCGGCAATCTGCACGTTGTTGCCAACCACGCAATGGTCGCTGATCTCGCTGTCGTGGCCGATGTGCGAATCCGCAAGCACAAACGAGTTTGCGCCCACCTTGGTGGCGCCGCCCTCGTGGATGCTGCGGTTGATTATCGCCATCTCGCGTATCTCGGTGTTGTCGCCGATGATGACGTACGACATTTCGCCTTTCCAGCGGAAATCTTGAGGCGACGCGCTTACGATTGCGTTATTATACACCTTCACATTCTTGCCGAGGCGCGCGCCTTGCATAATGCTGGCATTAGGCATCACGATGCATCCGTCGCCTATCTCCACATCCTTGTCGATAAAAGCGAAAGGATAAATTGTTACGTTGTCGCCGATTTTCGCTGTCGGGTCAACAAATGCTAATGGACTAATCATTGTTTTTCTGATTAAGGTAATTAATATTATATCAACGTCCGCCGCCGAGAGCCTGATAGAGGCTGATGGCTGCCTGACGCACTTGAAGTTCACATTGCAGCTGCGACATTTGCGCGTTGAGAAGCGACTGTTGTGCCGTAAGCACTTCCAGATAGGTGGCTGTGCTGTACTTCATAAGGTCGTTGTTGTATTCAACGGCTTTCGACAGGTTGTCAACCTGGTCGACGAGCAGAGCGCTGCGCTGCTTGTTCTTGTTGTAGCTCACCAAAGCGTCGCCCACTTCAGCTCCAGCGGCAAGCACTGTGTGCTCAAACGTGTTGAGCGTCTGCTGCTGCTGCAGTTTGGCTGCCTTCAGCGTGGCGATGTTGCGTCCGCGGCTGAAGAGGGGCGCCGTTAGCTGTCCGGCAAGCTGATAGAACCATTTGCCAGGGTTGACGATAACGCTTCCGAGCAGGTTGGTGAAGCCGCCGCCTGCCGAAATTACAAGGCTTGGATAGAATGCCGCACGCGCTGTGTTGGTGGCGTAATATGCCATTGCGAGCGACTGCTCTGCTGCCTGCACGTCTGGACGGGCCGCAAGATACGACATCGGCACGCCTTTCTCCATATATTCCGGGAAACTCGGCTCATAGGATGAGTCGACAACCCATGTCTGCTGCGGACGGTTCAAGAGCAGCGACAGGCTGCTGTTGACCTGATGAAGCGACTCCTCTACTTGCGGTATGGTTGCGAGCAGGCTTGCATAGTTGGCCTTGCTCTGCACCACTGCCACTTCGTTGTAGCGTCCTGCCTCTTTCAAATCCTGCATCGTCTTGATGCTTTCCTGCCAGATTGCCGATGTCTCGTTGAGAATCTGCAACTGACGCTGGAGCATTGCGATGGTGTAGTAGCAGTTTGCCACTCCACTGATTATCTGCGAGCGCACTGCCTGACGGTATGCCTCTGTCTGAAGCACCGCCGCCTCGGCGTTGCGCTTGTTGTTGAGCAACTTTCCGAACACGTCGATTTCCCAGCTTGCGGTAGCCGGGATGGTGTACGACCACGAGTCTTTCGTTATTTTCGAGCCTCCATAGGAAGCCGTTCCGCCATTGGGTGTCAAAGCCACGCTCGGCAGATAGCTGAGCTTGGCGCCCTGCAGCTGAGCTTTGGCGATATCCACATTCAGACGGGCGTTCTCAAGATCGACATTGCTGTCGAGAGCTATCTGAATGAGTGCCTGCAACTGCGGGTCGGTAAACACCTGTTCCCATTTCACATTGCCGAGAGCCGTTGAGTCGACAGCCTCTTTCTGGGCTGCGGCGACCTCACCGGCGATGCCTTCCTCTGGCATCTCGAATTTCTTATAGATATGGCAGCTTGCCGTCGTAGTGGCGATTGCCACTACGAGTGCTGCACTTAATAATTTGCTTTTATTCATTGATTTCACTCTTTATTAATTGCGTGAATATTGCTCAATCTGATCGTCGATTTCAGCGTTGTCTGTGTCCTTCCACTTCAGCGGCTGTATTTTCTCCTGAATCTTTTGGAACGCAACGAACAATGCCGGAACGATAAGCACCTGAAGAATCATACCAATCAACATACCGCCGACAGCACCGGTTCCAAGCGAACGGTTACCGTTGGCGCCTACACCGTTGGCAAGCATCAGCGGCAACAGACCGATAATCATTGCGAAGCCTGTCATCAAAATAGGACGCAGACGCGCTGCCGCACCGGCGATAGCGGCGCCCACGATGCTCATTCCCGTCTTGCGGCGGTCAAGAGCGAACTCTACGATAAGGATGGCGTTCTTTGCCAACAGACCGATAAGCATGATCAAACCGATTTGCAGATAGATGTTGTTGTTAACACCAAAAATCTTCGCAAAGAGGAATGATCCCATCAAGCCCAACGGAATAGACAAGATAACCGACAGCGGCAGGATGTAGCTTTCATATTGTGCCGACAGAAGCAGGTAGACAAAGAGCAGACAAAGTCCGAACACGATTGCAGTCGACGCCGCTGATGAATTCTGCTCCTCACGCGTCATTCCTGAGAACTCATAGCCGTAGCCCATAGGCAATGTCTGTGCCGCTACTTCCTGGATGGCCTTGATGGCGTCACCGTTACTGTAGCCTGGATTTGGCGTACCGCTGACAGAAATCGAGGTAAACAGGTTGAAGCGCGAGATGATATCTGGTCCGTAGACGCGCTCAAGCGTGATGAAGTTGGTGATAGGCGACATTTCGTTGCCTACACGCACTTTCACCTGATTCAGCGTTTCCGGTGAGATACGTGCGCTTGGATCGGCCTGCATCATCACACGGTAAAGTTTACCGAAGCGGTTGAAGTTCGACACATACATACCGCCATAGTAGCCTTGCAGCGTCGACAATACAACGCTCGGACTGATTCCCGCCTGCTTGGTCTTGGCAACATCGACATTGACCATATACTGCGGGAATGTCGGGTTAAACGTTGAGTAAGCCTGCTGGATTTCCGGACGCTGGTTGAGCGCGCCGATGAATTGCTGATAAATCTGGAAAAACTTGTTGATGTCGCCTCCGGTCTTGTCTTGCAGCTGAAGCTCGAAACCGCTGGTTACCGAATAACCGGAAATCATCGGTGGTTGGAACATCATCACTGTGGCGTCTTTTATCTGCTGACCCACTGCGCCGTAAAGCTGTCCGAGCACGCTTGTTGCATCCTGTCCTTTCTCACGTTCGCTCCAGTCCTTGAGCTTTACGATAAACGTACCGTACGTGTTGCCCTGACCGGCGATAAAGCTGTAACCAAGAATCTCCGTACGCGACTCGACTGCCGGATTGGCGGCAAGAATCTTGTCCACCTTGGCAAGTGTGGCCTCTGTTTTATCAAGCGACGTTGCAGGCGGCATGTTGACCATACAGAACAACACGCCGGTGTCCTCATTAGGAACCAAAGCGGTCGACGTGGTCATCATCATTGCGGCAAGCGCCACGATGCTGGCTGCCACAACGCCGAATGCCGTGATTTTATGATTGATGAAGAATCCTGCCCATTTTTTGTAGCGGACGAGCAGTTTCTCATAATTGCGGTTGAATCCTTCGTGGAATGCCTTTACAAACGACACTTTCTTGGAGCCGCCATCTGCCTTGTGAGGTTTCAGGAACACCGCACACAAAGCCGGCGACAGGGTCAATGCGTTCAATGCCGACAGTCCGATGGCGATTGCCATTGTCAAACCAAACTGGCGATAGAACACGCCCGACGTTCCTGACATGAACGACACTGGAATAAACACAAGCATCATGACAAGGGTGATTGAGACAATCGCGCCGCCTATCTCCCGCATTGCGTCGATTGCCGCAACACGTGCCGAGGTGTAGCCCTCGTCGAGTTTGGCATGGACCGCCTCGACCACCACAATCGCATCGTCGACCACAATCGCAATGGCGAGCACCAATGCCGAGAGTGTCAACAAGTTGATTGAGAAGCCAATCAGATAAAGGCCGAAGAACGTACCGATCAACGCCACCGGAATGGCAATTGCGGGGATAATGGTTGAACGCAAGTCCTGAAGGAACACGTAAACCACAAGGAACACGAGTATAAATGCCTCGATAAGGGTCTTGATAACCTCTTCGATTGATGCGTATAGGAAGTCGTTGGTGTTCATTGAAACGTTGAACTCCAATCCGTTTGGAAGCTCTTTTCCTGCCTCGTTGATTTTTGCCTCAACGTCCTTGATAACCTGAGTCGCATTGGAGCCCGCAGTCTGGAAGATGATGGCGGAAGCGGCTGGATGACCGTTTGTCTTGCCCTTGAAGCCGTAGCTTACACGGCCAAGCTCCATCGTTGCCACGTCTTTAAGATAGAGAACGTTGCCATCTTTGTCGGCGCGGATGATAATCTTGTCAAACTCTTCTGGAGTAATCAGACGTCCGCGGTAGCGCATCACGTATTGGAATGTCGTTCCGCCGTTTTCACCGAACTGACCCGGAGCAGCCTCGATGTTCTGGTCGGCGAGAGCCGCACTTACATCGGAAGGCATAAGATTGTGCTGTGCCATGGCGTCTGGCTTAAGCCAGATACGCATAGAGTAGTCGGCACCCATCACCATCGCATCTCCCACGCCGTTCACACGCTGAATCTGCGGGATGACGTTGATTTTCATATAGTTTTCGATGAATTCCTGCTCAAACTTGCCGTTTGGAGAAAGGAGCGAGAACACAAGCAGCATTGACGTCTGTCGTTTCTGCGTAATCACACCCACTCTTGTCACCTCGGCAGGGAGCATACTCTGCGCCTTTGCCACACGGTTCTGTACATCGACGGCAGCCATGTCGGGGTCGAAGCCCTGCTCGAAATAAACTGTAATCGTGGCGCTACCTGTATTGGTTGCCGTTGATTGGATATATGTCATGCCTTCAGCACCGTTGATTTGCTCCTCGATAGGCGCAATCACGGAGTTGAGCACAGTCTTGGCGTCGGCTCCGGTATAGGTTGTCGAAACCTGGATTGTTGGAGGCGCAATGTCAGGATACTGCGTGATTGGCAACCACAACATTCCGACGACACCCAAAATCACAATGAAGATGGATATCACGGTCGAGAGCACCGGCCGGTTGATAAACGTATCTAATTTCATTTCTCTTTATTCTAATTTTCCTTATTGTTTTCCTGTTACTTCTGCTGTGCGCCTGCTGCCTGGCTGAGATCCTTGCCTGTCATGTCGACCGGAGTGATCTGCACACCTTCACGGACGCTTACGCCTACGCCTTGAACAACGACATGGTCGCCGCTTTCAAGTCCGCCGGTTACCACGTAGTTCTGTCCGTCGTTGTTTGCAAGCACCTCGATTGGGCGTGCAGTGACTTTGCCAGCCTTGTCAACAACGTATGCGAATTTCTTGTCCTGCAATTCGGTGGTTGCCGACTGAGGTATAATGATTACGTTGTCGTAGTGTGCCGGGATGACAACAGAGCCTGTAGAACCGCTGCGGAGCATTCCGTTCTGGTTTTTGAACGCCACGCGCACCGATGCCGAACCGGTGGTGTTGTCGAGCATACCTGTCATCGTCGAGAATTTGCCCAATTCTGAATAGTAGCTGCCGTCAGAGAGTTTCAATTTTGCTGCCGGAAGCTCGCTGAGCGCCTTTGCAAGCGATACGCTGCCGTTTTGTGTCATCTCAAGCACTTGCTTTTCGTTGAACGAAATGTAGGCATAAACCTCTGAAATGTCAGAAATTGTGGTGAGAGGCTGTTGTGAAGACGGGCTTGCAAGCGAACCCTCACGGTTTGGAATCGAGCCGACATAACCTGCCGACGGAGCCTTCACTACTGTATACGAGAGGTTCTTCTCTGCATTGACAAGCGCTGCGCGGGCTTGCGCCAGCTGTGCTTTAGCTGCTGCGAGGTCGTTTTGAGCCAATTGGTTCTCGTAGTCGCTGATCACGTTTTTCTCAAAAAGTTTTTTCTTGTTGTTGGCGGTAATCTGAGCGCTGTTGACCTGCTGCTGAGCTGCCGCAACGGATGCCTTGCACTGGTTTACCGCTGCCTCATACTGCACTTGATCGATTACAAACAGCACCTGTCCTGCCGACACTTGCTGACCTTCGTCTACACAAACCTTTGTAATGAATCCTGAAACTTGTGGACGTATCTGCACATCCTTCTGTCCCTTAATCGTTGCCGGGTAAACGCTTTCCAAATCTGCACTCGACTTGGTTACTGTAATAAACCCGATTTGCGGAGCAGCCTGTTGCTGCTGTCCCTGCTGGTCTTTCTTGCCACATGAGGTCATGCTGACACCCAAAACCAAACCTAACAAAGCCACTCGCTTTGTCAGTCCAATAACTGTCTTAATTTTCATACCTATAGATTGAATTTTTTCTATTTCTTAACAGCGTTTAATATGTATAGTTCTATTTTTCCGAATGCAAAATTAATCACTCTATCAGCCAAAACCTATGATATTTATCACTTTTTTCAGCTTCTACCCACAAAAATATGTTAACCGCTTCACTTTTTTCGCCGATTGGTCGGCAAAAGTAGCAATATCTGATGTTTATCTTTTTGCAGGACACGCCTAAACGCTGAAATCTCCAGCGCAGAATTTTTCACACGCGACATTGAAATAGCAGCCCCTGCTCTTCATAAAATCCATCAGCCTGCGATAGACTGCGCTCCCGGCGAGGATGTCGGGATTTCCGACAATTGTCAGATGCTTGCGGGCGCGTGTCATCGCCACGTTGAGCTTACGGTCGATGAGTGTTCCGTCTTCTTCAAACACGTTATCGGTCAAGAAGTTCAGCTGATAACGCTGCTGCACTGTAAGTCCGTAGATTATGTAGTCGCGCTGGCTGCCCTGAAAGCGTTCCACGGTGTCGATTGTTATGGAATGCAACGCCGGGATGCCATATCTGTCGATTGCGTTTCTTACGGTTGCAATCTGGTTGCGGTAAGGCACAATGACTCCTACCGTCGCACTGTAGTCGAAGCGGTCTGCCTGCCTGAAGATTCTCTCCACCATAGCGGCTATCATGTCGGCCTCCACCTGATTGGTCTTTGCTGAAACCGACATTTCTGGCTTCTCCGATGCCACAAATGCCACCCTGCGCAATTGCAGCAGTCGGCAGATGCCGTCGGTCGACGTGCAGGCTGTGTTTGCCGCCAGCTGATGCGGCAACGGCACCACGTCAAGTCTGCCGCCATAGAACGCCTCATTGGGGAAATCGGCTATGTCGCGATGCATACGACCTTGACGTGTAAGCATATAAACATAGCGGCAATCATATCCGTCAACGGTTTTAAACGACGACAGCAACCTCTCAAACAGTGAGCGGCGGCAGTCGGTCAATCCAATTGACAGCAGCTCCGGCTCTGTCACTCTCGACTCTGCTTCGGTCTGCTGCACAACGGCTGGCAACTGCTTGTGGTCGCCAATAAGCACGAAGCGTGAGATGGCGTCGGCATTGCCTGAGCGCGCGCACATCAGCCCCAGCAGGTGGGGTTCGAGGATTTGCGACGCCTCATCGACAATAGCAAGGTCGAAACGTTTGATTTTAAACAGATTAACATTGGAGTTAAGCGCTGCGGTGGTGGCACAGACCACACGCGCGTCTTTCAGTGTCCCCGCCACAGCGTCGCCCGTGCGGCATTGCTGGATTTTGTTGCGAAGAAGGTTTGCGTGATACGCCTTGTCGCACGAAATCTCCGAACCGATACGTATGAAATCGATGCCCTGTTCTTTAAGTTTGCTGCAAATTTCGTCCACCGCCCTGTTGGTGTACGACAGCAGCAGTATGCTGGTGTCTGCCTCAAGCAGTTCCTCACGCAGGATGTTAAGCAGTCCGAACGACGTCTTGCCGGTGCCTGGAGGGCCTATCACAAGAAACAGCTCACGGGCTTGCTTCGCTCTCTCCACGAGGGTGTTGAAATCGCCGTAGTCGCCCTTGCGGCATCTGCCGGCATCGATCTCGGGCATGCGCTGCGACAGCAGCATATCGCGCCGCCGTATGGGTGCGGTCAGGAAACTGTGCATCCCTGCATAAAGGGCATTTGTCGACGAGTCAAACAAATCGTGCTCTATCGCCCAGCGAATGCCGTCGGTCTGAGGAAACACGCGGCTGTCTGTCTGCGGATTGCGAAGTGCCACCCTGACGCCGTCTACACTGATATCGGCTATCGTGCCGCGTTCCACCATCCATGCGCAGGCGTTGGGCTCGGTGTTTTCTTTATACGGATAAAGCACCACGATGTCGCCCACCCGGAAATTAGAGGTGTCGGCGGCGTCAGTATCGGCAAACCGCAGTGTCACGTCGGTCACCGGAGAATCGGCAAAAGCTGCTGTGTCGAGTGTGAGGTTGCAATAGATGCCGCCTGAAGCAATCTTGTCTTCGAGCGAATCGAGCCAGATTGATGCAAACCCGCTGTTGTCCTTGATTTTGTTGCCTATCTTCGACAGCAGATGCTCTTTTTCGAGAAACTGCATAAAACGGAAGAAATAGACGCGTTCCAACGGCGACGCATTCTGTATCGGCGACAGCACTTCGTTGAGTTCGGGCCGGGTGTATCTTGTCCACAACACGCCGTTGGAGTTTTTCTCATTCAACAGTTCGGGAGTCAGTCCGTCAAGCATCCCGACACCCTCTGAAGCATATAGGATTTCGCTATATGCCAACAAGTTGCGCATCCGTATGGCCCTAAGCATCAGTTCCGGACGCTGTGCCGTTGACACAAGGCCCTCGGGATAACGCGAATAGAGGAGCATGACATGGCGCAGCTGTCCGGCATATTTGTCAAACTCATAGACAAACAGGGCGCGGTAGAGCATCAGCTGCACCAGATGTTTCTCCTGTGGCTTTGGACGGTTTGGGTTGTAATGGGGCGAGGCGGTCGGCAAAAACGCACCTTTGCCCGATTTCTGCTCCACGATTACCGCCTCGCCTTCCTTTTCTATCAGAAGGTCGAGACGTCCTTGTATGCCAAGCACCTCGCTGAAGAAAGTGGGCTCAAGCACTGCCGTTTTCATATCGATGCCGCCAACGGCTTTGGGCAAGTCATTGCCTATGAGCTTCTCTACATTGCTTTTCTGCATACGGGCATCGGCATAGAATTTTGCCACGTCTTCCCGGCTGCGCATAGCTTCGCATGCCACAAGTCCTATGGCATTGTTTCTGAAAAAGTCCATCATTCCTTCCTCAAACGAGCGGGTGCTCCGATGCACCGTCTCGTCGAGATACTGCCCGGAAAGATTTCCAAGATGTATGGGCAAGGTGTTGGGCTGCGGCTTGAATTTATTGACCAAAGCCACAAGCGGCGATTCAGCATAAGTCTCGAAACACGACGCTATGGTCGTGACGTTCACAAGATAGTCGGGCTCGTAGATTATCAGTTCCGGCATACAGATCTCGCCATCATAACGCACACGCACGAGGTTGAGCTGCACGCCGCGTCTGAGCAGCAACGACAGATACGACCAGTCGCCACGGCCTTCGCGTGTCAGATAGACGTTTTGCTGTCCGTAGCACACGGTCAGCGGCAAGCCGCCGCGTTCTTCCGTGACGTGGATATATTCGTTGTCCCATGTGTCGACAACGCACCGCAGGTTGCCGCTGTCAAACTTGCCCCATGTCCGTGGCTTGTCGTCGACGGGCAGTTTACGCCGCAGCGACTTCGGAATCGGCTCGCCAAGCAGCGCCTCAACAAGCATAGCCGCCGACTTCACATCGCTGCCTATCGAATCACGTAATTGTCCGTCGGAAATTTCAGAAAGGGTGTTGAGTGTGCGGCGAGTGCCGTGCAGACGCACCGACTCTTCCTCGGGAATGCCTTTTTCCTTTATCAGATAGTCCAGTTTGGCAAACGTCCCCGAGAAATTCAAATTGGTCAAGCTTATTTCTTGATTGACCGCGCGTCTGAACACGTCGCGCAGCGCGTCATATTTTTTACGGATTTCCCAACCGCTGTCGAGCAGCGTTTCCAACTGCTGGTAAAATGAGACAGCGTCGTCGGGCATATAACCGGATTCTGCCATAATGCTATATCAAACACTCCGCAAGCAACAACAACGAATACACCAGCATATTGCGGGCGGTGGCGCCGAGCAGCGGATTCAAAGCTGCGCCACGGCTGCGGCGGATACATTGCCATGTGGAGTAATGCAGGCACAAATAAATCGCGGGTGCTATGAAAAATATCCAGAACTTCTCTGCCCACAACGGTGCAGTCAGCCAAACGGCGGCAATTCCGAACAAGAGGTAGGCAATGGCGGCGACACGGCGCCCAAAGCGCACCACAGTGGTGCGTTTGCCCGCCTCACGGTCATCCTCCATATCCCTGTAGTTATTCACAATCAACACGTTGCACCCCATCAGCCCCACGGCTGCCGATGCAGCGGCCACATTGCCGGTAATCTCGCCTGTCTGCACATAATACGTAAGGCAAACAGGCACAAAGCCGAAGAACACCAACACCGCGACATCGCCAAGTCCGACGCGCGACAGCGGATAGGGTCCGGCACTGTAGGCGAGTGCGAAAACAGCGACCACAACGCCTATCGGTATCAGTTGCCAGCCTCCGAACGGAATTAGGCAGCAGCCCACGGCGCAGGCGGTGGCAAGGGTGCCAAACGTGGCGCGCAGCATTGCCCGCGGCGTGATGTCGCCCTCGGTGACTCCGCGTCGGAATCCCTCACGTCCTTTTTTGTCGGAGCCGTTGACATAGTCGAAATATTCGTTGGCGAAATTTGATGCCACCTGTGCCAATACGGCAAAAAGGAAGCACAACAACGCCGGCTGCCACTTGAACGAGCCGTCGTTATAGGCACAGCCCGACGCTACAACCACTCCTGCCGTCGACACGGGCAATGTGCGCAGTCGGGTTGCCTCTATCCAACTTTTCAGCTTCTTCTGCATAGTCAATATTTATTGTCGCCCATCACGGCATCGAGCGCGCGACGCTGTTTCTGACGCAACGGCTGGGTGCTGTAGCCCAGCGACACCACAAGCAGCACTCGCCGGCTGCGCGGCACTCCAAGCAACCGTTTCAGCCGCTTCTCGTCAAACCATCCCATCATGCACGAGCCAAGGCCTTCATCTGCGGCTGCGAGGGTGAGATACGACGCTGCTATGCCGCAGTCGATGAGCGGAAAATGCTTGTTCTTTATCCATCCGCCAAGACGGGCGGTGAAATTGGGAGCCTCCTGCACCAATACGATGAAGCATGGAGCCTGTGAGGCAAACTTGTTCATTCCTATGGACGTCAGAGCATCTGCCACTTCTGCACAAAGTTCCGGCTTGTCGACAACGATGAAATGCCACGGCTGGGAATTGCATGCCGACGGCGCCCGGCGGGCTGCGTCGACAATGCGCATCACCGCCTCGCGCGGCACGCTGCGCTCCGTGTCGTAGCCACGGTCGCTCTGACGCTCGTCAACAAGTTTATAAAAATCGGTCATCGCTTATTTTGAAAACTCCATCAAACGGCTGAGATACTTGCCGATGATGTCAAATTCTATATTTACAACCGTACCCTCCTTTATGCGGCAGAAATTGGTATGCTCAAAGGTGTAGGGGATTATTGCCACCTCAAAACTGTCGCGCTGGGAATTGCACACCGTAAGGCTGACGCCATTGACTGTGACGGAGCCTTTCTCTACTGTGACATAGCCCTTGCGCGCCATTTCGGCATCAACGTCGTAGGCAAACTTGAAATAGCGGCTGCCCTCAACGTTGCGCACCTCGCAGCACACTGCGGTCTGGTCTACGTGCCCCTGCACGATATGGCCGTCAAGACGTCCGTTCATCGGCATGCAACGCTCAAGGTTGACAAGGTCGCCAACCTGCAGCAACCCGAGGTTTGAGCGGTCGAGCGTCTCCTGAATCGCCGTGACGGTAAACGTGCCGTCGCCAGGAAGGTCGACCACCGTGAGGCATACGCCATTATGGGCCACCGACTGGTCTATTCTCAACTCCGGGGCAAAGTCGCACTTCATTGTGATGTGCAGATTGCCGCCTTCTTTTCTCAGCGCAACCACTGTGGCTGCAGTCTCTACTATTCCTGAAAACATAGTTATATCCTTTTATTCACACACAAATTTACACATATTTATCGGAATTACTCCCCGCCGACTGGTTATTGTATGAAAAAAGATGCGTTTTTGACGCCACCGCTTTATCTACCCGTCCTTTTCACATTCAGAGTAACCGTCGTCATTTCATGTTTATTATTATCCATTTTTATGCGGCTGAGAGCAATCATATCCATTGGCAATTATGAATTCTGCCTTTACAGCTTAACCAATCTCCCTTTCTGCGTTGAGAACCTGATTTATAAAATTTTGAACTACATTTCGATACATTGGCTCATTGTGCAGATTCTCTAATTACTTCATTTTTGTCCATAAATTCAGAACCGAGACCAAGAGCATCTCCAATGGCCTGACCAAACAAACATCCAAGCATTCTATCTTTCAGATTGCTATTTTTCATTGTCAATATCATTAGTGTTCTGTTAAAATCGAGAGCTACTATGAAACGGCAATAACGTATTTCACGAAAAGATAAAGGGAGTCGATCAGCAACGCCAACAGTGCCAGTCCTCGCGGCTTGCGCCTCAACGCCTTGATTGCAACAATGAAACACAATGCGAGGTATGGCCATCCGACATACGGGATGCCAACCAGAACAAAACCGAGCACCGACAGGTAAATCGCCGTCTTCGCCGTCGTGTTGACACATTGGCTTTCACCGCCGCGCTCAACGGTTATTTTCACATGGTATTCTTCCATCACAAAACACTTTTGTTGTTTATCTGCTCCCTATATTTAGCCTCGTCAAATGTGTAGAGCATAGCCGGACGCCCGCTGCCGCGCGACGCGCGCGCTGCCAACTCAAACTTCTCACAACAGATTAGGTCATTTTTAGCAAAATCGAACTCATTGTCGCCTCGCCCCACGCTACCTGTAGCCACAATGTAGCCCATGGCGGTCATCTTCTTGTAAAAGTTTCGACGGTCGAACTTCTGCCCGAGCACCGCCTCGTAGATGGTCTGCACCTGTGTCATCGTAAACTCTTTGTTGAGCAAACGGAATGCCAACGGCTCATAGGTGATCTTCCACCGCAGTTTGTCGAGTGCCACACGTACAATCTCGCTATGGTCGAATGCCAAATCAGGCAACATATCCACCGGAAACCACTGTGCCTTGGCGGCATCGTCACCGGCTATGACCTCATAGTCTTCCTGACGCACAAATGCAAGAAACGCCACCGTAACCACACGCTCGCGAGGGTCGCGGTCCACACGGCTGAATGCCTGCAGCTGCTCGATATAGATATCCATCACTCCTGTTTCCTCGCGCAACTCGCGCAATGCTCCTTCTTCCAGCGTCTCGTCAATTCTCACAAAGCCGCCCGGCAAAGCCCATTTGCCTTTATACGGCTTCAACCCTCGCTCTACAAGCAACAGATTCAGCCCAGAGCCGTCGAATCCGAACACAACGCAGTCGGTGGTCAAAGCCGGATGTGGATATTCATAACTGTACATTTTCTACCCCTTATTTTTCAACAATACAAATTTAAGCCTATTTTCCGACAAAAACGCACGATTGTGTCATTGATACGCAAACAAAAGTTAAAAATCGACATATTTGCGTACTTTTTACGCATTAAATTTTGTTGTTTGTTTCTTCGTCTTTATATTTGCGTCAAAATTACACAACCAAGCATTATTAACTACTAAACACATCAAAATCATGGCACAATTTAAAGTACACAATCTCATCATCGTCGACGCATCGGGATCAATGACGTCAATCTACGAACAAGCGCTTGCCGGTATCAACGAAACGCTGTCAACCATCCGCGAGGAAGCCAAAAAAAGCGACAAAATCGAGCAGTCGGTCACCGTGCTCTCCTTCGCCAGCGGCGGAGAGCCTCTGCAATATGCCTACCGCAACACCATTGCCGAGCAGACATCGCCTCTCACCCCCAACGACTACACGCTCCGCGGAATGACTGCCCTATACGATGCCATCGGCATATCGGTCACCGACCTTGAAAAAAGCAAAGGCAAGGAGGACAAGGTGCTTGTAACAATCATCACCGACGGCTATGAAAACGACTCCATCGAGTGGGACGGCGCATCGGTGAAGAAACTGATTGACCGCCTGTGCAAAAAGGGCTGGGTGTTCACCTACATCGGTGCAAACCAGGATGCAGCGCTTGAGGCTGGAAAGATTGGAGTGAAAAACAGTTTGACATTTGAAGCATCAATTGAAGGCACCGTCAATATGTTCGCTTTCGAGAAGCAGTCGCGCCAAAGATGGAACAAGCGAGTGCGCCTCAATGAAAACGACATTCAGAATGACTACTTCTCCGACGACGACAAATGATAATAGAAAAGGCTGGATTCCAATCGGAATCCAGCCTTTTTTAATTCAATCAAGCGTCCCTGACTATCTAACAATCTTGACAGTCTTGATGCCGCCGTCGGCCACTACATTAACGAAATAAACGCCACCTGCCAGATTGCCCGTGGCAACCATTGCTGTCTGTCCGGCAGGTGTTGCCGAAGCAACCATCGCACCGGATGCATTGTAGACATTTACCGAGCGGATATTGCCATCGGCTTTCACCGACACAACATCGCCGAGCGAGCGCACAACGATGCCGCCATCGGCGGATTTCAAAGTCTCGACAGATGAGAAGTCGTGGAGCACAGCCTTGCGTACTGCCGTATCGTCGAATTTGACAAACTGCATCTGGTTGAAGTAGATTTCTCCCTTCCACGCCTGTTCCGGAGCTTTCTCGTGTTTCAAGAAGAAGCTGTCGAAACGCCACTTGTCGGCGATTTCATCGGTGCCGGTGAAGTGCTGGTACTCATCGCTTGCCAGGTTCCATGACACGAGATGCCATCCGCGATAGTTGATCGGCTTCAAGTTGTACTTGATGCCGCCGTTCTTATTGTTTGTGCGCACACGCAACGCAGCGCTGACGCTGTTGTTTGAGCCGTCGCCATAGAGCCAGAACGTAAGCACGCCGTCTTTGGTTGTGCCGTCGATGTTCTGCGAAGAGTGATACTCACGGATTTGCCATACGCCTGCAGCGAAATCAGGATCGAAATCATACTTCAGGCATGCGCTGTTAGGACTTTCCAGACGCACACCGATGTTGGCGCGCGTAAACGAGTTGGCTTCCTGTGTCAAGCCAGATGATGAGCCTGAGCCGTCAGGCGCCCAGAATCCCGTCACGTTGTCGAGCGGAAGCAGGTCGGTCGACTCAACGACAGGGCGGTACTCCGACAGGAAGCGGAATCTGAACTCTTCGGTCAAGTTGCCCGACAAGTCGGCAAGACCCGGTTTCACTGTAACAAGGAAGCACTTGTCGAGAGGGAGGTCTTCGCTGAAGAAATATTGCAGCACCGAAGCGCCGTTTACAACCGAATGAGTCAGTGTGCCAGCATAAGTGTTGCCTTCAGGGTCAATCACCGTCATGCAGTCGGCGTTCTTGTCCTCGTTCCAGTCGATAATCTCATCATACTCCACTCTTACCACCGGACGCAGCGTGTATGCCACATCGCCGTCGATGGCAGGGTCGGTAGAAACCACCTGCGCAGGTGTAGTGTCTGCCTCTTTCATTGTAATTGAGAGCGTATAGTCGTCGCCGCCATTGCCGTCGCCATTGCCGTCAAACGGCTGGTTTGTCTGAGAGTTCTTGGCAACGCTGCCGTCAATCTTGATGTTGTAGGTCTTCAACGGGACGAGTTTTGAAACGTCGACGCTGAGCGTATAGTCGTTTATCCATGTCAATGTCACTTCGCCGTCGTTGTCGATAGAGAATGCCTTTTCGACCGACTCTTTGTCCATCTTGCGCGAGAACGTGATGACGATAGGGTCAACAAGGCTGACTGCCTTTGTGTCTTCCACCGAAATCGACGCCACTTTCGCAGGTGCGTTGGATGTCATCGTGATGTCGAGCCATGTAACGTTGTCGTTTGACTGTCCGGCTGGATTCGACTTTATCACAACGGTTTTTGTCACTGGCTCATATCCGGTTGCCGTAAATTCCACCGAGACAGCATCGCCGGCTTTAAGTCCCTCAAACAGATAGAATCCGTTGTGGATAAGGTCGGGGTTGTTGGTGTATTTCTTAAATGTCGACTCCCATGTGTCAGTAACATACGTCTTGTCACCGACCTTTACAGTCACACCGTCGATAGGCACATCGTTTTCTGAGTTTTTGATGATACCGGCAAGGAATGTCTGCTCTGGATTGGTCATGTTGCGGAACTTCAATATCGACTGGAATGCGGCGAAAGCCTCCAGACGCTTATAGTCGGCATTGATGTTCAGCTGCTGCTGCGAAGCGATTGTGTGATAACCGCCCTCGCTGAGCAGTGATGCCATATTTGTGCGGCGGTTGACCGACAGATACGGGAACTGGTTGGCGTGGGTCTCAGGAGCACGGTCGTAATAGCAACGGTCGTACCAGTTGCCGCGTGTCGTGATGCGCATCACGCCTGTAAGGTTCGGGTTGAGAATCTCTCCGAAAGCCTTACCGCCGTTAGGCGTTTTCTCTATTTCTTTGCCATCCTTGCGCCATCCTCCGAAGAGAGTGACGGTTGTGTTTTTGTCGGAAGAAGCGTCAGAGTGGATAGCATAGAAGAAGTCGGCGCCCCAGGCATTCGCCATGTCGGAACGTTCCTCAAGTCCTACAATGTCGACCTCGTTGTTGCGGCAAAGTTTCAGATTTTCTGCCGGCATATCGGTATATTCCGTCAGATATCCCTTGATATACTGTGCCACGCTAAACACCTTCTGCGCCTCGGAATAGCCCCACAAGCCACGGTTTTCAGTTGCGGAGTGTCCCGGGTCGAGAAACAGTTTGAAATCGCCCCAGCCTGTTGATTTCTGAGCATAAGTTGTAGCAGCCGGGAATGCCGTCATCAATGCGGCGGCAGCGATTGCCATTTTTGTAATATTGTTCTTTTTCATCGATTATCAGTATTTTAGGGTAATTTCATAGATGCAAGCATCTTTTGCGTTCTCAAAAGCAACCCGTTTGCCATCGCGTGTCACGGCTGGCGTCAACGGAATCATATCGGTGTTGGCGGTCAGAAGGACTGCCTTGCCTGTGGCAACATCGACAGCGTAGATGTCGGAGCCCGTAAAACTTTCGCCATTATCGGTGACAACGGTGTAGATCAGCGAATTGTCGGGCAGCCATGCCGGATGAGAGCCCTTGCACAGGTAAGCCACACCGCTGCCGTCGGAATTGCATGTGAAGATGCCTTTGCCCGGAACTTGGAAAGCCACCTGCTTGCCGTCGTGCGACAATGCCGGATTGATGATTATCGCTCCTGTGAATTCTTTCAACGAAGCCACTTTGTCGGCCACACCTGCCGGGTCATTGACCATCATTGTGTAGACATCGGTCGCTGTCGCGGATGTGCGCTTGAGGCTGCGTGTGTTGACGCTCGATGCGCCACGCTCGCCTGAAATCATCACGCGCTCGGCGTCATTCCACAACGGTGTTCCTGTAAGCTCGCGCGTCTTGCCAACCAACGTGGTCTCTGCGCCGTCGGCGGCATTCCACACCTTAACTTCGTGGAAAACACGATTGTCGGACACCACATTGGTTCTGCCGAGCAGTTTTGTGCCGTCGGCACTCCATTGCATCTTGTAGCCGGCACCTGAGCAGCAGGTCACCTGACGCAGATTGCTGCCGTCGGCATCAGCAACCCAAATGCCGTCATAATTGTCGGAAGTTACTGCAATCTTGTCGCCGCTTGGCGACCACACAGGTGCCATCAGTCCTTGAGAAGACTTGATGAGCAACGTTGGCTCGCTTGCACTGCGTGGCTGCGCCATTGCCGCCACCCCGAGCATGCTCAAAGCCAATGTAAGAAATGTTTGCTTTGTCATAGATTTTAAGTTTTATGTTAGGGTTAAAAATATCCGTGTTGGTTTGCACTTCCAAAATTACAAAGTTTTCACGGCACCGCAAATTTTAGGCAGACAAAAAAAACAAACAACGTATTCCAACGGGGTTTCAACATTTTTTTCGTAACTTTGTTATGTCGTTTTCGACACAATTCTGCAACAATCATCACCACATCCAAACAAGTCATTAAAACTATCATTATCTACAATTTTTCATCTATGAATAAGAAAGAACGGACAATCTCTTTTTTGTGGCAGCACCTATGGCTGCTTGTATCTTTGTTTATAATGACTCTCGGTGTCGCCGTATGCGTAAAGAGCGAGTTGGGATCAAGCGTAATCTCCACTCTGCCTTACGTTTTCGAGACTGCCGGCAAACGTGGACTTGGCGTTCCGTCGCTGACAATCGGACAATACACTTACATAATGAACGCCATTTTGGTGGCTGGGCAGATTGCCGTGCTGCGCCGCCGCTTCGAATCGGTTCAGTTGTTCCAGCTGCTGGTGGGATTCGTTTTCGGATCACTCATCGACTTGAATATGGCTCTCACATCGTGGCTTCTGCCCGACGACATAACGGAGCAAGCACTGGCGCAGATTGCGGGATGCACCGTCCTGGGCATTGGCATCGCCCTTGAGGTGAGATGCGGCTCGGTGACAATGCCTGGCGAGGGTTTCCCGGTGGCGGTAAGCTGTGTGACATGTATCGACTTCCCGAAGATAAAAATTGTTGTTGATTGCTCGCTGGTGGTTCTCGCCGTGGCTTTCTGCTATGTGTTTTTCGGAGCATGGCAATGGTATATCGTTGGTGTGGGCACACTGTTCGCTATGCTCTATGTGGGAATCGTTGTGAAAATAGCAGGCAGGCATATGGCTTGGTTTGACAAAATCCTTAATTACCGACCTGGATTCCGACGTTATGTGTACGGTCTGGCGAAACTTATTTTCAGACAGAAACAATGATGGAATTTAACGACATAATCAGAAACGCCGCCTCGTTGCCGACGACTGAGATTGCCGCCGACGTCAACAAGGCGTTGACAGCCAACGGTTGCGTGGTTTTGACCGCGCCTCCGGGAGCGGGAAAGTCCACTCTCCTGCCGCTTACCGTCATGGCTGGATTCCTGCCCTCCGACGGCAAGATTCTCATGCTCGAACCCAGGCGTCTCGCTGCCAGGCAAGTGGCTGAGCGCATGGCGGATATGTTGTCGGAGCGCACGGGAGGCACGGTTGGCTACCGGGTGCGCTTTGAAAACCGTGTGTCAGAGTCCACCCGCATCGAAGTGATAACAGAAGGAATTCTGACGCGTATGCTCATCGCCGACCCTTTGCTCGAAGGGGTGTCGGTTGTAATCTTCGATGAGTTCCACGAACGCAGCATCAATTCCGACTTGGCATTCGCCCTGACGCGCCAATGCCAACAGATTCTGCGTCCCGACCTGAAAATTGTCATCATGTCGGCTACAATCGACACGTCGTCTATCTGCACAAGCCTCAACGCTCCTCTCATCGAATGCCGGGGCAAGATGTTTCCTGTGGAGACACGTTATGCGACGACCGACATTTCGCCCGCCGACATCCCAACGGCAGTCGCGTCAGCGATAAACAAGGCTCACAGCCAGCACGAGGGCGACATTCTCGCTTTTCTGCCCGGACAAGCCGACATTGCGCAATGCGAGCGGCTGCTTGCCGACAAACTGTCGCCGACTGCCGTATTCCCTCTCTACGGCAATCTGTCACCGGAGCAGCAAAGGCGGGCGGTGGCGCCATCGGGCAAAGGCGAGCGCAAGATAGTGCTTGCAACGCCTGTCGCAGAGACATCGATTACGATTGAAGGCGTACGCATTGTGGTCGACTCGGGATATTGCCGGCAATTGGTCTACAATCCCCGGTCGGGACTTAGCCACCTTGAGACGGTGCGCATAAGCCTCGACATGGCGACGCAGCGGTCGGGACGCGCTGGACGCGTGGCTCCTGGAGTCTGCTACAGACTGTGGACAAAAGCCTCCGAGCATCGCATGAACGAGCGCAGGCGTCCTGAGATTTCTGATGCCGACCTTGCGCCTACACTTCTCGACATTGCGGCTTTCGGCGAAAGCGACGCAGAGGCGTTGCCATGGCTGACAACACCTCAGCCATCAGCCGTTGCGCAAGCCCGGAAACTGCTGGCAACGCTTGGTGCCGTCGACAGCCAGAACCGCATAACAAGCCTCGGCAGGCAGATGTCGAAACTGCCGTGCCATCCGCATATTTCAAAAATGATGGTGCGCGCCGAATCGCCTGTGCAGAAAAGTCTCGCCTGCGACATTGCCGCCATACTGGAGGAGAAGGATCCTCTGACCGACGACACTTCCGCCGACCTATGCCTGCGCATCAGCCTGCTCCGGACGGCGCGGCGACAGCACAGACTCGGCAGATGGTCGCGCATAGCGCAGATTGCCGAGGAATATCGAAATATGATCAAAGCCACAGAATGCAACGACGATATATGCCCGGAGGATGCCGGCTGCCTTGTGGCGACGGCATATCCTGAACGGGTGGCTAAAGCCATTGACAGCATCGGGCACTTCCGTCTGGCTTCGGGCGTCAACGTGCAGATTGACAACGGTAGCAATCTTGCTTCCTACGACTGGCTGGCGGTGGCTGCCCTCAACGCTTCCGAAAAATGCGGAAGGGTGTTTCTCGCCGCACCGTTGCGGCCAGAGGACATCGAGACACGACAACGCGAACGGATTTTCTGGGATTCAAAAAACGGCGGTGTGGCGATGCTGTGCGAACGCACAATCGGGGTGCTGACTGTCGACAGCCAGCCTCTGCACAATGCCGACAAAAGCGCTGTTGTCTCGACGGTCTGCGAGGCTGTGCAGAAAGAAGGACTCGGACTGCTCGACTGGAGCGACGACGTTGCCAGGCTTCAAAAGCGTGTGGACGCGGTGGCGGAATGGCATCCGGAAATGGCTCTACCCGACCTGTCTACGGAACACGTCCTGTCGACAGCTTCTGAATGGCTGCCGTTCTACATTGAGCAGAACGGAAAAGTGCTGACAACGGCAGCCGAGCTGAAAAAGATAAATCTGCACGATGCTTTGTGGGCTCTTATCCCCTACGACATGCAGCAAGAGGTAGACCGACTCGCCCCATCGCACATCACCGTGCCTTCAGGCAGCAGAATCCGTGTGGACTACCGCAAAGCCGCCGAAGCACCGGTGCTGAGCGTACGCCTGCAGGAATGCTTCGGGATGCTCCACACGCCCTGTGTCGACGGAGGAAAACGCACCGTGCTTATGGAACTCCTGTCGCCTGGATTCAAGCCTGTGCAGCTGACCCAGGACATGGACAGCTTCTGGAGCAATGCCTATTTTGAGGTGCGCAAAGAGTTGAAGCGACGTTACCCAAAGCACTATTGGCCGGAAAATCCTCTCGACGCCGAAGCCGTAAGGGGCGTGAAGCGGAAATGACCCAGTATAAAAAAAACTCATAATTCATCAGATGAAAGTTTTTACCCACTACACCAAAATAACGGAGCAAGAAGAATTCCGCTGGAGAACTCTTTTGCAATTCGGAGAATCATGGGATATAATTGGCTCTGTCGTCATGAAGAATCCCGGCAGTGCTGCGGTTTCCCGCGCAGTCACCGACCCGGAAACGCTACAGGCTCTCCAGGGTTTTGATGAAAACACGAGCAAAGAAACATGGTTTGAATACACGCCCGACCAAACTATGTATTGCATCCGTGATTTATTCCGCGAATACTACTCTGCGAATACACACAAGGATTTAAACGGAGTCATACAAATATTCAACCTGTTTTACATCAGAGAGCCCAACCTGGAATGCGCATTACAAAAAGCCGCACAGTTCGGGTCAAAGGATTTAACCGACTACGACGTCACTCATTTGGTTCCGCCCATCTATCTGGGTTTCTCCGATTTAGGCAAGTATGGGAGCTATCAGGATACCGCACGCAAATTCTTCGAAGCCGCCAAAGCACAAGGAATGAGGTGCTACCATGAGAATTTCCTAAAGAACAAATTCTACCACCCTCTCTATCTGATGAGACATGCTAAGAACAGGATTTATAGTTTGGAGGCCCGCCAGCAATTCATCCAGAACACCTTAAAGCCCCGATTTGAAGGTCCTGAAAGATGAGCTGAGCACAACGACTACTCGCCTTGGTCGAGCGGAAAAAGCCCCCAAGACCAAGACGAGCAATAGATTTCTCAATCCGCCAACTCCTATTGCTTTCCTGTGCCGTGGCAATTAAAGCATCGCTTACTGCCATTGCATGACGGACAATTTATCCATGTCTGCGAGCCGGAACCTGTGTAATACCCAGAACTGCGCCATTCGCCGCCCCGTCCATTGCAACTTGTACAGACTCCAGAGCCTCCACAAATACGGCATGTGGTATATGAGCTTGACGAACCTCCGTCATAGCCACCACCGGAATATCCACCTCCATAGCTTGACGAGCCTCCCCTACAATCATTGATTGTGTAGTCTATATAAATAGGTTGCCCCCCAAAGCTACTTGTCGATGTATCAACTATACATGCTCCATCTGATTTTACAGAAATATACCGATTTTCATCCATCGTATAAATATCATTTCCATCAAACGTGTCATAGTACTCCAATTCGTAGCTATTCCCTTTTTCCATAACTTCTGTCGGAACCCCGTCAGAAGAGAACATAACTGTAATTTCTGGATCTGCGTAGTTACACTGCACTACGGACGGACCAGTCATCGGCATCACTGTTCGAACTTGATACGGATAGTAAACCGTCATTTTAAGTCCCGACAAAAAACCCGCATTCGCCGCAAAAACACAGAAAATGCAAGACATAAAAACAAGCATTGACTTTTTCATAAGAATCATTGGACAATTAATTATAAATACCAGATTAGCTCACAACCTCGAAGCTATAATATATTAACATTGCAAATGTACAAATTTTATTTGGAATTAAACGCCATAAAATGAGAAACAAATTTTTAGAGGAATTAAAACTGGCTGCATTTCGGAAGAAAAAACAAGCAAGCTCTTTTTTCTTCTCTCAATTTGCACTATCTTTGCAAACGCAAAAACGAGGAGTGATGCTCGAGTGGCTGAAGAGGCACGCCTGGAAAGCGTGTAAACGGCAAAACCGTTTCCCGAGTTCGAATCTCGGTCGCTCCGCCCCAACACGCTAACAATCACCAAGTTAGCGTGTTTCTTTTTAAGGGATATTTCGCCCGATAGTTTAAAAAAAAGCCCTACTTTTACGATTTTTGCCGATTGATTGACGACCTTTTACGATTGTTGCAGACGATAGACTCGCAAAATACTCGCAAAAAACTCGTCGGAAATTATGAGGTTAAGTCTTTGAAAAGCAAAGGTTTACAAGGTAGGCATTTGTTAAACTATGGCAAACTTAAAAATTTACTTGGACATTCGTCACGTTAGCGTGAAAACCAAGGAAGCCGGACTCAAAGTTACCGTGTTCCACCACGGTCGTACCGCCTACATTCCGTTAGGCGTTAGTCTAAAACCTGAAAATTGGGACGCTACCGCCTGTGCGGTAGTAAAACACCCACGTCGCAAAACTCTCAACGAAGAAATCAAGACAAAGGTGGCTGAGTATCAACTTGCTTTGACACAACTTGTTGCAAAGTATGATGTTGATACACTCAGCGTCAACGAGCTAAAAGATATGCTCGTAGATTGGAAGAACAGCGACAAAATCCGCATTGACGACAACTGCGTGATGAGTGTTTTAGGTCGGTTTATGGAACATAAGACCGGACGCACCAAAAACCTCTACGAATGCACCGAGAAGAAAATCCGGTCATTCCTCGGCAAAGAGGCTGACCGTCTGCGTTTTGAGCAAGTGAACGTGGAGTGGCTTCACCGCTTCAACGACTACCTTGCACAAACCGCTCCCTCGGCAAACTCACGCAGTATTCACATGCGCAATTTCCGTGCAATCTTCAACTATGCGATTGACAACGAGATAACCACAAATTATCCGTTCCGTCGCTTCAAAATCAAGGGCGAGCCTACACGCAAACGCAACTTTGACGTGGATACCTTGCGAGCCATTTTCAATGCCGATGTGCTCGACCCTTGGATGGTGCGTTACCGTGACTTGTTCAAGCTCACGTTTATGCTCATCGGCATCAACTTTGTGGACCTTTGCAACCTTAAAGACGTAAGAAATGGTCGCATTGAGTACGTCCGTGCAAAGACACACAAGCTCTATTCCATCAAATTAGAGCCGGAAATCGAGGCGATTATCGCCAAATATCGTGGCGATATTCACCTGCTTAACTATATGGATACATATAAAGATTACCGCTCATTCTATATGAATACCTGCACCGGGCTGAAGGCTATCCGTGAGCGTCTTGCCGAAAAGAACATCGTGAACATCGACACGCTCACCACCTATTGGGCTCACCACTCGTGGGCGACGATAGCCGCCAGCCTCGACATTCCGAAAGAAACAATCGCCGCCGCATTGGGGCACAGCAGCCACACGGTTACAGACATCTACATCGAGTTTGACTACCGCAAAGTCGATGAAGCAAACCGCCGTGTGCTGAACTGGGTTCTCTACGGCTACGAGGGCGGATATGAACCGCAAGAAGCGGAGCAACCTGTGCCGACAATGCCATCGCTAAGAGAGGTGAAATCGAGCCGAAACGTGGTCGGTTTTGGGTTCGGAAAAGTGGTCTAAAAAGTGTTCTACTTTGCGTTCTACTTATCGTTCTACTCTTTGTTCTAACTAACGTTCTATCAATCGTTTCGGTGTTCGATTGGGTGTTCTACCCCTATGTTCTACTTTGGCAGCAAAAAGAGGTTGTCTAACAAATCTGAATTTTACGATTTCACCCCGTCAGAATAAGCTCTGACAGGGGTGATTTTCATTTTCGGGGACTTATTAGACAGCCTCTTTTTGCATTGAGATACGAGACTTTAGATATTGTGATAGATTAAAAAAAAGAAAAATTCGATGAAAAAAACGCACGATTATTTGGTTGATTCAATCGTTTATCGTAATTTTGCGATGAATTAAAAATGAGAAGTGATTATGGCATATAGTAAAGCACAGCATTTTGAAGACCGGGACGTGATGGCAGCCCGTTTTGCAAAGGCTCTGAGCCACCCGGCACGAATAGCAATCGTAAGGTTGTTGGCTAACCATAATGCCTGTTGTTATTGTGGAGACTTGACAACGGAATTGCCAATCGCGCAGTCTACCATATCACAGCATTTGAAGGTACTGAAAGATGTAGGTCTGATAGACGGCGAGATAGCTCCACCAAAGGTTTGCTATCGTATTAACCGTGAAAGCCTGCTTTTGGCAAAGAAGTTGTTTTCAGAACTCTTATGATTTGAATAAGAGTTTTTTTATTGGTATATAACATCGTATTTTTACGATATAAAATAAACTATGGAACAGATAACGGCAAAAAGAGAAAAAAGAAAATCACTGCTGAGAATAGCAATCCCTATCATATTATCATCCTGTCTTCAGATCTCATACGATATTACGGATATGTTCTGGGTCGGGAAACTGGGAAGCGGAGAAGTGGCTGCTGTTGGAACAGCCGGATTTTATATCAAGTTGGGTTGGTCTTTGATAAGCGTGATAACCATTGGTACCATGGTATCGGTTTTACACAGTATAGGGGCTGAAAAGAAGGACAGAATACAACACTTCATATCATGCGGAATACGCAGTACATTCGTGTTGGGGATATTCTATGCCCTGTTCGTCTTTATGCTGGCAGAGCCTCTTATATCCCTTTTCAATATCGAAAGACCGGAAGTAAACACGATGGCTCAGAACTATCTGAGGATAAGCAGTATCACTGTTCTTATCATGTTTATGAACCTTTTGTTTACCGCCATTATAGACGCACACGGAAAGACACAGTTCTCGTTCAGGGCGGTACTTTATGGGAATATCGTCAATATCATTCTTGACCCTCTGTTTATATTTTATTTCGGACTGGGAGTGGAAGGTGCGGCATGGGCTACGGCATTTTCACAGTGGGGTGCCATGATGTATGTGATATATCTTCTCAGACATAGGCTTGAACTTACCTTGAGTATAAAAGCGGTACCCCGCAAGTTTCTCAGGAAAATACTTGGAATAGGCACAGCACCTGCCATGCAGCGTATTTTGTTCTCGCTTATCGGTATAGCCATCGGGCGTATAGTAAGTATATGGGGAACAGATGCAATAGCCGCACAGAAGCTGGGTCTTCAGATAGAGTCGCTTTCGTTTCTTCTTATGAACGGTCTTATGCAGGCAACCTCCATACTGATAGGGCAATATTACGGGGAAAGGAATACGGATATGATTAGGAAATGCTATCGTACAAGCATCAGGCTTGGATATTGTATTTCCATACCTGCCACATTCATATTTTTAGCTTTCCCGGAAACCATACTGTCATTTTTCGTGAAGGAGGCTGCCACCATAGAAATAGGCAGTGCCTATCTGCGTATAGTCGGCTTCTCACAGCTGTTTGCCACACTTGAAATACTCACTTCGGGAGCTTATACCGGACAGGGGCTTACCAAATATCCTGCAACCGTGAGCATCGTGTTCACCACAATGAGGATACCTCTTGCCCTTCTGCTTGGCAAAAGTATGGGAATGGGAATAGATGGTGTCTGGTGGAGCATATCGCTTACTAGCGTGATAAAGGGCATTGTACTTTATCTATTATATAGAAAAAGGGAAAAGGAACTTGAAGAATCAAACATACAATATAGCAGTATATGAATACACAGGATTTTTGCTTTATACTTAAACAGAACAGCCATCTGCTTAGAGAGGGGTGTTTCGGACTTGAAAAGGAAAATGTCAGGGTCAATCAGGACGGTACGCTTGCCCTGACTCCACACCCGGCAGTATTTGGCGACAAGGGGAAGCACCCTTATATAACCACCGACTTTTCAGAGAGTCAGGTGGAAATGATAACTCCGCCGCTGCCAAGTGTAGGAGAGGCTTTGGGATTTATGGAAACGCTGCACGATGTGGTTACGGAGAATATCGGCGATGAGCTTCTCTGGCCTCAGAGCCTTCCTCCTGTATTGAAGGAGAATCAGGAGATACCCATTGCACATTATTCGGGAGAGTTCAAGGACAAGGAGTATTACCGTCAGAAACTTGCCGGAACCTACGGAAAGGAAAGGCAGCTTATTTCGGGAATACACTTCAATTTCTCTTTTTCGGAAAAACTGATGGACGTTCTGCTAAAAAGCGGTGTTTGCGGCAGCTCTATTGAGGAGGTCAGGGAAACGGTATATTTTCGTGTGGTAAGGAACTTTCTCAAATACCGCTGGCTTTTTATCTGGCTGTACGGTGAATCTCCGCTTGCAGAAGAAACCCTGAATGTGATTTCGCTTAAAACGGGAGAAAAGCAGCCCATGAAGTGTGGGGTAAGCCTCAGTCTGAGGACAAGTCCATTAGGGTATCGTAACCGTGAGGAGTTCTTCATCGATTATTCCTCACTTGAAGCCTATAATATGTCTATTGACAAACTGATAAGGGAAAACCGTATTGACGGACCTCACGAGCTTTATCTTCCGGTCCGTATCAAGTTTCTGGAAAAGGATAATGGTTCTCCTTCTTATATTGAGGTACGAATTGTGGATCTTGACCCGTTTACAAAATCGGGGGTATGTGCAAGTGCCATTTATTTTTCTCACCTTCTGCTTGTCTATTCTCTGCTGAAGGAGGAGAACGGAAGTCTTACGGAGGAAGAACTGCAAAGGGCAACACGTAATCAGGATATGGCTTCATGCTATGGAAGAGACGAAAAGAAGGAGTTGAAATGCTGCTCGACCACTGTACAGCAGAAAGCTACTTCTATTTTAGAAGATATGGAGAGAATTCTCTCAGAATATGGGGTGCTTGACGATGAAATCTACCGTCAGGAGATGCAGCATAATCTGTACCTTGTACAGAATCCTGAGAAGCGTATAGGCATGGTACTGTATGAGAACATAAACAGGGTGGGGTTTGTACCGTTCCATCTGGAAAAGGCAAGACAGTATAGGGAAACCACCATAAGCGGAGGTTACAGATTTCATGGACTGGAGGATATGGAAATGTCCACACAGCTTCTGCTGAAGGCTGCAATACTTAAAGGGATAGGTTTTGAAATACTTGACCGTAAGGAAAATTTCATACGTCTGTTTGACGGTAAAAAGGAAGAATATGTGATGCAGGCAACCAAGACCTCTCTGGACTCATACGTGTCTGTACTGATGATGGAAAATAAGGTGGTAACGAAGAAGGTGCTGGAACGTGCCGGAATAAGCGTGCCGGGCGGTTATGAATACACGTCACCGGAGGCAGGTATGGCAGACTACCGCCTGTATGCAGGGAAACCTGTGGTAATCAAGCCTAAGTCCACCAATTTCGGATTGGGTATAACCATACTGAAGCACAACTATGATGAAACGGACTTCAAGGCAGCCTTGCAGATAGCCTTTGAGCATGACAACACGGTGCTTATAGAGAAGTTCATACCGGGAAGGGAATTCAGGATATTCATCATCAATGATGAAGTGGTAGGTATCCTTCACCGTGTTCCGGCAAATGTGACGGGTGACGGTGTTCTGAATATCGGACAACTGATAGACAGGAAGAATGAAGATCCGCTCAGAGGTAAAGGATATCGCACCCCTTTGGAGAAAATCAGAAAGGGGCGTGAGGAAGAAATGTTTCTGAAGCAGCAGGGAATGGATTTCAACACTGTACCCAAAGAGAGGGAAGTGGTCTATCTTCGTGAGAACTCCAATATCAGTACGGGAGGAGACAGCATAGATTTTACAGACGATATAGACGATTCGTACAAGGCTATTGCTGTGGAAGCTGCAAAAGCTCTGAACGTGAAGATTACCGGACTGGATATGATGATACAGGATATTCATGCTCCTGCCACACCGGATAACTATGCGATCATTGAAATGAACTTCAATCCTGCCATACATATACACTGTTATCCGTTCAAGGGCAAGAACAGACACCTGAACCATAAGATGATCAAGGCTTTGGGATTTTAAAGACAGTGCAGACAATAAAAAGGATATGACCTATCCTTTTTATTATAGGTTTAACCAACGTATATTTACGATTTAAATATATATAATCACATGGAACATATTACATACATCGGAGAAGTTGTTGAAAAGTTGGCGGATTATTCATCATTCCCTGAACTTTTCATCAAATATGAAGAAGGAGACCCGATACCTTCAGGTAAAGCCATACATGAGATAATAGAACTTTGCCGTGCAGTCCTGTTTCCGGGGTATTATGGAAATCATACGGTAAACAGCCAGACACTCACATTTCATCTTGGGGTGACACTGGAGAAGCTGAGCAAGATCCTGACGCAGCAGATACAGGCGGGTATGCTCTTCGGAAATGAGAACATGAAGGAAAGGATAAAGGGAACTCCCTGCTGCCAGACGGCAAGAAAGTATGCCGAGAGGTTCATACGGAGCCTTCCCGAAATGAGAAGGGTGCTGGCAACGGACATTCATGCAGCCTTTGACGGAGATCCGGCAGCGACCTGTATCGGGGAGATAATATCCTGCTATCCTGCCATCAGAGCCATTTCAAACCACAGGATTGCCCACGAACTATATAAAATGGAGATACCGCTCATACCGAGAATTATCAGTGAGCTTGCCCATTTTGAGACAGGGATAGATATTCATCCGGGGGCTGAGATAGGAGAATATTTCAATATAGATCATGGAACCGGTATCGTGATAGGGCAGACTTGTATCATCGGGAATCACGTCACACTGTATCAGGGTGTCACACTCGGTGCAAAAAGTTTCCCGACTGACGAAAACGGAAATCCGATAAAGGGAATACCACGCCACCCCATATTGGAGGATAATGTGACGGTATATTCAAATGCTACCATATTGGGGCGTATAACAATCGGCAGGGGGACTGTTATCGGGGGTAATCTCTGGGTAACAGAAGATGTGGAACCATACGGAAAAAGAGTACAGAAAAAATAATCTGATAAATATGAGCAATATAAAGGACAATTTGCTGCAGCTTATAGGTAAGACTCCATTGGTGCGGCTTTCTAATATATATAAAGATGAATACGGAACGGAAATCATAGCCAAAGTGGAATATTTCAATCCGGGAGGCAGTGTAAAGGACAGGGCAGCCTATGCTATGATTGAAGCAGCGGAAACTTCCGGAAAATTAAAAAAAGATGGTACAATCATTGAACCTACAAGCGGGAATACCGGAATCGGTATGGCTTGGATTGCAGCCCTAAAAGGATATAAAGTCATTCTTACCATGCCGGAAACTATGAGTATAGAAAGAAGGAAACTTCTCAAAGCATTCGGCAGTGAGTTGGTTTTGACACCGGGAAGTGAAGGTATGAAAGGTGCGATAGCAAAAGCAGAAGAATTAAATTCTCAAATAAAAGGATCTGTCATATTACAGCAATTCAAAAATCCCGCCAACCCTGATATTCACTATATGACAACAGCAAATGAGATTATTGAAGATGCAGGAAAGTTTGATGTCTTTATCTCTTGTGTCGGAACAGGAGGAAGTATTACCGGTATTGGTAAAAGATTAAAAGAGAAGAGTCCTGAAATAGAAATAATAGCAGTAGAGCCAAAAGGTTCACCTGTTTTGTCTGGAGGAGTAGCTGGTCCGCATAAGATACAAGGCATTGGTGCAGGATTTATACCTGAAATTATAGAGACGAGTTATATTGATAAAATAATTCAGATAAATGATAATGATGCTTTTAAAATGATGCGAGATTTGGCAAGGAAAGAAGGACTTCTTGTTGGTATTTCTTCAGGAGCAGCTGTTTCAGCCGCTGTTAAACTTGCCTCAAACGATTCTTATAAAGGGAAAAGGATAATTGTACTATTACCTGATACTGGAGAGAGATACCTTTCTATGGATATTGCAAGTATTCATGACTTGGAAGATTACTGATTTATCTACTACAAAAAGTATTTTATAGATTTTAACGCCTTACAAATGCCTCTGAGAGGGGGTAAATTTGAAAGAATGTACTTTTTAAAGGAGACTCATCTATAATAATATTTTATGAGATACGGTTTGCTGATACTCATAAATGTAGGAAAACGAATAATTTGTGCTGATTTACGATACAGAAAATTAAACACATATTATAAATTATTGCTGTCCGGTAAAACTCCCAAGAGCATAAAATCCCTCCCCGAAGTCCTGTAAAATAGGACTTCGGGGTTTATTTTTTCAAAAGTAAGCCCCCCTAATCGAAAAGACTTGGTTCTGGCGGTGCTTTTCGCATCTCCTTTGCAAGGAAATCATTCCAAGTTTTTTCGGGATTTTCCATAAAAGCGATAAAATCGACGTAGTACATAAGCATAAGCCGTACCATGGTAACAACTTGCGAAAATGCACAATGTCTCTTGATGCTTCTCGAGAGAACCGTTATTAGCAGATTGGCTATCAGAACAACCCATGTCTGTATTTGTATGGCGTTGACGCTGTCCCCATAGAAGAAATGAAGCGGGAAGTTCTGTTTAAGTTGTTTGTATAGCGACTCGATAGCCCATCTTAAGCGGTAAATTTCAGCAATGTCCTCAACCGTGAAGTCAAAGTTGTTGGTCAATAGCACAACTGGTTTCTTGTTCGCATAAAATATCTCCACCCTTCGTGCTTCATGGATGAGTTCCCCTCTTGTAAAACGTACTTTTTGGTCAATATGTGCCACAAGTCCCTCTGTATTGACGTACATAACGGATTCAAGTACCTCATACTTAAGGTTTTTCTTCATCTTGGTCACGTAGCACACGCCTTCTTCGGTGAGACGTTGGAATTGTGCTATGTCGACATAACCACGATCCATTGCCAAAGTGGAGTCTTTTGGCAGATGCACCTCTTTTAGCAGGTAATGGTCGTGTTTTGCGGCGGATGTGAGCTGCACCACCATCGGCACGCCGACATGATACTTCATTACCGTATGCACTTTCATACCGCCTTTCTTCTTGCCTGATTTCGGATGCCGCCCGACCCCTTTGAGTATGTTGTCGAAGAGCGTTATTGTAGTGGAATCCATCATATAGAGCAGCTTCTCCCAGTCTTTAGGCTCGTGCGTCTGCCCCTTATAACTCTTGGCAGGGCGGCTGTCCGCTAAAAACCTGGCATACTTCTCCAGTAGATATGCATAGACACTTGCAAAGAACTCCTGAGGACGGCGTATGTTGGCTTCTGCAAGCGTACTGCGACGAACCAGATAGTTCATTCCGAGGTGTCCGAGTTTGTGAGCTTCTGCCTTCATGCCTATCTCAAGTTCGCGCAGAGAATCAAAGTGTTTGAGGATGCCGAATAACATTACGACGAGATGTTGGTAACCGTCTTGCCATAAATAGAGGGTGGAAAAATCAGTCCTTGACCGGATAGAAGCTGCCCTTGATTAACTGCGACATTCCTTGTGATGTGAATGTTGCAGTTAACTTTTCGCAGACGTAGCGTTTGCCACGGATGATGAAAAGGCTGCGCGGATTGGGGATTGTGTCGGAGAGAAACTTGAATGTAGCCTTTTGCTTGGGGTTCACTTGATAGACAGTGCGATATTTGTTCAGAATCTTGTTGTTGAGCCGCAGCGTGGTGTGAGGGCGGAAGTAACTGCTCCAGTCCTCTGCTATCACCACATCTTCGGTGTAAGGGTACGGGAGTTTGCCGTCGTAGTCGGCGGCAGCGTCCCACCACCCGATATAGATTTTGTCGTAATACTCGCTCTTTTTATCCTTCTCGCCGGCTTCGATGTTCTGCACCGAGACAGGCTGATAGAAAGTATTGTCGATGCGCTGCTTGCGTTCCTCGCGGCTTTCGCCACGAACAAACGAGGCATCGCCCGAAGTGTCGTTCTCGTCGTAGCCCGAAAAAGCGAGGAAAAGGCAACGTCCGTATGTGGAGTCCGTGAAGTCAATCCATGCCGGAACAAACTCCACCTCGTTCTCCTCCGCCTCCTCGCTGTCATCGACAATGCGACCACCGAACAGGTTTACAGGCTGCAAAATGCACTTGTAAGAATATCTGTTCGGAAGCCAATCTCGCTTCTCGACGAGAGTTTTCTCAACGGCACGAATGACGAAGTAAATGTCGAGGTCTTTTGCGTAGAGCAACTTACCTATAGTCGAGCCACGCCCCGAATTGCCGTCCCACGTCGCATAACTCTTGTTAGCGGTGAGCAAAGCATTTAGTGTGTCATACTGCACAGCTCCGCTGCCCCACGACTTGATAAACCAGTCGCATGAATAGAATTTCCACATCTCGTGGTCGCACTCCGCATAGACAAGGTTCTTCGCCTCTCGATACTCGCAGTTATCGTCCTCCACCGTGACCTCCACGGTGTGCTCGTCGATGACCTTGTCAATAGCCACCGGCGGCAGTGCGGCAAGAATGTCCTTTGAGTAGGCGAAACCGATGTGACGGCTGCGGTGGTCGATGTCGAACTCCGCTTCAAGAAAAGGTTCGAGCTTCTCGAAGAACTCCGCCACGGTCCAGTGCGGCAAAGCCCTGGCGAACTTCGGCATGTGCCAAGCGTAAGGGAGCGTGTTGCATACGAGCAGATAGCGGTGTTCCTCCTTTTCTTCCCACGCCGTAAAATCGTAGGTGTAGCCCACAGCTTCGCAAATCTTCTTCACGATATAGAGCAGATAAGGCTGCCACGAAAGCCCTTTCGTGTCGTCGTGCCACGAATACGAGCCGTTTTCGTACTTCGTGCAGTTCTGAATGTTGCCCGAAGCATCATTCACCCACGGCAAGGCGACAAAAGAGAGATTGTAGAAGCCGTCATTCCAGGCTCGCATCGGAGTGATTGCCGAAGTGTAAACCGTAGTCGGCGAACCGAGGTCAAGTTCGTTGATGTAGATGTCATCGAAGGTAGAGTCGAAGTTCACTTCCGAGCGACCTTCGAGAAATTGCGTTTTCACTTCGGCTTGTGATATTTCCGTCACGACGATAGAGCCACGAAGCACAAGTGCTCTGTCAATGATTTGGCAGTCAAAAATCACCTTGTTAGCCGCTACGTCGGCACGGTTGATGTTGCCGAAGATAGCGAGGTTTTGCGAGCATCCACGGAGCGGAAAGGTGATTGTGAGCGAGTAGCCGTCAGAGCCGCTGAAAAGGCGGTTGTCGGCGATGTATTCAAACGAAGTGTTCTCCTTTAATGCAGCTAACTTACCATTGATTAAGATTTTCATTACTTGCGAGTTTTAGGTGATTTATTGCGTAAAAGTCTTTCGTAGTCGTCCTGTGCCTTGTTGATGCCTTTGTCGCCGGTGACAGTAGCCACTGTGACAAAAGGCTCGTCGAGGCGTTGCGATAGCCGCCTCATAGTTTCCACATATTCACTGTTCTGCTCCACTACCACATTAGGCGTAGATTGATTGACTACGATTTGTGGCTGTAGCGGCTGCGAAGCAAGTAGCATCGGAGCAGTGATAGAACGTGACACATCGGCTGCGGCGAGCGAGCCGATAGTGTTAGTTCGTTGGGCGTATTCCAGAGCCTCGATAATCGGGCGAGTTTTCGGCGACTTCACAAGTTTCTGTGAAGCCACCCATTCCCCGGCGTGAACGATGCCGACAGGCTCGTCCTTGTCACCGTCGGGAGTAAAACCGCCCGCAGAATAGCCCTGCGCTTCCGAAGCCTGCTGCTGTTTCTTGATAGCCGCAATCTGAATCATACCGGCAGCGACCGCCATACCTGCGGCGATAGGTGCAAGAATATAGCCGATAACAGGAATGGCGGCAGCAGAGCCATAGGCAGAAATGGCGTTTTGAGCCGTTTGAGCCACCGCCTGGATAACCTGCATGGCGAACATCTTGCGGTTCGCCTCGTTCTTCGCCTTGGCGATTTCCTTTTCCTTTTGCGCCTCGAGTTTCTTCACCTTGTAAGAGTTGCCCTCGGCAGCGGAGATTTCCTTGTCGTAGCGTTTCTCGATGGCGGCAGTCTCGATTTCGAGTTCCGCCTGAATAAGAGAAGAAAGCGAAGAAAAGATAGCACCCATTCCCGAAGTCAGCGTGGATATAGCACCCTGTATCGCCTTGCCTCCGTCGCCATTCAGCCACTCCACCGAGTCGGCAATGGCACGCTGCATTCTGTTGCGTTCATCTTCCTCTGCGAGCAAACCATAACGCTTTTGCAGAGCGAGCTTCGCTTGCTGAAAAGCCTCCTCGATGCGCAGTTTTTCGTCCGCATTATCACCGGCAGCCGCAATTTCGCGGTCATAGACCGTTTGGAGCAACGCCAAATCGGCATCGTATTTGGCTTGCCGTTCCTGCGGATTGTCGCCGAAAAACTCCTTCTTCATCGAGGCGAGTTTGCGTTCATACTCCTCCGTCTCACGCTGTCGGCGTTGCATTTGCGCAATGAGCAAAGACTGCAACTGCTGCTCCGCTTGAAGCCGCTCCTTGGAGCCTTCAGCATAAATTTTGGAGAGATTTTGCTGATGCAGGATTTCGTATTCCTCGATGCGTTGGTCGTAAGTTTCCTTGGAGATTTGACCGTCGATGTAGAACTGCTTCACCTCCGCCATTTGAGCGTTATAGCGGTCATTTTCAGCGTCCACCGACTGCGAGAGCAAAGCCGCGTCGGCGTGCTGCTGTTGCTTCATCTGCGCCTCACGCCACTTAGCAGTAATCTGCAAACGCTCGTCCTCCGATAGGTCAGTGTGCAACAATTGCCTTTCGTAAAACTCCACAGCGATGCGGTCCATTTCGGCAGTATAGGCAAGATAGTCCTTCTTGCCGGTAGCGTAAGCGATACGAGCCGAAGCCTCCTCACGCTCACGCCACTGCTGTTCAGCGGCAAAGCGGTCGGCAGCGGAATTAGAGCCGCCACCTCCACCAAGACCGCCGGTAGGAATATCAACGTCGTTCACACTTCCGGCATCTGCGATAGCCGCCTCCGAGACGTTATATTTCTGACGCAGATATTCGTTAGCCTCATTCAGTTGCCGCTGCTTCGTGATATTGGCATTGTAGGCAGAGCGAGAAGCGTTCAGCGTCGCACCTGTCGAAGCCACCTTGTTAGCGTAGGGAGTAACATTGACGATGCCGCCGGCAGCCGCATCGGTAGAGTTCGTATAGGCAATGTTATTCTCTTGCTCGCGAGCACGGTTCCAATCAGCCACGGCAGCATCGTGAGCACGTTGGTCAGCCTCCATTTTCCGCTTTAATGTCGGAGCTTGCTGCTCCAGCGTAAGGAGTTCCTTTTCGTTCTCCTCGATTTTAGCCGCAGCGGCACGAGCACGAGCCACCTCGATGATAGCGTCACGGAGATTATTGTATTGCGTTTTCGCCTTACCCACCATAATCTCCTCCGTCGAAAGATTCTTGAAATAGTCCGGATAGAGCTTCTGAAGACGTTCCGCCGCCTTGCGACGCTCATCTTTCGACTTCGCTTCATCGACCGCAGTCTTGTAGAGGGCTTCCACACGGCTCATCTCGTTAGCCGCCGACTGAGCCGCCGCTTCGGAGAGGTCAGTTAGGCTTTTCTTGTATTCCTCCATTTCCTTGCGAGCCTTTTCCTCCTCGGCACGCTGTTGCTTAAACTTCTGTGTGAGGTTGTAGATGCCGACGCCGAGAGCAACGACAGCGGAGATTATCAGCCCCCAAGGTGATGCCTTCATTGACTGATTAAGGAACGTGATAGCCGTCCCTGCGGCCTTAGTTCCTTTCGTGAGGGCGATAATCGCCACATCACACAGCCCCACCACATAGCGGAACGCCGAAGCGATCGTCTTGCCCGACAGCAAGACAGCGTTCCACGCCAATTGAGCCACCTTGGCGACAGCGACAGTCGCATAGTAGGAGGCGATAGCCGCCACGAGCGGCACGATAACACGGCGGTATTCGATAAGGAACGACACTATCGTATTAAGCACACGGAGGAAAATACCCGAAGTAGTATAGATATGCTTCATAATCGGATATAGTTTTTCTCCGAGTTCGATAGCGAGTTCCGAAACACGCTTCTTCGCCTTGTCGATTGCCGCTTGAGCCGTGTTATTGAAGATTTCATATTCCTTGGTTGCAGACGTTGCTTCACGGAACGCCTTGTCAGCCTCGCCCATCTGCCATTTCACCTCGTCGAGGTGCATGGCGAGCGTGGAAAGCACCTGCGACACACGAGCCGCATCGAGACCCATCTCCTTGAAAGCCGGGGCAAGCATCATCGTGGCATTCTCGAAGCCTACGTCCTTACCCATATTCTGCAAGGCTTCAAGGAACATCAGCAAGCCGTCTTTCGCTGAATGCTTCAATGTCTCATTAAGTTTTTCAGCGTCCATTCCGAGCGTGGCGGCAAACTCGTGGTTCTTGTTTGCAAGGTTCATAATCACCTTTTGGATAGCCGTCGCCGACATCTCCACCTTTTGGCCGTTGGCATCGAGGACAGCGCCAAAAGCGAGGATTTGCGGAATGGTAAGACCGGCTTGCGAGCCGATACCAGCCATACGTTGGGCGAACTCCACAAGATAAGGCTTAGAAGCCGTACAGTTCTGCGACAGCACATTCACCGTAGAGCCGACGGCAAGCATCGCATCTTTGGTGCCGAGCAGTTCCTCGACACCGAAGATGTTAGTGAGCTTAGCGATGGTTTGCGTGGCACCGTCGCCGAGGTCCACGAGAGCCACATTGATGATGTCGGCGGCTTCCACATAACCTTGTACCGATTCGAGCGTATTCTTTCCGAGGCGACCAGCTTCTTGGGCGAGTTCGTTCAACTTCTCACGAGAAGTGCGAGTGTCCATCTTCTTAAACGCCTCATTCAGTTCGAGCACCTTTTGCTCCGTCAACCCCGTGTACTTTCGGGTGTTGGCGAGTTCTTCCTCCATTTCAGCGAAAGCGTTCACCGCCTTGCGGCCCGCCATGACCAGACCTGTAATGGCAGCAGCAAGACCCATAATGAAAGTTTGCGCATTATTAAGCCACATATTCATTCTATCCCACCGGGATTGCTGAGTTGCGAGAGTGGCATTGACCTTTTGCAATTCAGTTTTCACCGCCTTAATCTTGGCGACGTGAGCGTCCCAAGCGGCGGTGCCTCGTTGGATACCATTCAACTGCGACTGCAAGGTTTTCAGTGTCTTGTTCAGCTCCTTAGGCGAAGCCTTGTCAAGGCGTCTGAGCACTTGGTCGGCGGTAGCCGCCGAGCCTTGCAGTTGAGTAATCATTCGGTTGGTGTTGGAGAGTTCACGTTGCAGTTTACGCATCGTAGCCTTGTCGCCGGCGGTAGCCGCCTTAGCGATTTTCTTCTCCAAGTTCTGAGCCTCACGTTGAAGCGTGGAGAGCATTTGTTGCGCCTGTTTGCCGTTCACCGAGAGAACGACATTGGCGGTTGTAGAATAATTTGCCATATTTTAGAGTTGATGAGTTTATGCGTTATGAGTTGATGAGTAAAAAAACGAAGCAATCGAGGTATCAGGGAAGAATGTGCTCTAAGTGCATTTTCCCGAAATGCTCAAATTCGCTGCTTTGAGTAGCAAATTTGAGAGAAAATTTTGGCACCATAAAAGACACTGGCACAGCGTGTAAAGTGGCAAAAAGAGGTGCTAAAATTTGGGAAGTTTTCAGTTTGTAAAGGGCTGAAAACGCTAAAAGGCTATGAAATAGCCGATTAAGGGGTGCAGGGGAAAGGATTTCCCTTGCTACCGTCTGTAAAGACCCCCCACCGCCCTCATATCGTTTTGCCGACCTCGCCCTTGACCTCCGAGCGGAATGTGCGGTGAATGAGTTGGCGTGCGAGCCAAAATCGGCTTGCCGATATTGGTCTCCACGGCAACACCTCTTTCTTGCCGAAGGCAAGGTTAAACACTGCGATGGGCGGTGATGACAAGGCTGTGCGTAATGGAGATGATGACGGCGAGAGCGGAGCGGATTTGGAGTTGTTCAGGCAATTAGTGGCGATGCCGCCGAAGAAGTGTCGTCGGGCTGCTTGCAGTTCGATGTCACTGTGCGGTGTCGCCACGTCAAACTGCCCGAACAAAACTCGAAAGCAGAGCAGCGGTAGCCGTCATAGGCGCAATGGAGTTAGTGCCACGTCGCACCGCACTGAGCGAATAATCAACAGAGCCGTAGGCGAATAATGCGAGTGCACCGCCAAGTGGGAAGGAGGCGATGATAGTAACTATCCTGCTCGGAGTGGAGAACGGAGCGAGAAGTCTCTGCCTAAAAGCACTTTGAACAAGGGAGGTATCGGACAACAGCGCCAGCCGTTGAAAGAGTGTGTTGCAAAGCGGTAGCGTTGTGCAGCAGCGGAGTTGGAGCAGATACCGTAGGAGCGCAGCGAGTGCGGTATCGCGGAAACGTAGAGGCTTCACATTGCTACACTCTCTTGTTCCGATGCACCGACCGGGCGGTGAAACCGCTGTTCTGAGTGCAAAGGCAAAAGACTTCCGCGGAGGGCGTAACGGAGAACGTGGAGAGATTGCATCATCGCTTCCGGGTGGGAGGGGCAATAATGAGCACTCGCCATAGCGTAGCGAATAATGAAAATCGTTTCTCGTTAATCGTGGCAACCTTAGTTGCGAGCGTTAAGCCGAAGAACGAGAAACGTCAAATCAAAGCAGCCAATGGAAGTATTATTGTCGGCTATGCTCGTGCGGAGAACGGAACGAGCGGACGACAGCACAAAGGCAGTTGGAGCATAGGTCGGTTTCGGAGCGGCTTGCCGGAAGGAGTGTGTGCCAAAGCGTTAGCGGCTCAATGACCGGGCGACGGAGCAGACACCGTAGGAGCGCAGCGAGTGCGGTGTCGCGGAGGCGTATAGGTCAGGGAGTTGCACAATCTCCTGTTCCGAACCCGACCGATCACTGCTCGTACTGCCGTGCCGTTGTCCGCCGTGGAGGGCGAAGCGAAGAATGTTAGCCGACGTGTTTCATTGGCGACAAATCCGCTTTGCCGTAAGGCGAATAATGCGAGTGCACCGCTAAAAGGGAAAGAAGGCGATGACAGTAACTATCTTGCTCGCAGTGGAGAACGGAGCGAGAAGGCTCTGCCTAATAGCACTTTGTACAAGGGAGGTATCGGACAACAGCGCCAGCCGTTGAAAGAGTGTGTTGCAAAGCGGTAGCGGTGTGCAGCATCGGAGTTGGAGCAGACACCGTCGAGCGCAGCGAGTGCGGTGTCGCGGAGACGTAGATTCTTCACATTGCTACACTCTCTTGTTCCGATGCACCGACCGGGCGGCACAGCCGCTGTTCTAAGTGCAAAGGCAAAAGACTTCCGCGGAGGGCGCAACGTAGAACGTGGAGAGATTGCATCATCGACTTCGGGTGGGAGGGGCATCTATGAGCACTCGCCAAAAGCGAAGCGACCTATCCTCACGGACAAGTCGCCACATTATGAAAAAACTTTACTATCTATGTTGTCGAATGCAGAAAAAGAGAATGATTGCAATGGCAAGAATAATCAAAACGATGCTGCCGTCAGGAGGCTTATAAACGCCGGAACTCTCGGAGTTCGACTTCTCCTCACGCTGTGTTGTGCGGTGAACCGCCAACGTATCAATGGCTGCGGAGTCTGTCTTGACAGACTGATTTATAGACGTTTTGTTGGCGATTGAGGCGTGTCGGGCGCGGAGGTGCAACCGGGACGGTTGCGCCGCAGCCACCGCCGCAGACGAGCGACAACTATCAACAATCGGCTCGACGTAGATGTCGAGGCTGTCGAAGTCGCAAGACCATGACGCAACCATATCAAGGAGCGAGAGCGACGACGATGTGGTTGCCGTCGTATTCGTCAGCCGGACATCTTCGGAAAAATCCGACTGCACTTGCTTCTGCGAGTGGCACGAGCAGAGCAGAATCAACGATAAAAGAACTAAAGTTCGCATAACCCCGAAGTCTTGACGTTAAACGATGGGCAAGCCTTATTGGCAAATTCGTCGTGACCGTGAACGCTTGCGTTCGGAAAACGGCGGCGAAGTTCGGTGATAAGCCGGACGAGCGACTGCTTTTGAGCCTCGGTGCGAGTGTCCTTTGGCGTTTTGCCATTGGTCGCGCAGCCACCAATGTAGCAAATGCCGATTGAATTGGCGTTATGTCCCAAACAGTGAGCACCGATTTTCTCAATGTCACGTCCCTTGTGGACGCTGCCGTCGAGGTAAATCACGAAGTGATAGCCGATGCACTTGAAGCCACGCTTCTTGTGCCAGGCATCAATGTCGGCGACCGTGAAGGGCTTCCCTTCAGGTGTCGCAGCACAATGAATGATAATCTCTGAAATCTTTCTCATTTGTTCTTGTATTTATAATGATAATCAATGCCGAACAGCGAACCGACAAAAGTCAGTATTTCGCCAAAGGCGATAAGCACTGAATTGTCGATAACGCCGGTAGGCGGAACGATAAAACCTGCGATGAGCAACCCTGCGCCGAGTACGATAAGTACCACGGCTGAAATGAGTTGCAATTTGCTGTCGATTCGTTTCATAATCTATTGTGAATGTGAAAAATAATTCGTAACTTTGCAGTGTATTGAGGTGAGCGTATGCTTATCTCTTAGTATTCCGTTGGGCGACTGCTTTACGGTTTTTGTAGATGTGGGCGACTGCTTGCATCTTTTTTTATTTACCCAAGTGAAATTCTTTCGTGCAAGGGTCAAAAATCACGGAAAACTCGGCGAGATTTGAAACCAAATGAGCCGGTGTTATTGTAGCAAAAACATTGTTGAATGATTTTGCGAAGCCGATAGCGAAGCGAAAACGCCGCATCAGATAAGTGCCGCGGTTGCTCGTGACCCTCACTTTCTTCTTTCCCCACGGCACATACATCTTCTCGCCTGTGCCTTTCACTCCGACCACATATTTCGCCTCGTAAGAGTGCGAAATTAAATTGTTACCAAGGTGATGCCAGTCTTCGAGTGGCGATGTGCGGAACATCACACAACCGTTAGAGTCAATTTTGACATCGTTCGGTAAGCCGCCGATGACGTGCCACCCTTTGTTTTTCGCACCACGTTTTCTATCAGGATAATTTTCCAAAGTGCAACGATTTCGTTTTGAGGTAAAGCGAAAAACGAATGGATAATAGCCGTTTTTGGTGTAGTATGAAGCGTTATAGACGTGGAGTTTCCCATCGACAATATCCACTGCGATGCGAGGACAATCAGTCTTCGCCTTTATCGAAGTTATAGTCGAACTATTGTCTTGAACGGATTTCTGCGTAGCAGCCAAATCGTCGTTCGTCACTTGCAGATTTTCTGTAAGGTCGGCGATGCCCTCCGAACAATAGCTCGCTTCATCAGCCACACGATTGAGTAACTCGTCATTCTCCGAAACGGAAGTTTCGAGAGTTGCCACTTTGGAGGCGAGTTCTGTGTGCGACCTTTGCAATGAGGCAAGCCCTGTGCGAGTGCTGTTAAGGTCCGCGACCTGTTGCGCTCGCATCGCACCGGCTCGTTCGGTTGTGGCTTGTCGAATGAACAAAGCGTCTTTGAGGGTCATCGTCACACCATTAATAAGGTGCGACGTAGTGATATTCATTAGAATATCGTTTCGGTCTGCCGAACCTTGTTCGAGTTTGTAAAGAGCGTTCGGAACAGCCGCGATGTTAGCGACAAAGTTTTGAAAAGCATCGTAGATGGCTTTATATTCCTCGTCGGAGGCGGCAGAGTTGATAAGGTCTGCGAGTCGTTGGAGCAGAACGCCAAGCGATTCGGGCGAGATACTGTCCTTTTGCGACAGTGCCCGAAAATCGCTGATAAGTTGAGTAATGGATGATGTATTGATAGCCATAATCTTTGATTTTTCAGCAAAGGTAAATAGTGAATGAGCGAAGCGAAAAGACACTATTTCGCCACCGAGCGACGCATCACGTCGGGATTCAACGCATTTGAAATAGCGTTGCAGAATTGCTTGCCGAGGTTGTCGGCATAAAATTCCTGAATGTTCATCACCGAGGCGAAGTATTTTCGTGAGAACCACCTACGGCGTTTGCGGCGGTTGACGAAACCGGCGCCCAAGTCGCCCGAATTGCCGCGAGGAGTATTCGAGCCTGTGCCGTAGTCCACGAAAATACCGTAAGTGTTGAACGATTGGGCGAGCGTGATTTGCGTAAACTTGCCGTCGGCAGTCATACGCACTGCCATCGTGGAGCGGTAAAGTGCTCCCGTGTCAATCACGCCAAGCAAATTTATTTGCTCACGCCATATCTTCACCATGGTACTATTGAAAGCCGTCACATATTTGCGGCGTTCTTCGAGCTGCTTATCCCCACTCATCTGCGTTGTATCTTAAATCAGTGAACACATCAACTGCCACTTGGAAATATGCGCAGGCACAGCCGGAGAAGAAATATCGGTCAATCTCGTTGAACGATATTCTCGGGTCAAGGTAGATGCAGTTCTGCTCTAACTTGACACGTTCGAGTGTGAGCACCGACATCAGTTGTCGGAAAAGCTCACGCATTATTTCCATGCACTCGTTGCGAGCGTCCATATCATCTATGGCGTGACGCATAGCGAGAAACACCGTTTTGACGCGACGAGTGCGAGGCGTGTTATTGAGTTCCGTATAGCCGTCGGCAATGTCGCTGACGCAGCAAAAAGCGGAAGCCTGTTGCATAGCGTGAAGTGCTCCCTCGAAGCCTTCAAGCCCCGATACCTTGCAGAAGGTAAAACCTTCGGCAACGGCAAGTTTGTTTTTGGCGATGAGATTTTGGAAAAAATCAGTCGCCGACCAGTCACTTTTTAGCATTGATTTGAGCATTTATCTGTTTATATTCCTTGGCTTGTGCGTTTAACTCTGTTAGCGCACGCCAAGTATCAAGCGAAAGAATTTCGCGTTCCTTTGTAATATCACCTTTGGTGAGGGCACGAATTTGAGCGTCCATCGACTCCTGGAGTTGTTTGCCGATGTTCGGTGAACTGCCGAGCAGGTTTTCAGCGTTGGCAGTAGCCGGCTGAAAGAAATCCGAAAAACGTCGTGCAAACATATCCTTTAGCGAAGCCACCCAATAAAAGATGCTGATACGTTCTTCGGGCGTGAGGGACGCCGAACAACCGGGATAAAGAACGTGTGCGAGGTCGTCGAGCAAAGCATCTTTTTGAGTGGAGAGGAAACCTTGATAAAGGTTTTCCACCACGATATACGTTTCAAACGGCACGCCTTGAAACTCAGCGTCCACGCTTGCGTGGTTGCGGAGTTTTCTTAGGCGGACAGGCGATGCCGGTATCGCATCGAGCCAGCCGAGTGAGGGTATCACCTCGGCGAGTTGCGTTCCTGAAGTTTGAAACACATCCTTTCCGTGCTTCAGCAGGAAAGAGTTCTTGTCGTGGCGAGCGATAACCTTGCAGCCGCTGAAGTGAAGCAAAGCGAGCGTCTTAATCTCGTCAGCGGAAAACTCCTTGGCGATTAGCGAATAGACGTAACGCAGTTGTGCGTCGTCGAGTTCGTGCCACCCTTGCGGCACATTGAGATTTATCGAAATGGTTGCCATAATATCTTTTTTCGACAAAGGTAAAGCACACGGCAGACCTTAGAAAAGACAGCAAAAGACTCCCGATGTGGGAGTCTTTGTTGTCGATGAGCGGCTCAATCTTCCGATTCGTGAATGGAGATTGAATGAATGTATTCGGTGCAATCAGCGAAGCGTTCCATGACTTGATTGAGTGCTTCAGTACGATTTGTGGCGAAGAAGTTAGTCCAATGCACCGTCGAGTAATCATCAAAAGTGACGAATGAGTAGAAACTTCTTTTGCCCTTGGGGCATTCTTGCTTGTAGTCGCCGATTGTGACGATTGTTTCATCTTTTTTGAATAAGTCTGCTGTAATCATAATTATAACGAATTAAAGAGTTATGTGCCGAAGCACGTTAGATTTTACGAACAAACCAAAAGAAGCGGCATAGGGAGCGGCTTGTCAAGGATTGGTCTGCGTCCTCGGAAGAATGAGAATGGCAGCCAACGTGCTTGTCCTTGACTTAGTGAACGCCGATTCTAACTTTGTGAATTAAAATCAGTGCTCCGTGTCATAACTCTCGTTATAATTATGGCAGACGCAATGCTGATAGATGAAACAGTCACCCGACTACCGCAGAATGTTCATCAAAAGAAGTATCCTTTCGCTTCCTTTTTGTTCTTGAAGATAGGCGGTGCATACAACTTCGCCGTTTCCGATGCGTGCCACTCGGGAAACAAGTCGGGATTGCATCGAATGTGGTTTACCACGTCAATCATATCTCTCATTCGGATTGAGCCGCCATTGAGCAAATCAACGACTTGCCCCCGAATGGCGTTGATGACGCGGGCAAGGTCTGCCGTGTGCGTCTTCCGCAGCACCTCGTTTCTCAACCGCACCATCAGTTCGGGCGAGAAAAACTCCTCGGCAAGCGATGCCTCGATGTCGAGAATCTTTGGGCGAAGTGCGAGATAACGCTCCCACTTCGAGCCTGTGCCTTTCACTTGGTCGGTGATGGCGAGGTCGGGAAACAGCGTTTCCTCGAAGAACGAAGCCTGAACACTGCCAAGCCAGTCGCTTTCCCTTGAAAGCAATGGCAGCAGATTGGCGATACACTCGTCGCGATAGTCGGCGAGCGAGCCAATCAACCTGTCAACTCTCTCTTTCGATGCCGGAGCGACGTTTTGGTTGCTGACCACTCCAAAGCCATTTGGAGTAAGCACCAAATCGAGCGAAGGGATTGCCCTACGAAGTGCCTCCGAGGCAATGAGTTTTGCAGTGATTATGCGTATAGGATTGTCTTCCGCATATCCGCAAATCGTGTTGAAAGTCTTGGTGGAAACGAAAGTTTCAATCACCCAGTTCTCCGCAAGGTCAATATCGACCTTGACCTTGTCAAAGAGCGACACTTCGCCCTTGACCGTAGCGAACACATTAGGCAGGTACTGCCGCAATGTGTCATCATTCGTTATCAGTTTTGCCATTTGTAGTTACTTGTTTAGCGTCTGCGTGTTCGTCGAGCGTGGTTAGTTGAATAAACGGACAATCAGGCACGACACCTTTCCACCCATTAAAGCGAATGATAATTCGATGGACGGTGAAAAGCAAGTCGTGATACGGCTTTTGGAGTGCCTGTGCGATAGTATATAGTTCTCGTTTGTCGGAGCCGGAATTGTTCGACTGCGACTTGCCGGGCACACTGCCCACAAGATTACTATGCACTCGCATAGTAAAGCAGAACATATTTACGGCCTCCTGAATGTCGGTGCTCCAGTCGCCACCCTCCTTTGAGTCATCAATCTTGTTGATGACCACATCGTGCTGTTCCTTGCCGTCGGGCGTAACGTAGAACGTGGAGAACCAGGCTTTGCCGCTGTTCTCCGCTCCGGTGAGGAAGTCGAGAATGCTCTGCTTCTCCTGCACGATGCGTTCCTGCTGCTTGCGGCGGTCGGTGATGCCCTCACTGCGGAAGATGGATTCCCAATACTTTTGGGAAATCTCGATTTGATACTTGATAGGTGCGGAGTTTCGGAGTTTTGACTCCTTGGCAAGTCCGATGAGCTGCTTGATGTTATACCATTTACCCTTGAAAAGCGAAGCGTAATAAGGAATGGGATAATAAGTGCTGTCAGGTGTCGGTATTCGCGACACCACAGCAAACTTGCGGCAGGTCGTGTTCTTGGCGAGCCTGTCTTGCAGGTCTCGCCATGGAGCAGCCGCATCAAGCAACTCAATCACCTCAATGTCGCTCCGTGATGCGATGCACTTTCTCCAGTTGGCGTACAAAAGGCGAGTTATTCTGCCGTCCTTTCCGGCAGTAGCGAAGCGGCAATAACAAGCCTCTTTGCGGAGCAGACGCACGATTTTCGTGCCGTCACGAGAAAGGATAATCACACTCACGGCAAAGCCAAAATGCTTGAAGTCCTGGCATACGCCGAGGTAATACGAGGCGATATCATTGTCAAGAAAGAAGTCCTCGACTTCGCTCTTGACGGCTGCGGAAGCAAGACAAGTGTCGTAGCGGAGACCGCTGCCGAAACAGACTTCCGCATTAAACATCTGGCAAGTGGAGAGCGTCTCGTCGTCCTCGATGAGCTTCAATATGTCAAATGGCATATTGTTGTCGCCTCCCCACGGCATATAAGAGAGCGTGTCGTCAATAATGACCGGCACGATGTCAACTTCTTCTTTGAAGACCGACGACGAGTTCACTTGAAACGCCGCCCGAGCCGACAGGTTCGGTAGCGTTTCGACCGAGTTAAAATTAAGCGAGTCCATAACATTGTAGTTTTTGCTACAAAGTTATGGACCCGATAGTAGTTCCGAAAAGACATAAAAAAGACTTAAACGCACGGGTAGGTCGAATACCTCATCATATGGTCTTTAAACCACATGCCAACGTTCCACACATCCTGGCTCTATGCGCTTAAGTCTTTGCAAATTTACAAATTTTCAAAGAAATACTTCACAATCATTTACTGAAAATATGCAACAATCTCTGATTTTGCGGATTTGCCCCGACGTGAGCAATTTAATATTGCGAGTACCGGCATAAAAATCGTAGCGGAGCGAGATGCAATTATGCAGGTGAAGTATTTCGCCGTTGGCTTTCCAAACGGAAATATCCACTGGGTCGCCGCTGTTAAGCATAGTGCGAGCCGTAGTGATATGAATTGAACGTGCCATTATCTGAATGTATAATCGTAAGGTTCAGTAAATATTCCTAAGCCTAACGGATTACGCTGTGCGATGCGGTTCTCCGCATATCGCCAAGTAAACTTAACCGTGTTAGGCTTTTCCGGGTCATCGGCAATCTCACTCGTTGAGTCAGTTATCAGCACCGGGCGGAGTGCGTCGAAGTCGCCGTCGTCAGGTGCACTCTCGAACGGCGTTCGTACATCGTTGGAGCAGAACATCTGCTCGGCGAGCGAACACTCGTCGGCGGTCAATCCTGCCGACTGCACCTCGTAGGTCTGCTCACAAGTGGCATCGTAGAACTGCGACGCACTGCCGAGGACTGCCAACGAGCGGTCAACCTTGGTCTTGGCTGTGGTAACGGCCGGCACAAACAAGTTGTCGCTTACGTTGAAGCAGTTGCGGAAGTAGAACGGACGAGTTCCTGCAAGCGACTTGTCGATGAAGAACGAGGCTGCACGGTCACCCACGCGAATAGTGAACGCCGTGAGTTCTATCTCTCCGCCCACCATGTCCTCGGCGTGTTGTTTCACCTCGGCACAAAAGATAGTGTGCGTCCACACTTCGTTGCTCGTTGCCGAAGTCTGCTGCAAAGGACCTTTGAACGAACAATGCCCCGGCTCGCCGCCACTAAGGAAATCTGCAAAGATTTCGTAATTGACAAGTTCTCCTGAATATGCGAAGAACGGCAGGAACACGAAGCTCTCGGGAGCCACGCGCCTCGATGCGGCAGCAGTGAGAAAGTGCGACCTAAGCAGCAGCTCGAAATCGTAGATGTCGATGTCGCGGTCGCAATAGATGCACTTGAATCCGCCACGGTCGTAGTCGTCGCTGTGGTCGTCGGGAATATCCACGTACACCTCAAACCATACGCTCATCACCACAATACCATACGGACGCATCGCCTGTTCGACGAGCGAACGCAAGTCGTATAGCAACACTCTGCCGTTGGTGGCGTAATAACGCTCCGACAACAACTTACCTGTCTCCGACGTTGAAATATCAACGTCGATATACTCCTTGTCGGTCAGTATCGAAATCGTCCCGATATGACACGACAACATCATAGCCCGAAAATTCTGTATCTTAATCATACGGCAAAGGTAAGCGAGCAAATCGCCAAAGCAAAAGACACGAAAAAGCGGCAACCCGGTGAGGGCTGCCGCTGTGTGATGCGGAACGTTTGGAGAATTTTATTCTTCCAAACTGTCCGGAACGAAGTCCGGCGCATCAGGGTCGATGCCTCGAGCGATGTACTTTGCACGAATGGCGTTGTACGTTTGATGCACAATCTGATTGATTGCACGGAAGTGCTCGTCTTCAAGCAGTAGAGCCAGTTGTTCTTTGTGGCTCGGGAACTGAAGCCCGAAAGCGTAGTTGATTGCACGAGCTGCTTTGAGGATTACCCTCAGTTCTGATTCAGTGTACTTGTTGTAATTGATTTGCATAGTTTTAAGAATTATAGTGTGAAACATTCGTGAGAGTTGTTGTCGATGTGGAAGATTGAGAGCGTGTAGTTCTCCGCACCCTTGCGGAATTCGAGGCGGATAAAGTCTTCGTTATCACGCCAACAGTAGTAAAGGGCGGTTCGCATAGCGTCCATATCGCTGTCGGCAGTCAATTTCCATTTGCCTTGTCTTGTGTAGCAAGTATATTCTTTCATTGTCGTGTGAAATTAAAGAGTTATACATCGAGGGAGAAAGACAAAGAGGCTTACGCCTCTTTGCTCGCTTCCAATTTGAGTTTGTCGTAGATGTTTTGGCTGATGACCGCGCCGTAGCGATGTTTGAGCAAGTGCATATAGCGGAGAGCACTCTTGGCTGTCTTGCAACCGCAGCCCACATTGTCTTTAGGAGCGACGCCCTGGAAATAGACGTACCAGCGGTCAAACTTGCGTTGAGCGACGATGAGATGTGGAGTAACTGTAGGCTGTGGGATAACTACGTTCTCGACTTGTTGAGCAGCCTGTTCGGCTTTCTTAGAAACTTTCTTTGTCATGATTTTTAATTTTTTGATGATTGAACATTGGCGCATTAGCGCCGTTTATTTTACGTGCAATCAAGTGGACGAAGCAGTGAAGTCGAGCCGCAAGGGTGATTGCCGCATTTTTCGCTTGCTAAAATCGGAGGAACACAGAGTGCAAACTTGCCCTTGCAGCCTGAACATCGTCCTAACTTTGCACAGTTAAAATGAATGGTGCGATTGCGGTTAACCAATGTTCTTCATCTACAAAATGCCGGCTTGCCGAAAAATCATAGCGAGAAAGGTAGCCTATAAAGGCAATCGGCAACAAAGAGGTTGTAGCCTCAGCCGGAAGTGGAGTCACACTCGAAGTCGCTGCAAGATTGACGCCGTCTATTTCCCAAATGGCACAGCACCTAAATGTGGAGCGGAGGTTGAAGACAAGAGTGCCGCTATGTGCCGTTCAAGCATCGAGCGGTCGGCAGCGACATCGGAGACATCAAAGTGGAGAGCGAGAGAAGCCGGGTAGCGGCGTTCTCCCTCGATGTATCTTTAATTTGACAATGAATGAAATGCACACTGACTAAGCAAATGAGACTGCCGAGGGCGATATGCTATGCAGCCTATTGCAGTTGGCGAGAAGACTTATCAGGCATGAATTAGGATAACCGCACTCTCAATCTACCGGCAACAACCACGAAAACTCTATAATTCAACAATGGAAATCGGCAAGTTCACCGAGAACGAAAGTACCAACGACAGCGACAATCAACCACGCCGGGCGGAAGCGAGCCACAAAGACCGGCTCGATGAAGCGGCAATAGCACAACGCAATAGAGCTGCGGTAGCCGTGTGATTAAGATATATTCCGCTGTTCCCGGCGGTGGAGAGAGCAAAAAGAAAGTCAGCCGTTTGGCTGACCGTCTTTCCGGAAAGAAGGCTTGCTTAGTTGTAAGAGTAAACCATAACGTAGTCAGCGTTGCCGACCTGAGCTGCTGCCATGTTTGAGGCTTCGTCTTCGTTGTAGGCTTCAACGTAAACCGTTTCACTCTCACCGTCGAAAGTAATCACTTCCACTTGATATTCTTTTAACTCGTTGCTGTTTTCGTAAGCGTCGAAGTCCTTAACTGCGAATTGAGAAATATGTGTCATTGTCGTAAGAATTAAATTGTTAATAACTGTGCGCCGAGGCGCGATTGATTTTACATTGCAATCAGGAGCGAATGAAATCAGTGCCTTGGCACGACAGCCGACAAGGGCAAGACCGATAAATACTCTTTTTTTATAGGCACGACGAAAAAAAGGAAGATTTGTCGAGGCTGCTTGTTACACCCTTTTCGAGCGTGGATAAATCGCTAACTTTGTAATGGAAAATTCCCTATCGTGCTTTAGGCTTGCACAATGTTATATGACAATCAATTCTGTTAAGCGACAATGACTTTATATTTATCCGCAGTTTGGACTCAGAGCGGAGAAAGCGGCAACACCTTAAAAATCAAGTGCAGTGGTACGTCAGACGAGAGAGCAAACATCTTTTCCGTGCCTACAACGTCCGAAGCCGAGTGCAGCAGCCAATGTTCGGTGAGCGGCATAATGCCTTACTCTTACTAAGCAAGCCTCCGCAAAGACGACAGAGTGGAGCGGTAGCCCACGACTTTGGCTCACTCCACCGCCACTATAACCACTATAACCGGATACTGTTTCTTTATCGAATAACGAAATAATGAGAAATAATAATTAAATTTGCATCGTCATCTGAGGTCTACAGGCTTGAGTGAACTCGTCTCAGACACACTCTGTGAAACACTACCTTCATTTTTATTGATTTTGAGTAAAAAAAAGGATGATATCGTCAGTTGACGACACACAAAGGCGTTCACTGAATTCCGATAGGATTCAGTGAACGCGAAGCAACAACATGTCGCTGAAAGATAATTAGTGATAGATTTGCCAGAAATACATAATACAGAATTTGTTGAAATCAACACCTAATCTTACTTATAACTTCCTTTGATTCCGTAGTCGGTATCCTGATTATTCAGCGATTTAGTACCGACAAGATGAGTTTTTCCGAAATTAAAATTCCAAGTGAGCGTGGCAACGAGAATTCGGGATGCATCGCTAAAACTTTCTCTTCGGAAAGGCGCTTGTGCATTTTTGTTTTCCATAATGGTTCGGGAAACATTCTTAAACGGATTGAACGCACCTATGCCAAAAGAAAAATTAGTCGCATTGTACCGGATAGCCAAGTAGTGATAATTACCATCCTTTATGACGGTTTCGCCGTATAACCTTTCGTCAAAAGGCTGTAGCTGGCCTATCAGCATCCATTTCTTATACATTGCCAAAACATCTGCCCTGTAATAAAAATTAGAATGGGTATGCGAATAGTTGTTCCCACGACTGTCAAAGTGGTTGAAGCCTCCTGTAACCGAAAATTGCAGGAAGTTTTTTATCATCCCTACTTTCAATGTTATCTCCGCATTATACTTATTCCAATCTTTCATGTTTTCGGGCATTGTCAGGAACACATTTCCATGTTCTCTTTTCGATTCCATGATAGGATTGTGTTTGTAGTGATGATGCAGGCTTGCATTGAAAGCGAACAACCCTTTTCTGTTTTCGTAATATAAATTATTATTCAGATTCAGGTACGGTTGAAGCAACAGATTCCCTTTCTCGGCAAGATACGAGTCAAGACGGATTTCCGTGTCGGCCAACTCCATCAGGGTTGGATTCGTTTGACTCATCTCCGCATCATACCGGATAAAAGAATTATCACTGAACCGATAGCCAACCATCGCTTTGGGTAAGAAATGGTAATAGCTTTTGGTAACAGATACATTGGAAAAATGCAGGCGATTCAGGCGAAGTCCCAAGCTATAGCTGAATTTGCCCTTACTATAAAACCACTCTGCAAAAACCGACGATTCCGCCTGATTCAAATCCGATTTGAATTCCTCGCCCTGATTAATTGTCTGCTCTGTAAACGACTGAATATGTTTTATCCCGAATTTCAAATTTCCATGGGCAAATCCTTTTTCGTATATGCCTTCGGCAATCAGTGAATATTTATCGGAAAACAGTTCCGAACGTTCGCTGAAAAGAGTATCAACATCGTTGTATTCGCAGTAATTCCGCGAAGATGCTGCGTTCGCATAACTCCCCACCACATTAGCATATATTTTCTGATTTTTGGGTAAACCATACTGGTAATACAAGTCGATGGTAGGAACATTAATTTTTTGCTGACTTCCGTCAAAAATCAACCCTTTGTCCGTGCCATTCTCTTTTAGAAAACTGTTGAAATCGTTGTGAGGCTGATTGCTCAGATTATATTTCAACTTGGCATTGAAAAAAGCCGAATCGCTCTGCTGATAGTTGTATGTCAGCGAAAAATCATGCATTTGGTACGAATAATCACCTCCGGCACTGATTTCTTCCCTCAATATAGGGGATGAATTTTCAAACTGATAACTACCTGTGCGATTTCTGTTATTCGTGTTGATGCGTTGAAACGCTGCGGTGTAGTTCAAAGCATATTCCGATTTTCCTTTGTTGAATTTGGCAAAGAAAACATCGCCCCCTGCAAGGATATTCAGCGAGTTCATCAAATCCACACCAACAACACCGCCTTTATCATCCCTTACTACCACGTAGTTGATAACTTTGGAAGCATGTCCGTATCGGATACCTGCATAATCCGAATATTCTATCCGCTTGATTTGGCGGGGTTGCAAGGTCTGAATTTCTTCCGGCGTGGTATTTACGCCGTTAATCTGCAAAATGACTTTCCCGCCGTCGGATGATGAAATCGTATTCAGCATCGGATTGATGTTCAAGCCGGGAAGCATCATTGTATTCAGCAATTGCATTCCGTTGGCAGAATGGCTGATTTGCAATTTTGTCGGGAACACAATCCGTTGGTTAATCTTGTTTATTGTGGAAGAAGCAGAAATCACCACTTCCCCAAGTAACAAAACATTTTCATTCAAATACACATCTATTTGTGCTGATTCCGTCAGATTCTGTATCAAAATCCGCTTTGTTTCAAATCCTAAACAGGATACTGACAGCACATAATTATCTGTGGGAAGATTTTCAAATTCAAATCTTCCGATAGTGTCTGTCGTTGTTCCTTTCAGAAAGACTGAATCTTGTTTGAATAGAACGACATTAGCAAACTCAACAGGTGTTTGCGTATTTTGTTGAAGTACTCTTCCTGAAACATGAATCGATTGTCCGGACACACTTAGGCCGGAATACAGGAAAAATACGATAAGATATAATAATCGAGCTTTATTAAAGTCCATACTTGTTTTCTTATAATGGGTTACGGATACAGATATAGCATCTGCATCATAAACCTCATGAATAAATGATAACCTTAATTCCGCAACACTATAATTTAACTTTATTTATAAGTTCCTGAGCAACAAAAAGTTGCCCAGGATTTTGCCATGTCAGATTTTTCACTTATCTTAGTGTTGCAAATCAAAACAAGCGTAAATCGTAACAAGACATG
>ENA-UPTB01000207-UPTB01000207.1-human-gut-metagenome-genome-assembly--contig:-NODE-207-length-64601-cov-18.134849_pt1 | contig 64601 bp, 54 predicted proteins | sample MGYA00250046_ERZ773369 | MGnify/ENA primary metagenome ERZ773369 (study PRJEB29103, sample SAMN06111938) | human gut metagenome | biome: human gut; feature: ankylosing spondylitis patient; material... | reverse complement strand
ATGGTCAGGCGCTCCCAGTGGCCCATGTCGATCTGCTTGCCCTGATAGGGGATGACCATGCTGCCGCAGATCTTCTGAGCCAGACGCTTGTACAGCTCTTCCACCAGATCCATCATGCCGTGGAAATCGGTGAAGGCCTGATACAGCTCAATGGTGGTGAACTCTGGGTTGTGCTTGGGGTCCATGCCCTCGTTGCGGAAGATACGGCCGACCTCGTACACGCGGTCCATGCCGCCCACGATCAGACGCTTGAGGTAGAGCTCAGTCTCAATGCGCAGCACCATGTCCATGTTCAGGGTGTTGTGGTGGGTGTAGAACGGACGGGCAGAAGCGCCGATCTCAAACGGGGTCAGGATGGGGGTATCGACCTCCAGGAAGCCTTTCTCGTCCAGATAAGCGCGGATCTCTTTCAGGATCTGGCTGCGCTTGACGAACGTTTCCTTGACCTCGGGGTTGGCAATGAGGTCCACATAGCGCTGGCGGTAACGGGTTTCGGTATCGGTCAGGCCGTGGAACTTCTCGGGCAGGGGACGCAGGCTCTTGGCCAGCAGGGTCAGCTCAGTGGCGCGGACGCTCAGCTCGCCGGTCTTGGTGCGGAACACTTCGCCCTTGACGCCAATGATATCGCCCACATCCAGCTTCTTGAATGCGGCATAGGGCTCCTCGCCCAGCTCGTCGCGGCGGACATAGAGCTGGATATCGCCCTTGTCGTCGCGCAGGTGGGCAAAGCTGGCCTTGCCCATGACGCGCTTGGACATCATACGGCCTGCCAGAGCCACGGTCTTGCCGCTGTCGGTCTCATTGGGCAGATCCTTGAATTCCTCTTTCAGGTCGGCCGAGTAGGCGTCCTGAGGGAACTTGGTCAGGGTGAACGGATCGTGACCGGCGGCCTGCAGGTCGGCCAGCTTCTGGCGGCGCACCTGTACCTGCTCGCTCTCAGTCAGACCCTGTGCGGGGTTCTTCTTTTGCTCTTCCATGGTTTCTCCTATCAGTTGGCAGCGTGGGTAATGGTCAGCACTTCGTACTCAACGGTCTGGCCGGTGGGCAGCAGGACTTCTGCTTTCTCACCCACGGCCTTGCCAAGCAGGCCGTGGCCCACGGGGCTCTCATCGCTGATCTTGCCGTTCAGGGGGTCTGCCTCGGTGCGGCCCACGATGTCATACTCTTCCACTTCATCGTCGCCGGTCATTTTGATGGAAACGTGGGTACCAACGGCCACACTATCCACACTCAGTTCGCTCTCGTCGATGACGACAGCGTTCTTGACCATCTGCTCCAGCTCGGTGATGCGGTTCTCCACCAGGCCCTGGGTGTTCTTGGCCTCGTCGTACTCGCTGTTCTCGGACAGGTCGCCGTGGCTGCGGGCTTCCTTGATCTCTTCTGCCAGCTCTTTGCGGCGGACGGTCTTGAGGTATTCCAGTTCATCCTGCATCGCCTTGAGGCCAGCAGCGGACATCTTGATTTCTTGTGCCATTTGGGAATCTCTCCTTGTCTATTTGTTGGGTGCAGCCGGGCGCGCAGGGCGCAAAACCACACACGAATGCCATTTTGACTTTCTTATTATAATAGCAACCCCGGGCGTTGTCAACCAAAACCCCGCCCAGCCTGCGCAAAAACGCAAGAAAAAGCCCTGCCGACAGAGGGAAGTGCCGACAGGGCCTTGGAGATGTCTTAGGGTTCCTCTCATTGGCTCCCCTGCCAGGGGGAGCTGGGCGCGCCAACGCGCGGCCTGAGAGGTTTTATTGCAAATCGAAAAATCAGTCGTCCGCTGCCTCATCCAGATTGCCCAGCTTCTTAGCCTGCTCGATCACGGCGGGCACCAGATTCTCGGGCAGGATCTCATAGCGGGCAAACTCGGTGGTGAACCAGCCGCGGCCCTGGGTGGTCTGCCGGATGAACGTGGTGAAGTTGCTCAGTTCTGCCAGCGGCACCTCGGCAATGATGGTCTGCAAGCCGTCTTCGTCGGGTTCCATGCCCAGCACACGGCCGCGGCGCTTGGTCACGTCGCCCATGATGTCGCCGGTGTTGTCGTTGGGAACATGCGCTTTCAGGGTGTGGATGGGCTCCAGAATGACGGGGCCTGCCTCGGGCATGGCAGCCTTATAGGCCAGCTTGGCGGCCATGATAAAGGCCATTTCGGAGCTGTCCACGGGGTGGTAGCTGCCGTCCAGCAGGGTGGCTTTCAGGCCCACGACGGGATAACCGGCCAGCACGCCCTTTTCGGCGGCAAGGCGGACGCCCTTTTCGACAGCCGGGAAGAAGTTTTTGGGAACACTGCCGCCGAAGACCTTTTCCTCAAAGACCACCTGCTCGCTGTCGCAGGGCTCAAAGTTGATAACGACATCACCGAACTGGCCATGGCCGCCCGTCTGTTTCTTATGGCGGCCCTGCTTCTGGCAGGCCTTGCGGATGGACTCACGGTAGGCGATGCGGGGAGCTTCCAGTCCGATCTCCACGCCGAACTTGTTCTTGAGCTTGGCCTTGACGACGTCCAGATGCTGCTCGCCCAGACCGCCAATGATCTGCTGGTGGGTCTCGGCATTGTTAAGATAGCTCAGGGTGGGGTCTTCTTCCATCAGGCGGGCCAGCGCGCTGCTGATCTTGCCCTCGTCGCCTTTCTTGGCCACGGTGACGGCCATGAACAGGCTGGGCAGCGGGAAGACGGGAGCGGGCATTTTGACCACACGGGAGGCGTCGCAGAGGGTGTCGCCGGTCTTGGCGGAGACCAGCTTTGCGACCGCGCCGATATCACCGGCGCCGATGCCGTCCGCGTCCACCTGCTTCTTGCCGATGACGGTGAGCGGCTTGCTGATCTTCTCGACCTCGCCGGTGCGGGCGTTGGTCAGGGGCTCACCAGCCGTCACTTTGCCGCTGATGACACGCAGGTAGCTCAGTTTGCCCACGAACGGGTCGGCCACGGTCTTGAAGACATAAGCGGCGGTGGGCTCCTCCTCGGTGCAGTGCAGCTCCACGGGCTCGCCGTTGGCGTTCTCAGCCAGAGTGAAAGCGTCATGTGCCGGGCTGGGCAGCAGCTTGTGCATGTTGTACAGCAGCATATCCAGTGCCTGCAGATTGACGGCGCTGCCGCAGAAGACGGGGGTGATGAGGCCGTCCTTGACGCCCTTGCGCATCCCCTCAACGATCTCCTCGGTGGTGAACGGTTCGCCGCCGAAGAACTTCTCCATCAGCTCATCATCGGTCTCAGCAATCGCCTCGCTCATGGCTTCGATCAGGCCCTGGAAGCGGTGGCCGATGTCGGGCAGGTCCACCTGGATCTGCTTGCCGCCCTCATACTTAAAGGCTTTCTGGCTGAACAGGTTGATGTAAACGGGGGTGCCGTCGTCCAGCTTGGCCGGGACGACGCAGGGGCAGACGGTGGAGCCGAACTTGATCTTCATGTCCTCGAGGATCTTGAAGTAGTTGGCGTTTTCCAGATCGCACTTGGAGACGAAGACCATGGTGGCTTTGCCGTTCTTGCGGGCCAGCTGGAACGCCTTTTCCGCGCCAACGGTCACGCCGCTGCGGCCGGACACGCAGACCAGCACGCTCTCTGCCGCGCGGATGCCCTCATACTCGCCCGCCTCAAAATCGAACAGGCCCGGCGCGTCGATGAGGTTGTACTTGATGCCCTCGTATTCCACCGGAACGACCGATGCCGACAGGCTGGCTTTGCGCTTTGCTTCTTCAGGGTCAAAGTCCGAAACCGTGGTGCCGTCCTCGACACGGCCCATACGCTCTGCTGCGCCCGAAAAATAGACCAATGCCTCAGTCAGCGTTGTTTTGCCGCTGCCGGCATGGCCTGCAATCAAGATATTGCGGATGTTGTTGCTTGCGTATTTCATATCGGTTTTTTCCCTCTTTCCGCCGCACGGAGCATTCTCTCCGCTTTTGTGGCATATTTTACAAAGATAATACCACACTCAAAGCAATTTTCAAATAGATTGCTTGAAAAAATCTTTCTTCTCCCTGCCAAACTTCCAGAGATGGTTTTGTGCATATTGACTGGACGTGGCGAAAATTGATTGTAAAACGCCAAAAGAAAAAAGCACCCGTGCGCCGGTGGACGCATGGATGCTTTTTGCGTTGAATTTTGAATCTTTTTATGTTATTCTGTAATTGCCGCTGAACAGCGGCGAAAGGCGCTGTCTGCAGATGCAGGTGGTCACGCTCCTTTTCTGGCAATGCGCCAGAGGAGGGCGAAACCTTTTTGCTTCCCCTGACGCAAACGCGAAAGGGGGGATGCTCTATGACGCTGAGTGAAGTTCTACAACTGCTTGCCATAATCGGCGGAGCAGTTTTTGTGACATTTCAGATTACATGGACGATTTCCAACGGCAAAAAGAAATGACCGCCCAAAGCCTTCCAAGCAAGCGGTCATTCTTTTTGACTAAGCCGAGGAGGAGCTGACCATTGCGGACAGCGCCTTTTCTATTTGTAGTATAGTCGATTTCTCGTATGCTGTCAAGCCTGGACGGGGCATTTAGAACCAAAGGAGACATGTTATGAAACGCACCGATTACATCAACTGGGATGAATATTTTATGGGCATTGCTCTGCTTACCGCCATGCGCTCCAAGGACCCAAGCAGCCAGGTGGGGGCCTGCATCGTCAGCCCGGAGAACAAGATCCTCTCGCTGGGCTATAACGGGATGCCCATCGGCTGTGATGATGACGCTATGCCCTGGGAGCGGGAGGGCGACCCGCTGGACACCAAGTATATGTACGTCTGCCACGCGGAGCTCAACGCCATCCTCAACAGTGCCCACAACAACCTGAAAGGTGCCCGGGTGTATGTGACCCTCTTTCCCTGCAACGAGTGCACCAAGGCCATCATCCAGTCTGGCATCTCGGAAGTGGTGTACTACAGCGATAAGTACCACGATACGGATTCCAGCGTGGCAGCGCGGTTCATGTTCAAAAAAGCGGGCGTCCGTCTGACGCCGTATCAGGCCAGCGGCCGCCATGCAGAGCTGGAGCTGTAAAAATGCACAGGCCACCCCTTGACCTTGCTGGTGGAGCGTATTATAATAGGACATGACATTTCGTATAAATATTCATAAATTTATGTATAGAGAGGGGAATATACAATGAGTCTCAAGAATCGCAGCTTTCTGAAGCTTCTGGATTACACCCCGGCGGAGATCGAGCAGCTGCTTGATCTGGCCGCGGACCTCAAGGCCAAGAAAAAGGCCGGCATCCCGCATGGTAAACTCCACGGCAAGAACATTGCCCTGATCTTTGAGAAGACCTCCACCCGCACCCGCTGCAGCTTTGAGATCGCTGCCCATGACCTGGGAATGCAGGTCACTTATCTGGACCCGTCGGGCAGCCAGATCGGCAAAAAGGAGTCCATTGCGGATACCGCCCGGGTGCTGGGCCGGATGTTTGACGGCATCGAGTACCGCGGCTATGGGCAGGAGATCGTGGAAGACCTGGCAAAATATGCAGGTGTCCCGGTCTGGAACGGCCTGACCAACGAGTTCCATCCCACCCAGATCCTCGCGGACTTCCTCACCATCCGGGAGCACTTCGGCAAGCTGAAAGGCATCCACTTTGTCTACTTCGGGGACGCCCGTTATAACATGGGCAACAGCCTGATGGTGGGCTGCGCCAAGATGGGCCTCCACTTTACGGCCTGCGCCCCCAAGAAGTACCAGCCGGACCCGGCTCTCGTGGCCCAGTGTGAGGCCATTGCGGCAGAGACGGGTGCGACCCTCCGCTTTGAGGAGGATCCCGCCGTGGCCGCCAGGGGGGCCGACGTGCTGTATACCGACGTCTGGGTCTCCATGGGCGAGCCGGTGGAAGTCTGGGCCGAGCGGATCAACGACCTGGCCGCTTACCAGATCAACCAGGAGCTCATGAAGATTGCAGGCCCCAAGGCCGTGTTCATGCACTGCCTGCCCGCTTACCACGACCACAAGACCACCGTGGGCAAGGAGATGGGCGAGCGTTTTGGCCGCGACGCCATGGAAGTGACGGACGAGGTCTTTGAGGGTCCCCAGAGCATCGTCTTTGACGAGGCGGAGAACCGGATGCACACCATTAAGGCCGTTATGGCGGCGACGCTGGGCTACGAGGCCTGATGGGCGGCGGACATGTCTCCCGGCCGGATTTCGGGATGCCGCAGCCGGACCCGAACCACCCGCTGACCGAGTTTTACCTTGCGTTGCAGCACGCGCTGGACAAAGAGGGCAGCTTTGCGCTGCCTGCCCTGTACGCGGGCTTTCAGGCCCCTGCCCGGCGCGTTTATGCGGATGAGGCGGCGGAGTACCTGACCCTTTCTTCCACGGCAGGGGAGAGCATGACCCGGCTGCTGGCCCCGGGGCATTTGCAGCTGCTCTACAGCAGCCTGCATGTGATGCCGGACGGGGCCCCGGTGGCCCTGCTGCTGACGGAGGAGTGCACCCGCACCGTGTTTGCGGTACAGCTGTTGCCGCCCTTTGTGTGGGAAGACCCGCTCCCGCCGTTGCCGGACACCCCGGCGGCACTGACGCTCACCCTGACCATGCAGGACGTGGAGGCCATCGACACGGACCCCGCCGCGCTGGGGCGGCGGCTGGTGGAACGGACGCAGGGCAAGCGCTGGCTGCACCACCCGAGAGTGGAAACATTCCTGGCGGAGCGGGTGGCCTTGTTCCAGCGGGTCTACCGCCGCTGAGGAGAGCGTACCCTAAAATCTACCAGAGCCATTTGTTCGGAATTCGGACAAAGGGCTCTTTTGTTTTGCGCGTGTTCATGTTATACTTTGCGTACCGGGCCTGCCGAAGAATACGGGCGGGCCGGGGCGCACTGGAAAAATTTTGTGCGTTTCCTGCAATAATCGGGGCCGCTCAACCGTGTAATGAGCGAAATGTCCCCCAAGTACCGAATCAGGATCCATCGAGCCCCGGGTGCCGGGGTGTCAAAGGAGTATGCGAATTATGGGACAGCTATCCAAAGATGAAGTTTTTGCGCTGGCCGTGCAGCGATACAGCGACACGGTGTTCCGTGCCGCCATGCACAATTGCAGCTGCACCGCCGATGCGGAGGATGTGGTGCAGGATGTATTTGAAAAGCTGCTGAACTACAGCGGCCGCTTTGAGAGTGAGGAGCATCTCAAGGCCTGGCTGCTGCGGGTGGCCATCAACCGCTGCCACGACCTGACCCGCGCTGCCCACCAGAAAGATACCGAGCTGGACGAGAACCTGCCTGCCCCGGATCCCTTTGAGGATGGCAGCGTGCTGGACGCCGTGCGCTCTCTGCCCGAAAATTACCGCAACGCCATTTACCTCCATTATTATGAGGGCTACACGGCGGCGGAGGTGGGGCGGATGCTGGGCGCCCCCACTAACACGGTGCTGAGCTGGCTGCGGCGGGCGCGGGCACAGTTACATACGATGCTGAGGGAGGAGATCGAAGATGAGGTGGTTTGAATATAAGATGGAGGTCGATGACCTCCATGCCTCGGATGATTTAAAGGCAAAGCTGCTGGCCATGCAGAGCCAGCAGGCCGTCTTGGCTCCTGCTGCAAAAACCGTCACGCGGAAACAGCCGGAAGTGCCTGCCCACAAAAAGGCGCTCCACTTCCCCAGCAGTCGTGTGTGGAAAGGGCTGGCTGCCTGCGCGGCGTTCTGCGTGGTGGCAGGTGGTGCGGCTTCCGTGCTCCATCTGGGAGTCATCGGGGTGGGAGGGGCCAAATCGTCCGGCCCGGCCACATTTTCTTCCCGGGAGGCCACCGGTTTCAGCATGGAAAACTCTGTTTCTTCTTATGCCATGGCCAGCGCCCCGGCCGTGGCCGACGATACCATGAACGAAAGCAGCGCCGCCGCAGGCGGCGCGGATACCGGCACGGCGGTGCTGACCAGCGGGGAGCTGGAGAGCGCCGGGGAGAGTGCTCACGCCGCGGAGAACAGCAAGATCATCTACACGGCCAACCTGACGCTGGAAAGCAAGGATTACGACGCAGCCCGCGCCGCGCTGGATGCCGCGCTGGCGGAAGCCGGCGGCTATATGGAGTCCAGCGATGAGTACGCCAACAGCGGCAGCCGCCGGAGCCTCAGCCTGACCCTCCGGGTCCCGCAGGAAAATTATGAGAGTTTCCTCGCTGCCGTGGCCGCAACGGGCAATGTGACCTACAAGAGCCAGCAGGCCGAGGATGTCACCACCCAGTATATGGACATCGAGGCCCGGCTGGACAGCCTGAAAGAACAGCGCGCCCGTCTGCAGGAGCTGAAAGCCAGTGCGGATAACCTCTCCGACCTGCTTCAGATCGAGTCCTCCCTGAGCGATGTGCAGTACCAGCTGGAAAGCTATCAGAGCCAGCTGGACTGGTACAGCCGCCAGGTGGAGTGCTGCACCGTCTACCTCTCGCTGGAAGAGGTGCAGACCTATACCCCCGTGGAGGAGGGTTTTGGCTCCCGCATCCAGAACGCCCTGCGGGAGGGCTGGTCCGGCTTTGTGGAGACGGTGCAGAGCGCGGCGGTCTTCCTGGTGGGCCACTGGCCGTTCATCGTAGTGGGCGCTGTCTGCGGCGTGATCTGCTATAAAGCGCGCCACCCGAAGGACAAAAAGCAAAAGTAAGATTTTTCTTTTCAAAAATGCTTGACATCCACCCGGTGTTGTGGTATTATACTTGAGCAGTCAGCGAGCGGCTGACGCGGACAAGTAAATATCGCGGGGTGGAGCAGTCTGGTAGCTCGTCGGGCTCATAACCCGAAGGTCGTTGGTTCAAATCCGGCCCCCGCAACCACCAAGCGTCTCGGAATGATCCGGGACGCTTTTCTTTTGTCCTTTCGTCCCCCAAAACCAAAGCCAGCCTCTGACCGGAACGTTCCGGCCGGAGGCTGGCTTTTTGTGCGTCTTATCCCAATTTTTTGGCATTCTTTTGGGCAAAGAAGAAGCCCACGGCGCTCACGGCCACCACGACATAATAGGACGCGATCCGGAAGAGCATCAGGACGCTCATCGTCTCGCCCCGGGTGAGGAACGCGCCGAATACCAGCAGGAATGCCGTCTCAATGGAGCCCATGCCGGCCACATTGGGCAGAGCGTTGGAGAGGAAGAGCATCAGCGCGGTGAGCAGCTGCACCTGCCCGAAACTCAGAGCGCTGGAAAGCCCCATGAACCGCAGGCAGAAGGATGGGATGGTGTACATCAAAAAAAGCTTGCAGAGATGGACCACGAAAATTTTCAGGCAGCGGGTTTTTTCTGTCAGCAGGTGGCGGCTCTCTTCGCTCAGGGTGTCCAGCTGGGTCTGCCAGCTCTCCCGGCGGGCCTGCCATTTCTCCGTCTTGGGCAGCAGGCCCAGAGCCCTGCGGGCAAGGCTCTGCACCAGCGGGGCGGTGCAGAGGAGCGCCAGCCCCAGGATGACCCCGGCCACCACCGTGTAGGCGGCGGGCAGGTAGCTCAAAACGCCAGTGGCGTGGGCCGTGAACCACTGCCGGTTCCAAAGCAGCAGTACCGTGGCATACACCAGAACGGCAGCCTTATGGAAGACGTATTGCAGGGTCATCAGCCCCACGCCGGGGCCAAGCCCCAGCCCGCAGCGGTGGAGGTAGTAGGTCTGCATGGGCACCGCTCCGGCCCCCAGACAGATGACATTGCCAAACGTGCCCATCCATGCGTTGTCGATGCCGTGCCGCAGGGTAAAGCCGGGCAGGCGGCTGCGCACGATGAGCCAGCTGGCCACACCCTCCAAAAGCGGGTAGGTGATGCCCAGCGCCAGCACCAGTGCTACCTGTCCGAGTGAAAGCTGGGCCAGCGCGGCGGAGATCTCGGCCCAGTGATCCCTGAACAGCAGGATGAGCACGCCCGTCAGGGCCAGCAGGATGGCTACGGAGAGCAGGGCTTTTTTGCGGGAGGGGGCAGGGCTCTGGTTTTGGCTTTGCCGGGGCATGGGACACGCTCCTTTCTCAACGGGATTTGAGGACAGTATAGCATATCCCTGCGGGCTTTTTGTGAACATGAGACAAATTTTTCTTGGCAAATACAGCAATATGATAAAAGGGACAGGCGTCTGCCTGTCCCTCGAGGGTTATTTGTTGTTCAACTGTTCCACTTTTTCGGTCAGCTCTTTTACCGCCGTGGTCAGCGTCCGGGCGAACGCTTCTTTGGAATAATAGCGCTCGTAGAGGGCGCGGCAGTCGTCGTGCATGGCGGCCAGCTCGGCGGGGTGCTCAATGGCCCAGCAGAGCAGCTTTTCCAGCTGGGCGGGGTCATCGTCCCGGTAGACGAAGCCGTCCACACCCTCGGTGACAAGGCCCGCCGTGCCCGTGTGCTCCGACACGATGGAGGGCTTGCCGAAGATCAGGCCCTCGGTGACGAAGGTTGGCATGGGGTCATCGCGGGAGGCGCAGACCAGGCAGGTGCACTGCTGCATCAGGGATTTGATCTCGTCCCGGCTCAGCCGCTTGCAGTAGAAGACGTTGGCGGGGCAATCGGCCGTCAGGTTCCGCACGGCGTCCATCATCTCCCGGTCGGCTGCCTTGCCCACAAAGAGGAACGAGGCTTTCTGCCGTACCTCGGGGGGCAGCAGCCGGATGGCTTTGCAGAAGATATCCTGACCTTTGCGCCGCTCGAACGAACCCACGGTGACGAAGAGCGGGCGGCCATTGGCGTAGCCCAGGTCGTAGACCGGGAAGTCTTCTTTCGAGTAGTCGGGCAGGCCATAGATGAGCTGCTTGATCTCGAACTCGGGCCGGACGGCGTGCATGGCCGCCGCCGCGTGCTTGCCTACGGAATAGACCTCCACATTCGGGGCAATGGTCTTGGGGATCTGGTGGGCAATGTGCGGGTAGCCCGCAAAGGCATCGTGGAGCCACCAGAGCACAGGCACGCCGGTATCGCTCAGGGCCCGGAGCACCCGCCCGCTGACCACGGTGTTGACAATGACGAAATCGGCGCAGAGGGCCAGCCCCCACAGAACCGGGGAGGAAACACATCCTGCCCGGGTGATGACGGCGGCACCGGCGTCCCGGAACAGCTGCAAAGAACCGTTGTCACTGGGGCCCAGCACCGTCACTTCATAGCCCATGCTGCGGAGCACGGGCACGGCGCTCACCATCACGATGGGAGCACCCGTCATATCCAGCACATGGCTGATGAGGAATGCCCGCTTGCCGTGGAGAGAATAGGCATCCTCGGCGCAGATGTCCCGCTCAAAATGGAGCAGAGCCTGCGGGACGCGGGTGCACCGCTCGCTCAGGCGGGCGGCAGCGTCCAGCAGTTCGCTGACGCTCTCCGGGTCCTTTGCGGCGGCGCGGCAGCGGTCCAGCAAAGCGCGGGACACCAGCGCGCAGCCGGTGCAGGAGATGTGGGCGTCGCTCTGGTAGAGGGCGGTGGCACCGTTGTAGCCGAACACGGCGTCGCTGAGGACGAGATCCGCCCCGTCTTTCAGGGCGGCGGCAAAGTAGTTGAGGGCGGTGGACATCAGCTCTACATCCTCCCGCACCAGCAGCACACCGGCCACGGCGGGGGTGAGAGCGTCAGCCAGCGAATCCACCAGCCGGAATTTCTGGTGGAGCTGGTCGCGCAGGGTGTTTTCCAGCGCCACCCGGCGGCCCGGGGCATAAACAAGAAGATAGAGGCTCTGCGTATCGGTATAAACCTGCCCGGACAGCTGGGTCCGCTGCAGGGGACTGTAACTGCTGTACATGAATGTTGTCGCTCCTCTGTCAGTGATGAGTGCGCTCAGCGGCTGCGGTGGAACCAGCCCAGCAGACGGCGGAACGGTGAGGTGATACGCCAGCTGCTGCTGGACAGCACCCCCTCCAGCGATTTTTCATAGGCCTGGCAGCGGGCGGTCAGCTCTGCGTTGGCCTGGTGCAGCTCGGCAATGTTCTTGTGCAGGGCGTCCACAGTCTGCTGCTGCTCCGCGTTGGTCTGCTCCAGCTGCTGGATGTGCCGGGCCTCACTGTTCCAGGTCTTCTGGAAGTGCTGCACCCCCTCCAGCACCGCGTTAAAAAGGGGTTCGTCCGTCAACGTCTCCAGCGGGAAATAGCAGTAGGAGACCACCAGCTTCATCCCGGCGGGGTAATGGGTCAGCCCCTCCAGCCGGAAATTGGGGTCATCGCCCAAAAACAGGATGCTGTTGCCCGGCAGTGTCAGGCCGTTGGCGGGCACGCAGAGCAGCCGGTCGTCCGAAAAGCTCAGGTTGGTGATGCAGCAGGGCAGCTCACCCGGGTCAAACCGCAAAGCCTGCGCGGCGGTGGGCAGCTCAAAGGTCGCTGTCACGGTACCGGTCAGCTCGTCGCAGACATAGTCGGGGGCGGTCAGGGTGTCCCGCTCGGAGAAGCCGAAGCCTGCATCAAAGTAGAGCAGCGGCTGCAAAAGGGTGGGGGAATCGGTGTGCATCTCGCGCTGGGGGTGGGCCGCCAGATAAGACTGTACCTCTTTTTCCAGGTCCAGGCAGCGTGCCGCCAGCCGGGAACACCCCTCGTCCGAGAGTTTGAGCTGTTGTTCCAGGTCCGCAATGCGGCTGCGCAGAGCCGCTTCAGGAGTTTCGTTGTTCATAGCCGGATTCTCCTCAGTTTTTATTATTCAGCGGCAGAGCCGCAAAAATTCAATGTTTTGCCACATACCGCCGGTGTTCCGCAAAGTGTCTGCGGCGAGCAGGGAAGAACTTGAGCATCACGTCCCGGCGGCGCAGCAGGATCTCACACAGGAGGAAAATGCTGCCCAGCGAGACGGCATACTGCAGCCAGAGGCCTTTGGTGGGGGCGGCAGCGTATTTCTGTACCATCAGGTACCAGGGCACTGCCGTGAGCTCCACGGTGTGGATGCAGAAGATATACAGCGAGCGGCGGCCCACCGCCTCAATGAGGTGGGTGACTGGGTTGTCCAGCAGCCGCTGTACTTTCATAAACAGGACGATGAAACCGAGGCCCACAATGCCGTCCAGCAGGATGCTGACCGGGCCCATGGTCCACTCGCCCAGGGAGACGCAGTCCGTTTTGCCCGTCAGCAGCACACCCAGGGCGACGCCCAGCGCCGCTGCCAGCAGGCCCAGGATGGCCAGAGGCCGGAACTTTTTCTCAAACAGGCGCTTTTTCTTGGCCAGGAACCCGATGTACAGGTACGGCACCGTGACCATGCCCTGCGCGATGCAGAACGGGGCCTCCCACACAAGAGAGATGCCCCAGCCCAGCAGCATGGTGCCCAGTACGGCCCATTTTATGTAGCTCTCGGGGAAAATATTCAGGATGATGTCCAGCAGGATCCATCCGATCATCAGCGCCAGCAGATACCACATGGGGCCGCAGGAGAAAAACTCCTGCCCGAAATAGGTGGCGGTGTGGGGCAGGCCCAGCACAAAACCGCCCAGCACTTTATACGTCTCGTAAACGGCGTTGTTCCAATTGCCGAATGTCTTATAATGGATGACAAAATGCGCTATGGTAGTGGCAAGCCCGGTGTAGGCGTAAGGCTTGAACAGGGTCTTGAACTGCTGGCTGATGCATTTGCCAATGCTCCGCTTGCGGAAACCGTAGCCGCTGGCGATGTAGAACGCCGCCATCAGCGATTCGCGGTAGGCAAACAGAAAAAACGTGACGGGCGTGATGGTGGAAATATCACCCACGGGGTAAAGCTCCGAGGTGTGGGCAAAGACGATCAGCAGCATGCCGACGCCTTTCAGCAGGTCGAACATGCCCAGCGAGCTTGCAGTACGAGGTTTGGTACCTTCCATGAAAGGGCTCCTCCTTTGCGCCGCAGGATCGCCCCGGGATGGCAGAAAGCCGCCTACTTGGCGCAAAATGATAAAAGTTGGATTGTTTTGTGAGACTAGTGTTGTTAAATAGTATAATGCTTTTTCCTGTGGCTGTCAATTTGAATGCGGCAGGGCGATGAACAAAGTGTACCACAGGGTTTCGCCCCCTCGCAACAAAAGGAAGGATTTACATGCAATTGCACAAACCGAAATGTAACTTTTACTTGCATATTTGTGCAATGAAATATTGCACTTGCGGCCTCTTTGCGGTATACTGATGCCGGGGGAGTTTTTTCCCAGCGTTTTCCGCGATATCCCAAAATCAGACATTCTGACACAAAGGAGAAGAATACAAATGGCAGAGAAGATCAAAGTTCCCGCTGGTGTGTATGATATGGTCACCCGCTGCATGGAGCAGGAGTTCCCGGACAACGTGGCTATCCGTTATGTGGCCGAAGACGGCAAGACCGTGGTGGAAAAGCACTACCGCGAGTATGCGCGGGACATCCGCAAGATGGTCTCCTACCTGAAAAACGAAGTGCCGGACCTCAAGGGCCGCAGTGTGGTGCTGCTGAGCCGCAACTGCTATGAGTTCTGCGTGGCGTCCTACGGCATCATTCTGGCCGGCGGCGTGCTGGTCACGCTGAACCAGAAGAAGACCTGGGACGAGCTGGAATATGAGCTGGGCCAGGTGGAGCCTGCCCTGATTTTGAACGACGGCATTGATTACGGCTGCCGTGCCCAGCTGGAGGTCGCTTACGGCCCGCTGCTCCGCCCCATGAACTGCTACAAGGATTCCACTCCCGGGGAGCTGACCAACTGTGTGGACCACGACGGCCTCATGATGCTGATGTTCACTTCCGGCACCACCGGCCGCAGCAAGGGCGTCATGCTCTCGGAGCGGAACATGTGCTCCACGCTGGTCACTTACTCCGAGGTGGCCGAAAACTGGATCACCAACCGCCTACCCGCGGGCCAGAAGCTGCCTCTGAGCCACATGACCCTGCTGCCGCTCTTCCACATGGCCTGCTTTGTCTGCGTCATGTCCTACCCGCCGGCAGGCTGGGCCCTGAACCTCTGCGGCGATATCCGCGATTTCTACCGCGACCTTGGCCTGATGCACAGCGACGTCATGGCTTCGGCCCCCATGCTGGTGGAGACCATTTACAACGATTGCAAACGAGGCCGCGTGGAGCGCCTCAACGGTCTGTGGGACCTGTGCTGCTCCTCCGCCGCCCTCGACCCCAAGATGCTGGAAGAGCTGGCCGCCAACGGCTTTGTGGTCAACCAGTGCTATGGCATGACCGAGACATTCGGCGACGGCATCCTCAACTTTACCCAGACGGCTGACCACATGAGCGCCGTGGGCAAGCCGGACGACCACTGCGAGTATAAGCTGGATGAGACCGGCGAGATCTGCATCCGGGGCAACAGCGTCATGCTGGGCTATTATAAAGACCCCGAGGCCACCGCTGAAGTCATCGACAAGGACGGCTGGTTCCATACCGGCGATCTGGGCCGCATCGACGAGGATGGCTACTATTACATCACGGGCCGCAAAAAGAACCTCATGATCCTGGCCAACGGCGAGAATGTCAGCCCCGAGGAGCTGGAGCACAAGCTGGCTGCCTGCCCGGCGGTGCAGGAGTGCATCGTGAAAGAAAAGAGCCAGAAGATCTGCGCTGTGGTCTACTGCGCAAAGGAGCGGCAGGCCGAGGTGAAAGACTTTATCACCGAGTGCAACCGCACCCTGCCGCTGTACAAGCGGATCAGTGCCGTGGAGTTCACGGCGGAGCCGCTGCCCCGCAACGCTCTGGGCAAGCTGCTGCGCAAGGAAGGCCGGAACCTGGATGCAGCAAAAATAAAACAATTGTAAAAGACCGCGCCGCGCGGTTGCAATTCCCTGCCAAAACAGGTATTATTAAGGTATTGGCAGTGCTTGCAGCTGCCGGCGTGTTGTTGCAAAAAAGAAAAAGGCAAGGAGCAAAAAGAATGATCGATAACGCGTTTGAACTTGTAACGCAGACCATGGAGCGGCAGTACCCGGATCATGTGGCGTTTCGCTATGTGGCCGCCGACGGCGAGACCGTGGTGGAAAAGACCTATGCCCAGTATGTGCAGGACATCCGCCGTGTGGTGACTTATCTGCGCGGTGCCATCCCTGATATCAAAGGCAAGCGGGTGGCCCTGCTGAGCAAAAACTGCTATGAATACGGCGTCAACGCCTTTGGCATCATCCTGGCGGGCGGCGTGGTCGTGACCCTGAACCAGAAAAAGACCTGGCCGGAGCTGGAATATGAGATCGGCCTGGTGGAGCCCAGCCTCATCCTGAACGACGGCATCGACTATGGCTGCCGGGATCAGCTGGTGGCCGCTTACGGCCCCATCCTCCGCCCCATGGACAGCTTCAAGGACAGCGAGCCCGCCATGGACATCACCAACACCCGCGGCCACGATGACCTGATGGTGCTGATGTTTACCTCCGGCACCACTGGCCGCAGCAAGGCCGTCATGCTCTCGGAGCGCAACTTCTTTACCACCACCGGGGCGCAGGTGGTCTTCGGCGGTGCCATGCTGGATTACAAACATACCCACATGCCCGAGAACAAGAACGATGTGTTGAGCAACTTCTGCATCCTGCCCCTGTTCCATCTGGGCACGTTCATCTGCCTGTTCGTCTGGCCCTGTAAGGGCTGGGCCCTCAACCTCTCCAGCGACCTGCGGGATTTCTACCGCGATGTCCGGCTGATGCACAGCGACGCCATGGCCGTGGCTCCCATGCTGATGGAGTCCATCTACAAAGATGTCAAGCGGGGCCGCCGGGAGCGTCTCAACGGCCTGTGGAACCCCTGCGGTTCTTCCGCCATGTTTGATGGCAAGATGCTGGCTGAGCTGGCCCGGGAGGGCATGATGATCACCCAGGTGTATGGCATGACCGAGACCTGCGGCGACGGCATCATCAATTATGCCCAGGACGAAAAGCACATCCGCTCGGCCGGAAAGCCCGACGACCACTGCGAGTATAAGATCGCCGAGGACGGCGAGCTCTGCATCCGGGGCGGCTGCGTCATGCTGGGCTACTATAAGGACCCCGCGGCCACTGCGGAGGTGGTGGATGCCGACGGCTGGCTCCACACCGGCGACCTGGCCCGTGCCGACGAGGAGGGCTATTATTACATCACCGGCCGCAAGAAGAACCTCATCATCCTGGACAGCGGCGAGAATGTCAGCCCGGAAGAGCTGGAAAGCCTGCTGGCCAAGTGCCCGGCGGTGAAAGAGTGCGTCGTCAAGGAAAAGGGCAAGAAGATCTGTGCCGTCATCTACTGCGAGGAAGCAAAGCAGGAGGAAGTGCGGGAGTACATCACCGCCACCAACCGCACCCTGCCGCTGTATAAGCGGATGAGCGCCGTGGAGTTCAGCACCGAGCCGCTGCCCCGTACCGGCACCGGCAAGCTGCTGCGCAAATAAACAACAGGATAAACCAGCCCGCCGCGGGGCACACTGTCCCCGCACGGATTTGTAAACGGGAAAGGAAGCTAATCACTATGGAAAGATCCGAAATCGTATCCCAGATCCTCGCCATCCTGGAGGATGTTGCTGAAATTTCGCCCGAAGATGTCACCGAAGACAGCGTCCTGATGGACGACCTGGACCTGTCCTCCATGGAGATCCTCACCGTGGTGGCAGACCTGGAGGAGACGTTTGGCCTGCGCATCCCGGAAAAGGAGCTGCGCAACTTTGTCACCATCAGCGACCTGGCCGATTACCTGGTTGCCCACGCGGGGTAAACGCCCATGAATGCGGAACAGCGCTCTGTTTTTCAGGGCATCGTGTATTATTACCGGGAGCATACGGTCCTCTGCCGTTATGAGCTGACGATGAAAGACCCGGTGGATGCGGAACTGCTCCAGCAGGCTTGTGACGAGGCCCGGCCCCTGGCGGGGTATTTCTTCCAGAAAGTGGTCTGGGAGAAGCGGGAGGCCCACCTGGCCCCCAACGACGCGCCGTTCCGGGTCCGCATCGGGCATGTACAGCCCCACATCCCGGAGGACACCGACGACTATCAGCTGGCCTGCAGCTGTGAGGGAAACCAGATCTTTTTCGACTGGTTCCACTTCCTGGCCGATGGCCGGGGCGTTTCCCAGCTCGTGACGCTGGTGCTCAAGCTCTACTGCAACCTGCGGTATGGCACGGCCTTTGCCTGTGAGCCCCTTGCGTCGGACCCGCCCTATGACATTGAAGACATTCTGGCCCGGTACCCGGAGAGCCAGGTGGAGAACGACATGCAGAAAGAGGTCACCCAGACCAGCGAGGCAAAGCCTCAGCTCGTCCGGGTCCGGCTGGACAAGCAGAGCCTGCTGGATGCCGCTCTGCCGCTGGGGGTCAAACCGTTCAGCGCGCTGATGGCCCTCTTCTGCAAGGCGGGCCGGGAGTACTTTGGCCGGGATGGCCTGATGTACAACTATTCCACCGACGCCCGGGATGCCATGGGCACGCCCAAGGCCCTCTTCAACTGCGTGGCCTCGTTCCAGCGGCCGATCACGGTGACGGAGGCCGATACGCTGGCCACGCTGGTGCCTGGCGTGGAGGCCGACATCCGCCACAACCTGACCAAAGAGCCCAAGCTCTTCCGGGTGGCGGAGCAGATGGGCTGGGTGTACCAGGTGTACCGCCAGCGCGCTTCCCTCAAGATCAAGAAGCGCGTCTTCCAGATGGGCGAGTACATCAGCGGCTTCCCCTCGGATTTCTGGGTCAGCTATCAGGGCGACCCGTTCGTCCCTGCCGACCCGGACTTGGAGAAGTATCTTACCGATTTCCAGACCTGGGTGCCCGCCGATGGTGCTTCCATCGGCGTGGAGTGCACGACGCTCCACGGCGTTATCACCATCTGCATCCAGAACAAGGCCCAGAATCCCGGCTATGCCGCCGCCCTCCGCCACGCGTTTGAGTCCGCAGGCGTCAAGGTGCTGGAAGCCGCCGAGCTCGGCCCCTCGCCTTATACATCCCCCTACATACCGTAAACAAAGGCAGCTGGTTTCCAGATTGGAAACCAGCTGCCTTTTGCTTACTCGGTTTTCGTTGGTCTTATGCTCACCTCGCCATGCTGCAGGGCGGCCCGACGGCCACCCTCCCGCTCCACGAGGAGGGCACCATTGTCATCAATGGCGATGGCCCGGGCCGCGTAGGTCTCGGCGGCGGTGCAGACGGTGACCCAGTGCCCCGGCACAAAGCAGCGGGAGCGGTACTCGTCCAGGCAGTCGAAAGCCGGGCAGAGGGCCAGCAGCTCCCGGGCAATGGCCCCGGCCAGCGCCGCCCGGCCGACAGGGGCTGGCCCGCCCGGGAAGAGGCTGCCCGCTGTACGGGCCAGCTCTTCCGGCCAGTCGGCGGGGGTGGTGGTCAGGTTGAGCCCAATGCCCACCACCAGCCATTCCAGCAGGCCGCTCTCCACGCTGGTGCCGGCTTCCGTCAGGATGCCGCAGACCTTTTTGCCCTGATAGTAGAGGTCGTTGACCCACTTGATGCCCAGCTCGATGCCGCAGAGCTTCTGCACAGCCCGGGCCACGGCCACGGCGGCCCCGACGGTGACGCCCAGCGCCTCGGAGGCGGGCACCGGCACCCGCAGCACCAGAGAAAGATAGATGCCCTTGCCCGCCGGGCTCTCGAATCGGCGGCCCATCCGGCCCCGGCCCGCGCTCTGCTGGCCCGCCAGCACCAGCGTGCCATGCGGGGCCCCGGCCAGTGCCAGCCGCTTGGCCGTCTGGTTGCTGCTGTCCAGCCGCTCGTAGACATAAACCGGTGCGGGGTACTCGCCCACGGCGTCGGCGCAGAACGGGTCCCCGCCCAGCAGCCGGTAGCCCCGGCGGGGGGCGGCTTCCAGCGTGTACCCCTGCGTTGTGAGGGCGGCAGCCGCCTTGTGGATGGCCGCCCGGCTCACCCCCAGCGTCTGGGCCAGCTGCTCGCCGGAGATGTAGCGCCCCTCCGCACCCGAAAGTGCCTGCAACAGGGCCTGTTTTGTGGGAATTGCCATGGCGGTGGACCTCCTTGTGTGATATAGTAAGTATACCACAGAAAATTTTTTTGAGGAAGCTGCAGGAAAAAGCTTTCCCGGCTCGTATTCAAAAGCAGAGGGGCGCGAAAAACAGCACCCCCGCACCACGGGAAAGGAGGCGGCGCGGACGATTGACCACATTGGAATTTGACCGGCTCGTGCGGCAGTATCAGGGCCTCGTCTACACCGTCTGTCACCAGCTGGTGCCGGATGTGGGCGAAGCCCAGGATCTGACGCAGGAGACCTTTCTGGCGGCCTGGCGGAGCATCGACCGCTGTCCGCCCGGGTTTGAAAAGCAGTGGCTGGCCCGCATCGCCTCCAACAAGGCGAAAGATTACTTACGCAGCGCCTGGGTCCGGCGGGTGAACACCCCTGGCGACGAGGTGCTGGCGCTGGAGGGCGCTCCGCCGGAGTCGGACCCCGAGCAGCAGGTGCTGGAGACGTTGGGCGAGGAAGAACTCACCCAACGCATTCTGGCTCTGCGGGAGCCCTACAAAACGCCCTGCCGCCTGATGCTGCTGGAGCAGCATACCGCCGTGGAAGCGGCCCGCCTCTGCGGCAGGCCCCAGAAAACCGTGGAGGCCCAGGTGTACCGGGCCAAAAAGATGCTGGCCGCCCAGCTGCGGGCCAGTGGGGCGGAAGCCCCGCAGAAACCGGAAAGGAGGAACCAGAATGGATGAAAAAGAACTGGAATTGTTCCGGGAGGACGGATGCCTGACCGATGAGGGCTTACAGGCCCTGCGGGATGGGCAGCTGGACGAGCTGGGGCGGCTGGAAGCGGCCGAACACCTCTCTTACTGCGACAAATGCATGGACCGCTACACGGCCCTGTTGACGGCGGACGTGCTGGAAACGCCGCCCCGCGGGGTGCATGGCACCATCATGACGACGATTTGGGTGCGGCTGATGCAGAGCACCTATGGCCGGGTGGCCGTGGCAGGCGTTGCCGCCGTGCTGGCGCTCAGCCTCTGGCGGTCCGGGGCCATCACGGCCATGCTGGGCCGCGGCTGCGACCTGAAAACCATTCTGCCCTCCCAGACCATGAGCACCCCGCCGCAGGAGCTGACGGGCAAGCCCATGGAGACCCGGCAGGAGTTCTACCACAAACTTTCCGGCGTGCTGGAAAATCTGCTCCCGGGCAAAACGCCCGACGCCGGAGCGATCCCGACCACACCCAAACAAAGTGTAACCTGAGAATGTGAGGATTTGTTATGCTGAAAAATGGATTGCTGACCCTGCTGTTCGCGTTCATCCCCGGCGCGGGACAGATGTACCAGGGCTATATGAAACGGGGCCTTTCGCTGATGCTGATGTGCTGTGTCATCTGTGTGCTGGCGGTGCTGTTTTCCCCCATTGCGTTTTTTCTGCTGCTCGTTTTTATGTACAGCTTTTTTGATACCCTCAACCTCCGGGCGCAGATTGCCCTGGGCAATGCCCCGGCGGATGACTATTTGGTCCACCTGGACCCCAAGGACAAGCGCCTTGCCCGGCTTCTGCTGGACAGCCACAAGCTGGTGGGCTGGGCCCTCATCGCCTTTGGCGCGCTGATCGCCTACGAGAACATCATTATGAATCTTTTGAACGATGTTCTGTGGCGCTGGGGCCGGGACAGCGTGGTGTTCCGGGCGTTTTATCTGGTGATGGATCGGCTGCCGGATGTGGTGCTCTGCGTGGCCCTCATCCTCTGTGGTGCCTGGCTGGTGCGCGGCCCCCAAAAGGCCGGCAAAAAGCAGGCCGAGGCACAGGAAGACGCTGCCGGGGATGCCGACTTCCAGGAATACCATGCCCAGCCGGATGCGCCGGAGATGACCCTGTCGGATGACACTTCCGCAAAGGAGGAAAATGGCCATGACGAATAACGAACCGGATATTTCAACAAAAATTGTCCAAAACGGAAAGGAAACGACAGCGGATACCGCCCCGGAAACGAGCTGGGTCCCGAAAAATCCGCCTCCTGCCGCCGCACAGGCAGAGCCGGTCCGGCGGGTGGGCAGTGTGACGCTGGGCATTTGCCTGATTACTGCGGGGATATTTTTCTTTGCTTATCACTTCCTGCCGAATTTTGACGCGCTGCTGGTGCTGAAGATCGTTCCGGCAGCAGGCCTCGTTCTGCTGGGGTGCGAGGTGCTGTACTATGCCAAAAAGCCGCAGCGCGGCAAATACGATTTCGTCTCGGTGTTCGTCTGTCTGGTCCTGATGGCCTGCTGCTTTGGCCTGACCCTCCTGCCGCTGGTGTGGGAACAGGTGGATCCAGAGGCCCAGCAGCAGGAACAGAGGCTGAGGGATGCCTACCAGCAGAGCGTGTACGAAAAGTTCCAGCAGGAGGCATCGGACATCCGCCTCAAGGACATGGGCTGCTGGGTGGAGCTTTACAGCGATCACAACGATGCGGAAAAGCTGACACCGGACAACACCGAAACGCTGGAGCTGAACGTCTGGCTGCAGGGCCCCTATGACAGTGCAGAGGCCTTTGCAAAAGACTGCCGCCGCCTGACCAATGTGGTCCAACAGATGGAAGTGCAGCCCAAACAGATCGGCTTTTTCTGCAGGGGATTTTCGGATGCGGACAGGGACCTGTCCTCCGGCAGTCTGGCGCAAAAAGAAAACTATGAGCTGGATCTGAACGGCACCGTCCAGCTGGACTGGACGGCCGAGGAAATGGCAAAGGCCACCGATGTGGAGTCGCTGCTCGAGGAAGAGAATGAGCAGTGACTGCTCCCGTTCCCTCACTGGCGGGAGGCAAAGCTCCCGAAGCCTGATCGGATGCAGCCATACAAATTTTGTATTTCTGCAATACCAAACAGACCTTTTACAAAGGGCTTGTCTCTCGGTACAATATAGATGCGTTCTATAGAGGGACGACGGACAAGGAAAAAAGTGCAAAAACCAACCGCCACGGCATCTGTCACCGTGGCGGTTGGTTTTTTACTTGTTATGGGAGAGGTTTATTTCTTTGCGATCATCTCGGTGTAAGCCAGCACCAGCGGGCCCACGCCCTTGGCGTCGTTGCAGACGACGGGCTCACTGAAGTAATAGGCCAGAGAGCCGTCCCGGTGGTCCTTGCCGCCAAGGCCGGCCACCAGGCAGATGCCGCCCAGCTGTAAGCTGCCGTCCGGGTTTTGGGAGAGGTACTTGTCGCAAGTGCCGTAGAATGCTTTCTCGGCCCAGGCAGCCATCCGCTTGGGCAGGTAGCCCAGGCGCACGCCCTTGAGCACGGCGTAGGCAAACAGGGCCGTGCCGCTGGTCTCGAGATAGTTGCCCTCCACGCCGGGGTGATCCATCACCTGCCAGAACATGCCGGTCTCCTCGTCCTGGAACTTGTGCACGTCCTCAATGGTCTGCTTCAACATGGCCATGATGCCGCGGTACTCGTTGTACAACTGCTCGTCCATCCGCTCCAGCGTGTCCACCATGGCCACCATGAACCAGCCCATGGCCCGCAGCCAGAAGTTGGGGCTGCAGCCGGTCACGGGGTCGGCCCAGTACATCTGGCGGCTCTCATCATAGCCGTGGTAGTACAGGCCGGTCTTCTCGTCCCGCATGTGCTTTTTGATGTTCATGAACTGCTTGTAGCTGTCAATGCAGCCCTGCATCTTGTTGTAGCGGGTCTCGTAATCCATATAGAACGGCTGGGCCATGTAGGTGCCGTCCAGCCAGACCTGCCAGGGGTAGATGTCCTTGTGCCAGAAGTTGCCCTCCTTGGTGCGGGGCTGGGTCTCCAGCTGGCCGCGGATGACATCAATGGCCTTGCGGTATTTCTCCTCGCCGTAAATGTCGTACAGGGTGAACAGGTTCTTGCCCTGATTCACGTTGTCCAGGTTGTACTCCTTGGGGTCGTAGGTCTTGATGGAGCCGTCTTCCTGCACAAAATAGTCGATGAAGTTTTTGGAGAAATCCAGATACTTCTGGTCGCCCGTGGTGTGGTACAGGCTCAGACAGGCCGTGATCATGCAGCCGTCGATGTAGTTCCACTTGTTGGGTTTGCCGCTGCGCACTTTCTCAATGTTCCACAGGGGTGCTTCGGCGCTGGAATTGGCGATGAGGTAATCCACGTAATCGCCCAGCATGGTCAGAATTTCAGAATGCGTCATGGCTTTCAGTCCTCCTCAAAATGGCCGACATTTGCAAAGTGGAGCCGCTCGCCCTCATAGCCCTCGATCTTCACGTTGTGCAGGTCGATCTCCTTGACGTTCTCGGCGTAAATGGCCAGCTTTTTCACAAACGGGCGGTTGTCGGCCATGGCCGCCTGGCCTTCCTTGGCCTCGGGGTCAAAGGTGATGGTGACATTCTTCATGCTCACCCGCTCAATGGGCTGCTCCGGCAGGCCGTCGAAGTAGCAGCCTGCAAACTGGGCGTCGGTGGCCACGATATTCTCCATGGTCAGGGTGCCCAGCTTGGGGGTGTACTCGTCCACCGGCAGAGGCTCGCGGCACTGGACATAGGGGCCGTGGCCGTCCGGGTCGCAGAAGTAGAACATGTTGATGACGAACGGTGCCTTGACGCCCCGCATCTCCACGTTGCGGAAGACCAGCCCGTCAATGACGGCGGTGTTGCCGCGGCCGCGCCGGGTCTTGACGCGGAGGCCGCGGTCGGTGTGGTCCATGAGGCACTGGGTGACCACCATATCCTTGACGCCGCCGCTCATCTCGCTGCCAATGACGATGCCGCCGTGGCCCTTGTCCAGCAGGCAGTTGCGGATGACAGTGTGCTCGCAGCTCTTCTTGAGCTTCATGCCCAGGAAGACTTTGCTGGCTTTCATGGCGATGCAGTCGTCACCCACATGGATGTTGACGCCGATGATCCGGGTGTACTCGCAGCTCTCGGGGTCGATGCCATCGGTGTTGGGGGCGTTGTAGGGGTTATTGATGTTGAAGTGGAGCAGGTCCAGCTGCTTGACGAAGATGGGGTGGATGGTCCAGGAGTAGCTGTTCTGGACGGTGATGCCGTGCAGGCAGACATTCTCACTGTCCACCATGGCCACGGCGCGGGGACGCCACGCGATCCGCTTGACCTTGGGGTTCACCCACCAGTCGCCGTTCTGGGCGTCACAGTCCAGGGTGCCCTCACCGGTCACGACCACATCGTGCACCTGGGTGATGTTCAACAGGCCTGCAAAGCTGTTCAGGGGGTTGCCCTCCCAGCCCGTCAGGTAATACTCGTCCACCTCGTTCTCGCTGGGCAGCACGCCGGGCAGGATGGGGTAGTGGGTGCGGTCGTTATCGCCCAGGAGCACGGCGCCTTTTTCCAGGTAGAGGGTGGTATTGCTCTTGAGGAACAGGCTGGCCGTGCGGTAGCGTCCGGCGGGGACATACACGGTGCCGCCCTTGGGGCAGGTGGAGAGGGCCGCCTGCAGCTTGACGGTGTTGTCCGTCTCGCCGTCGCCCACCAGGCCGTAGCGGGAGGCGTCCACAAAGAACGTCTCGGCCTCGGTGGTGAACTCCAGGCTCAGGCTCTCGCCCTCGGCCTGCACGCCCACGGTATAAGTGGTGCCGGGGAGCAGGGAGAAGAGGGAGAACACATTGGTGTTGCAGGTATCATAGATGGTTTCGCCGTTCAGCGTGACAGTGAACGGGTGGGCAGGGCGGAAGCACAGCCCGTTTTCAAGCTCAAAGACCGCACTGCGGGTCATGGAGCGGATGAGAGACAGATTCATAAACAGCCTCCTGAAAGAGATTTGAGAAAATGGAAAAAACAGAAGTGTATTGCGGCTTGCCCGGCCGGGCCGACCATGGTACACTAAAAGCAAGTAAAATGCAGGGGGATGCGGAACATGCGTGCGGAACGGGAACGGCTCAATGCAAAGATCGTGGCGGAGAACCTGCGGCTGGGAGCAGAGGCCAGAGAACTCACGAGCGAAGAAGAGCTCTGTTATCTGATCCTGGTCTCGGGCGGCAGCTGCAATGTCCAGTGGGATGGCCAGACCACGCTGGCGGCTCCTGGCTGCGCGCTGCTGCTGGGCCCGGGCAGCGGGCGGCTGCAGCAGGCGGGCAGTGTGCCGCCGGAGCTGCTGGGGTGCCGCTTCCCGGTGGCGGCCCTCCACGATATCCGGAATATGGCCCAGCGGGACTACAGCGCCCTGTTTGAGCCGGGGCAGGCCACGCTCTTATACGGCCCGGTGCAGTGGTCCAGCTGTCTGCGGACGGTGCTGGAGCTGATGCGGAAAGCCCGGGGCGAGCAGGATTATCCGGGTGTGCTCTACCTGGGGCTCCTGCTCCACTATGCAGAGCAGGAGTACCGGGCCGAAAGCCACGCCGCCCGCCCCCGCAACGAGACAGTGGAGCAGATCTGCGCCTACCTTGCCGCCAATTACCAGCAGAAGTTTTCCCTCAGCGAGGTGGCGGCAAAGTTTTACATCTCGCCCTATTACCTCAGCCGCCTGTTCCGGCGGGTAACGGGGCAGTCCATTGTGGATTACATCAATGGCCGCCGCATCGAGGCCGCCCAGAAGCTGCTGGAGACAACGGAGCTCAGCATCGGCACGGTGGCGGAGCAGACGGGCTTTGCCAGCGCCGCCCATTTCCGGCGTGTCTTCCGGGAGACCATGGGCACCGGGCCGCTGCAATACCGGAAGAGCCATCGATGAGGCAAACAGCCTTGCCCTCTCCGTCATCGCTGACGACAGGCGGCCTGAGAGGGCTAGCCAGTTAACAACAGAACACCCCCTGTACCATCTTACGGGCAATGGCACAGGGGGTGTTTGTGGTTTCAGCCGTCTTGGCCGCGGGAGAAAGAGCGCTTAGCCCTTGACAGCACCGGCGGAGATACCTTCGACGAACTGATCCTGTGCGCAGAAGAAGACGATCAGCTGCGGCAGAATGGAGATCAGCGACAGGGCCAGGATGCGGTTCCAGGCAAAGCCCGTATCACCATCCATGGACAGCTTGACGAACAGGGACATGGGGTACTTGGCAGGGGTCTGCACATAAAGCAGCGGGCCCATGAAGTCGTTGCAGCTCCACATGAACTGGAACAGGGCGCAGGACACCAGAGCGGGCATCAGCATGGGGACAATGACCTTGTACAGGGTCTGGAACGAGGAGCAGCCGTCGATGGCGGCAGCCTCGTCCAGGTCACGCGGGACATTGCGCATGAACTGCACCAGCTGGTAAACGAAGTAGGTCTCGGTAGCAAATGCGCAGTGTACCCAGATGGCCAGATAGAACGGGCTGTTGACCCAGCCGAACTTGGTGTACAGCAGGAACTGCGGCACGTTCAGGACGACCTGGGGCAGGAAGAGGGTGGCCAGCATGATGCTGAACAGGATCTTGCGGCCCGGGAAATCAAAACGGCCAAAACCGTAGGCGGCCACGCAGGAGGAGACCACGGTGCAGATGACCTTGGGCAGAACATAGCTGTAGGTGTTGAGCATGGCCTGCAGGATGTTGATGGAACCGCCAAAGTTGTTCAGCGCGTTCTGATAGCCCTCGAGGGTGGGGTTCTTGATCCACAGGCCGATGCCTGCAAAGATCTCGCTGTTGTCCTTAAAGGTGGCGCTGATCATCCACAGCAGCGGGTAGATCATGATAAGGCCCACCAGAATCAGGACAAAGTACTTGAAAAACGTCGCGATGGCGTTAGAAGCTTTCATTCCCATAGTGTTACACCTTACCTTTCATCCGAGTAGTAGACCCACTTCTTCTGGCTGGTAAAGGCAATGATCGTCAGGATGCAGACGATGACGAACATGATCCAGGCCAGTGCGGAAGCCATACCCATTTCGTTGGACTTGAAAGCGTAGTTGTAAACGAGGATGGAGATGAGGGTGGTGGAGTTGCGGGGGCCGCCGTTGGTGATGATGAACGGGCCATTGAACTCCTGGAACGCCTGGCAGATCTGAGTGACCAGGTTGTAGAAGATGATGGGGGTGATCATCGGGACGGTGATGGAGAAGAACTGCTTCCACTTGCCGGCACCGTCGATGGTGGCAGCCTCGTACAGGTCCGCGGGCACGCCTTTCAGAGCGGCCAGGAACAGCACCATGGCGGAACCGAACTGCCAGATGCGCAGGAAGCAGATGATCCACAGCGCGTAAGTCGGGTCAGACAGCCAGGAGGGGCCCTGTGCGTGACCAAAGGTGATCATACGGATCAGGGTGTTGACCAGACCGTCATCACGGAAGACGGCTTTCCACAACACGGCGATGGCCACGGAACCGCCCAGGATGGACGGGATGTAGTAAATGGTACGGAACAGGTTCACGCAGGCAATCTTGAAGTTCAGGATGTAAGCGATGAACAGCGCGAAGATCAGCTTCAGGGGCACGGTGATGAACGCGTACTTGAACGTGGTGATCAGTGCCTTGGTGATCTTGGCATTGGTGAACGCGGTGGCGTAGTTCATCAGGCCGTACTCATGGATGCCCTCAAAGAAGTTCATATCCGTAAAGCTGTAGTACAGCGACTGGCCAAACGGAATGGCTTTGAAGACGACGAAGCCGATGATCCAGGGGATCAGGTAGAACAGGCCCTGCCATTTGTCAAAAAACTTCTGGGCCGGGGTACGCCCGAGAGAGGGCGCTTTGCTTTCTTTCATCCGGGAATCCTCCTTTTATAAGGATATGTCTCGTACGCCGCACAATAGTTTGGACACATTTTTGTCAAAAAAATGTCATCACCGTCTTGCAAAAAAGGGGCATCCGTCCGTAGGTGGAAGGGATGCCCCTTGCAAGACTCCTTTATGCGGGGCGGCCTGTGTCAACACCGCGCGTGTGCAGGCCGCAAAAAGTCCGTGAGGCGGAAATTAGACGGTGTAGCCGACAGACTCCATGCCGTCCAGCAGGGTATCGACCAGGTCAGCGCCGGAAGCATTGTCGTAATCCAGAGTGTCGAACACTTCCTGATAGATGCCGGTGCCGGTAGCCTTCAGGTCGTTGGACTCGAACAGGGGGTCCAGCTGGTTGGAAACGAAGGCCATGACCTTGCCGTTTGCCTCAGCGACCAGCTCCTTGACAGCGCCGGCGCTCTGAGCAGCAGCCAGACCAGCCTTGGAGGCGGGGATGCCGCACTCAGAACCCATGATGGAAGCGCCCTTCTCCTCGTTCAGCAGGAAGTTGATGAGGGTAGCTGCCTCTGCGGGATGCTCGCAGGTCTTGGTGATGGCCAGACCCATGGAGACCTTGGAGAAGCCGCCGTTGTAATCGCCGAACTTGATCTCCTCGCCCACGGTGAAGCCAGCCTTGTTCTCCTCGTCCAGAGCGTCAGCGTACTTGGTAGCGGAGGAGTCCCACTCGAAGCAGCCGGCCAGCTTGCCGGTGATCCACTCGGTGGACTGGTGAGCGGCGTTGTCGCCGTTGGAGCCGTAGTAGGTGGGCAGGCTCATGATGACGTGGCCCTCGACGAGGCTCTTGATGAAGTCGATGCCCTCAGCGATCTGGTCGGCATCGTAGTTCAGGGTAGAGGTGGTGGGGTCTGCCCAGTCCTTGCCGTACTTGGACTCGAGGTAGAAGACCATCAGGATCATACGGTCGTATGCGCCCAGGTGCAGGGGATAGTAGTCATCGCCCAGCTTCTCCTGGAAGGTCTTGCCGGCAGCCATCAGCTCGTCCAGAGTGGTGGGGAAGGAGATGCCGGCCTTGTCGAAGGTGGTCTTGTTCCAGTAGAAGATACGGCCGGTCATGGAGACGGGTACGCACTGCTGAGCGTTTGCCACGTTGCAGGCAGCCAGCTTGGCCTCATCCCACTGAGTCAGGTCGAGGTACTCGGAGACGCTGTTCAGGTCGATGAAGGTCTGGCCGTTCTTGGAGTAGTTGTACAGCCAGTTCCAGTTGATCTGGCAGACATCCTCAGCGACACCGCCAGCGAACTTGGTGGACATGGTGTCCTCCCAGCCGGACCATGCAGCGAAGGTGGGGTTGACGGTGATGGTGCTGTGCTCAGCAGAGAAAGCCTTGATGGCCTCCTGGTAAGCGTTGTGACGGGACTCGCCGCCCCACCAGCTCATGGTCAGGGTGACGGGGTCAGAAGACAGACCAGCCACGGAAGCTGCGGCGGAAGAAGCAGCGGTGGAAGTGGCGGTAGAACCAGCATTGCTGGAGCCGCCGCAGGCGGCCAGCAGGCCGGCAGCACCCACAGCGCCAGAGACCTTCAGAAAGTCACGACGAGAAATTGCCTTGCTCATTTTCGTTCTCCTCCTATGTAGAAAACATCTTCTTGCACGGACGCCTCTGCAAAGCATCCGTTGTATACAAATATAATACCAAAGGGCAGAAAAAAAAGAAAGATGCAAATTGTAGTGATAGCGGCAGAAAACGTACAAATATTGCGCTTATTTTTTGCCCGCTTTTGACGTCATTGCCATAATGAATAAACTTGGACCGAAAAACTGTGCAACTTGTATACTTCAACGATTTGCATAGAAAACTGGGATGCAACAGGAGAAGATTGGCCTGAATTGCAAGAATTTTGTAGCCGAGGCAGAATTTGTTGAAAGAGCGTTGTATACATCAAAAGCGACGATAACAGAAAGTTCCGACCCTGAGCTGATATATCAATAGTGCAAAAAACGCGCGAATCAGGCCCCGACTGATATATCACGGATGCAGAAAAGATACAAAAATGCCGTCCGGCGTGCGGACGGCATAAAATCAGGAAAAAGAGTCACCGGCGGGCGGCGTAGAAGGCGCTGCGCTCCCGGAAATAGCACTGGGGACACATGCTGACGTACTGGACGTCGTTCTCAAGGTCGATGGCTACTTGTTCGCCCTCAAAGACGAAGCGGCCGTTGACCTTGCGGCAGTTGCAGGTGGCCTTGCGGCCGCAGGTGCAGATGGTCTTCATCTCCTCGATGGTGTGGGCCAGCTCCAGAAGCCGGGTGGAGCCGGGGAAGCCCTTGAGGGAGAAGTCGGAGCGCAGGCCGTAGCAGATGACGGGGATGTTCAGCTCTACCGTCACCATGAACAGCTGTTCTGCCTGCTCTGCGGTGAGGAACTGGCTCTCGTCACAGAGCACACAGGCCAGAGGCCGGCCCTCGCTGCTGGCGGCCCGGACGGCCTCCACCAGGTCCATGTCCGGCGGCACCAGCAGGTCGGCAGGGCGGCGGACGCCCAGACGGCTCACGAGGTCGCCGCTGCCCTTGGTGTCCACCTTCGGCTTGAGGATGAGCACCCGCATCCCCTGCTCCTCGTAGTTGTGGGCCACCTGCATCAGCGCGGTGCTCTTGCCGCTGTTCATTGCGCCGTAACGGAAATAAAGCTTTGCCATGTCGAAAAAGTCTCCTCATGAAAGGACTCTCTCAGCCAAAGCCTGACGGAGAGGGCCTGTATTATCGATAGTATGTGCTCAGTCCTGATTGCGCAGCCGGTAGCCCAGGCTCATCAGGCTGTCGCCGAGGTGGACGTTCTCCACCACCACGTCGGGGTAGGAGACAGACAGATCGTAGTGGGAGAAGTTCCAGAAGCCCTGAATGCCCAGAGCCACCAGACGGCCGCTGATCTCCTCTGCGCCGCTGCGGGGCAGACAGAGCACAGCCACCTCGGGGTGGTGCTCGGCGCAGAAAGCTTCCAGCTCATCAATGTGTAAAATCTGGATGCCGTTGATCTCTTTGCCCACCTCGTCGGGGGCGTTGTCGAAGGCGGCGATGAGCTTGTAGCCGTTGGTGTCGGTGGTGATGAAGCGGCTCACAGCCTTGCCCAGACGGCCGCAGCCGATGAGGATGGTGGGCAGGAGGTCGCCGTTGCCAAAGAGCAGATGCTCAAGGATGCTCAGCAGGTTCTCCACCGAGTAGCCGATGCCCTGACGGCCATTCACGTCGCCGATGCAGTTGAAGTCCTGCCGCACCTGAGAGGCAGTGGTACCCATCTGGGCGGCCAGCTCACGGGACGAGATGCTGGTGATGCCGTCGTTCTTCAGGGTGCGCAGGTAGCGATAGTATTTGGGCAGGCGCTTGATGACGGGCAGAGAAGCTTTGCCGGGAGTGTTCATAGGGGGGTCTCCTTTCTTTTTATCCGCAGCATTGCCGGGGAGAAGTGCGCAGCGGCAGGGTGCTCCGGCAAAAGATTTGTACTTTCTTGTACAATAATGATACATATTTGACAATCTTATCTCTAGTATAAAGTATACAGCGCGAAGACAGAATGTCAAACTATTTGGCACATTTTTTTGAGAAAGAAAAGAAATCTTTGCCGAAGTATAACCGGCAGGAATGCCGGACAAGCTGAAATGAAGCAAAAAGGAGGATACGCAGAATGTCACAGGAAGAGAAGAACATCCCCGTGGAGCAGCAGCGGCTGGAAAAAGAGCAGATTGAGGATATGGGCAGCGTTTACCGTACCCGGGGAGCTCACGCCATCCACTGCCTGACTGTCATCGGGCAGGTGGAGGGCCATGTGGAAGCGCCTCAGGGCCAGAAGACCACAAAATATGAGCATGTCATCCCCCAGCTGGTGGCCGTGCAGGAAGACCCCGCCATCGAGGGCCTGCTGGTCCTGCTCAATACGGTGGGCGGGGATGTGGAGGCGGGGCTTGCGCTGGCGGAGCTCATCGCCAGCATCTCCAAGCCCAGTGCGGCGGTGGTGCTGGGCGGGGGCCACTCCATCGGCATCCCGCTGGCCGTCAGCGCCCAGCGGAGCTTCATCGTGCCTACTGCCACCATGACGGTCCACCCCGTCCGCCATTCCGGCATGATACTGGGCGTGCCGCAGACTATGCGCTGGTTCGAGCAGATGCAGGAGCGCATCACCGGCTTCGTGGCGTCCCACAGCGGCATCTCGGAGAAGCGTTATACTGAGCTGATGATGCGCACGGGCGAGCTGGTCATGGACGTCGGCACCGTGCTGGATGGCCGAAAAGCCGTGCGGGAAAAGCTCATCGACGAGCTGGGCGGGCTGTCGGATGCGCTGGCATGGCTCTACCGAGAAATCGAGGGGAAATAAATTGCCATTTGACTTTTCCCGTGGTACAATGAAAGAATCGAGTAGTATCGAAAATCTTCCATCGTCACCGACAGAGCCGCCCTGAGCGCGCCCTGCTTCATTATATAAAATAAGGAACGGGTTTTAGGAAACATGGCAAAGAGAAAACGCAAGACCTCCGGGCGCAGCACAGCCTCGCGCCGCAAGAACCGGACACAGGACCGGATGCCTGCGGGGCTTATCACCCTGTTTGCGGGGCTGGTGCTCATGGCGCTGGCTTTCGTGCCGGGCAGTTCGGCCTGGCGCACGATGCACGATGTCCTGTTCGGCGTGTTCGGCTGCGGAAGCTTCGTGCTGGGCGCAGCGCTGTGCTATCTGGCTATCCTCTACACCCGGGGCGAAGACCTGCTGCCCCATATCGCCAAGCTTGCGCTGGGGCTCATCTTCGCCAGCGGCACGGTCATCGTCTTTTCTGACATCCCCACCGACCAGACCGCCGCGCAGATGACCGCTGCCTGTTATCATAATGGGATGAGCGCATGGCTCTCGGGCGGTGCGCTGGGCGCTGTGCTGGGCGGGACGCTCCTGCTGCTTTGCGGCAGACCCGCCGCCAATCTGGTCATGGCGGCGCTGGCGGCCTGCGCCAGCCTGTACATTTTCGACGTTACGCCCGCCGAGTGCTGGCAGTGGCTCTGCAATGTGGGCGGCAGCGTCCACGAAAAGGGCCTTGCCGTCCACGAGCAGAATGCCGCTCGCCGGGCCGAGCGTCTGGCAGAACGCGCCGCCGAGGAGGCCGCGGCAGAGGAATATGAGGACTATGACGACGACCTGCCGGAAGACGAAGTGGGCGAAGGCGAGGACCACTACGGCGGCGAAGAGCCTGCCGCGCCCGCCTTCCATATCCAGCCTCCCGGCTGGCTGGCTGGCGTCTTCCACTGGGGCCATCAGGTGATGCAGGGCGGCGAACAGGCAGAGCCTGCCCCTGCGCCCGCACCGGAAGTGCAGACCCCGCCTCAGCCCGAGCCTGCTCCCGTACAGGTGGAAAAGTCCCGGCCCCGTGCGCCCTTTGATATTGATTTAGGCCCTGACCATACCACCGTCACCGAGGGCGGCAGTGAGCCCATCGAGCCCATCATCCTCGGCCCCGGCGGCACCTTCGGCATGGATCCGCTCCGCCGTGCGCCCATCCGCGCCACCGTGACGCCCATCGTCCCGGACGCTGTGGATACTGCCGCTGAGGACTTCTTCACGGCCCAGCCCGAGCCGACGGTGACGCCTACCGTTGCGCCCGCAGCCCCGGCAGAAGAGCCGGAACAGCAGCCCGCGCCTGAGCCGCCGCTCTCCTTCGGCATCCCGCTCTATGATCTGACCCCGACTCCGGAACCGGCCCCGCAGCCGGTCAGCGCCGAGAATGCTGTGGCGTTCCGCTCTGAGCCGGATGAGGACGGCTGGATCAGCATCACCAGCGACCCGGTGGAGGAAAAAGACCTCAACACGCTGGTGGCAGCCGCCATGGAAAAGCCTGCTGTCTCCGAGGAGCAGGCCGCGAATGCCCCCGCCGAAGAGGCGGAGACGGAGGAGAGCTTCCAGTATCAGTACCCGTCCATCGAGCTGTTCGAGCGCGCCCCGGAGGAAAGCGACTCCGGCGCGGAAGACGAGCTGAAAGCCAACGCCCAGAAGCTGGTGGACACGCTGGAAAGTTTCGGCGTCCGCACCCGTGTGCTGGATATTTCCCGCGGCCCGTCGGTCACCCGGTATGAAGTCCAGCCTATGGCGGGCGTCAAGATAAGCCGCATCACTTCGCTGGCGGACGACATCGCCCTGAACCTGGCGGTGGCCGATGTCCGCATGGAGGCTCCCATCCCCGGCAAGCCTGCCGTGGGCATCGAGGTGCCGAACCATAAGAAAACGCCGGTCTACATCCGCAGCGTCTTCGAGAGCCAGAGCTTTTTGCGGATGACCTCGCCGATGGGCATTGCGCTGGGCAAGGACATCGCCGGTGTGGCCCAGGTGGCCGACCTGTGCAAGATGCCCCATCTGCTCATCGCGGGCAGCACCGGCAGCGGTAAATCGGTCTGTGTCAACAGCATCATCATGAGCCTGCTGTTCCGCTCCAGCCCCGAGGACGTCAAGCTCCTGCTCATCGACCCCAAGGTCGTCGAGCTGGCTGAGTACAACGGCATCCCCCACCTGCTGATGCCCGTCGTCACCGAGCCCCGCAAGGCGGCCGGCGCACTGGGCGGCGCAGTGCAGGAGATGGAGCGCCGCTACCACCTCTTCGCGGAGAACAACGTCCGCGACATCAAGTCCTTCAATAAGCTGGCTGCAACGGACCCGAACCTCGAGAAGATGCCCTATATCGCCATCATCATCGACGAGCTGGCCGATCTGATGATGGTCGTCGGCAAGGATGTCGAAGACTCCATCTGCCGCATCGCCCAGAAGGCCCGCGCCGCCGGTATGCACCTCATCGTGGCGACCCAGCGCCCCAGCGTGGACGTCATCACCGGCCTCATCAAGGCCAACATCCCCAGCCGCATCGCTTTCGCCGTGTCCAGTCAGGTGGACAGCCGCACCATCCTCGACGGTGCCGGTGCCGAAAAGCTGCTGGGCATGGGCGATATGCTCTTCATGCCCGTAGGCGCACCCAAGCCCACCCGTATCCAGGGTACCTTTGTGCGGGATGAGGAGATCAGCCGTGTGCTGGACTTCATCAAGAAGAGCGCCACCGTCCAGTACGACGAAGCCATGATCGAGGCCATGGAAAAACACGCCATCCAGGACGGCAAGAAGGGCAGCAGTTCTGCCGACTCCGACGAGGAGGGCGGCAGTGACCCGATGCTCAAGCAGGCCGTGGAGGTGGTCATCGACGCCGGTCAGGCGTCCACCAGCCTTTTGCAGCGCCGCTGCAAGCTGGGTTATGCCCGCGCCGCCCGCATCATGGACGAGATGGAAGAAAAGGGCATCATCGGCCCCTACGAGGGCGCAAAGCCCCGCGCTGTCCTCATCAGCCGCCAGCAGTGGCTGGAAATGCAGATGAATCAGCCGGATGAATGATCCGCATTTTTATTGAATGGAGAAGCTAGTCTATGAAAGCAACTGATTTTGTTGTGAAAACTACAAAAGAATATGTTGAACAGATGCCGAAGGCTCAGCGAAAAAAAATGGGCCAATTTTTCACAAGTGCAGGAACAGCACGCTTCATGGCAGAGCTATTTGAAATTCCCTCTGAGATAGATTCGATTTCAATTTTGGACCCGGGAGCTGGTTCTGGAATACTTGCAGCAGCTGCGGTAGATAGATTGGAAGAAATAGAGAGTATTCGAACGATTTATATAGTATGCTATGAGAACAATCCTGATGTGGCGGAGCTTTTGAAATCCAATTTGGAATGGATGAAGAAACATTCTGAAAAGGAAATATCCTATGAATTGCGGCAGGAAAACTATATTTTAAGTCAGTCGGAAAACTATAATAGTACATTCAGCGCGGAATTGAATCCTCAGAAATATGATATTGTGATTTCAAATCCTCCATATATTAAGTTGCCGAAGACTGCACCAGAAGCAATGTCAATGCAGGATGTCTGCTATGGAGCGCCAAATCTCTATTTTCTATTTGCTCGAATGAGTGCTTTTAATTTGAAAGAAAATGGAGAAATGGTCTATATAGTTCCCCGCTCATGGACGTCAGGAGCGTACTTCAAAAAATTTCGAAACAAATTTTTTGAAGAAATGGCCTTGGAACATATACATCTGTTCGAAAGCCGTGATAAGGTCTTTGAAATTGAAAGCGTTCTTCAAGAGACGATGATTTTCAAAGCAAAGAAAACTCAGCAGAAACCTTCCCAAATATTGATGACAACCACAAAGAACAATTCGGATTTTGAGGGTAGAACAGTATTTCAAGCACCATATGAGACAGTGGTCAGTGGGACAGAAGATTATGTGTATTTGGTGACGAATGAAAAAGAAGCGAATGTGCTTCAAAAAATGAATGGATGGAAGAAAACGCTGCCACAAATCGGATTGAAAATGAAAACGGGACTGACAGTAGATTTTCGTAATAAAGAAGCTCTGTGTGACTCGGCACAAAATGGTGCAGTTCCGCTTTTTTATGCGCAGCATATTCAGAACGGAAATGTTGTTTTTCCAATAGGAAAAGAAAACGAATATCTGGTAACAAATCAGATGGGGCTGCTTCAGAAAAATACAAACTATTTGTTCGTAAAACGCTTTACAGCGAAAGAAGAGCATCGCAGGCTGCAATGCGGAGTATATTTGGCCAGAAAAAATCCGAAATATAATAAAATTAGCACACAGAACAAGATAAATTTTATCGAAGGAATTCGTGAACTTTCGGAATGTACAGTTTATGGTTTGTATGTGCTTTTTAATTCCACATTTTACGATATGTACTATCGTATGTTAAACGGTTCAACACAAGTGAATTCGACAGAGGTGAATTCGATGCCAGTCCCTTCGCTCGATACAATCGAAGCGATGGGAAGGAAGTTGTTGAAAGTACACGATATGTCAGAAACTGAATGTGACAAAATTTTGGAGAGTTATTTATGAGTAAATTAGAGGACGCTCGAAAAATCCTGACAGCGTTACAGGTGCCCAAAGCACAGAAAAAGGATATGTGCTGTTATACGCTGCTTGCATTGGCAGGATTAGATGAAGATGGTGCATGGGATTCAGCGACAAATGAGTGGATTCGCATTCACGATGTGAATGTGTTTCTAAAAGAGCATTACGATGTGGCATATGCTGAAAATAGCAGAGAAACGATTCGAAAAGACGCAATGCATCATTTTCGTAATGCGGCATTCATTGAAGATAATGGAATGCCTACCAATAGCCCGAAATATTGCTATCGATTAACAAACGAAATGGTGGAACTGGTTCGAAGCTATGGTAGTGATACGTGGGAACAGGGATTAAAACAGTTTTCTCAAAACCACGAAACATTGATTTCGTTGTATGCAGCTAAGAAGACGATGCAAAAGATGCCGGTGAAAATCAACGAGATGATTTTTACACTTTCACCCGGAAAGCATAATCAACTTCAAAAAGCAATCATTGAGGAGTTCGCACCGCGTTTTGCACCCAATTCGGAGTGTCTGTATTTGGGCGATACAACGAAGAAGGATTTGATAATACAGACGGAAAAGCTTCAAAAATTAGGCTTTGATATTTCTGTACATGATAAAATGCCAGATGTGGTTCTTTATACAGAAGAAAAAGATTGGATTTATTTTGTGGAAGCTGTTACGTCGGTGGGACCGATGGAGCCGAGAAGAATAAAAGAAATTGAGGAAATGACGAAGGGCGTTGCTTCGGGCAAAATCTATGTGACAGCATTTCCGGATTTTAAGACTTATAAAAGATTTTCAGCTTCTCTTGCATGGGAAACAGAAGTTTGGCTTGCAGAAATGCCGGACCATATGATTCATTTGAATGGCGATAAATTTTTAGGACCGAGAAGGTAACAAAATAGAGGGTACAATGGAACATTACACCGAATTTCTCCCCATCAGCCGGGCTGACATGGAGGCCCGGGGGTGGGACCAGCTGGACTTCGTGGTGGTGGGCGGCGACGCCTATGTGGACCACCCCAGCTTTGGCACCGCCATCATCAGCCGCCTGCTGGAAGCCGAGGGCTACAAGGTGGGCGTGCTGGCCCAGCCCCGCTACACCGATTGCGAGGACTTCAAGCGGTTCGGAAAGCCGAAGTACGGCTTCTTCATCGGCGGCGGCAATGTGGACAGCATGGTGAGTCACTATTCCGTCGCAAAGATCCCCCGCGCGGAGGACGAGTATTCCCCCGGCGGCAAGGGCGGCGCACGGCCCGACCGCAGCGCCACCGTCTACACCAGACTTGCCAAGCAGGCATACCCTGACCTGCCCGTCATTCTGGGCGGTCTGGAAGCCTCGCTCCGCCGCTTTGCCCACTACGACTACTGGCTGGACACCGTCCTGCCCAGCATCGCCGAGGACTCTGGCGCGGACATCATCAGCTTCGGCATGGGGGAACACCAGACCGTGGAAATTGCCCGCCGTCTGGCGGCAGGGGAGCCGGTGGAGAGCATCACCGATGTGGACGGCACCTGCTACCTGACCGACTTCGATCACCTGCCCGAGCGATATGTGGAGTGCGCGGGCTTCAGGAAGGTCGCCTCCGATAAGGTGGCTTATGCGAAAGCCTGCCGCATCCAGATGGACAATCAGGACGTCGTCAGCGGCAATATCATCGTCCAGAAGCAGAGCGAGAAGTACCTCGTGCAGAACATCCCCGCAAAGCCCCTCGTCCGCTGGGAGCTGGATAAGGTCTACGCCCTGCCTTACACCCGCCGCTACCACCCAATCTACGAGGCCATGGGCGGTGTGCCTGCCATTCGCGAGGTGCAGTTCTCCATCATCCAGAACCGCGGCTGCTTCGGCGGCTGTAACTTCTGCGCCATCCAGCTGCATCAGGGGCGACGCGTCACCAGCCGCAGCGCCGACAGCATCGTGGCCGAAGCAGAGCGGATGACCCACGAGCCGGATTTCAAGGGCTACATTCACGACATCGGCGGCCCCACCGCCAACTTCCGTTTCCCATCCTGCCGTGAGCAGATGCTGCGGGGTATGTGCAACGGCGGCAAGCACTGCCTCGCCCCCACCACCTGTTCCCACATGATCGTGGATCACAGCGATTACCTGAAAATCCTCCGCCGCGTCCGGGAGCTGCCCGGCGTCAAGAAGGTGTTCATCCGCAGCGGCATCCGCTTCGATTACCTGATGGCCGACCCCGATGACACTTTCTTTAAGGAGCTGGTGGAGTACCACGTTTCCGGTCAGCTGAAAGTCGCGCCGGAGCACTGCGCCCCCAACACCCTCGCCTACATGGGCAAGCCGCCGATCGAAACCTTCAACAAGTTCAAGGATAAGTTCTACGAGCTGAGCAGGAAGGCAGGAAAAAAGCAGTACCTCGTGCCGTACCTCATGTCCAGCCACCCGGGCAGCACCCTCAAGGATGCTGTCTATCTGGCCGAATACCTCTACAAGAACCATATGCGCCCCGAGCAGGTGCAGGATTTTTATCCCACGCCCGGCACCGTGAGCACCTGTATGTTCTACACCGGCCTCGACCCCTACACTTTGAAGCCGGTGTTTGTGGAAAAGACCGCTGAGGGCAAGGCACTTCAGCGCGCCCTGCTCCAGTATTATGAGCCCCGCAACGCCGAAAAGGTCATCAAGGCGCTGAAAATGACCCACCGCGAAGACCTCATCCCCCTGCTGGTTCCCGCTGAGGGCCGCATTGCGGTCCAGCGTTCGGCCCGCAGAGCCGAGGCCGCCGATGTGACCATCCACGGCGACGGCACCTACACCGTCCGGCCCAGAGGCAAGGGCGGCAAGCCCCAGAGCCGCTCCACCGCCCCGGCGGGCCGCAGCCCGGCAGGCCGTCAGCCCAGTCCCGGCGCACGTTTTGCGCCCCATTCGGCTCCTGCGCATAAACCGAAAAGCAATCAACAGAAAGAGAATACATCGTGGAAAACTTCAAAAAAGAAAAAGTGACCGCTCAAACGCTCATGAGCCGCCTCGCTGCGCTGGCACTGGCCGCAGCTCTTGCGCTGGGCCTCGTGGGCTGTGACACCTCTTCCATCGTCCCGGGAGGCAGCGGCGACGTCATGCCGAACCCGGCAGCTTCTCAGATCGGAACGACGCCTTCCGACGGGCAGGACGCCGCCTTCCAGATGCACTTCATCGACGTGGGGCAGGCGCTGAGCGTGCTGGTGGAGTGTGACGGACAGTTCATGCTCTATGACGGCGGCAATGTGGACGACGGCAGTCTGGTAGTCTCCTACTTGCAGAGTCAGGGTGTCGAGCAGCTGGAGTATGTCTTCTGCTCCCATGCTCACGAAGACCATGTGGGCGGTCTGGCCGCTGCGCTGGCCTATTTCCCGGCCTACCACGTTTACAGCCCCGTGACGGAAGCCTCCACCAAGTGCTTCAAGGATTTCGTCAAGTACACCCAGCAGCAGAACTTACAGGTCGAAGTGCCTGCCGTAGGCACCCAGTGGGCGCTGGGCAGCGCCACTGTGACCATGCTTGGCCCTGTGGCGCAGTACGATGACACCAACGATACCTCCATCGTCCTGCGCATCGACTACGGCGCGACGAGCTTCCTGCTCACCGGTGATATGGAGGCCGACGCCGAGCGCGACCTCGTGAACAGCGGCGCGAACCTCAAGGTGGATGTCTTACAGGTGGGCCACCACGGCTCCAGCACCTCGACGAGCTACGTCTTCCTGAACGCTGTCCTGCCCGAGATGGGCATCATCTCCTGCGGGGCCAACAACAAGTACGGCCACCCCCACGAGGAGACCCTGAGCATCCTGCGGGACGCCGGTGTGGACGTCTACCGCACCGACCTGCTGGGGACGATCACCGTTTCCAGTGACGGCCAGAACTACACGGTGGCAACGGAACACTTCGCCACCGACGCTGAGCTGAACCCCACCGACCCGGCAGCGTCCAGCACGGCCCAGCAGGCGTACATCGGCAACGTGAACAGCAAAAAGTTCCATCTGCCCAGCTGCGCCAACCTCCCGGCAGAGAAGAACCAGATTTTGTTCTCGAGCTATGATGAAGCTGTGGCCGCAGGCTACAGCCCCTGCTCGAGCTGCATCAAATAAGATGACCGCTCAGTCTCACTGCCGCCCGACAAGGCCAGACGGAGAGGTCAAAGCAAAAAGGGGCTGTTGCATTAAAAAGCTGAATTGCTATAAATTAAAATGGCATATCATCTTCCTTTTCACACATCCTTGCCGTTTTCAGACAGGAGGTTGCTTTTATGAAAGTATCTGCCGACTATCGTATGCTCGCTCTCGATGCCCTGCGCGGAAAATGGAAAACTGCTGTTTTGACAGGTATTGCCGCCAGTGCGCTCGGTGCTACCATTGTGAGCAGTTCCAACAGTGCCGTATCCAATTCCAATCAGGCAAAGGACATCCATTTTGAACTGTTCTCCCAGCCCAACGGCGGTCGGCTGCTTGCTGTTCTGCTTGCCGGCATTGTTCTGTGGGCAGTCCTCCAACTGATCGTGGGCGGTGCAGTTCAACTGGGATATGCTCATTTTAATCTGAACCTTGTAGATGGAAATGATGCTGCCATCTCGGACTTGTTCTCTCAGAAAGACCGTCTGTGGGATGGCTTCTGCATGAAATTCCTGCAGGGTCTGTACATCGCCCTCTGGTCGCTGCTGTTGGTGATTCCGGGAATCGTGAAAACATACAGCTATGCGATGACACCTTACATCATGTCCGAGCATCCTTCGCTGACCGCAAATGAAGCGATCACAGAATCCCGGCGGATCATGAATGGCAACAAATGGCGGCTGTTCTGTCTGGATTTCAGCTTCATTGGCTGGGAGCTGCTCTGTTCGGTGCCACTGTATGCCGAGGGTTTTCTGGTTCTCAAATATTTCACCGGTTCAGAGGCTCTGGCGATTTCTCTTGTTCTTCTGCTGACAATTCCATTGAGCATTGGCTTCTTTTTTGTACGCCCCTATGAGGAAGCTGCATGGGCCACTTTCTACCGCGATATTACCGCAGCACCTACCGAACCGGATGAAGCATATTGATTTTTAGAACACCAATTTATGCTGAGAGAGCAAGAAAAAGGGGCTGTTGCACCGGGTTTTATCCTTGTGCAACAGCCCCTTTTTGTGCGTCGTTTCAGCAGTGATACAAAACTCCCCGCCGGGAGCACGCAGGATGCTTCCGGCGGGGAGGAGTTAGGAGGAGGCTGAAAAAATTATTTGTTGGAGAAGTCGGAGATGCGCTCCACGATGCGGATCAGATCTTCCAGAGTGGTCTTTTCCTTGGGCAGGTAGCTGTTGCCGGTCTTGGCGGTGATAAAGCCGAAGTAGGCGCTGGCACCCACGTTGGACTTGTACACGGACTCGATCTGGCTGGCGTCGTCGAACTTCGGCTGAGTGCCCAGAGTCTCGTTATAAGGCACGCCGCAGGACAGCAGAGCGATGTGGCCCATCTCGTCGCGGTCGATGGTGGCATCGGGCAGGAAAGCAGTGCGCTTGGAGCTTTCAGAGCTGGTGACACCGGCGTTGTACAGAGTGCCCTGTGCGATGGCGCTGGTGGGGTCTTTCAGCTCGATCATGCCGGCTTCAACCACAGCGGCGATGACACCGTAATCCGGGTCGCTTGCGGGGACGTCGGAGATCGTGACCGGTGCAGACGGGGCGGTCAGGTTCCACAGCTTGCCCAGCATCTTGGCGCATTCGCGCTTGGTGATGGGACGGTTCAGGTCGAGTGCGTCGTTCTCGTCGATGTAACCCTTGGAGGCAGCACGCAGCAGCTCGGCATCATTGGTGGTACCGGCGATCTCGGCGCTCCGCAGCACCTTGTAGGGGATGCTGGTGTCCTGATTTCCGCTCCGGTCGGTGGAGACGAACTTGATGTACTTTCCGGCCAGATAAGAGGGAACCGCATAGCTGCGGCGGATGCGGAAGAAATGGTAATCGCCGTCGGCGCTGTCCGAAATCAGCCACTTGCTGCTCAGGTCGGTATCTTCGCCGCCCAGCAGGGTGGAGCTGCCCTCAATGCGCTGGCCCGGGACAGGAACGCCGAGGATCTTGGTCTCCACGGGGCGGGGGTAGGTCTTGCCGTTGATGGTCACGTTCTCCATGACGGGGTCTTCCCAGTTCAGAGCGCGGATGTCGGTGCCGACGTTGGAGATGTTCACATTGCGGAACACCAGACCGGTGATGGGGACTTCCTCGAAGGCCTCCATGAAGATGCCGTACTCGCCGCCGCTGCTGGTCAGGTTCTCGATGGTGATGTTCTTGAACTGAGGCAGATAATTACCATCACGGCCCACATCGTACAGCATGGTGGCGTGGACGACAGCGTTTCCGACGGATTTGACCTTGGAGTTGCGCAGATAGATGTTCTCCACAGCGCCGCCGCGTTCTGCGTTGGTCTTGAAGCGCAGGGCGTAGTTCAGAGTGGGGCTGTCGAAGGTGTTGTTGTCTGCGAACAGGTTCTTGATGCCGCCGCTCATCTCGCTGCCGCAGGCGATGCCGCCGTGGCCGTCTGCGAAAGTGTTGTTGCGGATGATGAGGTTCTGGGTCGGATGACCGGCTTCGCCCAGCTCACGGCCATCGCGGTTGCGGCCGGCCTTGACGGCGATGCAGTCGTCGCCGGTGTTGAAGAAGCAGTTCTCGATCAGGACGTAGTTGCAGTTTTCGGGGTCACAGCCATCGTTGTTGTAGCCGTGGGTGTCGATGGTGACGCCGCGGGCGGTGAAGTTGGTGCAGAGGACGGGGTTCAGCTCCCACATGGGAGAGTTGGCGATGGTGACGCCCTCGACCAGGACATTGGTACACTCGATGGGCTGGTAGAAGTTGGGGCGCAGATAGTGGCCTTCGCCGAAGATACGCTCCTCTGCGGGGGTGCCGTTGTCGGTCATCTTGCGCAGCAGCTTGGCATCGGCGCTGCTGGGCCTGGTGGTGGTGCCGTCCGGGTTGACGGTGCGGGACCAGTTCCACCAGTTGTTCTTATCGGCCTGACCATCGAGGGTGCCCTTGCCGGTCAGAGCGATGTTCTCCTGCTGATAAGCGTAGATCAGCGGGCTCCAGTTATACAGCTTGGAGCCTTCGTAGTGGGCGAACACCAGCGGGTAGTTGGCCGGGGTGATGTCCCGGGTGAAGCGCAGGACGGTGTCCTTGCTTTCCAGATGCAGGTTGACGTTGCTTTTGAGGGTGATGGCACCGACGTCATACACACCGGAAGGGATGACGACCGTGCCGCCGCCGTGGGCACTGGTCTCGTCGATGGCGCGCTGGATGGCTGCGGTGTCCAGTTTGCCGTCGTTGGGGACGGCGCCGTAGTCCAGAACATTGACCGTGTAGGCAGGGAATACGGGGTCAGAAATGTGGGTCAGGATCTCCTCGGCCATATCCCAGGACAGGTCGTTGGAGTTGGTGGCAGCAGGAGTGACCTTGCGCAGGCAATTCTCGTCTGCGGCTGCTGCATGAGGCAGGCTGGAAAGGAGCAGTGCGGCAGAGGTCGCACCGGCAGAGGTGAGAAACTGACGACGAGTGATTTTTTTCATGATACGATACTCCTTACACTTCGTGCGGGTTGAAGGACGCATCCCTTCGCAGGCGGTGCGCTCCGTAAGATGGCTAAAGTATAGTAAAGATTTTACAAAATTTCAACAGAAAATAAAAAAAGTCCTAGTTTTTTTAAGAATGTATTGAAATATATCAGTTATTTTGCATAAAATCCCGAAGGGCATGGTTTCGTAGGGATGGAAGGGCGGAGAAGGAAAAGGCAAAAAATAACACCAGCGCGGCAGATATGATACGAGATCGCATCTGCCGCGCTGGTGGTTCGCTCTAAGGTCAAAAAATGTTCAGCGTCCGCGGCCAGCTCCGCCGCCGTGGCTGCTGCCGCCGCCCATGCCGCCGAAGCTGCCGCCGCCGCGCCCGGCTCCGCCAAAACCGGAGCCGCCGCCCATACCGCCAAAGCCGCTTCCACCGAAGCCGCCGCCGCGGGGAGGACGAGGCCCACGGGGGCCTCTCGGGCCGCGAGGGCCGCCATAGAAACCACCGCCGGGGCCGAAGTCATCGTAAGGGCCGCGGGGAGGGCGCGGGCCTCTGTGCCGACGCCGTGCGCCGAACCAGCCAAACGGCCCCCAGAACCAGCCGAAGGAGTGGCCGAGAGGGGTGATAAAGATAAAGAAAACTGCGATGAACAGGATGATATAAGCAAGCATGGAGAAAATGCCGCCGATAAAGTTTTCCCAGATGGAGTAGTGCTTCTGGGGCGGGACAGGCTCGACAGAGGGCCGGGTGGTCTGGGTGTCAGAGCCGTCGGAATAGATGGTCCCGCCGCTCAGAGTGACCCCGTACACCTCTGCGATGGTATTGGCCACATTGGTGGCGCAGGTGAGGACAGCTGCGTCGTACTTCTTGGCGGCGAAATCGTCCTCCATGGTCTGTACGAGGGAGCTTGCCTGGTCGGCCAGCATGGTGCTGCGGAAGCCGTCGCCGCAGGTCAGATAGTAGTCGCCGTCGGCGTACTGGTCTGACTGCATCACCAGCAGGATGAGTACGCCGTTGTTCTTGCTGGAACTGCCGATGCCCCAAGCATTGATGGCCACCATGGCGTAGTCCTCGGTGGTGGCGTTTCCGGTGTAGTCCACGGTCAGCACGCCGATCTGTGCGCCATCGCAGCTGGAAGAGAGCTGTGCGTTGATGGTCTCGAGCTCCGAGGTGGTGCTGTCGCTCAGCACACCGGCGTCGTCCACCACGCATTGATCTTTCGGCAGGCTGGGCAGCTGGATGTTGGCAGCCGAAGCCGCCGGTGCCAGCGCCGTGATGCCGACAGTCACGACAAGAAGCAGTGCCGCAATGCGGCTGGATAGTGTTTTCATCGCCTTCATGCGAAAAGTTCCACCTCCTGTATGCCGAACAGCTTGCCCAGCACGCCGGCCGGGAAGCCGCCGACGTCTTTCTGGTAACTCTGGACGGCGTCGTTATAATGCAGGTTGCTGATGATGGTCTGCGCACTGTTGAACTGGCTGTACTGCCCCTGCACCGCACCCATCTTCATGGGGTCTGCGGCCTGTTCCTGCAGCTTTGCGTAGAGCTGGCCGATGGCTGTGCCAAGCGTCTCGTTCGACTGGTAGAGCATATGCATCCTGCCGCCGGTGTAAACACTCAGAGAGTCCGGTGCGTGGATCTTGCCATCGGACTGCACCGCCCCGAGGCAAGCAGAAAAAGAGTCCAGCGCAGCCTGTGCCGTCTGCACTTCGGCGCTGTCGGCACCCAGTGTGTTGGACGCCGTGGTGATGATGTTGGCGGCCGTGTTGAGCCGTGTGGTCAACTCCTCATTCAGGGTATAGCCGCTGTCTGCGGCCACGCCGGTGGTGAACCCGTTCTTCACCGTGTCGTACTTTGCCCGGAGCTTCGCCCCGCCAAAGCCGACAAAGCAGGCCAGCATCACTACGATGCAAAGCGCCACGGCCACGGCCTGCTTGCTCAGCGCGGCAGGCAGGGCCTTTTCGAGGCTTGCCAGCTTCTGCTGGAAGGGCGTCAGCCGCACTTCCTCCTCGGCGGGCGCTGCGGCGCGATAGCTGGAAGCGTCAAAGCCGCCGGTGGGTTGATTCTGTTGTCTGGAAAAATCTGCGTTTGCCATTTCAGCTCCGGATCTCCATCATCTTCTGTTTCAGCTCGTCTTCGATGCGGGTGAGCTCCTGCTCGGCAGCGGCACGCTTTGCGCGGCCCTCGCTCTGGATCTTGTTCAGCTCGTCCAGCGTCTCGATCAGGCTCTTGTTGGTCTGCTGCAGGGTCTCGATGTCCACGACACCGCGCTGAGACTCCTTGGCCGTCTCGATGGTACCCATTTTGAGGGCGTCGGCGTTCTTTTTCAGCAGCTCGTTGGTCATGTCGGTGACGGCACGTTCGGCCTGCATGGCCTGCTGGCTGTGGGCCAGACCCAGTGCCAGCACCATCTGGTTCTTCCACAGGGGGATGGTGTTGACGATGGTGGACTGGATCTTCTCTGCCATCATGGTGTCGTTGTTCTGCAGCAGGCGGATCTGCGGCCCCATCTGCAGGCTGATGTTGCGGGTCAGCTCCAGATCATAGAGCTTCTTCTCAAAGCGTTCGCACTGGTCGGCCAGATCACGAGCCGCCTGTGCATCCTCCGGCAGGCCGGAAGCCTTGGCCTTATCCATGGCCTGCTGCAGCTCGTTTGCGCGCACATCGGCCAGCTTCTTTTTGCCGGCAAGGATATACATGCTCAGCTCCTTGAAGTAGGCCATGTTCAGCTCGTACATCTTATCCAGCATGGCGATGTCCTTGAGCAGCTGCACCTGATGGCCCTCCAGCATGGACTGGATCTTTTCCACGTTGGTCTCGGCCTTGTTGTACTTCATCTTCATGGCATCCAGCTGGTCGCCCTTTTTCTTGAAGAAGCCCAAAATGCCCTTTTTCTCTTCCTCGCCTGCATCAAAGCTCTTCAGCTCACCGATCAGGCTGGTGATCATATCGCCCACTTCGCCCAGATCCTTGGTGGCCACCTTGGAAAGGGCGGCCTCGGAGAAATCGCCGATCTTCTTCTGACAGGCGGAGCCGTACTGCAGCACCTGCTGGCTGTTGGTAATATCGATCTTTTCAGCAAACTGATCCACCATGTCCTGTTCTTCCGGGGTCAGGTTCACCTGCGGCTGCTCCGGTGCGGCAGCTTCCTGCTGGGCGGGTGCTGCCTTTTCCTCTTCTGCCGGGGCGGGGTCCAGCGTCAGGGTGGGCACAGCGGGTGCATCCAGATCAAAGTTGAATGTATTGTCTGCCATAAGAGATTCCTTCCTTTCCAAATACCGTTTACCTTTTTTCTTAGCTCAGGCCCTGCCCTTTGAGCATGTTCTGCAGCACCGTGATATCTGCCGAAAGGTCCATGCTCTCGGCGGCGTACAGGGCATCCAGCTGGTTTTCAAACGCCGTGGCAATGGAAGCAGCATTGTGCTCCACCTCGGTACGGATGGCTGCGGCATTCTCGCCGCGCACGCCCTGCTTTGCCAGCTTTGCATATTGCTGCAGAACGTTCACCGCATCCGGCAGGTAGTAGTTTGCGAACCTGCGCACCTGCTTTGCCTTTTCCGGGTTTGCTTCCACCGCTTCCACAATGGAGCGGCCCGCCTTTTCCATGCGGGTCATGGCGGCAGAGAGCTGCGGGTCCGGCAGCTGCTCGTTGAGGCTGTGCAGGGTATCCAGTTTCTGCTGGATGTCGGTCAGCATCGCGTCCACATCCTCCACACCGGTGTGGAAAGGCACTTCGTGCTCCACCACCCGGGGCGGGCAGACCTTCTGTGCCGCACCAAAGGCCACAAATGCACCGCCCAGCGCCGCCAGCAGCGCCCACAGCTTATACACCGGCAGTACCGCGCACAATACCAAAAAGACCAGTGCCATTGCATAAAATGGCAGAACGCTGGGCTTTCTGGTGCGGATGATCTTGCTCATGTTTCTTCTCCTTGTCCGGGGCATTGCCCCTTATGTTATCCATAATACCGCACCCCGCGAAAAACGCAAGGCTTTCACGGATAATTTACAACCTTGCCATCATTTGTTGATCCACGGCAAGAGAGCCGCGCCCCAGATTTCGCGCAGCTTTTCCGGGCGGCAGGCAGCGTTTGCCGGGCTGGTGCTGGGCAGCTTTACCGCTGCAATGCCGGACACCGGCTGCAGATACTTTGTATAGATCCGGTATGCGGTGGCTCCGTTGCAGAATACTGCTTCGATGGGTGCCTTTGCCAGCAGAGCGGCAATATCATTCGGCACTGCATCCTTGATGGAAGCGTCCGCTGCGCCGGTGATGGTGCAGCGTTCCAGCGTGTCCCAAAGGGCCAGCCCATGGCGCAGGATGATCTGCTTTTTGGCTTCAATGTCCTCACGGGCAGGCACCGGCTCACCGGTCAGCGCGGCCAGCACGGGCCAGAAGCGGTTCTGCGGGTGGCCGTAGTAAAAGGCCATCTCCCGGCTTTTGGGGCTGGGCCATGTGCCAAGGATCAGCGCCCGGCTGTGTTCGTTATACACCGGTTCAAAGCTCATTGTCCGCCTGCACTTTCAATTTTATCCCAAGGCGAGCCAAGGTCGCGGCCGGACGGCTCTGCTCTGGGGCCGTCGAACCACAGCTCATCGATCAGGTCGGCAAGGCCGTCCTCCCGCACATCGCCAATGATGCGGTCGGCGGCAGCCTTTGCGTCCGGCGTGCCGTTTGCCATGCAGCAGCCAAGGCCCGCTGCCTTCAGCATGGCCACATCGTTGGCAGAATCGCCTGCCGCCACGGCATCGGCCAGTGTCAGGCCCATCTTTTCGCACAGGTCGGCAAGGCCAACGCCTTTGTCCATTCCACCGCGCACGATGTCGTAGTAGCACAGGCCGTCGGCATTCTGCGCGCCCACCTGCATCCAGTGCAGGCCCAGATGGCCGTACTTGGCGTTGAAGTCCGCCACACGCTCCGGCGGCATGGCCGCAAAGGCCGCGTGGGGCATGTCGATCAGGTGGCGGTCCTGATCTTCACCGTCCACACAGTCCAGCCCGATGCTGTTCATCTGCTGATAGCCCCTGTGCAGATATTCATACTCGCAGTAGGCGTAGCAGGCATCCCTGAAATTGAACTGCAGCGGATAGTTATAATCCTCGCAGAAATCCACCAGCGCATACATTTCCTCGGCGGTGAGCGGGTGCTCGGCCACGATGCGGCCCTCGCGGTCCACCACACAGGCACCGTTGCAGGTGATGGCATAATCGAACCGGATGCCGCCCAGCTGGCCTTTGAGGTTGACGCACAGATAGGCACGGCCGGTGCTGAGCACAAATCTGCCGCCTGCGGCCTGCAGCTTTTTGATGGCTTTTACCACCTTCTGACGCGGCCTGCCCTCGCCAAAGGGCACCAGTGTGTTGTCGTAATCGCTTGCCAGAATCTTATATTGCATTCTATTCTCCCCTATGGAACTGAGTTTTGTACCAGTATACCATACTTTTTTAAAATTGGGGTGCATTTGGGCATAAAAATAAGGCTATCGCACAGAATTCCATGCAATAGCCTTATTTTATTCCACGATGCCGTTTTCTTTGCGGCTCCTTCTCGTGATCACGCAAACACGGCCACGACCACCTGCATTGCCACGCCGAGGAATGCGCCTGCACCCCATGTCAGGCCAGTGATGAACAGGTTCTGCTTCCACGAAGGATTGGTGCGCCACAGCACCGCAAGGCCCACGCCTGCACCGGTGCAAAGGCCCGCCACCAGACTGGAAAAGCGCAGGGCACCCTCCACATACAGCTGGGTCAGCAGCACGCTGGCGGCGCAGTTGGGGATCAGGCCCACCAGCGCAGCCACTACCGGCTGGAAGAAGCCCATGCTGCCCAGAAGGTCTGCAAACACATCTTCGCCCACGCCTTCCACGATCAGGCCGAACACCAGACTGAACGCAAAGATGAACACAAAGATCTCCAGCGTGTGGCGCAGGGCCGCTTTCCAGATGGGGGCGGGCTTGCCCTCTTCGTCGCTGTGCTCCTCGTGACAGTCCACCTCGTCGGCATGGCCGGTGTAGCCGCCGCGCAGCGATTTGGGCAGTACGCCGCGCAGCACAAAATCCAGCACAAAGCCCACCACAATGGCGTATACCACCTTGATGACCATGAGCACCGCCAGCTTGTCCCAATAAGCCGGCATGGATACCAGCAGCGGGATGGCTTCGTCGCTGGTGGCAAGGTAGACGGCCATCAGGGTGCCCAGCGTGATCACACGGGAGGAGTAGAAGTTGGACGCAATGGCCGAGAAGCCGCACTGCGGCACACAGCCCAGCACCGCGCCCGGAATCGCGCCCCAGCGCCCGCCGCCTGCCAGCAGTGCTTCAATGCGCTCACCGTGGCGGGTCTCGATATACTCGATCAGAAGATAAGCCAAAAACAGGAAGGGCAGCATCTTAGCGGTATCCACCAGAGATTCGCCCAGAACATCCAGAAACAGTTCCATATACGCTCCTAAAAACGACCGTTCGTCGCTTCATTTTAGTAAATTGCAAATTGGTTGCATTTTTGAACAGGGATGATTATACACGATATTCTCTCCAATTGCAATACCAAAATGCAAATTAGTTGCAAATTTATTTTTGCAGTATTTTTGAAGCCTGTGCCGCAGCGGTGCCGCCTGCTCTGGCAGGATGACGCGATGCCATGTCTGAAGGTCGGGCCAGAACTATAATCGACGATATTTTCTTCTGGGGAGTGCGAGGGCTGCATCCCGCTGGTGGTCTGGCGAGCGGAAGAAGGACAGAGCGGGCGGTGACACTGTCCATAACAGAAAAGACCCCAGAAAAATCCGCAGACTTTTCCGGGGTTCCGTAAAAACTATTTTAAATATCAGCCCTTCATCGGTACAAAGCCCACAAGGTCTTTTACCACCTCGCCGCCGATGATCAGGCCGGCCACCGAGGGTACAAAGGCATTGGAGCCCGGCACCGAGCGGCGCTGGGTGCACTTGCGCTGGGTGCCCGGAGGGCAGATGCAGTGATACTTGCAGCTGATGGCGTCATCCTCGATGGGGGTCATGGCAGGCTCCTTGGAGTAGACCACCTTCAGGTGCTTGATTTTGCGCTTGCGGCACTCGGTGCGCATCACCTTGGCCAGCGGGCAGACCGAGGTCTTGTAGATATCGGTCACTTCAAAGCGGGTCGGGTCCATCTTGTTGCCTGCGCCCATGGAGCAGATGATGGGGGTGCCTGCCTCCTTGCACTTCATCACAAGGGCCAGCTTGCCGGTGACGGTGTCAATGGCATCCACCACATAGTCGTACTGGGTAAAGTCGAACTGGTCCTGTGTTTCCGGACCAAAGAAGCACCGGTGGGTGGTCACCCTGATGTCCGGGTCGATGTCGTGGATGCGCTGCGCAGCCACATCTACTTTATATTGCCCTACCGTACTGCGGGTGGCGATGATCTGGCGGTTGAGATTGGTCAGGCAGACTTTATCGTCATCGATCAGATCCAGTGCCCCCACGCCGCTGCGCGCCAGCGCTTCCACCGTGTAGCCGCCCACGCCGCCGATGCCGAACACCGCCACGCGGGAATTGTGCAGTTTTTCCATAGCTTCCGCGCCCAGCAGCAACTGCGTGCGGGAATACTGATTTTGCATTTTGTTCTCCTTGTTACTTTTCCACTCTCGTAATGGTGCCGCCGCCCAGCACGGTGTCGCCCTGATACAGCACCACGGCCTGACCGGGCGTAGGGGCGCGCTGGGGCTGGTCAAATTCCAGCCGGAAGCCGCACTCCGCCGGGTAGACGGTGGCGGCCTGCTCCACCTGATGGTACCGGGTGCGGGCTGTGACCCGCAGCGGCCCGGTCAGCTCCGGAATGGCAATCCAGTTCACCTCGTTCGCATACACGATGCGGTCGAACAGCATCTCCTCCGGCCCTACCGTGACGGTGTTTGCCTGCATGTCCTTGCCGCAGACGTACACAGGTGTCCCCATGGCAAGGCCCAGCCCCTTGCGCTGGCCGATGGTGTACCGCACCGCGCCGTTGTGGGTGCCCACCACCCTGCCGCTCTCGTCCAGAAAATCACCTGCCGGGTAGTGTTTGCCGGTGAAGTCCTCCATAAAGCGGGCATAGTCGCCATCCGGCACGAAGCAGATGTCCTGACTGTCGTGCTTGCGGGCATTGACAAATTTGTGCTGCTCCGCGATCTCGCGCACCTCAGTCTTGTGCAGGCCGCCCAGCGGCAGACGGATATGCACCAGCTGCTCCTGAGTGAGGTTGTAGAGCACGTAGCTCTGGTCCTTGCCCTCGTCCAGCCCCTTTTTGAGCAGGAAACGGCCGGTGGCCTCGTCCTGCTCCACCCGGGCATAGTGACCCGTGACCACATACTCCATGCCGTGTGCCCGGGCCCAGTCCAGCAGATGGCGGAACTTCATATATTTATTGCAGTCGATGCAGGGGTTCGGCGTGCCGCCCGCCTCATACACGCGGACGAATTTTTCAATGATCTGTTCCCGGAAGTCGGCCGTGAAATCCAGCACCTCGTACGGGATATCCATGGCAAACGCCACCTCTGCCGCGTCCTCGATGTCCTTTTCCGAGCAGCAGGTGTGAAAGCCGGACTGTCCCAGCGTTTCGTTGCGGGTGAGCCGCATGGTGATGCCGGTGCAGTCATAGCCTGCCTGCTGCATGAGCCATGCCGCCACCGAGCTGTCCACGCCGCCGCTCATGGCAATGAGGGCACGCGGCTTTGAATCAGGGGTCTGTGTGGTCATAAGTTCTCCTTTGGTGCATTCAACACACTAAAACAGTAGTATAATAGTAACTCTGAAAAAAGAGCTTGTCAAGACGCAGCGAGCTGCTGCACTGCGGCCAGCAGGGCTTGCCGCTCGTTGGGATATTCTTCCCGGATCACACCGTCCAGCAGCGCTTCCAGCACTTTGCGGATGCCCGGCCCCGCCGGGACGCCTGCTGCCATCAGATCGCGGCCATTCACAGCCAGCTGGCTGACGCGGCAGCATACGCCGTCCGCGTCCAATTGTTCGGCCAATTCGGAAAGTGCAGCAAAATCAGCCGCATGTTCCGGCTGCAGGGCTGTGCCCAGTGCAGCAATGCGCTGCACGGTACACAAGTTATATCTGCCCAGTAGTCGGCGGGCGTAGATGGTAAAGCCGGGTGTGACGGTAGTTTCTCTGAGGACCGTCCGCTGGGGTGGGACCCTGTTGCCGAAGGCAATAGGGCGGGCGATGGAATGGCCCGAATCGTGTCCGAAGAGAAAGCTACCGTCACACCCTCTGGCTTCCCGCACCAGCACCGCCGCCTCTTCCATCAAGGCGTTGGAGCAGCGCAGGCGCTTGAGGGTGCGGCGGATGCCGTCCTCGCCAAGGCTCAGCAGCAGCGCCGCCAGACGGACGGGCAGGTTTTCTGCACCCGCCGGGCAGGCATCCACCACCGGCTTTGCCGCCGCCAGTGCCTCCGGTGAAAGCTCGGGTAAAACAACACTGAGTATTTTTTCGTTAAGATATGCCGCAGGGGCGGGTGCGCTCAGCAGTTTTGCAAGCTCTTCCTCGATACGCTCCACCGATACACAGTCCAGATGGGCGCACAGCTCCTGTGCTGCCTGCGCCGTGGGCGGGTCGATGGCAAAGCCGAACCGGGCTGCGAACCGGTACAGCCGCAGGATGCGCAGCGCGTCCTCGGTGAACCGCTGGCGGGGCACACCCACCGCCCGTACGATGCCGCTTTGCAGGTCGGCCTGCCCGCCAAAGGGGTCCACAAGGCCTTCCTTTTCATTGTAGGCCATGGCGTTGATGGTAAGATCCCGCCGGGCCAGATCCTCCCGCACATCCGGCACAAAGTGCACCTCGTCCGGGTGGCGGCCATCCGTGTAGGTGCCTTCTGTACGGAAGGTGGTGATCTCGTAAAGGGCACCGCTCTGCTTCACCGTTACCGTGCCGTGCTGCAGGCCGGTGGGGATGCACCGCTGCGCGCCGAACAGCTCCATCACCTGCTGCGGCAGAGCACTGGTGCACAGGTCCCAGTCGTGCGGTGTAAGGCCCAGCAGACTGTCCCGCACGCAGCCGCCCACCACGTAGGCTGCATGGCCCGCTGCGTGGAGGGCATGCAGCAGTTCCGCCGTGCCTGCATCCATTGGAATGGTCATGGCTGTGCCTCCTCGTACTGCAGGGTGATGCTTTTGCCGTCAAAGCCGCACTCCGCCGCCGGGAAGATGCTCTGTGCCTGCGCGGCATATTCCTCCGGGTCGGTGATCATGGGGGAATAATGGGTCAGCCAAAGCCGCTTTGCTCTCGCCTGCGCGGCAAGGGATGCGCTCTGCCCAAAGGTGCTGTGCCCCCACTGACGGGCCTGGTCTTCCTGCTCCGGAAGGGCATAGGTGGCATCGCATATCAGCAGGTCTGCGTCATGCGCCGCCTGCAAATAATACGGGCAGGGGGCCGTATCGCCGGAAAATACCACGCTCAACCCCTTGCGCGGTGCGCCCAGCACCTGCGCAGGCTGCACCGTTCTGCCCTCCACGGCAACGCTCTGCCCTTTCTGCAGCAGCTTCCATTGCTGCACCGGCACCCCCAGCGCCCGGGCCTGCTCCGGCGAAAATTTGCCTGCACGGGGCAGCTCCAGCCGGTAGCCAAGGCTTTTTACCCGGTGCTTTGTGGCAAACGGCACCAGCCGCGCACCGGCAGGCCAGCCCTCGCTCAGCGCATCCAGCGCCAGCGGCTGGCCCGGCATAAGCACCTGCGGCTTCACCGGATAGGGCAGCGGGCCGGTCAGTGCCCGCACCGCCGCCCAGATATCCGGCAGGTCCTCCGGACCCAGCAGCGCAAGCGGCCTTGTGCGGCCCTGCGCCCCCAGAGTCTGCAAAAGGCCCGGCAGACCAAAGATGTGGTCGCCATGGTAGTGGGTCAGGCAGATGGCATCTGCCCGCATCAGGTTCACGCCCGCACGGCGCGCTGCTGCCTGCGTACCCTCGCCGCAGTCCCACAGCAGGCCGTGACCGCCGCAGGCAGCAAACGCCGCCGAGAGTGCCCGATCCGGCAGCGGCATGGTAGCCGCAGTGCCCAGCAGTGTAATGGTCAGCATAAAATCGTTCTCCCTGCACAGTAGATTTCGATATTTTATTGTACCACAGCCGGGCCGGTTGCACAATCGGTGCCTGCGGCGCATAGCATGGGCCAGCACAGCAAAAAAGGGGGCAGCGGGATGAGACGCAAAAAAGGGGATCCTTTTTCCGGCAGGCCGCACAGCGGCCTTGGATGGGTGCTGCTGCTCGCCGCACTGGCCCTGTTTCTGCTGGCCGGTGCGCCCGGCTGCATGGCCCAGCGGATGGCGTGGTCTGCCCGGGGAACGATGATCTTTCTGCCCAGCGGGTTTTGAAAAAATGGGAGCATCCTGCTGCACAGAACGCTCCCATTTTTCTTTTTATTTTCCATCCGAATAGGGCAGCTGACCGGTCAGGGTCAGCGTTTCGGCAAGTTCGTCCTCCGAGCGGAACCGCCACGCCGCCGCTCCCACGGCCACATAGCAGGCATCGGCACGACCCTCCGGTGTAACGGCAAGGATCATCGTTTCACCGTCGCCCACCGCCGTTACCATGCCATCCGCACTCACAGTTGCCACGTCCGGATTGCTGCTGAGCCATGTCATCGTTCCGTTTTTGGCGCCTGCAGCCTGCGCGGTCAGCTTCTGACTGGCTCCCACTGCCTGCAGCAGCATGGCGTTTTTGCTCATCTGCACCCGTCCGATCTCCGATGTGACCGTTACCGTGCAGCGCAGCACCTGCCCGGCTGTGGTCAGTGCGCTGATGACGGCCTTGCCGGACCCCTGCGCTTTTACGGTACCGTTTGTGCTTACCGATGCCACCGCCGGGTTGCTGCTGACCCACTGCCGCACATAGGTGAACCCGCCTTTGTTCTGTTCCAGCTTCAGCTGCTTCGTCGGGGCAGGCTCCTGCTCTGTAATGGTAAGCGCCAGCTCGCTGGTGTTCAGCACCAGGCGGCTGGCTGTGCTTTTGCGCACCGTGATGGTACAGGTGGTCTTTTCGCCGCGCTCATTGCGGGCCGTGACGGCCGCAGTGCCCTCGGCATGGCCGGTCACCTTGCCAGTGCCGTCCACCGATGCCACTGCCGGATCACTGGAAGTCCAGATCAGAAAGAAGTAGTCGTTGGGTGCCTGCACATTCAGGTAGGCCACCGGGGCCGGGTCTCCTTCGGTGATATCCAGTGTCAGTTCGGCAGTGTCCAATGTCATGCCGCTGTCCGGCAGCGGCTGCTCCTGCGCAGCATAGGCCGACAACGCCCCGGCTGCAAACAGTTCTGCGCACAGCACCACTGCACAAACACACGCTTTGAACCCCTGCTTCATGGGCTTTGCCCTCCCCGCCTGCTTTGCTGCAAGATTCTTTAAATATTCCTGTCTCCGTATTATTTTACACGCAGTGCAAAACCGGGTCAAGTTTTTTGCCCATTCTGCCGGGCAGCTGAGCCTTATTTTGTGGAGAATAATAAAATCCGCTTTTCAATTTTGTACAAAACGCCGCCGCACCCGGCAAACCGGATGCGGCGGCGCTGTTCTGCTTTTGAATTTTCCGCTTAGTAGTTGATCTTTTTCAGCTCAAAGTAGCTCTGCGGATGTGCGCACACCGGGCACTTGAGCGGTGCGGACTTGCCGATATAGGTGTAGCCGCAGTTCCGGCACTGCCATACCTGCTGCTCCTCGCGGGCAAAGACCTTGTTGTTTTTCAGGTTTTCGGCCAGCGCACGGTAGCGCTCCTCATGCTCCTTCTCGATCTGTGCCACCATGGTGAACAGTGCTGCGATCTGAGGGAAGCCCTCTTCTTTGGCCTCCTTGGCCATGCGGGGGTACATCTCGGTCCACTCGTCGTGCTCACCGCCTGCTGCCATGTCCAGACAAGTCAGGGTATCGGGGATCGCGCCGCCGCACAGCAGCTTGAACCAGATCTTTGCGTGCTCCTTCTCATTGCCGGCGGTCTCCTCAAAGATCGCGGCCAGCTGCTCGTAGCCTTCTTTTTTTGCCATGCTGGCAAAGAAGGTGTACTTGTTGCGTGCCTGGCTCTCGCCTGCAAACGCTTCCATCAGATTTTTCTCGGTTTTGGTACCCTTCAGTTCCATGATGCTCTCCTTTCAAAAACGGATCTTCTGTCAGGATCGACCGATCCCGGCTCTATCATTCAGCCCGGCGGTAATTTTTTCGCCTGCGGCTCAGGTTCTGAACAGAGTATACCATATTTTTTGACAGAAATCAAGAATAATTCCTATTTATTCTGAGAATATTTCTCAATTATGCTGCTTCAGTGCACACACAGCAATGCTCAGGGCGCTCCACGCTGCCTGATACATCAGCACCGTTGCCACCGAAAGCTCCCAGATGCTGCCTGCACTGGTGAGCAGCGCTGCAATGATAATGGAGAACAGCACCGAGACCATCTGTACCGTGGTGGCGCTGCTCTCGGCGTTCTGGGCCTGATCCGCAGCCTGCAGGCCGCCGGTCAGGCTGGCAAACGCCTTGAGATGGATCATGCAGCAGGTGTCCTCCGGGTCTTCCGGTGCGGCCTTGATGGCGTTGCACTGCTCCTGATCCAGCACGGTGATCATGCCTTCCGGCAGGCGGTATGCTTCGGTAATGTGGTGTGCAGTCAGACTGGGGTCCTGGCATGTGACCAGCAGGCGGATGTTCTCCTTTTGCAGCACGGCAAGGCTGCGGGCCACATTGCGCCCGCCCACATATTTCAGCACGAACATAGCGTGCAGATTGCCGGACACAGCCAGATACAAAATTTGCAGCTCGCCGTTCTTCGAGTGCTGCATCTCGTATTCCTCGTCCGGCAGCGGCACGCCCTCCTGCTCCAGATAGCGGCGGGTACCCATGAGGATGCGGTTGTTATCGCACCAGGCGGAAAAGCCCAGCCCATGGTGCTGCTCCAGATCCTTGACCGGGAACAGGATGTCTGTGCGTTCCTCAACGATCTGGCGGAACAGCCCATTCAAGGTGCCGTGGCTCTCGTTCAGCACGCTGGCCGCGTACAGGATGGCGCGGTCGATGCGGCCGCCCTTGAAGATGCGGATATCCTCCAGCTGTGCGCTGTCGGCGGTGAACAGGTCGTCTGCATCGATCTGCAGCGTATCAATGCCGCCCAGCTGCTCAATGGCCTGCCAACCGGGTATGACTGCGCCCACAGCCGCAGCCGCACGCTGCAGCCGCAGTGAGGCAACGCCCGCGATCAGGGTAGAAGAAAGCGGTGCGCCCATGCACAGCACAGCTGCCATGGCAGCCGCAGCTTTGTTCCAGCCGGCACCTGCCAGCAGGAACAGCACACCGCTGAGCAGGGCAACGCCCAGCAGGATGTACGAAACTTTGCGGGCACGGCGCTCGCTTGCGCGCTCGCTCAAGCTCTGCTCCACAAAGCCGTCAGCTTCCTTCATCGGGCGGCTCAGCAGCACCCAGGGGTCCTTCTGTTCCAGATCCCGTGCAAGGGCGCGCAGCAGGTCTTTGTCCTTGGCGCGGTAGGCACTCTCGAACTCCACACCATTGGTCACCAGCTCATAGCCGCCCTTGACAGCAGCCAGCATCACCCGGCTGCCCAGCAGCGCAAGGAACAACCCCAGCGCAGCCATGCCGCTGAGCAGCGAGATGCCGGTGGTGCCGCGGTAAACATTTGCGTTCAGCATGGCTGTGACCGCCTGCACCAGCGCTGCTACTGCGGCCAGCGCCGGCATCGTCTCGGAAGAAGGCCGTCCGCGCAGGCCGTTCAGGCCGTCCCGCAGCACCGGGAAGCCCACGCACAGGCTTGCTGACAGCAGCAGCAGGTTTGCACCATAGAATGCCGCCGGGGCAGCATCCGGGTCCAGCGCCGCCATGGCGGGCAGCAGCCCATCCGACACCAAACCAAAATGCAGCAGCACCACAGCCAGAATGCCGCCCAGCACGCAGCGCAGCGTCAGCTCTGCGCTCATGCGGTGCAGCTTATCCGCCGTGGCCTCCGGCTCGGTCAGCTCCGTTTCAGCATGTTCCTCCGGAGACACCGCGTCCTCCGCCTCAGCTTTCAGTTCCGGCTGTGACGCAGCGGATGCCTTCTCCGGTGCCTGCTGCGGCTCTTCACCGTCCAGCGGCAGCAGCGGCAGGCTCATGGTGTCCTCTTTTGCGGCAGGCTCCTCTGCCGGGGCCAAAGGTGCCTGCGGTGCGTCCTCGCTCTGCGCCTTGCCAAAGAAATCGACCACCGGCTGCTTTTCCGGCTGCGGCACAGGTTCCGGCTGCAGCTCCGGTGCCGTCTCCTTTACCGCTGCAAACACAGCCGCGGGCAGCGGTGCACCGGACGGTTTCTTTTTGCTTTCAGCCGGTTCAGTTTCTGCTGCCGGGGCTGCTTCGGCTCTCGGTGCAGGCTTTTCCGGCTTCTGGTCGCTCAGGCCGTTGATCATCGCCTTGAGCTGTGCCATCTCCTGCTGCTCCTGCTCTTCCTGCGGCAGCAGCACCTCCGGCGCATTCTTGGGGTGCCGGGGAGGCTTTGCCGTGCTGTGCTGCTCTGCGGGTCTTGCCGCCGGGACAGCGCTCTGCCGAGGTGTTTCCGGCTTCACTGCCGCCGAGGGTTCCGCCGTTTGCGGTGCAGATTTTTCCTCCGGCTTTTTGGCGGGCGCTTCCGGCTGTGCATCCTCTGCTTCCTTTTCCAGAAAAGGCCACGGGGCCAGTTCCTGTTCCGGGTCTGCCTCCGGCTTCAGCATCAGTTCCAAATCCGCTTCCGGTTCCGGCTGCGCATCCTCACCCAGCCGCACCTCACCGGTGGGCATTTCCTGCGGCTGCTCTGCTGCAGCTTCGTCAGTCTCCTGCTTTTCCTTACCACGGCCAAACAGGCCAAACCGTTTCTGCGGCTTTTCCTCCGGCTGGTTTTCGTCTCTCCGGGTCATCTCCTCCGGGATATCCACCGCCGTGGTGCTGAAAAAGGAGCGGAACTTTTCATCCGGGGTCATTTCCCGGCCATTATTTTTATCTTTCGGCATTCTTGTCCCTCCTGTAATTCAAATTGAGGTTCCGGCCCGAATGCCGGATCATGCCTGCTGTGCTGCGCGTTGGGACTGGATCTCGTACAGAATAATGCCCGCAGCCACCGACACGTTGTAGCTGTCCACACCGGTGCCCGGTGCTGCCATATCCAGCCGCACCACGCCGTCGCACAGCTTTTTCACCAGCTGCGAAACACCGCTGCCCTCGCTGCCCAGCACCAGTGCAATGGGGCCGGTCAGGTTGTTCCTGCGCAGAGACACGCCGTCCATATCGGCGCAGTAGACGAACACCCCCTGCTCCTTCAGGCGGCGGATGGTCTCGCCGATGTTGGCCACACGAGCCACCGGCAGACGTTCTGCGGCACCTGCGCTGGACTTGATGACGGTAGGCGTGACCGATGCGCCGCCGCGCTTTGGGATCACGATGCCATGCGCACCGCACAGCAGAGCACTGCGCATCACGGCACCCAGATTGTGCGGGTCTTCAATGCCATCGCTCAGCACCAGAAAAGGTGCCTCGCCCTTGTCCTTGGCTGCTGCCATCAGGTCGTCTACCGTCACGTATTCGATCTCGCTGGCAAATGCCGCCACACCCTGATGGCTCTCGGTGCCGGTCATCAGGCGCAGCTTGTTGGGGTGCACCCGCTTCACCGTGGCACCCGCTTCCTTTGCCAATGCGGTATAGTAAGCCGCCACGGCCGGAGCCATGCCCTCAGCAATGAGCACGGTGTCCACGCCGGAACCGCTTTTCAGCAGTTCGGTCACCGGATTTTTGCCATAAACAAGGCTCTCGTTCTTCTGCAGCGGCTCTTCCGGGCTGCGGCGCGGACGGCGCGGCTGGTTCTTTTCTTCCATGATGATTTTCTCCTTCCGTTGTATCACCGGAAGGTGCTGTGCACACCCTCCAAAAGGCGCGCCGCACTCTGGGCCGCGCACCGGTATGGTCTGAAGATGATAACTCATTTTGAAGTATAGCATAAGCCGACCTTGTTTGCCAGCAAATTACCGTTTTTTATCCGCGTCCTGCAAAAGTTTTTCTGTTCGTGGTGCCGGAGACCGTTTCCGCTTTTTTGCAGAAATGTTCTGCCGCCCTGCATCAGCTTTACCCGGCTGCTGGGTAGATATCCCTCTGTTTTGCCGGAGAAAAAAGTTTTCCACAAAAACGTGGTATACAATCCGTAGAAGAGCAATTATTTTTCCACATGTTGAAAACCCTGTGGAGAAAGTTCAAAAGTCCAGCTTTAAAGCCTGTTTTGCCTGTGGAATTCCACACTTTCCACAAGGTTTTCCACTTTTTGGTTCGACCTTTTTTGATTTCCTGCGTACAATTTGTAGAATACAAGTCGGAAATATGACAATTTTTTGAACTGCATCCTGTCCGCTTTTGCCAAATTGCCCAATATCATTTTGACGAATGTGGATCTGTGTTGAAAATCCGTCCTTCATCAAGCTTTCTGTCTTTCGGCCGCTTGTTGCACATTATATGGAAATTTGTTGTATTCTATCGAATATACGCGCTTCTGGCAGTAACCCCCTGCACCCTGCCAGAAACAGAATCCCCGCATTGTTACAGGAAAAACACCGGTTTGGATTGATTTTGGCCGCTGTTTGGGGTATACTAATTCTGTAGGTTCGTTAAACCGTGCACAAAGCGGATATGAAACGAGCAAGACCCCAATGATTTTGTGGAGGTAATGAATAATGTTGGTAAATGCAACCGAAATGCTGATCAAAGCACGTGATGGCCACTACGGTGTGCCTCAGTTCAACATCAACAATCTGGAGTGGACCAAGTCCGTTCTGACCGCCTGCGAGGAAATGAAGAGCCCTGTGATTCTGGGTGTTTCCGAGGGTGCCGGCAAGTACATGACCGGTTTCAAGACCGTCGCTGCCATGGTCAGCGCAATGGTCGATTCCATGGGCATCACCGTTCCCGTTGCCCTGCATCTGGATCACGGCACCTATGAGGGCTGCAAAGCCTGCATCGAGGCCGGCTTCTCTTCCATCATGTTCGATGGCAGCCACTACTCCATCGAGGAGAATGTGGAAAAGACCAAGGAGCTGGTGGCTCTGGCACACGCTAAGGGCCTGAGCATTGAGGCCGAGGTCGGTTCCATCGGCGGCGTCGAGGATGGCGTTGTGGGTGCCGGCGAGATCGCAGACCCCGAGGAGTGCGCAAAGATCACCGCTCTGGGCATCGACTTCCTGGCTGCCGGCATCGGCAACATCCATGGTGTCTACCCGGCAAACTGGAAGGGTCTGGACTTCGAGGCTCTGGACCGCATCCACAAGGCCACCAATAACATCCCTCTGGTCCTGCACGGCGGCACCGGCATCCCCGACGAGATGATTGCTAAGGCCATCAGCCTGGGCGTTTCCAAGATCAACATCAACACCGAGTGCCAGCTGGTGTTTGCTGAGGCTACCCGCAAGTACATCGAAGAGGGCAAGGATCAGCAGGGCAAGGGCTTCGACCCCCGCAAGCTGCTGGCTCCCGGCGCAAAGGCCATCGAGGCCAAGTGCAAGGAGAAGATCGAGCTGTTCGGCTGCGCAGGCAAGGGCTAAGCAGAAGCTCGTATCGTAACCGGTACACCACCCAATAAAGTATGCGCCCCCGCTGCACCGTTATGCACAGTGCAGCGGGGGCGCTTTTTACTTTATATGCGAGCACTCAGACGCGGGTCTTTTCCATATCTCCAAAAATGTATTGCATACAGTCCTGCACCCAGAAGCAGGCAAAAAATCGAATAGCTAAGGATCGGAAGCCGCAGCAGTACGATCTTACCCGCGATCTGGGTAAAGAACCAGCCCGTTCCATACAGGGTCACGATATAAAGCACCAGCCATGTAGCATATTTCAGCCAATGCTCTCGTGGCGGAAAGCCTACCTGCTCCATCATCCGGCGGAACAGTGCGCAAAAAACCGTCACTGCAACAACAAGCTGCATCAGATAGCCTACAGAAAGTTCAAAAACCCAATCACCAATTACCGGGTAAAGCAGCAGCCCTTCCACGCCCCACTCAAAGAAGAAATACAGCGGTGCAAGAAACCAGAAGTAATCCGCAGCTCTCAGTGTTTTCAAACTTGGCTTGACCTCCTCTACGAAGGTTTTTGCATCCGAAATCGAATCGAACAGTTCCTGATTTTTCGCATTGGCTTGGATGGAAATATCAAGCAGATCGTTGCGCACAAGTTCAATCCCGCAGAAGTCCCAGCTGACCCGACAAAGATAGCGGATCACTTCCTTAAGCTGCTCCTGACTTTTTTCTGTCAGCAGTCTGGTACGCATCCGGTTCGCTTTTCGCAGTGCAAAATACTTATTCATCTGGCTCCTCCTTAAAAATTTTTTCCACCAGCTGGCATAGCTGGCTCCAATCTTGTCGGAATTCAAGAAGCGCCTGCCGCCCTTCTTCCGTTACAACGTAGTATTTCCGGCTCGGTCCCTTGGGGGAGGGTCTGCGTTCCACCGTGACCTTTCCCTGCTGTTCCAGCCGCAGTAACAGCGGATAGAGTGTACTTTCACTCAAGTCAGAAAACCCGACCTGTTTTAGATGCATCACGATCTCATAGCCATAGGTCGGCTCTCTGCTAATGAATTTCAGAACACAGAATTCCAAAACGCCCTTGAGCAATTGTGTGTTGTTTTCCACTGAATACCTCCTTTTATCTATTATGTAATACATAGTAGCTTATCTATATTGTATTGCATAGTAGTATTTTTGTCAAGTCCTGTCCTGTTATCATTTCGACCAAAATCCGCTCCATATTTTTGTGCAACAAAAAAGCCCTGAGATTTTCATCTCAGAGCTTTCTGTTCAAGTCGGCGACTACCTATTTTCACGCGCCGTTTCCAGCGAACTATCTTCGGCACAAGTGAGCTTAACTTCTGTGTTCGGAATGGGAACAGGTGGAACCTCACCGTCATCGACACCG
>ENA-UPTB01000206-UPTB01000206.1-human-gut-metagenome-genome-assembly--contig:-NODE-206-length-64700-cov-92.508782_pt1 | contig 64700 bp, 45 predicted proteins | sample MGYA00250046_ERZ773369 | MGnify/ENA primary metagenome ERZ773369 (study PRJEB29103, sample SAMN06111938) | human gut metagenome | biome: human gut; feature: ankylosing spondylitis patient; material... | reverse complement strand
TTGCTCTGCACTACGGTGCCCAAGTTGCAGGCACAGAGTGCCAACTTCCACGTAGTGCCACTGCCCAAGGTAGTGCGCAGCACGCAGGCGGGCGACTTTACCCTGAATGCCCGCACGCTGATATGCTACCCACAGGGCAACAAGCAGCTCAAGCAGCAAGCCACCATGCTGGCCAACTACATCAAGCAAGCCACCGGACTGCAACTTTCTACCACCACCCTGGCCGCACAGCGCAACTGCATCAAACTGAGCAGCGTGCTGCGCCACACCAACCCCGAGGCTTACACCATCAGAGTGAACAGCGACATGGTGTTTGTAGACGGCGCCTCGGCCGCCGGCTGCTTTTACGGCGTGCAAACACTGCGCAAGGCGCTGCCCACCGGTGTGGCACAACAGGTGCTGATACCGGCCACCGAGGTAAATGACTGGCCGCGCTTCAGCTACCGCGGTGCCCACCTCGACGTGGCGCGCCATTTTGTGACGGCCGACTCGGTGCGGCGTTTTATCGACATACTGGCGTTGCACAACATCAACCGTTTCCATTGGCATCTGACCGACGACCAGGGGTGGCGCATTGAAATAAAGAAGTATCCGCTCCTGACCAAGATTGGCGCACGACGCGCCCAAACCGTCATCGGACACAACAGCGGCCAATATGACGGCACACCCTATGGCGGATATTACACACAGAAGGACATCAAGGACATTGTGCGCTACGCTGCCGAACGACACATCACCATCATACCCGAGATTGACATGCCCGGCCACATGCAGGCCGCCCTGGCCGCCTACCCCGAACTGGGCTGCACCGGAGGGCCCTACCAGGTGTGGCAGCAATGGGGCGTGACGGACAGTGTGCTGTGCGTGGGCAATGACAAAACGCTCCATTTCATCGACGATGTGCTCGACGAGGTGGTGGCGCTCTTCCCGTCGGAGTATATACACATAGGCGGCGACGAGTGTCCTAAAACCATGTGGAAGCGCTGCCCGAAGTGTCAGGCGCGCATTGCTGCGGAACACTTGCAGGCCGACGGCCGCCACACGGCCGAGGAACGCTTGCAAAGTTTTCTCATACGCCATGCCGAGCAACACCTCAACCAGCTTGGCCGCCAAATGATTGGGTGGGACGAGACGCTCGAGGGCGGACTCGCCCCCAACGCCACTGTCATGTCGTGGCGCGGCGAGGGCGGCGGCATTGAGGCGGCACGCCTGAAGCACAAGGTTATCATGACGCCCAACACCTATCTGTACTTCGACTACTACCAAAGTGCCGACAAGGCGCACGAGCCCGAGGCCATCGGTGGCTATCTGCCCCTGCAGCATGTGTACAGCTACGAGCCCGTGCCACGCAGTCTCGCCCCCGACGAGCAGCGGTACATCATCGGTGCACAAGCCAACCTGTGGACGGAGTATATCAAGACGTTCAAGCAAGTGGAGTATATGGAACTGCCGCGACTGGCTGCACTGAGCGAGGTGCTGTGGTGTGACACCGGGCAGAAGGACTACGGACAGTTTGTAACCCGCCTGCAACGCCTCATCGACACGTACCGCATGCAGGGCTACAACTTTGCCAAGGTGATATACAATGTGGGGGTGACACTGGCCACCGACACAACGAACCACTGCATACGCGCCACACTGTCCACCATCGACAACGCGCCCATTCACTACACACTCGACGGCACTACGCCTACCACCGCCTCGCCACGCTATACTGAGCCTCTGCGCATCAGTGCCCATTGCCAACTGCGCGCAGCGGCTTTCCGCCCTTGGGGCGCAACGCACGAGGTGCAGCGCACTTTCAACTTCAACAAGGCTACAGCCTGCCCCATCACCCTGCTGCAGCAGCCACACCCCAAACAGGTGTATGGCGGGGCCACACTGTTGGTGGACGGACTTACGGCCAGCGACACCAACTATGCCTCGGGCCGCTGGATAGGCTTCTGCGGCAACGACCTTGAGGCGGTGATAGACCTTGGCAGCGTAATGCCGATCAGCCGTGCCAGCATCAACACTTGTGTGGAGAAGGGCTATTGGCTGTTCGATGCGCGCCGCTTTGAGGTGTCGGCCTCTGCCGACGGCCACACCTTCGCCCCGCTTGCCGCCGAGGACTATCCTGCCCTCACCGAACAATCGCCCAACCAAATCAACACGCACACGCTGCAGTTTGCCACCACAGCCGCGCGTTATGTCAAGGTGAAGGTTGTGTCGGAACACACCATTCCGGCCTGGCACCCGGGACATGGCAACCCTGGCTTTGTGTTTGTCGATGAAATCGCGGTATTCTGACTAACGCAATATGCTAATGTGGCAATATGACGCGCGCCGAAACGCGCTGATGTGCTAATAGGCTGGCGCCGTAGCGTTGCAAGCAGTAACGCTACGGCATCTGCATATTACCACATCTGCACATTAAAAAGAGCGCGCCACGGCAGCAGCAACCCAAATATTATCACTACTTTTGCACATTAGTACCTCAGAGTGCACAAGCACAAGCTATCAAGTAACACAATAATAACAACATCAAGCGTTTAATCTCAATGAAACAGTACAACTTGGTGAACAACATCTTAGGTTGGCTCACCTTTGCCATTGCGGCCTTCACCTACTGCTCAACGGTGGAGCCTACGGCAAGCTTCTGGGATTGCCCTGAGTTTATCACCACAGCATACAAGCTGGAGGTGGGCCACCCCCCTGGCGCACCCTTCTTTATGCTCACGGGCAACTTCTTCACACAGTTTACGAGCGACCCCACAAAGGTGGCTTTCTGTGTCAACATCATGTCGGCCCTGCTTTCGGCCCTGTGTATCCTGTTCCTGTTCTGGACCATCACACACCTGGCACGCAAGCTTATCACCCCCGACGGCAAGGTGACCACCCTCACCCAACTCATCACCGTGATGGGTTGCGGCTTGACAGGCACCCTGGCCTACACGTGGAGCGACACCTTCTGGTTCTCGGCAGTTGAGGGCGAGGTATACGCCTACTCCTCTATGTTCACCGCCTTGGTGTTCTGGCTCATTCTTAAATGGGAGGACCACGCCGACGAGCCACACTCCGACCGCTGGCTGGTGCTTATATTCTACCTCACTGGTTTGTCTATCGGCGTGCACTTGCTCAACTTGCTATGCTTGCCCGCCATCGCCCTGGTTTACTACTACAAGCGCAACCCCAAGGCCAACCTCAAGGGCTCATTGGTAGCCCTCATCGTGTCGATGCTGCTGGTGGCTGCAGTGCTTTACGGCGTTGTACCAGGCATTGTAAAGGTAGGCGGCTGGTTCGAGTGGTTCTTTACTAACGACCTCGGCATGCCCTTCAATGTGGGTATGATTGTCTACCTCGTGGCACTGATAGCCGTGGTGCTCACCGCCATTTGGAGCACTACCACCGTCAACCACGCACGCACCAAACTGCTCTACTTGCTCAGCGTGGCCCTGCTTGGCATACCCTTCATGGGACATGGCGCCGTGTCGGCCGTACTTGGCATTGTTGTGCTCATCGCACTCTACGTGCTGCTCGGGCTCAAAGGTAAGGACGGCAACTATTTTGTGCGCAAGCGCTTTTTGAACACCTCGCTGCTGTGCATGCTGATGCTTATGATTGGCTACTCGTCGTACGCCGTCATTGTGATACGCTCTACGCAAAATCCGCCCATGGACCAGAACTCGCCCGAGGACATCTTTACCCTTGGCACGTACATGGGACGCGAGCAGTACGGCTCATACCCCTTGTTCAAGGGCGAAGCCTTCTGCTCACAAGGCCAGGCCGTGCAGGTTGGCGCCATCAACTATGTGAAGAGCGACCGCACACAACGCGTGGAGAAAGCCGACCCCTCGGAACCCGACCGCTACGAGGACATTGAGGAAACCTCGGGCATAGAATATCCCGGCGGGCTGACCATGATGCTGCCACGCATCTGGAGTGCGGCACATGCACAACAGTATCAAGACATTCTGGGCGACGACTTGCAGTATAAGGACGTGACCTTCAGCGACAAGGACGGCAACATTTACCCCGGACAGATGCCCACACAGTGGTCGAACCTGAAGTTCTTCCTGTCATATCAGGTTAACTTTATGTACTGGCGCTACTTTATGTGGAACTTTGCCGGACGACAGAACGACATTCAAGGACTTGGCGAACTCGAACACGGCAACTGGATTACGGGCATTCCGTTCATCGACAATGCCATGTATGGCGACCAAAGCCTGCTGCCCAAGACGCTGCAGGAGAACAAGGGCCACAACGTGTTCTACTGTCTGCCGCTCATATTGGGCTTGATTGGCCTCTTCTTCCAGGCTTATCGTGGCGAAAAGGGCGTGCGCCAGTTCTGGGTGGTGTTCTTCCTCTTCTTCATGACTGGATTGGCCATCGTACTGTATCTTAACCAGACGCCTTCACAACCGCGTGAGCGCGACTACGCTTATGCCGGCTCGTTCTACGCCTTTGCCATCTGGATTGGACTTGGCGTGGCTGCCCTGGCATCGTGGGCCGAAAAGCTGCTGAAGAGCAAACCACAACTGGCTGCCGCACTGGCATCGGTGGTGGGTGTGCTCGTGCCGCTGCAAATGGTGAGCCAGACGTGGGACGACCACGACCGCTCTAACCGCTTCACCTGCCGCGACTTTGGCGCCAACTACCTTAACACGCTGCCCGACAAGGGCTGTCCGGTGATATTTACCAACGGCGACAACGACACCTTCCCCTTGTGGTACAACCAGGAAGTTGAAGGCACCCGCACAGATGCCCGCGTTTGCAACCTCAGCTATTTGCAGACCGACTGGTACACTGACCAGATGCGACGTCCGGCCTACGACTCTAAGCCGCTGCCCATCACATGGAGCCGCTACTACTATGTAGACAACGGCAAGCACTCGTACTACCCCATACGTCCTGAGCACAAGGCTGAACTCGACGAGCTAAAGAAGCAGAACCCGAAGGTTGACCCCTACGAGCTGTCGTACATACTCGACCACTACGTGAAGAAGGCCGAAGGTGGCTACTTCCCCACCGACTCAGTGGTAGTGAGTGTGAACAAGCAGGCCGTGATTGAAAGCGGCATGTATCTGCCCATGGGCAAGGACTCTATCCCCGACAAGATGATTATCTCGCTCAAGAATGCTCAACAGAAGCAGGGCGGCTTGTACCGCAATGAGGTGATGATATATGAAATGCTGGCACACGCCGACTGGAAGCGCCCCATGTACATGAGCGTGACACTCGGCCCGGGCAACTATGCAGGACTCGACAACTACTGTGTGCTCGAAGGCCTTGCCTACCGCATCACACCGTTCAACTACGGACAGATGGGCATGATTGACAGCAACCTCATGTACAAGAACATGATGACACGCTTTAAGTACGGCAACGTGGCACACCGCGGCATCTACATGGACGAGACCACTGGCCGCATGTGCAAGACGCACCGCCGCATGTTCCTCATGCTGGCCGACAACCTGCTGCGACAGGGCGACAACGACAAGGCGCGCAAGGTGCTCGAAAAGTGCGAGACCGTGCTGCCGGGCTACAGTGTGCCTTACGACGACGAGGACTCGCAGTTGGCAAATCTGCTGGCCGAGGCCGGTTGCAACAAGTTGGCCTCTAACGTGGCCACACAGGTGATAGACTACGACCTGCAGTATCTGCAATATCTGGCATCGCTTGGCACCGACCGTCTCAACACTTACGGCCGCACATCATACTTCCTTGTGCAGAGCCTGTTGGAGGCCGGAACCGCACTGCAAAAGGCTGACGCCGCCAAGGCCAAGCTGTACAACACGCGCATAAGCCAGTGCATGAGGGGCAATGCAGCTGCTCAGTTGGGTATGCAAATCTACCAACAGCAGATTAGCGGACAGGCCGCTGGCAACTAACATAGAACGAGAGTTTGGAGTCATGAGGGACTATACTGCATAAGGGCTGGCACAGCCATACCACCTCCATGGTTTGGCTATCTTGCAACAGCACAACCCGGCGCACATAGCCCTGAGTCTCCAAACTCTCTTTGTGTAATATCTAAAACATACCAAAAACCCGTGATAATCGAACAACCTGCCTGCATACTGCGCTGGCTGTACCCGCGCGCCCTGTGGCGCATGGACAAGCACGAAAGGGCCGTATACCTCACTTTCGACGACGGCCCCATACCCGAGGTGACTCCCTGGGTGCTCGACGTGCTCGACCACTACGGCATCAAAGCCACCTTCTTTATGGTGGGCGACAACATACGCAAGCACCCCAAGGAGTTCGAGATGGTTAAAAGCCGCGGGCACAGACTGGGCAACCACACTTACAACCACATAGGCGGACTGCTGCACGGCATACGCTCGTATGTGCGCAATGTGGACAAGGCCAACGAGTATCTGCACACCGACTTGTTCCGCCCGCCGCATGGGTGGATGAAGTGGGAGCAATACATCATGGTGATGCTGCGCTACCGCGTGGTGATGTGGGACCTCGTGACACGCGACTATTCCACCCGCCTCAACGGGCGCGACGTGTTGCTCAATGTGCGGCGCTACGCCCGTAACGGCAGCATCATCACCTTTCACGACTCGCTAAAGAGCCAGGACAAACTGCTCTACGCCCTGCCGCGCGCCATTGAGTGGCTGCTTTCGCAGGGCTACACCTTCAAGGTGTTTGACTGACCAACCATTTGGTATGTTATACAAATTACCCGTTTGAGAGCCTCATGGCTTCCAAACGGGTAAATTGTGTATTATAGCTACCTAACTGGTTTTAAGTTGCCCGAAATGCGCTGCCCAAAAACGCAAGATGCGCTGCCCTAAAACGCAAGCACTAATGGGGGCGACGCGTCCCGCGTCGGGAAAAATACCATAAATAAAGGCTCGCAGACTGCAGTATTTACACGCTTGGTGAGCCTTTGCAATAGTTTCTGATGCGAGACGAGGCTGCTGAAAAACCGACGCGAGACGCGTCGCCCCCATTAGAGTTTGCGTTTGGTGGTAGCGGTTGGTGCTTGAGTCCGTTCGCATGGTTACGTTTTACCGTACAGCCATACGCTTTCTATCATTCCCCCCTACACCCCATGCGGCGTGTCAATCACGTGGCACAAGCGGTACACATCAGCCTCAAAGGTGTCGCGCAGCTTGGCGCGGGCCTTCATGGCCGACTTGTAGTTGTAGATGGTCTGGGTGGAATAAAACAGCAGTGTGGCTATCTCCTGCGACGAGGTGACACCAAGGCGCATCAGTGCAAATATGCGCAACTCGGTGGTGAGGGCGTGAGGCGATGGCGGCAATATTTGTGCATCATCGCGCAACAGGCCGTTGAACTGCTTTACAAAGTCGGGGTAAAGCATGATGAAAGCGCGGTCAAAACGGTCGTAGAAGGTGCGCGCCTCCTCTTCCTGCACCCGCACCCTGTTCACCTTTGCCAGCAATTCGTCGGTCTTGCCAGCCTTCAAACAACGCGCCACAAGCTTGCTCACACTGTCGAGCTTGCCTATGTAGATGGCACTGAGGTCGAGGAACAGACGCAAGTAGGTTTCGCGGTGGCGATTGGTCTCGCTCAACTGCCGGTTGAGAGCCTCGAGCTGCGTGTTCTGCGCACGCATTTGCAGACGCCGCAAATTGAGTTTCTTATTCTGCTTTACACTCAGCACAATGAGCGCCAGCAGTCCAACCGACAGCACACTCAAGCCAGCCAACCCCCAACGCAGCCACGTGGTGCGGTTGTTGAGCTGCTGCTGGTAGGCCGACACAATCTTGGGCAAGATGCGCGATATTTCGAGCATACGCAAGCGGTTGTTGTAGAACTGCGCGTCCTCCATTGAGCAATATACGTAGCGCACGGCACGGTCGGAATAGCGCTTGTCCTTTTCGTAGAGGTAGAGCGAGAGTTCCTGCAAGGCCAAATTCTCCTTGAGCGGACACACTTGGTCGGATATGCCAGCCTGCACCAAATAATACTCATAAAGGTCGATGCGTCCGAGCGCCTTGTAACCACGTGCTATGGCGTAGGCTGCCGAGGCATACAAACGGTCGTCGAGGCCCACCTGTTGCAGCACCTTATTATAGTATACTATGGCCTTGGGGTCGTTTTTGCCGTAGTACATGGCCTCGCCCGTCAGATAGTTGTACATGGCACTGCCGCGTGGGGCATAACTTATGGCTTGCCTAAGGTAGTGAAGGCGCAACCGTGCCAGCTGGGGCGCAAACTCGTGGTCGTTGCAGTAGGCAGCCCAAAAGTTGTAGAGCCAGGCCATTGAGTAATAATAGTTGAAACGCAACGAGGGGTGGAGCGTTTCCGCATTGACGCGCTGCAGCTCGGCCAGCGCCTGGCTGTAATAGCCCCCTGTGGCAAGGAGCAGACCGCGGTGAATGCGAAAATTGTCGATGAATACGGCATTATTTGCTTGTTCGGCCAGTTGCAAACCACGCTTTACGTATACCATTGCCGAGTCAAAACGGAACGTGTAATATGCCTCGAACAAGCGGTTGTAGGCGTGCAGCCGCTCCACGTCGGTGCGTGCCCGGTGCAGCCTGGCCACAAGTGCGTCTATGTGTCGTTGCTTGGCTGCTACGTATTGTGGGCGTCGTGCCACATAACTGTCAAGCCGCTCAAGATCGGCCTCGGAGGCTCGCGCGACAGTTTGTGCCAATGTGAGTATGCAAAAAAGTAAAAAGGCTCTTCGCAACATGTTTTTGGGCTTTTTAGGGGATTACAGGCGCAAATATACTACTTACTTTTTAATAACACGCATCTACTTTGAGCGTTTTTCAGTATTACCACAACTTACTGATAGTCAGCACGTATCACATTTTTCGCATTCTAAAAAGTTTACCACAGGTTTACTCACACATACATCTGCACCGCCACCGTCATAACTTTGTCATCGCAATCGGCAAGCATCACGCTTTTGAAAAGTGAACGTTGCAGATTGCCCATCGGATTGATACCTCTACAAATCAAAATCATACCTCATGAAATCTATTACTTTTCAAGCCTTAACCTCGTGCGTGCTGTTTGCCATGACCATGCAAGCCCACGCACAGAGCGAAGCCACTAATAGCAAACAAGGCGAAGAGCGCAACGTGATGCTCAACGCCGCCGACGCCAACAAGCCACGCGAAATCCAGATTGGCTTGCCAAGCGAGGACGTTAATGTGTACGAGAATGGCCTGCCGGCCGTTTATTCATCGTCGGTGCACAAGCTCTCGGCCCACTGGCGCAACGATGCCAGTCTGGGCCAGACAGGATTGCTCTCGCCATCGGAGTCGGCCATTACCACTGGCAACATAGCCTATGCCGTGACTGCCTTCACCGACTTGGGGCAGAATGCCTTTCACGGCAAGCTCAACTACCATGTCAACCACTTTGGCATGCAGAACTTCGACTTGAACTTTAGCGGTGGAATCGGCAAAAACTGGCTTTACAATGCCGGCACATACCAAAACTTTGACCCGGGCAGTTTCAAACTGCAATTTACCGACTACGCCGACCGCACACAGATATACCACGCTGGTCTCACCCGCATACTCAACGGTGGCAAGGGCTATGTGTCGGTGCAATACAAGCACGCCAACAGCAAGAACCCTGGCAACTTTGCCAACGCCGCGCCCTTTGTGTATGTGGGCGACGGCTCTATCAAGAAGGTGAATGGCTTTGACCCCGGACTGGACTCTTACGTGCCCGCCAGCGGTGCCTTTACCTACCGCGACATCATGACGGGCGAAAAAAAGACTTGGAACCTTAACAAGGGCAGCGAGAACCGCTCACACGAGGTGGCCTTCCTGGCCAACTACCGTTGGGACAACGGACTACTGTGGAAGTTTGACGCCAAATATATGTATGTGCCTGTGGCCAACTATGTAGACTTTGGCGGCAGCACCATCAGCAATGTGACAGCTGCCGACGGCTATACGCTCGATGAAAACGGGCAAAATGCCTACGAGGGCCTTATTGAGGGGCGCCGCACATGGCTGCACTTTGGCAAGGTGACGAGTGGCATGTTCACCACCGAGTTGAACAAGCTGTTTGGCAAGCACAATGTGCGCCTCGGCCTGAACGAATGGTACTACCACCTCAACTACCACTCATCGTCACTGCAGTGGACCGGCACAGTGGGTGCCTACCCACAGGTGCTGTACAGCATGGCCACCGACCCGAGCGACCCCACTCTCACACCCACACGCACACAATTCTTCGGCTTTAACGAGCTAAGCCCCGAATATACCAAGGGCAGCGAGAACAAGCTGGCGCTCTACCTGACCGACAACTGGAAGGTGAACGACAAGCTCAACATCTACTACGGCGGCCGCCTGGAATACTACCGCATGTCGGCCGACCAAATAGCACAATCGCGCTTCTCGGGTTTCCACATTGGCGACTTCAACACCTATTCACGCGATGAAAACGGCAATATTGTGGCCACCGCGCACAGCATACACCCCGCCAACGTGACCAAGAACAAGCTGAACTATGCCGCCACAGCGCAAATAACCTACGACGTGGCCAAAGGCTTTGGCATCATGGCCGACGGTACTGTGGCCACGCGCTACCCGCGCATCAGCGACTATGCCGGCACCGGCCCTACTGCCGAACAGTACAAGCGCGTGACCATACCCTTGGTGCGCGGCGGCATCTACTACAAGAACAAGTGGATCGACCTCTCGTCGATGGTGACCTACATTGCCAAGTCGAACAACATCGACCAGCAGAACCTGACAAAGCCCGGCACAAGCGAAGGCAAAACCGTGCTGCTCATCTATAATATCCAGACACTGGGCTGGACTACCACGGCCGAAATCAAGCCTTTCAAGAACTTCTCACTGCACGCTCTGTTCACCTATCAAAAGCCGGTGTACAAGAACTATAATGCAAGTGTGACCTTCGGCGACGGACAACAGATGTCGGTTAATGCCAACAACATGATTGTGAAGGAGATACCGCAAATACTCGTTGAACTCGACCCGAAGTACAACATTACCGACAACCTTAACGTGTGGCTTTCGTTCCGCTACTTTGGCAAAACTTACGCCAACCTGCAAGAGGCCCTCTACTTCAACGGCCACTGGGAGACCTTTGGCGGCATTAACTGGAATGTGAACAAACGCCTCTCACTCGGTGCCAGTGTCATCAACTTCCTCAACCAAAAGGGAGCAAAGGGCACCATCAGCGGTTCGGAACTTATCAAGAAGGCCGATGCCGGACAATATGCCGGCAAGTACATGAGCGGCAGCTATTTGCGCCCGTTCACCGTTGAGTTCAGCGCAAGCTTCAAGTTCTAAAATATTCGACTTACAGAGTAAAGAGTAACAAGTTTAACAAGGTGAAGGGTTGCCCCCGCCGCCCTTCACCCCTCTAAAACATACAACACACCATGATTACCAATATATTCCAACAAATAGGCCGTCCGGCACTTGCCATCATGGCCGTTTCGCTGGCCTCGGCCACAATGAATGCGCAAACCGTACGCGTGAGCACCGACAAGACCGACTTGGTGATGAAAGTTTCGCCCAAGGGCCGACTCTACCAGGTATACCTGGGCGACAAGCTCAACAATGCCGCCGACTACGACCGCATTACATGGAACACTTATGCCGCATCAGACGGCGCCGTGAGCACACGCGGACACGAGGTGTGTGCGGCATCGGGCAACGAGGACTACTTTGAGCCTGCCGTGGCCATAACCCATGCCGATGGCAACATGACCACCTACCTGCGCTACAAGGGGGTGGAGACTAAGGCCGTGGACGGCGGCACCGAAACCATCATCACCCTGCAGGACGACAAATATCCCGACACCGTAAAACTGCACTATGTGGCCTATAACAAGGAGAACGTTATCAAGGCATGGAGCGAAATAAGCCACAACGAGAAGAGCCCTGTCACGCTGTGGCGGTACAGCAGCACCATGCTCTACTTTAACGCTCCCAAATATTACCTTACCTCGTACCACAGCGACTGGGCCAAGGAGGGACAACCCGAAACGGTGCAGCTCACTGCCGGCAAAAAGATTATCGACACCAAACTTGGCACACGAGCTGCCATGCACACTGAACCTTTCTTTGAACTGGGCCTCAACGAGCCTGCCAAGGAGAACGAGGGCAACGTGGTGCTTGGCACCATTGGCTGGACGGGCAATTTCCGATTTACCTTCGAGGTGGACAATGTGGGCGGACTGCGCGTGATACCGGCTATCAACCCTTATGCCAGCGACTACAAGCTGCGCGCCGGCGAGACCTTTACCACACCCGAGTTCATATTTACTACAAGCAGCACCGGCACCAGCCAGGCCAGCCGCAACCTGCACGACTGGGCACGGCGCTACCAGGTGAACATGGGCATGGACGACCGCATGACACTGCTCAACAACTGGGAGAATACGGGCTTTGACTTCAACCAAAAGAGCCTGGCCGAACTGATGAAGGACGCCAAGGACCTGGGCGTGGATATGTTCCTGCTCGACGATGGCTGGTTTGCCAATAAATATCCACGTAAGGACGACCACGCCGGACTGGGCGACTGGGACGTGACACACAGCAAGCTGCCCGACGGCATTCCCGGACTGGTGCGCGACGCCAAGGCGGCCGGTGTAAAGTTTGGCATCTGGGTGGAGCCCGAAATGGTGAACCCCAAGAGCGAACTGTTTGAAAAGCACCCCGACTGGGTTATTCAGCAGCCCAACCGCGACACTTACTACTACCGCAACCAGCTGGTGCTCGACATTTCCAACCCCAAGGTGCAGGACTACGTGTTTGGCGTGGTTGACCGCATCATGACCGAAAACCCCGAGGTGGCCTACTTTAAGTGGGACTGCAACAGCCCTATCACCAACATTTACTCGCCTTACCACAAGGGCAACCAGGGCAACTTCTACATCGACCACGTGCGCGGCATCTACAAAGTGATGAGCCGCATCAAGGCCAAATATCCCAAACTGCCCATGATGCTCTGCTCGGGCGGTGGTGGCCGCATGGACTACGAGGCACTGAAGTACTTTACAGAGTTCTGGTGCTCAGACGACACCGACCCCTACGAACGCCTTTACATACAGTGGAGTCTGTCTAAGTTCTTCCCCGCCAAGACCATGGGGTCACACGTTACCAACTGGAACAAGAACACAAGCCTGAAGTTCCGCACCGATGTGTGCAGCTCATGCAAGCTCGGTTTCGACATCGACCTCAAACCGCTCAAGGGCACCGACGACTACAAGTTTGTGCAGGAGGCTGTAGCCAACTGGACACGTCTCAAGCCCGTCATTCTCGACGGCGACCAATACCGTCTGGTATCGCCCTACGAGTCGGCACACAGCGCCCTCAACTATGTGTCGAAGGACAAGGCACACGCCGTGCTCTTTGCCTACAACCTGCACCCCCGCTACAAGGAGCCGCTCACACGCGTCTGCTTGCAGGGCCTCGACCCCAACCGCCAGTACACCGTTACCGAAATCAACCTGATGCCTAACACGCAGTCGGCCTTCGGCTACAACGGACAGCAGTTCAGCGGCGACTACCTGATGAAGGTGGGGCTTGAGGTGTTCGACCAAAAAGATGGCACAAGCCACGTGTTCGAACTGAAGTGATGCGACTACTATTTAATAATATTGTGTTGAAAGAATAACCGCCTGGCGGCCCATACGTGTAAGAGAGTACATGGCTTGCACTGAAGGGCCGCCAGGTCTTTTTTGTCCGGACTTCGTCAATGCGTCGCCCCCATTAGAGCGCAATTTCCTGGCATAACAGTTCTTCCCGTGGCTTCAAATCCGCTTTTTAATCTGTCAATCTGATAGGAAACGCAAGCACTAATGGGGGCGACGCGTCCCGCGTCGGGATAGAGACAGGAGTTAAACACGAACGCTACTACTGCTAATAATAGCTGCATATTTTCCCGACGCGAGACGCGTCGCCCCCATTAGTGCTTGCGTTTGGTGCTTGCGTTTGGTGGTAGCGTTTAGTGCTTGTCGCCCAATAAAATGACGCAACTCATCGTTTTTCGATATGCACCATTCAGCACATTACAAAGTCCATCACTCCAAATATCGGGTGAACCAAATATTGCCACCTCTCCCCGTCAGCCCTCCTATAAATGAGTGTGCGTGCTTTTACTGCCATCTTACACTTTTTACACGTAACAAGTTGATATACAGAGGTTTCAAGAGTGTAAGATAATTTCAAACTATCCTACACACCCCTACATACATCTTACACTTCACACCCCGTTGCCTCACAGTCGATTTGGACGTATGCGGTGGGTTTTACGCCACAGGGACGTAGAAAAATCTGTCGGAGCAACAGACTTTTCTGTCCCCCTATGCCGTAATATCTTCCTCCCGTATCTGTTCCGTGTGGCAGCATGTGGGTTGTGCAGGTAGTGCAAGTGGTGTGCAGGTTGCGTGTAGGTGACATTGACAGCATCTTACACTAAGTAAAGTGTTGATAGCCAATGAGTTGCAGCGTGTTTGTGTAAGATGTAAGATACTCCGCATATAAAGTTTTTGTAGTATAGTGAAGGTTCCAAGCGCCACTTTCTCATCTTGCACCTTTTATAGAACTCAAGTTTCGGATTTAGCAAGGGCGGGCTGAAAGCCCAATGGAACACATAGCCCAGGGCAAGCGAAGCGACACCCTGGGGTTTCCGCATAGTAGAGTCTCCGCGCCCTGTAAGGGCAAAAGCTTTACCCCCTTATGTTATTATTCTTACTTGATAGCTGATTTAGCGGTCTTAAAGTGGAACATCGTATGTATATTTTGTTCAATACCTGCGCCATGTCTTAAAGCTTTTGCCCTTACAGGGCGCGACTGCTCCAACACGCGACACCCAGGGTGTCGCTTCGCTCGCCCTGGGCTATGTGCTACATTGGGCTTTCAGCCCGCCCTTGCTAAATCCGAAACTTGAGTAAATTATGGCTGTCGGGGGAAACGTAACCATGCTAACGGACTCAAGCACCGAAGGGTCGCCAGGCCTTTTTGCGAGTTTTATGCCAGCCACATAGCGCTATTGTGCGCAGAATGTCTTACCTTTGCAAAACACATAGCCGTGGGGAGGACTGAGCGGGCTGACGCCAACCAATCCTGCCAACGCGCAACACAACACGCACATATACATTATATACATACACGAAACAGTCAAGTATTATGAAACTCTTACTTTTGGGCAGTGGCGGCCGCGAGCACGCACTGGCATGGAAAATAGCACAAAGCCCCCTCATCGACAAACTCTACATTGCACCGGGCAACGCCGGCACAGCCAATGCCGGTGAGAATGTGGCCATCAAGGCCGACGACTTTGACGCCGTGGCCAACTTTGTGGTGGCCCATGGGGTGGACATGGTGGTGGTTGGCCCCGAGGACCCATTGGTAAAGGGCATATACGACTACTTTAAGCAGCGCGACGACGTAAAGCACGTGCCCGTTATCGGCCCGTCGAAGGCTGGTGCCGTGCTCGAAGGCTCGAAGGACTTTGCCAAGGGCTTTATGAAGCGCCACAACATACCCACCGCTGCCTACGAAACCTTTGACGGCACACAGGTTGAGGAGGGTTGCAAATTTCTCGAAACACTCAAAGCCCCCTACGTGCTCAAGGCCGACGGCCTGTGCGCTGGCAAGGGTGTGCTCATTGTGCCCACACTCGACGAGGCCAAAAAGGAGCTGCGCGACATGCTCGGCGGTATGTTTGGCAATGCCTCAAGCCGCGTAGTCATTGAGGAGTTCCTCTCGGGCATCGAGTGCTCGGTGTTTGTGCTCACCGATGGCAAGCACTACCAAATTCTGCCCGAGGCCAAGGACTACAAGCGCATTGGCGAGGGCGACACCGGCCTCAACACTGGCGGCATGGGCTCGGTATCGCCCGTACCTTTTGCCACCAATGAGTGGATGCAAAAGGTTGAGGACGAGATTATACGCCCCACCGTCGACGGGCTTGCTGCCGAGGGCATCGACTACAAGGGCTTTATCTTCTTCGGTCTTATCAACTGCGACGGCCAGCCCAAGGTTATTGAATATAACTGCCGCATGGGCGACCCCGAAACCGAAACCGTCATGCTGCGTCTGAAGAGCGACATTGTCGACCTGTTCGAGGGTGTGGCCCAAGGCGACCTTGACAAGCGCAAGGTTGAGTTCGACCCACGTGCCGCTGTGTGCGTCATGTGTGTGTCGGGCGGTTACCCCCAAGCCTACGACAAGGGCTACGAAATCACTGGTGCCGACATTGACGGCAGCGTGGTGTTCCATGCCGGCACGGCCATTAAGGACGGCAAGCTTGTCACTGCTGGCGGCCGCGTCATAGCCGTGAGCTCTTACGGCAAGGATAAAGCTGAAGCCTTGGCCAAGTCGATGGAAGGCGCCGCACACATCAACTTTGACAAGAAGTACTTCCGCCGCGACATCGGACAGGATCTTTAAGTTCGTTACACTCGCAAATGTGCGAATGTGCAGATAAGGCAGACGCCGTAGCGCTAAGAATCAGGCACTGCGGCGTCAGCCATTTCGACCTATCTGTGAGCACAGCGAGCAACCACATCTGCCTATCAGCATATCTGTTCCCGTTGACGGAATTTCAGGTTAACGAGTAGGTTAACAAGTAAGTACTCAAGTTTCGGATTTAGCAAGTGCGGCCTGAAAGGTGCAGCGAAATAACGCTACCTCTAATGGGGGCGACGCGTCTCGCGTCGGGATAGAAGGAGCAAAATACGAACTCTGCTAAATAATGGCTGCATTTTTTTCCGACGCGGGACGCGTCGCCCCCATTAGTGCTTGCGTTATTTCGCAGCACCTTTCAGCCCGCCCTTGTTAAATCTGAAACTTCAACTTGTTTACTAATTCCGCCGACGCATTCATAGCGAGCACCACATCTGCACATCAATATCCCCGTGTACACACATTCATTCCGAAACACCATCGTATCAAGTTCATTCACACTGCCCGTCATGGCCGTGCTGACACTTGTGTTATGGGTGTTGCCCGGCATGGCCGACAGCACCCTATGGGGCGGTTTGGCCATCACCATGCTCACCGCCTACCTCATTATGGAGCTAAACAACCGCAACGCCCTGTTGCGCATACGCTCCCGCATGATGAGCACCACCTTCCTATTCATGATGCTCGTGTGCCCCACACTGCACTGTTGGAACATCGACGCACTGACTGTGGTATGCCTGATAGCAGCCTACTTCACCCTATTCGCGTCATATCAAAAGTACAGGTGCGAAGGCTACATATTCCACGCATTCCTGTTTGTCAGTATGGGCAGCATGGCCTTTCCGCCCATGCTCGTGCTGGCACTCGCCTTCTACGTGAGCATGCTGTTCCAACTGCGCAACTTCAACTGGCGAACCTTTATAGCCGGCATTTTCGGTTTGACCCTGCCCTATTGGGCATACGCCGCCTACGCCATCTGGAACAACCAGCTCGACACAGCCTTTCTCTACCTCAACGAGTGGTTCACACCCATCATGCCCGACTACAGCCGTTTTCCACCCAACCAGCTGGCCACAGCCGGGGCCATCATGTTCTGGGCACTGCTCGCACTCATACACACCTTCCGCACAGCCTACAACGACAAGATACGCACCCGAATGCTGTCGTACGTCATCGTCACGGTAGAGTTCACCCTCGCCGTGCTGTTAGCCGTGCTGCCCCACTGCTTAGAAAGCACCATACACCTGTTCATAGCCAACACATCACTACTCGTGGGCCACTACTTTGCCTTGGGCAAGGGACGTTTTTTCAACGCGTGGTTCTACCTCACCATACTCGTGTTCGCCGGCCTGGGCGTGTGGAACTATCTTTCACTATATTTATAAGGCCCTCCCCCCTCGAAAAGACACACCTCACCATCATATGGATACCATCATCACCACACTGGCCGCCCACGGCGGCATAGGCATGTTTTGTGCCGCCTTTCTGGCCGGCACCTTTCTGCCATTTGCCTCCGAGGCCGTATTGCTTGCCCTGTTGGCAGCCGGCACCAATCCGGTAGAACTGCTGATATGGGGCACCGCCGGCAACACCCTTGGCGGATTGTTCAACTACGGCGTAGGCTCGATGGGCCGCGAGGAGTGGATTGCCCGCTGGACCAAAGTGGCCCCCGACAAGCTGGAGCGTGGCAAGCAATGGGTGCGGCGCTACGGCGCATGGGCCGGACTGCTGGCATGGGTGCCTGTCATAGGCAGTGTCATCACCGTGGCACTGGGCTTTCTGCGCGTCAACCTGCTCTACTCGCTCATAACCTTTGCCACCGGCAAATTCATACGCTACTGGCTGATAGTCAGAGCCTACATTGCCATATAACCCACCCTTATTCATAACAACACACAAAACGCCACCTCCGATATGCACAAACCATTCACACGCCTCTTGTTGTTGCTCCTGTCCGTCACCGCCCTCTGCGCCTGCCGCCGGCCTACAGCCGACTCCGACCGTCCGGTGCTCACCGTGAGCATTGAGCCGCTGCGCTACGTGGTCGAGGCCATTGCGGGCAACAAATACGAGGTGCACACCCTTATGCCACAGGGTGCAAGTCCTGAAACCTACGAGCCCACCCCACGGCAAATGATGGAGCTGAACGACTGTGAGATAGTGTTCCGCACCGGCACATTGGGCTTTGAGCAATCCAAACTGCCACAAATGGCCAGCGCCGTGCCTGATCTGCGCATGGTGAGTTTGGCACAAGGCATCACCCCCCTGCGCGACAACACCCACAGCCATGGCGCCGAGGGCGAGAGCATCGACCCCCACGCCTGGCTCTCGCCGCAATGCCTGCTCGTCATGGCCCAAAATGCGGCCAAAGCCCTGTGTCAGGCCGACAGCGCCAATGCGCCCTACTACCAGCAACGCCTCAAAGCCTTTGAGCAGCAAATGGACAAGCTCGATGCTGAACTGCGCCGCAGCCTGATGCCGCTGCAGGGGCGCGCCTTCCTCATCTACCACCCGGCCTTAGGCTACCTGGCACGCCAGTACGGCCTGCATCAGCTGGCCGTGGAGCACGACGGCAAGGAACCCTCGGCCGCCTACATGCAGCAGTTGGCCAACCGCTGCCGCGCCGAAGGGGTGAAGGTGGTGTTTGTGTCGAAAGAGCACACCGGGCGCGCCGCACGACGCCTTGCACAGGACATAGGTGCCAAGGTGGTCGAAATCAACCCGCTCAGCTACGATGTGCCAGGACAGATGAAACTGATAGCGAAAAGTCTGAAGCAATGAACAGCGACAACAGCATAATACTCAACATCAACAACGTTTGCCTGAACTACGGCGAGCGCCACGTGTTGTGCCACATCAAGGAGTGTCTGCGCCGCACCGACTTTGTGGTGCTCAGCGGTCCCAACGGTGGTGGCAAAACCACACTGCTGCGGCTCATAGCCGGACTGCTGCCCCCCACCCGCGGCAAGATTGAGCGCAAACCGCATGTAGTGGTGGGCTATCTTCCGCAGTACCGCCACATCGACCGCCAGTTTCCCACCACCGTGGCCGACATTGTGCTCTCAGGACTTGCCTGCCGCAAACGGCTGTGGCAGCCCTTCAGTGCGGCACACAGGCAACAGGTGGCGCAGGTGCTTGAGCAATTTGAACTTGAGGGACTGGCGCAGCGCCCCATAGCCGAGCTCAGCGGCGGCCAATGGCAGCGCACGCTCTTGGCCCGCGCCTTTGTGTCGGCGCCCGACTTGTTGCTGCTCGACGAGCCCGAAACGCATCTCGACGAGCCATCACGCACCAAGCTCTATGCCATGCTGGCCGAGCAGAACCGCCAACGCGCCATTGTGGTGGTGAGCCACGACAACCACATGTTTCCGCAAGTGCCCGACTGCCGCATCTGGCATGTCGAAGACGGCAGCGTGACAGAACGCGGGCCAATATGCTAATGGGGTAATGTGCCCATTAGCATATTAGTTTGCCCTACTTTTTAAGCCTCTTACCATTATGACTTTAACATAACTCAATTTTCGGATATAGCAAGGGCGGGCTGAAAGCCCAATGTAGCACATAGCCCAGGGCAAGCGAAGCGACACCCTGGGTATCGTGTGTTGGAGCAGTCGCGCCCTGTAAGGGCAAAAGCTTTAACCCTTTATGTTGTTATTCTTACTTGATAGCTGATTTATCGGTCTTGAAGTGGAACATCGTATGTATACTTTGTTCAACACCTGCGCCATAGCTTAAAGCTTTTGCCCTTTCAGGGCGCGACTGCTCCAACACGCGATACCCAGGGTGTCGCTTCGCTTGCCCTGGGCTTGGTGCTTTTGGCCTTTCAGGCCGTTCCCGTCCAAATCCGAAACTTGAGTAAACCTTTGCCTTAATGCCCGACGCGGGACGCGTCGCCCCCATTAGTGATAGCGTTTTGTGCTTGCGTTTAATGGTAACGTTTTGTGTTTGCGTTTTGTGGTAGCGTTTTGGGCTTGCGTTTAGTGGTAGCATTTTGTGTTTGCATTTAGTGGTAGCGTTTTGGGCTTGCGTTTAATGGTAGCGTTTTATGCTTGCGTTTAGTGGTAGCGGAACCTTTACCATACTACAACAATCTTACACACCGAACATCTTACATCTTACACAAACGCGTTGCAACTCGTTGGCTATCAACACTTTACTCAGTGTAAGATACTGCCAATACCACTTGCACGCAACCTGCACAAACTGCACGCAACCCACGCGACCTGCACGCCCCACATGCTGCCACACGACACAGGCACGGGAGGGCGATATTACAGCATAGGGGGACAGAAAAATCTGTTGCTCCGACAAATTTTTCTACGTCCCTATGGCGTAAAGCCCGCCGCATACGTCCAAATCTGCTATGCGGCAGCGGGGTGTGATGTGTAAGATGTATGCAGGGGGTGTGTAAGATACTTTGAATACATCTTACACTCATGAAACCTCTGTATATCAACTTGTTACGTGCAAAAAGTGTAAGATGGCAGTAAAAGCACACACATTCATTTATAAGTAGGCAGACGGGGAATGGTACAAATATTTGGGTACAAGTTGCACACTTCTTTTGATGGGTGCAATGCCTTAGTGTGACCTTTGCAACGCTTTTGTGCCAAACCAAATTGTATGGGTGATGAAGTCGGGATATTATGGTGTTCTATGAGATTTGCCGCTAACGCGGAAAAACATAAGGACATAAGAACATAAGAACAAAAGTGTTCAAGACATACGGGCATGGACTTGCGTCCATGTGCCCTCAAGAACATAAGGGCTACGCCGTTAATACCTTGAGCGTCATAAACAAGAAAGCAATAGCATTAAACGCTACGGCGTAGCCCTTATGTTCTTGAGGGCACATGGACGCAAGTCCATGCCCATATGTCTTGAAGCACTGTTGTTCTTATGTTCTTTTGTTCTTATGTCCTTATGTTTTTCCGCGTTAGCGGCAAACCTCATAATTTCACACACACGCCCGACGCGGGACGCGTCGCCCCCATTAGTGCTTGCGTTTCTTTCTTGACTTCATCACTTTCATGCGCCATCATATAGTGCATATTGACAATCTGTGAGTTACGTCATTTGATTGGGTGACGCATTGACGAAGTCTGGTGCCCCCTTGTGCGCGGCTGATGCTGCCTCGCACGTCAATTTGAACGCGTGTCCTGCATAAAAACATTTTATAAAGCTAAAATATTAGTATTTACAACGCGTATCATTATCGCTTGTGTAAGCGAAACGCAGATATCAAAATGCAATCTTTTTAGACCAAAAAGTTAATTTTTTACGACAAACGGGCGAAATAACTTTGCCAAACAGAAATTATGCCCTACTTTTGCAGCATTCGCGTGTATTGCATCTGCATAATTATTTATTTGCACTGCCACGCCAATAGTTCAAAGGATAGCGACAAATTTTTAACAGACTTGGCACAACGCCAAAAGCATTACCAGCATAAAAGCAAACTAAGCATAAAAATCAGCACGCGTCACACCCCCTCTGCAATGAGGCATATATAAATGCTCGCGTGCGCGCGGCAACACTATTCGTTTGGAATCTTTGCTATCTGCACCTCTGCCCCTTCGCACCTCTGCATGCCGGCAGGGCCAAACGGCTGCCTGCCCTACTTGCGCCGCAAGTTGTGCAAGCGCACACCGAGGGTGCCGCGCACCGAAATAACATGAAATGTTTAATTAAATGGTTATCAATATGAACAAAAAGTTAGTGCTCATGGGAGCCGGCCTGCTCTTGACAGCAGCCACAGCTTCGGCACAGAAGCTTGTGACCGGACACGTGACCGACGCACAGGGCCAGCCCGTGATGGGTGCCACAGTGCGCGTGCCGGGCACCAAGGTAATCACCACCACCGACGCCAATGGTAACTTTAAGCTGAGCGGTGTGCCCGCCTCGGCCAAAAAGCTCATGGTATCGTACATCGGTATGAACACCGCCACCGTCAGCGTGGCCGGCAACGTACAGGTGGTATTGAAGGACAACGAACTGGGCGAAGCCGTAGTGATTGGTTACGGTACTGCCAAGAAGGTTGGTACTGTGGTAGGTTCGGTAAAGAAAGTTGGCGGTTCAGTTGTTGAGAACAAGCCTGCTACCAATGTGGCTGATGCCCTTCAGGGCCAGGTGGCCGGCCTTAACATTGCCAACAACTCGGGTGATGTGGGCACTACTCAAAACATAACTATCAATGTGCGTGGCGTGGGTTCGCTCTCTGCCAGTTCAGAACCGCTTATTGTGGTAGACGGTGTGCCTGCCGGTGCTGCCATGCTTTCAATGCTCGGCCCGAGTGATATTGAAAGCATCACCACACTGAAGGACGCTTCGGCCACCTCTATTTATGGTTCGCGTGCCGCCAATGGTGTAATCTACATCACCACAAAGAAAGGCCGCAGCAACGAAAAGGCGCAAATACACGTGAGCCAGAATGTGGGCTGGAGCCAGTTGGCACGCAGCATTGGCAACCCGATGAGTGCTGACGAATTGCTCGACTTCCAACTCGAGAACGGTATTATCTATCCGCAAACATACGCATATTTCAAAGGACATGGTGCCAACACCGACTGGCAAAAGCACATGTTCGACAATGCCGCCCCCCTGCACACTACCGACTTTAGCATTCGCGGCGGTTCAGAAAAGACCACTTACTATGTGTCGGCCTCATTCTTGAAGCAGAATGGTATTACTTATGGTTCGAGCGTGAAGCGTACCACGCTGCGCACCAACATCGAAACCAAAGCAAAGGACTGGTTGAAGTTTGGCATTGCACAATCAATCGGCTTTTCAGAGAATAGTGCCAATCGTTTTGCTTCCACTCGGTCGAACAACGTAAATTCGCCCTCAACTGTAGCAGCCAGCTGGCCACGCTATTGGGAACCTTACTCAATGAAGAGTACGCACCAGATATGGGGCACTGACTCTTGGGGCATACTATTTGACCCGAACTACTATGTTGACGCCGCACCGAGCAAAGTAGAGAACCTCGTATATAATGGAACAGCTTTTGCCGAAATCACTCCCGTCAAAGGCTTGACCTTGCGCTCACAACTCGGTTTGTATGCTATTGGTAACCGTGTGAAGAGTGTGATTATGCCAAGTTATGCCCAGTTGGCTGGTGGCGGCATGGGATCTGCGGAACGCCAATCGGTACAATCAAGTTCCTGGACCATCACCAATACGGCTGAGTACAAGTTTAATGTCAACGACAACAACCACTTTACTTTGCTGGTTGGCCAGGAGGGTATCAAGGCCAGCTACGATGAGTTTACAGCCCAGGCAGATGGTTTGCTCGACGACCGCCTGACCAACCTCAGTGCCGGTACGGTGCCAGCAGCCGCAAGCGAGTCGAACTACAAGTACGAGTACCTGTCATTCTTCGGCCGTGCCGACTATGACTTCAAGCAAAAGTACTATGCCAATTTTACCGTGCGTTCTGATGCCTCGTCACGCTTTGGTAAGTCGAACCGCCGCGCCATGTTCTACAGTGGCGGTGTGATGTGGGACATGATGCAGGAGGCTTTCATGCGTCCCGCCTCGACATGGCTCACCAACTTGCAGCTCAAGGCCAGCGTGGGTTCAACCGGTAACTCTTCAATCGGTAACTACACCCACCTCTCACTCTCGGGCAACACGCAGTATGGCGGCGAACAGGCTTCGTACTACGCACAGTTCCCCAACTCAGACCTTGGCTGGGAAAAGCAAATACAGACCAATGTGGGCCTGACAGCCTCATTCTTTGGCAAGCTCACCCTCGACTTCAACTGGTACAACCGCAAGACTAAGAACATGCTCATGAGCATACCCTTGCCTTACACCACAGGTATGAGCGCCATGATGAAGAACGTTGGCGAAATGACCAACCGCGGTGTTGAAGTGGAAATCAACTACGACATTGTGCGCACCAAGGATTGGTACGTAAACTTCCACACAACCTATTCATACAACACCAACAAGATAGACAAATTGTTCTACGGTCTTGACCAGTGGGACAACAAGGGCGCGTTGGTTAGCTATATGGTGGGCAAGGGCTTGAACTACTACATGCCAATCTTTGCTGGCGTGGACGAGCAGGACGGTGCCCCCATGTGGTACAAGGTGGGCTACAGCGGAGAGGCAGGCTACACCTACAACCCCGAAACAATGACCAAGGACGAGAGCCAGATTGAAAGCCTCTATCAAGACACTGGCAAGAAGCGCTTTGCACCGCACCATGGTGGCTTTGGTTTCCAGGTGAGCTGGAAGGGCTTGACACTCGCTGCCGACTTCTCATACGTGCTGGGCAAGTACATGGTTAACAACGACTACTATCTCAACACCTCATCGAGTGCAGCCACTCAGGGTCTGAACCTTGATCGCGATGCTTTGCAGATGTGGAAGAAGCCGGGCGACCACGCTATTCTGCCTGCCTTTAAGTACAACTCGCAGTTCGACACCCATCTGCTCGAAAACTCATCGTTCTTGCGTATGAAGAACTTGCAGTTGTCGTACGACCTGCCCACAACATGGATGCAAGCTACACGCTTCTTTGAGAATATACGCATCACCTTCACTGGCCGCAACTTGTTCACCGTGACCAAGTTCAAAGGTGTGGATCCCGAGGTTGACTCAAACCTCACTGCGGGCAACTATCCTGCCACACGCCAGTATACATTGGGCGTAGACGTGACTTTCTAAACGATTAAGTGACTTAAACAGCATTACATAAAATGAACAAATATATTCTTAAAGCTATATTTTGCTCGGCTCTTGCGCTGCCCTTGTTCACCTCGTGCGAACTTGACCAGCTCCCGACGGACAGCTTGACGGACAAGGAGTCGTGGAAAACATACAACGATGCTACAAACCAGTACAATGGTTTGCTCGCCATTCTGCGTTCAGATATCAGTGGCTCAAACGCCTACCTGACCGATGTGATGAGCGACTTGTTCAACCAGCGTTTGACTTCAGCCAGCTATGGGCAGGAGCACAGCTGGCGTTTCACCGGCAGCCAGTTTGGTGGCGACGCGATTTGGGCCAACAACTACTCGGTGATATTGCAGGCCAACTTCATACTGCAGAACATTGGCAAGTTTGAAAACAGCAGCACGCTGTCTGACCAACAAAAGGCCAACATCTACAACATTAAGGCTACTGCCTACTTTGCACGCGCTTATGCCTACAGCCGCATGATAACACGTTACTGCAAGGACTATGAGCCCGAAACGGCTGCCAACGAACTCGGTCTGCCCATAGTGGAGACAGTGAGCAGCGAGGCCAAGCCCGCACGTGCCTCATTGCAGACCACTTGCGACACCATTGAGGCTAACTTGAACCACGCCATGGCATACTTTGACAAGGTGGCCGAATATAACGAGGGTGTAAAACCTACGGCACAGATTGCCCCCAGCATTTACAAGCCCAACGCTGACTGCGTGACGGCTCTGCGTGCCCGCTTCTATCTGTATGAGCACAAGTTCGACCAGGCCATAGAGGAGGCAAAAACTATTTGCGAAAACTACTCACTGGCCAGTGGCGCAAACGACGTGCTCGACCTTTGGATCTTGGACAAGGGAAGCGAAATAATCTACGAACCGCTGCAAACGCCTGATGAGCTTTCGGGCAGCTATGGCGTATTCTTGAGCTACAACGTCATAATGGACAACCTGGAAGCCAGCTTGAAAGGTATGAACCCCGACTACTTGCCCACCAAGGGGCTGGTAGACATGTACTCTGATAACGATGTGCGCCGCCAGGTGTATTTCAGTTTCCAAAACCAGCAAGGGCAGAATACTTTCTATTTTGGCTACGGCACACAGAACGGCTACCAGTTGGCTACTTTGGATCAGCTTGGACTTTCTGCCGACATCAGCACGGCCAGTGGCGACACCGAGAGTGGCGTGGTATTTACCAAATATGTGGGTAACCCCACATTGCGCAAGCAGAATATATGGTATTCTCAGAATTACAACATGACCAAGGCCTTCCGTGCCTCTGAGGCTTACCTCATCATTGCCGAGGCTAACCTGCGCAAGGCAAATCCCGACGAGGCTGCCGCACGCGAAGCTCTGAACGAACTGCGCATTAACCGTTACGTGGGCGAAACCGACTACAACGAAAGTGCCGACTATATTGGCGACAATGTGACGGGTGCAGCACTTGTAAAGGTGATGCAGGACGAGTGGACACGCGAGTTCGTAGGTGAGGGCTTCCGCCTCGACAACCTCAAGCGCTGGCACTTAGGCTTCAAGCGCATGGCCGCACAGCAGTTCCAGAACCCTGTGCTCGTGAGCACTCCCGGCTGGCAAGACCTTGAGGTTGAGGCCAACAACATACGCTTTACATGGCCCATACCACAGCAGGAAACCCAGGCTAACAAGAACATCAAGCAAAACGAGGGTTATTAACCGTAAGAAACTGATAACACAATGACAACAATGAAACAATATATCAGCAAGTTGCTCATGGCCGTGGTAGCCGTGTGGGGCCTGGCCTCGTGCACCGATACCGACATGCCGGCACTCACCACCTATGATGCACAGGAGAGTTTGGGTACTTGGGTATCGGAGAATACTGACGATGGCACGACCTATTATGTAGCTCTTTCGCTCAAGAAAACCGTAGTTCCGGCTGCCGAAGAGGGTGCACAGCCCACTGTGAAGGTAGACACCGTCGGCACACTTTACATGACAGACGGCACCGACACTTATGTGGCCGCAAACGGCACGCTGAGCTATGACGCAAAAGTGGGTATGTCGACACTCGACTTTGCCAACACGCCTTTTAGATCACCCATGCACGTATACTTAGCACGTCAGACAAGCAAGACACGCATGAGTGTGCAGCTCTTCATTTATGAGGTGTACCAGGGCAAGGTGTATGAGCAAAAGCTTGTTGCTTTCAACGGCATACCCTCAAAGGGCGTGGCTATTGCCGGCGAGAACCTCTTCTGGGGCAACGCTGACGGCACTTTCTATATCCAGTTCAACGCCGATGGTACTTGTGCCTATCAAACAGAGGCTGTCCCTGAAGGTACAGGCACTTACACCTACGATGCGGCTACTGGCACAGGCTCAGTTACCTTGGCCGATGGTACATCATACACCATTGGCTACAATGCCGACAATGCCCTGACGCTGACAAACGGCACCACTACAATGGTGATGAGCTGCGAGTAAGGCGCGTATTACTACACATATATAATATATACAAAGAGAGGCAATATGCTGTCGTGATTGACAGCGTATTGCCTCTCTTTGTGCGCATTACGCTTAAATATCATCAAAAGTAATGAAGTGTGTTTGCCGCGTGCACGTTAAATTTGCAGCGTTAATATTATAAACCTTTGTCAGCGGCGCAAGTGCCAATAAGGGCGTGAAGCTGTGCTGCTGGCAAATTACAAGCATTACTTTATGAAATTGTTTAAGTACATGGCAATGATTATTGCCGCCCTTTGCATGATCGGCACCTTTGTATCGTGCGAAGAAGAAAAAGAGGAAAGTGCAGACAACAACCTCTTTCCAAAGTATTTCAAGACAACCGTTGACAGTTGCGCCCGCGTGGGTAGTGTGCTCATAGTGGACATGACAATTACAAACAAATCGGGCAAAGATGTGCAGGACCTTGCTCTTCGTACGGGTGAAGACTGGAATATTGGATCTTCGCGCGATGACTTGAATAATGGTTTGAGCCAAGGCATGAGATTCTCACTTAATGGCGGTGAGTACAAGGTCAACCTGAGCAATGTGTCAGTCTTGGCAGGGGAATCTATAAAGTTGAGACTTCGTGTGAACGATTTTGACAAGACAAACAGCGCGCGCAACGTATGGATTTACGTTCAGGCCACTTCGAACACGCTCAATATGGAGACATACAGCGGCATTGTGCTCGAAAAGTTGAGAATTGTTGATGATCGTGTGCTGAGCAATGGCGTGCAGACCAACGACCGCAAACTGTCGTACACCTTTGTACAGGCCCAGCGCGACGCAAACACTAACGATGTGTACTTGTACTTCAAGCTGAAGAACAACACGGGCAAGCACTTGAGAAACGTAACGTTCCGCAATTATTATGACTGGCAATTTAAGGATAATCAAGGCAATAGCTACGGCAACATACTTTACGGCACAAATACCAATTACATGTCATTTAGCTATACGACTGACATCCAGGCGGGTGAAGAGGTATCATTCATTGTTCAAGCCTGCGATGTAGCACCCGAAGCCAACAAATTTAGCGGTAACATTGTTGTTGAAGCTGACAACTACGTGATGGAGGACGATGTGCTTCATTTCTTCAACCTCGGTTTTGCACAGGGTTATAATTGATACGATGTGCGTTTGACGCAACCTGCAGTGTGCAGGTTGGTCCGCCAATGAATAAGCGCTGATACGGGCGTTCCTCATGGGGAATGCAGCGTATCAGCGCTTTATTATATAAGCGTTGGCGGAAACTCAGGTTAACGAGTTGGCAGTTTAATAACTGAAGCTTCGGATTTAGGTTTGCACGGCCTGAAAGGTGCTGCGAAAAAACGCAAGCTCTAATGGGGGCGACGCGTCCCGCGTCGGTAAATCTGCTGCTATTATGTTAGTAGATTATCCCCCTCCTTCCTCTATTCCCGATGTGTCCTTAGGCTGCCGAAAACGCACCGACGCGAGACGCGTCGCCCCCATTAGTGCTAGCGTTTTGTGGTAGCGTTGTAGGTTGGCTCGCCAATAAAAAAGTGCTGATACGGGCGTTCCTCACAGGGAATGCAGCGTATCAGCGCTTTATTATATATATGTGTGGCGTGGCTTAGTTTTGGTCGTAAGCGTGCTTGGGGTAGTCGATGGTGTAGTGCAGACCGCGGCTCTCCTTGCGCTCGAGCGCCTGGCGGGTGATGAGGTAGCCCACGTTAATCATGTTGCGCAGCTCGCAAATGTCGCGGGTAGCCTTTACGTGCTTGTAAAGTTCCTCAGTTTCCTCGTAGAGCAAGTCGAGGCGTGTCCAGGCACGCTTCAGACGCAGGTCGGAGCGCACAATGCCCACATAGGCCGACATAACCTGTTCCACCTCCTTTACGTCCTGTGCTATGAGCACCTTCTCCTCGTTGGAGAGTGTACCCTCGTCGTTCCATTCGGGCACGCGGTCGTTGAAGTCGTACTCGTCGATGTGCTCAATAGAATGCTTGGCTGCTGTGTCGGCGTAAACTACTGCCTCAATGAGCGAGTTGCTGGCCAGACGGTTGCCGCCATGCAGCCCGGTGCATGAGCACTCGCCAATGGCGTAGAGACGGTGAATGGACGAGCAAGCGTTGAGGTCGACCTTGATGCCGCCGCAGAGGTAGTGGGCACACGGCACCACGGGAATGTACTGCTTGGTGATGTCGATGCCGATGGAAAGGCACTTTTGGTAGATGTTGGGGAAGTGCTGCTTGGTTTGCTCGGGGTCTTTGTGTGTGACGTCAAGGCACACGTGGTCGAGGCCGTGAATTTTCATTTCCTTGTCGATGGCGCGTGCCACGATGTCGCGCGGGGCGAGCGACAGACGCTTGTCATACTTCTGCATGAACTCCTCGCCGTTGGGCAGTCGCAGTATGCCGCCGTAGCCGCGCATGGCCTCGGTTATGAGGTAGGCGGGGTGCTTTTCGCGTGGGTTGTAGAGCGCGGTGGGGTGGAACTGTATGAACTCCATGCCCTCTACGGTAGCCTTGGCGCGGTAAGCCATGGCTATGCCGTCGCCGGTGGCAATCTCGGGGTTGGTGGTGGTGGCATACACGGCTCCGCAACCGCCGGTGCTGAGCACGGTGACACGTGACAGGAAGGTGTCAATCTTGTGTGTGTCGGGGTCGAGCACATAGGCGCCGTAGCACTCAATGTCGGGTGTGCGGCGTGTGACCTCAATGCCCAGATGGTGCTGTGTGATGATTTCGACCGCAAAGTGGTTTTCGAGCACGGTGATGTTGGGGTGATGGCGCACGGCCTCAATCAGTCCGCGTTGTATTTCGAAGCCCGTGTCGTCGGCGTGGTGCAGAATGCGGAACTCTGAGTGGCCGCCCTCGCGGTGGAGGTCGAAGGAGCCGTCTTCTTTTTTGTCAAAGTTTACGCCCCACTTTACCAGGCGCTCGATGCCAGCGGGTGCATTTTTTACCACCTGCTCCACGGCCCGGGGGTCGGATATGTAGTCGCCGGCAATCATCGTGTCCTTGATGTGCTTGGCAAAGTTGTCTACCTTGAGGTTGGTGACAGAGGCTACGCCGCCTTGTGCTTTGGCCGTGTTGGCCTCCTCAATACTGGTTTTGCAAACGAGGGCCACCTTACCTTTGCCCGAGGCGGCCACCTGGAGGGCGTAACTCATTCCGGCCACACCGGAACCAATTACCAAAAAGTCGAATTTGCGTATCATCTGTGCGTCGTGATAATTTGTCGCGAATTTACAAAATGTTTTTCGTAATTAGAGCAAGTGTAAGCGGAAATGCCTACTTTTGCAGTGATAGATAGCATAATGATATAAACGTACAACTATGGCTACACTGACACTGAACCCTGACGAACCCCAAAAGAACGACATTCTAAACTTCATATATAATATAAAGGACAAGGCAGCACTCGGCGCTTTTTACCAACTGATGAAGAACCAGGTGACAAGTAAAAAGCATGCCGCCACTCAAGCCGTGGCCGATGATGGCGACAGCAAGGAGTATATATTGGCGGGTTGGAACAGCGCTTGCAAGGAGCTTAGGCTGATAGGAGAAGGTAAAATTCAAGGACGTCCTGCAAAAGATATTTTGAATGAATTGTAATATAAAGGCCTATCCCTTGTTTGAAAGGGAACTAAAGAGGCTTGCCAAACGTTACAAGTCTCTGAGAAAAGACTATGCTGCTTTGCTTGACGAACTGACAGAAAACCCAATGGCGGGCGTGTGCTTGTCGAAAAGACTACGCAAGGTGCGTATGAAAATAGCTGCCAAAGGCAAGGGAAAAAGTGGCGGCGCACGTGTTATAACTATTGTGACGAATGTTGATGTGGAAAGCATGGAGGTTGGCTTGTTGTATGTATACGACAAGTCTGAAAGAGAAAGCATAAGCGACAGTGAACTGCTGGAGATTGCTAAAAGAAATGGCCTCTTTTTGTAGCAAACCCGCCTTTGCCTGCGTCATATTATCAAAAGTAATTATCAAATACCTAATAACAATGAACAAACTCAAAGCTTTATGGCTGTTGCTCGTGGCATTCATCGCAGTGCCAGTGATGGCCCAGCAAATGCCACAGCTGCCCGTAGACAAGGCTGTGCGCATAGGCAAATTGCCCAACGGATTGACTTATTATATCCGTCACAACAATCTGCCCGAAAACCGTGCCAACTTCTACATCGCACAGAAGGTAGGCTCGGTGCAGGAGGAGGAAAGTCAGCGCGGTCTGGCCCACTTCCTCGAGCACATGTGCTTTAACGGTACAGACAATTTCCCCGACGACAAGCTCATCAAGTTCTGTGAGCGCATCGGTGTAAAGTTCGGCCAGAACCTCAATGCCTACACCTCAACCGATGAGACAGTGTACAACATTGACGATGTGCCCGTAACCGACAGCAATGTAGACTCGTGCCTGCTCATTCTGCACGACTGGGCCGATGGCTTGACGCTCGACCCCAAGGAGATTGACAAGGAGCGCGGTGTCATTCACGAGGAATGGCGTATGCGTTCAAGCGCCTCAAGCCGCATCTTCGAGCGCAATCTGCCCGCCCTCTATCCCAATTCACGCTATGGCCACCGCTTCCCCATCGGTTTGATGAGCGTGGTTGACAACTTTAAGCCCGCCGAACTGCGTGCCTATTACGAGAAATGGTACCGCCCCGACTTGCAGGGCATCATCATTGTGGGCGACATCGATGTAGACAAGGTTGAGGCCAAGATAAAGGCACTCTTCTCGCCCATCAAGATGCCCGAAAACGCCGCTGCTTACGAGCACTACCCCGTGCCCGACACCAACCAGCCCATCTACATCATCGACAAGGACAAGGAGCAGAGCCAGGCTGTTATCGAAATATTGTTCAAGCACGACCACCTCGTGCCCGACGAATACAAGAACACACCGGCCTATCTCACTGTAAAGTACTTTGAAACTTTGGCTTCGAGCGCCATCAACGCACGCCTTGACGAGGCTTCACAAAAGCCCGACTGCCCCTTTATTACGGCACAGGCCTCAGATGGCAACTATATCATAGCCAAGACTAAGGACGCCTACACCATTTACATACTGCCCAAACCCGGCAAGGACAAGGAGGCACTCGAGGCCGTAATGACTGAGGTTAAGCGCGCTGGCGAGTTTGGCTTTACTGCCACCGAGATAAACCGTGCCAGCGAGGAGTTCCTCAGCGGTATAGAAACTATCTACAACAACCGCGAGAAGCAGCAGAACAGTTTCTACGTGCCGCAGTATGTGCGTCACTTCCTCGAGAATGACCCCATACCATCAGTAGAGGACGAGTACAACACCTACAAGATGCTTGCACAGCAAATGGGCCAGATGCAGATGACGGCCCCCGCGGCGTCAGACCTCTTCAAGGAACTCACTGCCCGCACCGACACCAACTTTGTGTGCCTGGCCATGTACCCCGACAAGGAGGGCGTGACAGTGCCCACTGCCGACCAGTTCAAGCAGGCCATTGCCGCTGCCAAAGCTGCCAAGGTGGAGGCTTATGTTGACAATGTAAAGAACGAACCCCTCGTGCCAGTATTGCCCAAGAAGGGCAAGATAGCCAAGGAAACGCAAACCGACTTTGGCTACACCTGCTGGACACTGCCCAACGGCGCACGCGTGTTCTACAAAAAGACTGACTACAACGACTCTGAGGTGCAGTTCGCTGCCACCAGCTTTGGCGGTAACAACAGCATCATCACCAAGGACCGCATCAACACCAAGCTCCTCCCCACTGTGATGAACTCAACTGGCGTTGGCAACTTTACAAGCACCGAGTTGCAAAAGAAACTTGCCGGCAAGCAAGTAAGCTGCAGCATCAATCTGGGCAACCTCACCGAGAACATCGCTGGCTCTGCCACTCCCAAAGACCTCCGCACGCTCTTCGAGCTCATCTACCTCCGTTTCCAGGCTCCCGCCAACGATGTAGATGCTTACGACAACACGATATCTTACCTCAAGTCGGCGCTCGAAAATGCTGAAAAGCAGCCCATGAAGGCCTTCAGCGACTCGCTCGTTAACACCATCTACAACCACAACCCCTTGTGCAATGGCCTCAAGCGTGCCGATCTGGACAAGGCCAACTACGAGACTATCAAGAAGCTCTATGCTGAGCGCTTCAACGCAGCCGGCGACTTCGACTTCTACTTTACTGGAGCCATCGACGTAGACTCACTCCGCACCTTCACCGAGCTGTACATCGCACCGCTCAAGGGCGTAAAGAGCCGCGAGAAGTATGTTGACGTAAAGAACGACCCCGTAGACGGTGCCCGCAGCAACAACTTCTTCCGTGCCATGGAGACACCGCAGGCCATCATCGTGCAGATGTATCAGGGCAAGACGCCTTATTCTATGAAGGAGGCTGCCGTAGTTAACGCCCTTGGCGCCGTGCTCACACAGCGTTATCTCAAGAGCATTCGCGAGGACGCCGGCATAGCTTACAGCGTGTCAACCGACGGACAGGCCGACTTTGGCAAGTACGACAGCTACCAAATCATCACACAGTGCCCTGTAAAGCCCGCCAAGCTCGACTCGGCCCTGCTGCTCATGAAGCAAGGCATTAACGACATTGCCACCAAGGGCGTAACAGCCGACGAACTTAGCAAGGTGATAACCTTCGAGCTCAAGGACTATGCCGACAACCAGAAGAAGAACGAGTACTGGCACGGACTCATCATGCAAAAGACACTTTGGGGCAAGGACCTCCGCACCAACTACGAGGCTACCCTCAAGAGCATCACGCCGAAGGATATTCAGGATTTTGTCAACAACGTGCTGCTCAAGCAGAACAACTGCATCACTGTGTCGATGCGTCCAACCGACATGACCGAGAAGGACGGCACCAAGTAATGACTGCTTGATGCTATTAACTTAATATATTTAACAAAAGGAGCGCGCCTGCGGGTTGCGCTCCTTTTGTGTTGTATATCCGCTTGTGGGTAGTGTTTTGTGCGCATCAGAGCGACAAGTGCCACATTTTACGGGCCTGCGGTATATAGAAACGCTCTCAAACTTTTGCAACATATCAAAACATTATGTAACTTTGCGCGCAAAGGAAACAATTAAAACCCCAATAGATGATAAACTTCAAGACCCTAATGGCCTCAGTTCTGCTGGCAGGCATGGCCACACAAGCCACTTTTGCACAAGAGAGCGGCGAAAAGAAGAAGGCCGATTACCCCTACGTCTTTATTGGCGTACAGGGTGGCGGTCAAGTAACCTTTACCAACTACGATGCCAAAAAGCTCATCACACCTATTGGCGCCGTGAGCGTAGGTGGTATGTTCACCCCCGTTGTGGGCGCCCGTTTGCACGTGAGCGGCATCAATGAAAAGGGTGGACTCAAGAGTTTGGGAAAGACTTACGACTACAAGTTCGTTACCTCAAACATCGACCTCATGTTCAACCTGTGCAATGCCTTTGCACCTAAAAAGCACCATGTGCTCAACGCCTACCTGCTTGGTGGCGTAGGTCTTGGTTATGCTTGGGACAACGACGACCTTAACGGCATGGCCAACACCGCTGCCGAAAATAACCTCAACCTGCGTTGGGACGACGACCGCCTGGTACACAACTTCCGTGTGGGCATGCAGCTCGACGCCGAGGTGAGCCGTGTAGTAGGCATCAACCTCGAGGTTACTGCCAACAACCTGCACGACCGCTTCAACTCAAAGCTCAACGGCAAGGGCGACTGGCAGTTGCAAGCTTTGCTCGGCGTAAACTTTAAGATAGGTCGCGGCCGCGCTGAAAAGCCCAGCGAACCCGCTCCGCTGCCACCCGCACCCGCTCCTGCTCCCAAGCCTGAGCCCAAACCCGAGCCCAAGCCCGAACCAAAGCCAGTTGTGCGTCAGTTGGCAGAGACCAGGACCGAGGTATTCTTCACCATTGGCTCATCGGCCGTGCGCGATACCGAGGAAGGCAAGCTCCGCGACTTTGCACAGTGGATGAAGAATCACCCCACAGCCAAGGCCGAAGTGATGGGTTATGCCGATGCCGGCACAGGCAATGCCGAAATCAACCGCAACATCTCCGAAAAGCGTGCTGCCCGCGTAGTGAAGATACTCGTCGAGAAGTATGGCATCGATGCCTCACGCCTCACCTCAGGCTTCAAGGGCGACACCGTACAGCCCTTCGACGACAACGACTCAAACCGCGTGGTAATTGGCGTGGCTAAGGAACAGTAAACTCTCGCAGAGTCATATAGACTTTTAATTCGTTTCATAAGATTTCATTTTCGCAGGCCCCTGCAGTGTATATCACTGTGGGGGCTTTTTTGTGTGGCTGTTACAAAGCGTGCAGTGTCAGGGCAGCGGTCCAATCTTATGGGCGGGAGGGCGCACATACTCAAAAGCAAATGCTTAACTTTGCACTCCGAAAGCGCACATAACGACAAGTATAACACATAAATATAACACAAAAACGCAATGACTTTACTCGCATTCACCCTGATACTGCTGCTGGCAGCCTACTGCGCCGGCCTGTTAGGGTCACTCACGGGCCTTGGTGGCGGAGTGGTAGTGATACCCGTGCTCACACTCGGCTTTGGCATAGACTTTCACTATGCCGTAGGTGCAGCCCTTGTAGCCTCAATAGCCACATCAAGCGGCTCAGGCTCAGCCTATGTCAAGGAAGGCATCACCAACATTCGCCTTGGCATGTTCCTCGAGATAGCCACCACCATAGGGGCCGTGTGCGGTGCTGCGGTGGCCATCTATCTTAACAACAACGTCATAGCCGTCATCTACGGTTGCGTGTTATTGCTCACCGCTGCCATGCAACAGCGCCGCAAGAGCGACCACGACGGTGTGGTAGGCTCCGAGGCCGCCCGCCGCCTCAAGTTGTTTGGCACATGGCCCCAAAAGGACGGCACCGTCAAGAGCTACCAGTTGCGCCACGTTGGTGGCGGTTTTGGTGTGATGTACGTGGCCGGCGTGCTGTCGGGCATACTCGGCATAGGTTCGGGCGTGCTCAAGGTGCTGGCCATGGACGCCATGATGAAGGTGCCCTTCAAGGTGAGCACCACCACCAGCAATTTTATGATGGGTGTAACCGCCTGTGCCTCGGCCGTCATATATGTGCAGCGCGGCGTGATAGCCCCAGGCATAGCCTGTCCCGTCATGATAGGCGTGTTGTTCGGTGCCCTGACGGGTGCCCGTCTGCTCAAGCGCCTCAATGTGAGCGTGCTGCGCCAGATATTCTGCATAGCCATCGTGCTTGTAGCCATCAACATGATATGGCAGGGCTTCGGCGGCAAATATTAACTACCTAAAGCAACTTGACAATGAACAACAATACGACATCAACGGCCGAGCGCCAAAAGTACGACATGCAGCAGCTTGTGGGCAACACGTTGCGCATAGGCGTGTCGTTGGCCTGCCTTGTAGCCTTTGTGGGCGGCATCATCTATTTGGTCAACCACGGCAGTGAGCCCTTCGACCTTGCCGATTACCAAAACTTTAGTTACGGCAATGCCGCAGCGCATGCCGACTACACCACCTTGCGCGGCATCTTTGCCGGTCTTGCCTCGTTCTCCGCGGTGGGCTGGATACAGACCGGTGTGCTCATACTCATACTCACCCCCATCATGCGTGTGTTCCTTTCGCTCATCGACTTTTTGAAAGACCGCGATTGGCTCTACGCCATCATCACCGCCATTGTGCTGGCCGTGATAATCAGCAACTCTATCGAGGGATTCAAATGATGGGTTGACGGGTTGACTGGTAAACAAGTTAACGGGTTGACAGGTAAGGATAGTCTTACTTGTCAACCCGTTTACTTGTATATAACTCAAGTTTCGGATTTAGCAAAGGCGGGCTGAAAGCCCAATGGAGCACATAGCCCAGGGCAAGCGAAGCGACACCCTGGGTATCGCGTGTTGGAGCAGTCGCGCCCTGTAAGGGCAAAAGCTTTAAGCTATGGCGCAGTTCTTGAACAAATATACATGCGATATTCCACTTTAAGACTGCGAATTTAGCTGTCAAGTAAGAATAACAACATAAAGGGTTAAAGCTTTTGCCCTTTCAGGGCGCGACTGCTCCAACACGCGATACCCAGGGTGTCGCTTCGCTTGCCCTGGGCTATGGGCTCCATTGGGCTTTCAGCCCGCACTTGCAAAATCCGCAACTTGAGCCTACTTATTCTGCAATTCGTCAATATTCACGATTTTATTAACGATGGCATAAATGGTGAGCCCCGCCACAGAGTGAATATTGAGCTTGCGCGCAATGTTTTTGCGGTGCGTCAGCACCGTGTTGAGCGAAATAAAGAGTTGCTCGGCAATCTGTTTGTTTGACAGGCCGCACACCACACAATGCACAATTTCGCGTTCACGCTCAGACAGCGTATCCTCTGGGCGCTTTTTCTCCTCCTCGGCAGGTGCATCGTTTTGCTGCACGCCAACCTTCTCCTCCAATATCTCTACCGCTGGCACAAATATGTCGTCCTCCACCTGGCAATGTATGCGCAAGTCCGTTTCGCAAGTAAAGATGTCGAACAGCACATTGTTGAGCAATTCGGCCTGTTCGGTAGGCGCATAATACTTGATGATGATATTCTTGAGTTCCTGCAATTTCACATCAATGCTGTTGTGCCCACGCGCAAACTGCGATATGGAGTAGTCGCCCATGCGGCGCCCCTGCAGCAGTTGCTCAACGTAGCCAAACACCTTGCGGTTCTCGTGCTGCATGTGCTTGCGCACCTCACTCATATAATCGTCATAAAACTTGAGTATGAGGTACGACACCTCGCCCGGCTGCGAGCAGTCGAGTGCTTCGAGCAGTTTGCGGCGAATGGCCGGCAACTGAAAGTCGAGGAAATAAGAGTGGGCTTGTTTAAGATAACTGGTCAAGCAGGCCACCGACACATTCTCTATGCTGTCGGCCGCACCACGCGCACCACGGCGTATAAAGTTGGCCACAGACAGGAAGGTTAGCGTGTCAACGCCATGTGCCTCGCACACCTGCCGCACAGTTTGGTCGCCCACACCAAGCGGAATGCCAAAACGCGATATCATTTGCAGCAATGATGGTTCATCGCAAATCACATCGCACATGTGATCGGTTTCCTTATATCGATAGGAGTTATTGTATACCATCTTTTCTATTGTTAATGCTTGTTGTCACAAGCGGGGCAGCATCACCAAGCAATGCCATGCCCACGCCCCATTCATTACACGCCTGCAAATTTACACATAACGCTGCGTACTGAAGTACCCACATTTGGGTATTTTGACGCTGCTATGGGTTAGAATAGTGTAAGGAGGCTTAACCATAGGGTACCTATTTTTGCTATATCGGGGTGATTGTACCCACTTTCAGCACACCGTAACTTTGCACTCGAAAAATTAAATAACGAATGTAATGAAACATTTACAAGAGAAATTGCTCCTCGGCGCACTGCTCTTGACATTGGCTGGCGCAGCCCCATTGGCTGCCGGCACAGGCCGCACGGTCAGCCAACCAGTCGACGGCATAACCTGCGCCACACCGCCCGCCCAACCGGTCAAAAAGAAAGAGAAGACCAAGAAGCAGAAAAAGGGCAAGAGCAAAAAGAATAAAAACAACAAGCAGAACGGCCAAACTGCCACAAGCAAGCAGAAGGCCGCCTGACTCCCCCCATAACAGGCCCGCGGGCAACGCATCGATGTGGACACAGCGCACAGTCTGGCATGACTTGGCGTTATCACACACAACACCTTGACCAACTCATCACGCACACTACGACTGGAGATTGGGAAATACAAGGCTACACACCAAAGCCAGCTGCCAAGTGATCACACTTTGCACCCATTCATTCTTTATTCACACTTTAGCCCCAGTTGCCCGCGCCTGTTTTTTGAAACATACACATTCATAGAGGTTGCAGAAAAATGCCCGACGCGAGACGCGTCGCCCCCATTAGAGCGCAATTCCCTGGCATAACAGTTCTTCCCATGGCTTCGGTTAACAGGTTAACAAGTAAGTGTGCCATACACTACTTATTATATTAATGTCAACAAAGCAAGGAGCTGAACAGACCGGGCAAACATACCCGTCAACCAATCTCACCAACGCATAATATAACACAATAGAATAAAGAATGAAAACTAAATTAGCCATGCTCACCCTTGCTGCCCTGGCAGCAGCCAACGCCCAGGCCGACAACGAGGTTGCTCCCGTCAAGGCCGACAGCGTGATGATGGTGAGCCAATCACAAACCAAGACCAAGAAACTCAAGGCCGTCAGTGCCGACGACGACTACCAAAAGCTGCGCTTTGGCGGCTACGGCGAAATGGTGGCAGCCTTCAAGGACTACGGCATCAACCGTTTTCGCGGCAGCAGCACAGGTAACAAAAAGGACCACCGCAACACCATAGCCATTCCGCGTTTTGTGTTTGCGCTCGACTACAAATTCTCACCCCGCTGGACCCTCGGCACTGAGATAGAGTTCGAATCGGGCGGTGTGGGCACAGCCTACGAACTTGAGAACTCTGAGAATGGCGAATACGAAACCGAGGTGGAAAAGGGTGGCGAGGTAGCCCTCGAGCAGTTCCACATCACCTACAAAGCCTTCGACTGGTTGCACGTGCGTGCGGGTCACCTCATTCTGCCCATTGGCCTGACCAACGAGCACCACGAGCCCATCAACTTTTTCGGCACCACACGCCCCGAGGGCGAAACAACCCTCATACCCTCAACCTGGCACGAGAATGGTCTTGAGCTTTTCGGCTCATTTGGCCAAGGCTACGCCAACTTCGACTACCAGGCCATTGTGTCGGCCGGCCTCAACGCTTGCGGTTTCGACCGCAACAACTGGGTGCAGGGCGGCAAGCAAGGCATATTTGAGGAAGACAACTTTACCTCACCCGCCTACACCCTCCGCCTCAACTACAATGGTGTGCCGGGCCTGCGCGTGGGCGCATCGTTTTACTACTGCGCCAACACGACTGCCAACTCCGACAAACTGGTAGAATACAGTTTCCGTGCCCCGCTGCGCATCTACACCGTCGATGCACAATACAAAAACAGTGTGGTCACAGCACGTGCCAACTTTATGTGGGGCAGCCTTACCAACTCCGACCGCGTGAGCTCTGTCAACACCAAACTGTCAAACCAGTCGCCCTACACCCGCGTGGTGCCCGTGGCACACAAGGCTGTGAGCTATGGTGCTGAGGTAGGGCTCAACCTGGCAGGCATCTTCCGCGGTGCCAACGTGCCGGCCATCTACCCCTTTGCACGCTACGACTACTACAACCCGCAGAAACAATGCGAGGGCCTGTACATTGAGGACCACCGCTGCGAGGTGAGCAAATGGACAGCCGGTGTCAACTGGTATGCACTGCCCAACCTCGTAATAAAGGCCGACTACTCAACCCGCCAGATTGGCACCAGCAAGATGTTTGGCAAGGGCAAGTATAATAGCGAGAACGAGTTCTCTATCGGTGTGGCCTACGTAGGCTGGTTCACCAAGCGATAAGCCTGCCGGCAAACTTACTTGTCAAACCGTTTGCTAATTCCCCCAAATACGCAACACAAACAAACACAATATACTACACACAATGAAAAAGACAATTCTTTTCGGCTCACTGTTAGCCGTAGCCGCTTGCGGCATCACATCATGCAGCGACGACGATCCCGACCCCTTCGGAGGCGACGCTGTCAAACTCGAGTACAACGCAGGCAACGCCAGACAGTGGGGCAACTACATGGCACACACAGCACTGCTGCTGAAGAATGATGCCGAAACGCTCTACAACCAATGGGCCACACAGTACACCAAGCACGAAAATGGCCAGGACGTGGCACAAGGCGGTTCGTACGCCACCTTCTTCAAAAACCACGATGCACGCACTGGCTATGGCGATGTAGACAACTGCATTCAGGAGATGGTTGAAAAGATGGGTGAAATTGCCAACGAGGTTGGCTCGGCCAAGATTGGCGACCCCTACCAAAAGTGGAAGGACGGCGACGAGGACAATGCCGTGTTGGCCGTTGAGTCGTGGTACAGCTGGCACTCACGCGACGACTATACCAACAACATCAACTCTGTGCGCAACGCCTACTATGGCACACGCGACGTGTACACTGCCGACTCAGTAGCCCCCAACTCACTGGCTCACGCCATGTCGGTGGCCAACCCCGCCCTCGACCGCAAGGTGCGCGACTGCATCTGGAAGGCTAAAGACGCCATTCAGGCCATTGTGCAGCCCTTCCGCAGCCACATCGGTTCTGACCAGACGGTTGTAGCCATGGACGCTTGCGAGAAGTTGCAGAAAATTCTTGGCGAAATCGAAACTGACGAGGAACAGAAGAAAGGCGAGGCCACTAACCTGAAGGAAGAGGCTATCAAGCTTGACCCTGCCACAAAGCAGGCTATCATCAACAACTTTGTCGACAACATCGTAGTGCCCACCTACCGCGAATTGGCTGAAAAGAATGCCGCCCTCTACAACACCGTGCTCGCATTCCAGGCCAACCCCAGCAACGACGCCTTTGAGGCTTGCGCCCAGGCTTGGCTTGCTGCTCGCCAACCGTGGGAAACAAGCGAGGCTTTCCTCTTTGGCCCGGTTGACGAACTCGGTCTCGACCCCAACATGGACTCATGGCCTCTCGATGCTGAAGGTATCAAGAATATCCTGAAGTCTGAAAAGTGGGCCGACATCACCCAGAAGGGCGACGACGGCAATGTAACTGAGTCAGCACAAAACGTGCGCGGTTTCCACACTCTCGAGTTCCTCATCTTCAAAGATGGTAAGGCACGCACCGTGAAATAAACAACGCGCAACGCGCGCAATACGCATTACACACAGGAGTAAAGGTTTGGTAAAAAGCCTTTACTCCTTCTGTGCACTATAAACAAATCGGTTTATCATGACAAAAAATATCATAGGTTTCTCGTTGATAATGAGCGGATTGCTGTCGCTATCGGCCTGCACCGACGACGATGGCATTGATGTGGCCGACATCAAGGTGCCCGAAGGGTATGCCTTGTCGGCCGACATATCAACGATATTCAAAAACTCGTCTACCGCCTACGACATTGAGGCCGACTGGGTGGCTGGCAAATACATGTCGCGCTTCAACGCTGGCAACACGCTCTACGACAACGCCATACCGAGCGGCAAGGACAACGCCGCCGGCGGCCTCGGTCCGCTGTATGCCGGATTTTCGTGCCGCAGCTGCCACATGACCACCGGCCGCACCGCACCATCAACTTGGACCAACTACGATGTGTCGAAAGCCGACGCCGATGGTTTTGTACAGGTGTCGGGCGGTACTGGCTTCACCTCTGGCCTGATATACATCACGCGCAAAAACGGCTCCTTCTTCCCCGACTACGGACGTGTGCTGCACGACCAATGTGTGCAAGGCACCTACACCGACAAGGACGGCAAGAAAATTGAGATGAAGGCCGAGGGCAAACTCAAGGTGAAATGGCACATGCAGCAGTTTGCCTTTCCCGATGGCGAAACATACGAACTGGCCTACCCCGAATACCGCATCAGCGAGTGGTACACCAACGGCATGAAAAACTATGGCCAGCCCATAGCCGATGCCGTCAAGCCCGAGGACCTCATCATCTCGGTGCGCCAGCCGCTGCGCCATGTGGGCATGGGCCCCATGATGGCGCTCGACCCAGTGGAGATTGAAGCGCTTGCTGCCAAGAGCAACTATCCCGAATACGGCATCAGCGGACGCTGCAACTATATAACCGAAAAGGGCGTGACGGGCGTTGGTCTGTCGGGCAATAAGGCGCAGCACCTCGACCTCACAGTAGAGCTCGGCTTTTCGAGCGACATGGGTGCCACCAACAGCCGCTTCCCCGAGGAGGTGTGCGAAGGACAAATGCAGCAAATTTACGGCAGCATGATGGGCTTGTGCTACTCTAACCGCCTCGATGTGACGACTGAGGCTATGGAGAATGTCGACCTGTACATGCAGTGCCTCGGTGTGCCGGCACGACGCCTGGGCAGCACCACACAGATGGTGCAGTACGGCGACAAAATGATTACCGAGCGCGAGATGGTGAGCATTGGCGAGCAAAACTTCTACAAGGCCAAATGCCACTTGTGCCACGTGACCACGCTGCACACTAAGAAGACGGGTTCGACGCTGCTCAACGGCACCCACATACCATGGCTCGGCGGACTGACCATTCACCCCTACTCCGACTACCTGCTGCACGACATGGGCTCCGAAATAATGGGCGTGGGCCTCAACGACAACTATTGCAGCGGACTGGCCCGCGGCAACGAGTGGCGCACCACACCGCTCTGGGGCATTGGCTTGCAACGCAAGGTGGACGGCCACACTTACTTTATGCACGACGGCCGCGCACGCAACTTTGTCGAGGCCATCATGTGGCACGGCGGCGAGGGCGAAGCGTCAAAGAATCTGTTTAAGAAAATGCAAAAGAAGGACCGCGACGCGCTCGTCAAATTCCTCGAATCATTATAAACCAAACACAGCTATTCACTCATGAAACATTACATACTCAGCCTCGCTGCCATGGCAGCCGGCACACTTACAGCATCAGCTAACAACACCACACCTGCAAGCACCGACTCGGTGGCAGTGAGCACCGAACAAACTGCCAACGAACACCACGACGGGCCACGCATGAAGTATGCGCCCATCGACCTCGACACCGACAATGGCGTGGTGTCACTGGCTGGCAGCAAGGGCTTTACCATACAAACCAAAAAGGGCGACTTCGTGTTCAAGCCCTACATGTTGGTGCAAACCAGTGGCAACTTTAACTGGTACGACGACGAGGGTCTTGACAAGGCTTACAACCAGGACAATGTTGAGAACTCGGGTTTTGCCATTCCCAATGCCATATTGGGCTTTACGGGCCGTGCTTTCAACAAAATTTCGTTCAACCTCTCGCTCAACGCTGCCAAGTCGGGCGGCAACCTGCTGCAGCAGGCATGGTTTGATGTGAAGTTCAACACACCGCTGCAACTGCGCGTGGGTAAATTCAAGACACCTTTCTCACACGCCTACCTCACTACGCTTGGCGAGACGCTCTTTCCGCAGCTCCCCACATCGCTCACCACTGCCACCATCATGCCCCACGTGCTTAACGCCGTTACGCCGAGCATGAGCACTGGCTTCGACCTCGGTGTTGAACTGCACGGTGTGGTCAACAACAAGTTTGGCTACGAGGTGGGACTGTTCAACGGCACGGGCTCGGCTGTGAACACGGCCAACAAAACCATCAGCGACGATTGGCACATTCCCTCATTGCTCTATGCCGGACGCCTCACCTACATGCCTTGGGGCGTGATGCCTTCTACCCAGGGTAACCCCAACCTGCTCAACGACCGCAAAATGCTCATCGGACTGTCGGGCTCAATGAATGTGGAGAGTGAGAACGAAAGCACCAACGATGCACGCATGGGACTGGAGTTTGCTTTGCTCTACAACCGCTGGTACTTTGCCGGTGAGGCTTACTGGATGAATGTGGGCTTTACCAAACGTCAGAAAATCAACGAGCACTACAACTACCTTGGCGGTTATGTGCAGGGCGGCTACTTTGTGGCACCGCGCTTGCAGGTGGCTGCACGCTACGACTTTATGAACCGCAACAGCACGGGCAAGGACGGTTTCCTCAACATGCCGGCCGTGGGACTTAACTACTTCTTCAAGGGTTGCAACCTCAAGCTGCAAGCCATGTACCAGTACACTGGGCGCAAGGGACACGACACACAGCTCGACCGCGACAACGACAACCTGGGCCTGGCCACTCACTCGGCCACCGTACAGTTGCAGTACTACTTCTAAAAAATGCTACACTACAAATGAGACGTATTATATATATAATGTGTATGGCCCTGTCGAGCCTGACGCTTTGCACCGCGTGCGACGACGGACGCATACCCGAAAAGGTGCGCGACATAACCGAAAAGGGACGTGTGGCCACTCTCGATGCCGACATTGCCGGCACTGGTTCATGGGCCAAAGGCTACACCGTGGCTCTGGCGGGATTTACCGACGATGGCACGTATGCCGAAATATCGAAGGACATCAAGCCCGATGCCAACGGCCATGTCAACCTGACATTGCCGGGCATACCCGACGAGGTGACCAAACTCGAGGTGTGTGTGATTAACAGCATTCGCAAACGCGTGGTGACGCTGTACACCACCACTGCCACCGACAATGGCGACACCATTCGCATCAAACCCGATGCGGCCATCAATGCCGGCATGTTGGCGGCCATTCAGACCAGCTTGTTCGACAAGCAGTGCGCCCACTGCCACTCGGGCAGCGCTTGGGCGGCATCGCTCAACCTTAACGATGGCAAGAGTTATGCACAGCTGGTCAATGTGGCTTCGACCAAGGTACAGGGCAAAATGCGTGTGCTGCCGGGCCAAGCCGACGCCAGTGTGCTCTACGAGGCGCTTGCCACCAACATGAGCAGTCCCGACGAGGGTAACTGGAAACACGACCACTCCAACATCATGGTCACCGACCGCACCGGTCTGCAACTGCTGAAGGACTGGATTGACAGCGGTGCCAAGGAGTAAAGCCCGCGGGCAGTAATGCCTCCTGTGCTGACAAGTGCAGACACAGTACAAAAAGTGCAGATGTGCAGACAAATACGTCACGTTTTATGTGGCTATTTGTCTGCACTCTGCACTTTTTGTATGCACCACGCTGATATGCAACCAATGATACTATGAAAAAGCGCAAGCACTAATGGGGGCAACGCGTCTCGCGTTATCGGGGAAATATACTGCTATTATTTAGTAGAGTCTGTATTCTTTTCTTTCATTATCCCGACGCGAGACGCGTCGCCCCCATTAGAGCTTGCGTTTGATGGTAGCGTTTGATTGTAGCTCTTGATGCTTGAAGAAACGCAAGCACTAATGGGGGCGACGCGTCTCGCGTCGGGGAAATATACTGCTGTTATTTAGTAGAGTCTGTATTCTTTTCTTTCATTATCCCGACACGAGACGCGTCGCCCCCATTAGTGCTTGCGTTGGGTGGTAGCGTTTAGTGGTAGCATTTGATTGTAGCTCTTGATGCTTGAAGAAACGCAAGCACTAATGGGGGCGACGCGTCTCGCGTCGGGGCATTTTTCAGCAGCTTCGTCTCGCAGGATATACAAAATTATTGCCGTCCGGTAAAACACCATTAGGGAGTGACAAGAGCACGAACCAAAGTCCAAGTCATTTCACATCGGACGTAGTAAGCACGTTGAACGAACGTAGTACATGTTTACTTCGAACGAAGTAAGCACGTTGAACGAACGTAGTAAGATAACCTTCTGCACGTTTCACACAACATCATGGATTGTTTTTAGGGAAATAATCGGTTGGCCTCATCAGGCACGCTCCCATTTCGCGTAGTTGTAACGCGTTAATATAAGACTGTGCCTCAAAAACGAAATCGAAACTTTTGCCTAACTTTGCAGCCGTGAATAAGGAATATGTTTTTTGCAAGGGCGCACGCACAAAGGTGGCGTCCTTACTGCTGGTTGCCATAAGTGCCGCAACCAGCACCTATGCCAGCAATACGGGGGCCAACAGTGCCGACAGCACCGATGCCCCAACGGCACGCTTTGACTACAGCCTGTCGGCCATTACCGAAGGACAATGGAACATGGCCACCGGACGCGGTGCATGGGCCAACCGCCTTGATGCCTCGCTGGGCATCGGGCTGTGGAGGGGGGCACGCCTCGAAGCTGGCATTCTGAGCACTTGGCAACCTACCGACTACATTGCCGAGGTGTGTCAGGACTTTTCAAACATCAACGCACCAAATCGTCCGTTGCGGTTGGTGCATTTCGGACTTCAACAGCATTTTATTGACAACAAGTTAGGAGTGTTTGTCGGTCTGCGACAGGCCGACGAGGACTATTTCAACACCCCGATGGCCGGGTTGTCAACGGGTGCTTCGTGTGGTTGTGTGCCCACGGTGAACGACAATTTTCACATCAACGTGTTTCCGCTCACCGCATTAGGCTTGCACATTACCTACACCCCCACCCCTCAATGGCTTGTGCAAACCACCCTGTATAATGGCAACGCCTACGACACGCTCGACCGCTCGTTCCGCTTCAGGCCACATGCCGACGGCATAATCAACCTGGGCTCGGTAAGCTACACCCGTGAGGGTGCGCACGCCGACGACTTTAGTGCCACCTACCTTGTGGGCTGGAACTTTGGCAATCATTACCGCGAGGGCACGCAGCACCGCCACTCGCAGGTGGGCTTTTGGGCCACGGTGGAGCAGCCCCTGGCCAAAGTGGGACGCGTGGGTTTGGCGGCAGCGGCCACAGTGTCGCACCAATTTAAGGACCCCGAAGTGGCCGTGGGCTACTGGAACGGTACACTGGCGGCCAACAACCTTACACGCCGTGGCGGCACGCTGGCCCTGGTGCTGAACCGTGCCTACTACAACGATGCACACGAAACCGACACCGAGCTGACCTTTGCCATGCCGCTCGGACAGTACTTCACACTGCAGCCCGCCATTCACCATTATTCTACCAGCGGACACAAGCAATGGCTCGGACAACTGCGCGTGACGGTGAGCCTGTAACCCGCATACCCAAACATGGTGATTTTGCCCCCGAAACGCCATCGGGACAAGGATAGCTGCACCTTTTTTAGTACCTTTGCACGTAGAATAAAGAATAACAAACAGTATGACTAACGTACAGCAAAGGTCGGCCATAAAGTTGGAGAACGCATTGGCCGAAATTTCAAAGTTTGAAGTTGAAAACGGCGTGACGGAATTTCACGTCATGATACACGCCACACGTCCCGAACAGACATTTCAGGAGCAGCTTGACGCGGTGCTCAACACGTATTATAATTTGCTCGAAACGGAGTTGAAAGGTGCCTCATCGGTTATCAAACGCTACTTTTTGAGCGATGCCGCCAACCAGTATGAAACTTTGATTGCCTCGGTGCCCGAAGCACCGGCCTGTGCCTGCTCGGTAATAGAGCAAGCACCGCTCAACGGCACCAAGGTGGCGCTGTGGGCTTATTTGCAAACGGGCATTGGCTGCGGCACCTTCAGCAATGGGTTGTACCGTGTGCAGCATGGTGCTTATACCCACTTATGGGGAGGCAGCGCCGTGGCTCAGGCACCAGACTCTGAGGAGCAGACAAGCCTGTTGCTCAAGGACTACGTGATGCAACTGCTGGCCAATGGCGGCCACCTGGCAGAGAACTGTGTGCGCACATGGTTCTTTGTGCAGAATGTTGATGTAAACTATGCCGGTGTGGTGAAAGCACGCAACGAGGAGTTTTACACACAGAACCTTACGAGCAAGACGCATTTTATTTCGAGCACGGGCATCAACGGCCGCAATGCCAACCCCGATGCGTTGGTGCAGCTTGACACGTATGCGGTGCTCGGCATCAAGCCCGAACAGATGCAGTACTTGTATGCGCCCACTCACCTTAACCCTACCTACGAGTATGGGGTGAGCTTTGAGCGCGGCACACGCATGGACTATGGCGACCGCCGCCAGGTGTTCATTTCGGGCACGGCAAGTATCGACAACAAGGGCAACATTCTGTACCCTGGCAACATTCGCAAGCAAACCGAACGTATGTGGGAGAATGTGGAGGCACTGCTCAATGAGGCCGAATGCGGATTTGAAGATGTGGGACACATGATAGTGTACTTGCGCGACACGGCCGATTATGCCGTGGTAAACAAAATGTTTGAGGAGCGCTTTCCCGGTGTGCCCAAAGTGATTGTGCACGCACCAGTGTGCCGTCCGGGCTGGCTCATCGAAATGGAGTGTATGGCCACCAAGGCCGTTATTAACACCGAATTTGAGAATTTATGATACATGCTTGCTATGGCCTTGCCCCGCAATAGGCGCAAAGCTATAGCAACTTTTAGTAATGGTGAAAGAATAAGTTGAGCAATTTTGACCTGTATTTTTGTTGCTTTTGGAATTTGGAAGAGGGAGCATAGCGGGCTATGTGACCGATGACAAATTTCAAAAGCGGCAAAAAGACAGGGCATAAGAAACAACTCCTTACTCCGCAAAATTGGTCAAGTTATTTTTTCACCATTACTTACACACCAGACGCTACCTCTAATGGGGGCGACGCGTCCCGCGTCGGTTTTTCAGCAGCCTCGGGACGCGCCGCCCCCATTTATATGTTAGCGTTACTTATAAAAAGATACCGACCATTATGAAACGCATATTCATCATACTTTACACCTTAATGCTCATTGTGCTGGGTGCCGCCACACTGGTTGAGGACAGCAAGGGCACGAGTTTTGCCACCGACCACATATATGGCGCCCCGTGGTTTATTGCCCTTTGGGGACTGCTGGCAGCCGGCATGGTGGCGGCTATTGTCAAGTGGCAACTGTGGCACCGGTTCTCGGTCATGATGCTCCACCTGTCGTTTGTTGTGATATTGACGGGGGCATTCACCACTTTCGCCACCTCTAAAAAGGGGGTGGTGCATTTGGTGAACAGTGTGCCCGTACACACATTTCAGAGCGAGGACATGAGCGAGAGCTATCCACTGCCATTCACACTGGTGCTCGACAGTTTCAGCGTGCAGCACTACCCTGGCACCATGGCTGCCGCCAACTATACCAGTGCCGTGAGCATCACTGCCGACACGGGCGAGACGGTGCACGCCGACATTTCGATGAACAACATTGTGAAGCACAGCGGCTACCGCTTTTACCAATCGTCGTACGACGAGGACGGACAGGGCAGCTGGCTCAGCGTGAACTACGACCCTTATGGCACGGGCATCACCTATCTGGGCTATCTGCTGCTTGTGGTGTCAATGCTCATGGTGGTGGCCGACCGCCGCGAAGAGGTGCGACGCCTGCTCAGTCACCCGCTGCTGCGCAAGGGCGGCTTGCTGATGCTTGGCATAATGCTTGGCACCATGCCGGCCTTGGCCAACCGCACGCTGCCGGCCTTTAACCGCGCCAAGGCCGACTCGCTGGCCGTGAAACAGGTGGTGTACAACGACCGCGTGGCGCCCTTCAACACACTGGCACGCGACTTTGTGCTGAAGCTCTACGGCAGTGCTTCGTACCATGACCTGACGCCCGAGCAGGTGGTGAGCGGCTGGCTGCTGCGCCCCGATGTGTGGCAAAACGAGCCTATGATATTGGTTAAAAACGCCGAGCTGCGCCGCATTCTGCATCTCGACACGAAATATGCACGGCTGACCGACCTGTTCGACAACAATGGCTACATTCTGCAACGCTACTGGCACGGCGACCAAGCTGCCACACCCAACGACCCGCTGCAAAAGGCCATTGCCGAGGTGGATGAGAAACTGGGCCTTGTCATGATGCTGCAAAAGGGCACGCTCATCACACCACTGCCCAAGGACGGCAGTGTGCAACCGCTCTCGTCCACTCGCGTCGAGGCGGAGCTGCTTTACAACCGGGTGCCTTTTGCCAAGGTACTGTTCATGGTGTGTCTCACATTGGGGCTGGTGGCATTTGGCCGCCTGGTTTACCGCAATTTGTCTGGCCGTCCGGCGCTCAAGCATGAGCACGCGGTGTGGAGCGGTTTGCTTTATGCCGTCACCCTTGCGCTGCTGTTTGCCTTTGGGTTGCGCTGGTATGTGGCCGGCCATGTGCCCATGAGCAATGGGTTTGAAACCATGCAGTTTATGGCACTTGCCACGTTGGTGGTGTCGTGTCTTGCCCACCGCCGTTTTGGGGTGATGCTGCCTTTCGGCCTCATTCTGTCGGACTTTGCCCTGTTGGTATCGTTCCTGGGGCAGAGCAACCCGCAGGTCACCAACCTCATGCCGGTGCTGGCGTCGCCGTGGCTCAGTCTGCACGTGTCGGTGGTCATGATGGGGTATGCGCTGCTGGCCTTTACGATGCTCACGGGCATCATGGGCCTTTGTTTGCCGCGCCAGGCTACACAACTCATGCTGCTCGGGCGGTTGCTGCTCTACCCCGCCGTGTTCTGTCTGGGCATAGGCATATTTCTTGGTGCCGTATGGGCCAACCAGTCGTGGGGCGCTTACTGGAGTTGGGACCCCAAGGAGACGTGGGCGCTCATTACTTTTATGACTTACGCCATTGCCTTTCACAACCACTCATTGCCCTGGCTCAGCAAGCCGCGCCACTTTCACTGGTTCTGCACCCTGGCTTTCCTGACCGTGCTGATGACTTACTTCGGCGTAAACTTTGTGCTGGGGGGAATGCATTCTTATGCGGGATAAGTAGCGAGGGGTGCGCGCTATGGCCGCAGACGCGGATAACAGAAGAATAAAAAATCCGACGCCGTAGTGTTACAAGTAGTAACGCTACGGCGTCAGCTCATTTGCACATCTGCATATTTCCGCACATCTGCATATTATTGTTGTCCGGTAAAACATAAATATGCGAACGGACTCAAGCACCAAACGCTACCTCTAATGGGGGCGACGCGTCCCGCGTCGGAAATTAAGGCAAAGGCTCACAAACAGCCATGTAATTAGTGCTGTCTGTAAGCCTTTCGTTAGTGTATGAACATTGAATTTTCCCGACGCGGGACGCGTCGCCCCCATTAGAGGTAGCGTTTGGTGCTTGAGTCCGTTCGCATGTTTATGTTTTACCGGACAACAACATCTGCACATCAGTGCATCATCACTGGTCCTCCTCAGTGCGCTCCATGATGCTGGCTGCCAGGCAGTCGGCGGTATGTATAATCATTACCAGAGGGTAGAGGGAGTGCGCGGTGTCGTAGTTGCGCTGATCCTCGTAAGAGTTCATGTTCAAACCCCACGGGCCCATGTGCCAACGTATGGCCAGCATTTCGGCATCGGTCAGCTCGAGACCGCTACAAAGGAGCAGCACCAACGACTTTTCGCCGTGTCCCATCGGAAAATTCTTGTAGCTCACATTGTAACCCGGCACGTCCTCGTACACACCCATAGCATTGCGCTTGCGCTTGGTGGTGGGCTGGTAAATGTCGGTTTTGCACACATCGTGCAACAAACTGGCCAAGATGACGCTGTCGCGCGGCACCTCACGCTCGAGGGTGGGTTCGAGCTGTTTCATGCCCTCCCACACCTTGAGGGCAGCCTTGCAGGTGTTGAGTGAGTGCAACACCAGTCCGCCCTTGACATTGAGGTGGTGTCCGGCCGATGCGGGCGCATCGAAAAAGCCCCATTCCTCAAGGTCGTTAATCACGTCGTCAATGCCATCGCGCTTGCAACTGCGCAACAGCTCCAAAAACTCTTGTTTGTAAACTGTTATGTCTATGTCCATAGATATTATATTTGTGTTCTATTGAATTGTTCACTCATACCATTTCTTTATCTGTAAAAGTCGCTTGCGCGGAGCTTGGTATTGCGCGTTAATAAGGCTCTTCGCCGCCACGAACTCACGACTGCGAACGCCCAAAATGTCGAAGATGACATGCGGCAAATCGTCGGTCATGAAGGGACGGCCCTCGGCTGCGCGCAGACGTGCTACCATGTCGGAATGAACGGCTGCATAAGAGGAGGTAAGATAGATGAGAAACGGCACATCAAGTTGCTCACGCTTTGCGCGAGGCACATCGGTAGCCAAGTCGGTACGCCCCAACTGATGACGATAATTGTAAACCTCCTCACCATGGTCGGCAAAGTAGAGGACAATGGCGTTACGCTTTTCAAAGAGCCGTATGATGTGGTCGACCACGAGGTCGTTGTAGCGCGTGGCATTGAGATAATCGGCCACACTCTGCCGCTCTGCTTCGCTCAAGTTTAGTGTTGAGCGAATGTCGCCTGACTTGAAGTAAGTATCGCCTTCGGGAAAACGCTCGCTTGCACGCTGGTGCTGCCCATAGAGGTGGAATATGACAAAATTACGCTTGGGCTGTTCCAACGTTTTGCGTTGCTGCTCATAGTACGTCACTAATTGCTCATCGTAAGCAAAGGTGCGCGTGCCGTGATAATCGAAGAGTAATGAGGCGATGCGTGGGGCGTTGAAAAAGCCCATGGAGGCGTTAAAGCGTTTGTCCATCTCCGCACCCGCAAACTGATTGCTTAAAAACACCACATTGTAGCCACAGCGCCGCAGCACAAGGGGGAAAAGCGGCGCATCGCACCACTGTCTGGTTTCGCCCACCGAGGCTGTTGAGAGGAACTGCTTGAAATTCTGAGTGGTGCCATTGTCTGAGGCTATGACATCGCGAAAGACAAAGAGTCTGCCACCTGCCAAGCGTTGGCGCAACCGGGGATTGGTGTCGTACGCTCCATCGTAGAGGTTGCTCATGTGCCGGTTGAACGACTCGCCAATGATGAGTACAAAGTCTGCCGCCTGCTCCTTGCAATGGACTGGCTCTTTGTAGCTTTACAACGTCTGGGCACAGCGATCAAATTCCCGGGCAAAGCTTTTGTGTATGAGCACAGACTGATACAAATTCCAAATGGCATTACGCTTAATTGGCGAATGCACCATGCCAACGCGATCATCGTTGGTCATGGCATCGCTACCAAAGAAGAAGGCGTGACTAACAAGCAACATCATTCCTGCAATTTCTAACGCGCGCCCTACCCTGCTCTTTGCCCACGCGGGCCAAGGCTTGACGCGCTTTATCCCCCACAGTTCGGCAGCTATAAACAGGGCATAAAACACCACAAGGCCCAACGTGTGATAAGAGAGGATAAAGGTGTGTACAAACTCACTGCTCTCGCGTGCGTTAGTCTCACTAAGGAACTGGAGTATATAGGCGTCCCAATGCCGGTTAAAAGAAAGTAGCAAAAATACATTGCTCAGGCTATAGCCTACTAAAAACGAATGGCAGACGATGTGCAAAGCACGCTCCACACGCGGCTTTGCTAACGAGAACAAGATGCAGATGAGATACGACAAGGCTGCATAAAAGCAGACATTGAACAAGGTTGCAACTACCGCCTCCCACCATATTTGCCCCCGAAGCATAAACAGTTCGGGGAGCATCAGCAAGAAGGTCATCGCGGCACATACAATGGGATTGATGCCTTTGTGGTTGTGAATATTTGGCATGTTAGAATGGGGTATTGAACACCGAGGAAGAATAAATGTCCTGCAAAGAGCAGCACGCTCTGTAATACTTGGCATCTTTATAGGGTGGTTCTAATAGTTGAACACCTCCTGCTTATGGTGATTACTAAGGACAAAATTACCGAAATCTTTCGTATTATTGACGACTTCTGTCAATAATATGACAAGCAGGCATTCAATATTAGTTCTTCTAATCATGTCCAGCCTCAGCCGATAGGCCTTGCCCCATTGTTGGCCCCATAAATTCCAGACCTCATCGTCCGCGTAAGGGGTTAGCTATATATTAACGACAAGATACAGACGCATTTAGCAGGTTGAACCGCAACTATCACACTGCAACATGGCCCCACGTTACAACTTTATATAAAATTAATAATCTGCATAAGTGGTCCATTTCCGTGCATAAGTGGCAAGATAACGGGTATACATTACATTTTGGTATTGAAGCACCTTTGTTTTGAGGGTATTGCGAATTGTACACACTTGCGAGACGAAGGCTTTCTTTTTAACTTTGCATTACAATATGTCAAAGAAAAGAGAACATTGTTTATACTCACTAACACACACATGATATGAAGTTTTTACACAAACTATTAGTATTCGCGTTGCTGTTTGTTGGCGTCATTACGCAAGCATCAGCCGAAGCTTTTACTGTGAATGGTGTGGTTTACCGCATTACAGACACAGGCGTAGCTGTAAATAATTTAGCCAAAGACAACAATCTGAATGGCATTGTCTATGTGCCCGAGGAGGTACAGTACGGCTCAACCACCTACAAAGTTACGGGCATTGATTACTTGGGGAATAGAGACATCAAAGAGATTTCGCTTCCTGGCACCATCAAAAAGATAGCCAATCAGACATTCATGAACTGCAAGAACCTGCAGACTGTCTGGCTTGGCGAAGGCATCAGCTATGTCAGTAACGAAATGTTCTACAACTGCACAGCACTCCAGAATGTTTCATTGCCAAACTCATTGCAGTACATTGGCAACCTTGCTTTTGGTGTTTGCACAAGCCTCAAATCATTACAACTGTCCGAAGCACTTGAAAGTTTGGGAGATCGTGTATTTTCTGGCTGCGAATCTCTTTCAAATATTGAACTACCTGAGTCCTTACACGCTATTGGCCCTCTCTGCTTTTATGGTTGCAAAGAATTAAGTACAATCAAAGTCAACTCAGCTAATCCATATCTTGCAACAGACGGCAAAGCCATTTTCAATAAAGACAAGACAGTATTGTACACTGCTATACCGCTTACGAGTTACAACGTTCCCTCAACGGTGCGCGAATTGAAACATCATGCCTTCAGCAACCAAAAAGACATAACATCTATAACCCTGCCCGAAGGACTTGTGAATATTGGTTCTAACGCATTTGATTTTTGTAGCAAGTTAGAGCAATTGGTTATTCCGTCAACCGTTGACAGCATTGGCGAGAATGCCTTTTATTCTTGCTCTGCACTCCAACAGATAAATATTCCGCAAGGCATTAAATATTTGGCAGAAGCGGTATTGTCAGGCACTGGAATCAAGACATTAGACATTCCCTCCTCAGTAAACTACATTGGCGGGAGTGCTTTTAGTAATTGCAAGTCCTTGCAATCGATCAAATTGCCCGAAGGACTGACCTTATTGAATTACTGTCTGTTTGAGGGGTGCGAGCAACTTTCTGACATACAGATACCTTCAACCGTTACGGCTATTGAAGATTGTGCGTTCAATGGTTGTAAAGCCTTAAAGACTATTACATTGCCAGCATCACTCTGTACATTTGAAAATACGTGGTCTTCTAATAGCATTTTCTCGGGCTGTAGTGCCTTAAAATCTATCCTGGTTGAAGCAGGCAATAAGTATTACGAATCAGATGGCACTGCCTTGTATAATAAAGCAAAGGATACTTTGGTATGCTTTCCTGCTGGTGTAACAAGCTATGTTGTTCCGCAATCAGTTAAGACCATCGCCAGAAAAGCATTCTGTGGCTGCGACAGTCTGCAAAACATCATGTTTGAAGACGGTGTCTCTGACCTTGTTATAGAACAATATGCCTTCGAAAATTGTAAGAACATTAACAGGTTGGTCATTACATCAGGCATTAAAGAAACGAAATACGGTGCCTTTAATGACGCCCACATCAACAAGTTGGTTATTACTACAACCCACCCCAGAAGTTTCTATGAGTACTATTTACTGAGGGACAATACCATTGAAACAATATATGCGCCAGCCTCTGACCTCAGCATAATAAAGAACTTGAAATCGAGCACTTTAATACCACTTGACGCCATCTATGTGGCGTCCGACATCACAATAGGCTCACGTTCAATCGTATTCAAACTTGTTAAGAACGAAGAGCTCTCAGGACTTGACGAACTGCCTGTCAACACGTACCCTTGCGTTAAAATTGGCAATAAAGAAATAGAAGCTGATGAGAACGGACGCTATGTGCACGCAGGACTCGCTCCCGATCGCGAATTTACATATACCATCTCTGCCAAAGACAGCCAAGGGGAAAATGTGGGTAGCGCATATTCCTTTACAAAGGAAACTGCCAGTTTGTTCAAATCATTTACGCTCAACTCTGGTCAAACATACGTTGCAAGTTCTAATATCAGACTCAATGTAGACCCCGAAATGGAGCAGCCGGACGAATGCCGCTTTGTATATGGATATTCTTACACGAAATCATGCGATTTGAAATATAGCGATGAGGTGCAAAGCATAAAGTTTACCGGTTTCTGGCCTTCAACGACTGTCACTCTGAATTATCAAGAACTGAAAGACGGAAAAGTCACGTACTCGAAAGAATACAACATCATGACGAAAGACATGGGACTCAGTGCCGAATTTGGCAAGATTACACCCACAAGCTACACCATGACAGGATCGCGCAACAAGACGTATCATGATGCTGAGGTGGTGGACGAGGGGTGGACGCTTGACCGCGAAACCATAACCCGACACGGAAGCACACTACACGTGACAGGCTGCGAGCCTGAAAGTTATGTAAATGCCGGATATGCCGTCATGGTGAAGAATGGTAGCGAAACCAAATTGTACTACTACTCTCCAAGCCAATCGATGCAGCTGCCAGCTCTGACGCTCGAAACTGTGACTGAGGCAAAGGCTACCTCAAACACTGTGGCACTGATATGCGCCACTACCAATATTGACGATGAGGAGGCTAACACAGGATTTGAATGGCGACGCTATGACGCGCCCGACCTTGTGCCAAGCTCGAAGGCTAACTGCCCCGTTGTAGATGGTGTAATGACTGGTGCCCTGCGCAATTTGAGCGCCAGCACATACTACAAATTCCGCCCATTCTATAAGGCCGAAAGCGGCAAAACATGGTATGGCGAATGGTCGGCCTTTGGCACTGCCGACGCTTATGTTTACTTTGACCCGACGGTGCGCACCTATGCCGCTGTATGCCACGATGAGAACTCAGCTACAGTGAGCGGCTTTATCATTGCCGGTTCTGACGACATTAAGGAGCAAGGTTTTGAATACTGGAAACGCGACGATGCTTATGCCACAACCAAACACGCTACGGCTACCACCGACGATAATACGCATCAAACTGTTGTGGCTACGGGACAGCGCATGAGTGCTGTACTCCAAAATCTTGAGCCGAACACTACCTACATTGTGCGCGCTTACGTTACAACCGAACACGGCACAACTTATGGCGAGGAGCAAATATTCTCAACACCATACTCTACTGCCATTGGCGAGGTTGAGCTTGACGAGGCATACAGCGACCACCTTGCGGCTAAGGTTACCAAAGTTGGCGACAACGAATTGCATCTGGCCATCTGCGGCACCGCACGCCCCGTGGCCATACGCTTGACTGCTGTGAGCGGCATACAAATGGCTGCAACCACACTCGGAAGCAGCCTTGAAAGCACCCGCCATGCTTGTCTGCACACCAACCGACTGCAACCAGGCATGTATTTATTGCACGTTACCGACGGGCAGGATGCGCAAACCATACGCATCGCCATTAAGTAAGCACCCTACAACTATATTTATAGCCCCGCCCAACTTGTGTGCAAAGTTTGCACACACGATGGGCGGGGCTTTTATTTGTAAAAGTGGTATACGGCATGGCTGCAACTTTATTTCTAAATTTGCAGCAGCATGTAGCATTTTATCAGCGCATGCGTCTAATAAACAGAGACCAAACAACCATACACACGAATGACCGAACAAGAATTTTCACAATTGGTCAGTGCACACAAAAGTACCATCTACACCGTTTGCTACATGTTTTCGAAGGACGAGGACGAGGTGAATGACCTGTTTCAGGAGGTGCTCATCAACTTGTGGCGAGGCATAGACACCTTTAAGGGGGAGGCGAAACTAAACTCTTGGATTTACCGCATCAGCCTTAACACCTGCATATCGGCCGAACGCAAAAAGAAACGGCAGCCTCAAACCGAACGCCTCGACATGAGCATCAATCTGTATGAGGACAACGACACTGACTCCCGACAAATACAAATGCTCTACAAACGGGTGCACCAACTGCGCCCCTTCGACCGCGCCCTGGTGCTGCTGTGGCTCGAGGGACTGCCCTACGACGAGATTGGCGCCATTACGGGCATAACGGCCAAGAACGTGTCGGTGCGCCTGGTGCGCATACGCGAAGAACTTAAACACATGAAATGAGGCCATACCTCCACCCCCTCATCACCTCTACCGAATAACAAGCATTACTATCATGGATAATACCTTGAACGAAATAAAACAACAGTGGCAGTTGCTGCAAGACAAACTTGAAAGCCAGTCCATCGTTAACGACAAGCTGATTAGACGCAATCCAGCGGACTGCACCCTTCTTTGCTGCACCTATGATCAACACAAGAACTAACAGTACGATACTAGCCCAATAACAGCCATTTCCAAACTTCTCACTTTTCATGATGCGGTAATCTAGTTTACAGCATACAACCATTGCAACCGCACCTAACACTATCGCAACTGCCTGCCTTAACAGCCAGTGATAGGAATTTCCATATGTGACAGTACTCTTATATGAACTTGTACTATAGATCATAACCAGACCAAAACATATCAGAAATATTACCAGAAACAACATCGGATAATCAAAGTATCTTTTGCCGGCCATATATTTTTCTTTGATGCGATTTGCCACTTTTTAGTTCTCCTTTAATTTTCTGACACAATCTTTGAAGATATCTCCCCTGACTTCATAATTCGGGAACATTCCCCAGCTTGCACATGCAGGTGATAATAAAACTGCTTCTCCATCTTGGGCTTTTCCTGCAATGTATGAAACTGCTTCTTCCATAGAATCAACAAACTTGATCTTATCAAATCCATGTGCTTTTGCACAATCAGCGATCTTTGGTGCTGTTACACCCATCAAGATCAGTTCTTTAACTTTTCCGTCAAATGCTTCGATCCACTCATCATATGTAGATTTCTTATCATATCCACCACCGATCAGCCATGTTGGGCGGTTCATTGCTTTGATTCCTTTGATCGCTGCATCTGGATTCGTTCCTTTAGAATCGTTATAATATGCAACACCTTTCACTGTGTCCACATATTCAATACGATGTTCTACGCCTTTAAACCTCTTGATTCCCTCTTTGATATATGAAACTGGAACCCCCATAGAATAAGTCACTGCGATCGCTGCTAAAATATTTTCATAATTATGGTCTCCTAACAGATTCACATCATCTAATGTACATACGATCTGTTTCTTTCCGTCTTCTTCGATGATAAATGCATCACCTTCCATGGAAACCCCTTCTTTTATTTTATGATGCAAACTGAAAAACAGAACTGTTCCATTCGCTCTGTCTGCCATAGCTCTTGTTGTATCATCTTCATAATTTAATACCATTACCTGGTCTTTTGTCTGGTTTTTTCCAATGGATTCTTTTGTCTGTGCATAAACTTCTACTGTACCATGACGATCCAAATGATCTGGTGTGATATTAAGAACTGCACATACATCGGAATCGTTCAGGGACATAATGACAAAGGATATGCACTCTTAGAACAGAAGAATAAATTCTCTGTCGGAGAGACGATCGAAGTTATGATCCCAGACGGAACAAACAAAGAAGTTATAGTGAAAGCAATCGAAGATGAAGACGGAAGACCAATGGAATCCGCCCCACATCCAAAACAGATGATCTATGTTGATTTTGGAGAAGAGATTAAAGAAGGATATCTGCTTCGAAGAAGAGAAGAAGTCGAAGGAGAGAATTAAGATAAGATCGGCAAAAACTTCAGAATAGAAATGGAAAAGCACTTTTCTAAGCAAAGTATCATAGTATGATAAAAAGGCTTAGAAGGGTGCTTTTCTTTTGCAAGAGTTTTTACAACCTTTATTACCAGAGGAAGAACGTCATTATCTGATCCTAAGCCGCAAGGGAGATATCAATGCGAGAAATTTGTTAGTGGAACACAACCTTCGTTTGGTTGCACATATCGTAAAGAAATATCATAATCTGGACAGGGAAAAAGAAGATATGATCTCGATCGGTGTGATCGGGCTGATCAAAGCGATCAATACGTATGATATCAGCAAAGGCCACCGGCTTGTCACGTATGCTGCAAGATGCATTGAAAATGAATTATTGATGATGCTTCGTCAGGAAAAGAAAACATCAAAGAACACATCCCTTTATGAGCCAATCGGGATAGATAAAGAAGGAAACGAGATCCATCTGTTAGATATTCTAGGAACACAGGAAACGGACTTGATCAAAAAGATCGAGCAGAAAGAAAATATCAAAAGAATCTATGAAGAATTAGAGAAAATGGAGATGAATAAGGAGAAGAAAACACTGATCATGCGTTATGGACTTTATGGAAGAGAACCAATGACACAAAAAGAAGTAGCCGACTTAATGGGCATCTCCCAGTCCTACATCTCCCGTCTGGAAAAGCGGATCATCCGTCAGCTGAAAGAGGTGCTGGAGCGGGAGTAGCTGCTAACAATTCCCATGTATCTTCCCTGCCCTCTTACCCCATACTTCCGGTATCAACGTAACCGGAGGTTCGGGGGATGTACAACAAAGTGGAATTATGCGGGGTGGACACGGCCCAGCTGCCGGTGCTTTCCGAAGCGGAAAAGCGGCAGCTGCTCACCCGGGCGCGGGCAGGCGATGCCGCCGCCCGGCAGGCCATGATCGAGGGCAACCTGCGGCTTGTCCTGAGCGTGGTGCAGCGGTTCGCGCAGCGGGGGGAGAATCTGGACGACCTGTTTCAGGTGGGGTGCATCGGGCTCATCAAGGCCATCGACAACTTTGACCCGGCCCAGCCGGTGCGGTTTTCCACCTACGGCGTACCCATGATCATCGGGGAGATCCGGCGCTTCCTGCGGGACAACAACGCCCTGCGGGTCAGCCGCAGCCTGCGCGATGCCGCCTACAAGGCCATGCAGGCCCGGGAGACGCTGGAAAAGCAGCTGGGCCGGGAGCCCACCGTGGACGAGGTGGCCCGGCAGGCAGGACTTTCCCGCCGGGAGGTGAACGCGGCGCTGGAATCGGTGGTGGAGCCCATCAGCCTGGAAGAGCCCCTTTACACCGATGGCGGCGATGCCATGTATGTCATCGATCAGGTGCGCGACCCGGACAGCGAGGACAGCTGGATCAGCGGGTTGGAGTTCCGCCAGACCGTGGCCGGGCTGACCCCGCGCGAAAAGCGGATCATGGAGCTGCGCTACCTCAAGGGCGAGACCCAGATGGAGGTGGCGCGGGAGATCGGCATCAGCCAGGCGCAGGTCTCCCGGCTGGAAAAGGCCGCGCTGGAGCAGTTCCGGCACAAATAAACAGGAGAGCGGCACAGGCCTCCCTGCACCGCTCTCCTACTTTTTGTATTTGCGTCTGGTCGCCGCCCCGCCCCGCAGATGGCGCTCGGCCTTGTTGCGGGCCAGCACGGCCTGCACCCGGGCAAACAGGGCCGCATCCACGGCCCGCAGGCGGGTGGATACATCCTTGTGCACCGTTGATTTGCTGCACCCGAACGCCCGGGCGGCTGCCCGCACCGTGGCACTGTGCTCTGCAATGTACTCTCCCAGCAGCGCCGCCCGCTGCTCCGGCTCCACGTTCATCCGGTCACGCCTCCCCTGTTTGCGGTCTCCCTAAAAAATATGAGCCAGCGGCCGCCAATATGCCCGCCGGGGCTTGACATTTGGGCGCTGGCCGCTATACTGGGAGCTGGACATAAAAACAGGGGCGCTGAAAAGCTGAGATCCGCACCTGAGCGGAGTACCCTCGAACCTGATCCGGGTAATGCCGGCGTAGGTAGTTTGCGGAAAGGTCCACCCTCTTCACAAACGAAGCCCATGCGCCTGCCTTTTTGTGCGGGTGCATTTGTTTTTGTGTACTATTATCTGAGAAGAGGAATCTCCCATGTCAAAAACCTATTCCAAGACCCGCATTCTTGTGGAGTGCGCCCTGATGATCGCCATTGGCACCGTGCTGAGCAACATCAAGTTCTTCACCCTGCCCAACGGCGGCAGCGTTACCCTGCTGAGCATGCTGCCCTTTGTGCTGGTCTCCTTCCGCCACGGCGTGAAGTGGGGCCTGTTCACCGGCTTTGTCAACGGCTGCCTGCAGATGCTGCTGGGCTTCTGGGCACCCCCGACCCCGACCTTCCTGTATTTCCTGGGTGAAGTCCTGCTGGACTACCTGGTGGCCTTTATGGCGCTGGGTACTGCCGAGTTCTTTGCCCGTCCCTTCAAGAACCGGATGGTTGGCGTGGCCGTGGGTACCTTTATGGCAGGTTTCCTGCGTTTTATGTGCAGCTTCCTGTCCGGTGTGCTGGTCTGGGGCAACCTGAACGAAGGCCTGTCTGCCTGGACTTACAGCCTGGTGTACAACGGCAGCTACATGCTGCCCGAGACCCTGCTGACCATGGTGGCCGCCGTTCTGCTCTGCCGTGTGGCTCCGCAGATCTTTGACCGCCAGCACGCAAAGGGTTGATCCATCCTCACTTTGTTCCGCGCCCTGCCCGGCTCTGTGCCCGGCAGGGCTTTTTTGTTATTGCAAACTTTTTCAAATTGGGTGTTGACAACCGCCCGCCCGGCTGGTATAATAACTCACGTCGCAAGACACCAACCGAATATGTGGGGGATTAGCTCAGCTGGGAGAGCGCTTGCATGGCATGCAAGAGGTCAGCGGTTCGATCCCGCTATTCTCCACCAAAAAGACACTGCACAGTTTGTGCGGTGTCTTTCTTTTTTGCACTTTTGCTGCGTGAGTGAAAAACAGGAAGATGAACGGTGCCAATCGGAGTTTTGACGATTTGCGGCGCTGTCCTGATGCAGTAAGCCGTAAGATAAAAGCAGAAGACGCTCTTCCCGGATGGAAAGGGCGTCTTCTGCTTTTTTAGTCGTTCTTCACGCCCGCCGGAGCCGGCTGGGCAGAGGCCGTGTCAAGGCCGACGAGATATTCTGGATCGACCTTGTCCTGTGGTTTCTTTTTTGATAGCATGGTGATTTGCCCCTCCTAAGAGATTTCGCGGGGAGCACTTTTCCCCATCTGACAGGGAGAAGTATACATTCCAAATCTTAGGAAATGCCCGAGAGATTTATTAAGAAGGACGTAAGAGGTTTGAATTTTTTATGAAAAAGTTTCACAGGACGTAAAAGCCTCTCCCTTTGGGAGAGGTGTCACCGCAGGTGACGGAGAGGGCAAGGATGCTGAAGAAAAAGTTTAGACACAGCGATAGTATCGCTCTGACAAAAGAGCTTGCTTATCGCAGTGCGGCGGCTCTGCCATCCGCAGATTGCGGATATGCACCATGACGGTGCCGTTGGAGACGTAGAAATACGGCTCGCCCCACACGGTCTCGTAGATGACCTGCACCGGGAAGATGCGCTGGGGGCTCTGCATCAGCAGCTTGAGGATCTTGTACTCGGTCTCGGTCAGGTCGGCCTCCTGCTCGTCCACCCAGACCCGGTTGCAGTCCAGCGCGATGCGCACGCCGTCCCGGATGTCCGGGTCATCCTCTACGATCATGATGGTCTGCATAGTCTATGATTCCTTTCCTGTATGGCATAGTATCAGTATAGCAGATTTTCTGCATTGTGGACAGCTTACCACATACTTCTTGGGATTTGTGGGATAAGAACCTAAGGAATTCTTAAGAAAGCGGCCATTTTGCCTCTTGCGGAGCGGGGCGGGGGAGAGTATTCTTATAGAAGAATA
>ENA-UPTB01000186-UPTB01000186.1-human-gut-metagenome-genome-assembly--contig:-NODE-186-length-66731-cov-11.352927_pt1 | contig 66731 bp, 71 predicted proteins | sample MGYA00250046_ERZ773369 | MGnify/ENA primary metagenome ERZ773369 (study PRJEB29103, sample SAMN06111938) | human gut metagenome | biome: human gut; feature: ankylosing spondylitis patient; material... | reverse complement strand
ATTTCAGTTACGATTGCTCCCAACTTTTTGAATAATTTTCGAGCCGAGCCGACATAACCGGTGTAGCCTTCACGCAGTGAAGCTGTTGGAATAAATGCGACTTTCTTATTTTCAATTTCTTCCTTTATCAGACTTCCTACACTTGAAAAGTGCGAACATAAAAATAGTTTCATCAATATTCTCCTTTATAAATTCCGAGTTGTCGCTCTCAGTATACCATGCTTTCTCCCCGCAGAAAAGCATGGCGAAAAACAAAAATGTCTCCGGAGGGCTTGTACGTATGTTTTTTCAGCGTTTCCGATCTGGATTTCTCAGAACAGAATATCCTCCAGCATGAACTTATCTTTTTCGGTAATGGGGCGGATCACCTTGCAGGGCACCCCCGCAGCGATGACGCCGGGGGCAATAAAGGCACCTGCTCCGATGTTTAACGGAGAGGTATTCGCCCGACTGACCATAGAAGTAGTCCGGCATCATTTGGTGCGACCTCGGATTTTCAACTGCATGGGTGTGTTCATGTGGAAAACTATCCCTCCCTCCGAAATGAATGAAAAACAGGTTGACATTCACCAGAAAAAACGCTTACAATGGTGATAATAAGTTGATATCAATTGGCATCAGCTGCTTTTTTGATCTTCATTCATGATTTTTCTGGCTCGTCCGCGCGTGGTGTCCTCGAAAGTTTCATTTTCGCTGAAACGCAGCCAATAGGGATCTTCCATCAGGCAAGCGTTGGTGCGTTTGACGATTTCCCACGCATTGTAGTCCGGCAGTCCCATCAATTTCAAAATCTCTTTGCAGTCCATCCGATTTTTCGGAAAGATACGCTTCTTTGCCCAAACAACCACATCCACCAATGGAACTTCACGTTTGTCACCGATGAAAAGGTTCAGAGGGAGATGATACTGCGGCACATCCTCATTGGCACAAAGATATTGCCCATCTTCGCTCAGGCTGGCGATTTCTCTTTCATCCATCATCAATTTCAGATAAGCCATTTTATCACCCCATGGCGGCTTTCAGGTAGTGCATACGGTATTTTAGATATTGGCGGATCGCAGGTGCTCGTTTTTTACTTAGCAGTGCAAGAATAGGCGAAATAGACTGAATGATTTCCTGATACAGCGCATCCAGATCACGCACAGGCAGCACAGGCTCATCGATCATCTTGATTTGCTGGGCATGGTGACTGCGGAATGGCTTCGATTTGTCGAGCTGATAACGGAGTTTCGTGTCAGTCAATTCTTCATCCGTTGCCCATGCAAGCAGACTGCCGCCATTGTCGTAAATAGGCGGAGCATACTTTTTTCCATCCCGGACGATCACATCAAAATTGTTTTCGTGGCGGTCTTCGTTGCCGATAAAGGCGTCGAACGCCAGCATCTGATAAAGCCACTTCTTACCATACAGCTCTACCGCATACTGAAATAGAGCGTCCGGCGAAGATGTTTGCCCATTGGCAAGAAAATGGGCGTCAGCCAAGTCTGCAAAATGGTACAGCTGTTCATCGTTCGTTGTGAACTTGGGGCAGACGCTGACCACGTTGCAGGAATATGTTTTGATATCAGGAAAGAGTTTGGCAGGCATCAGGGCGTATTCCACATGAGGCAGACCCAGCACCTGTGCAATCAGCGAGGCCATCACCTCAGAATATGGCTCATACCCAGCGGTTCCGGTCTCTGTGATGGAGTTGCCCTTGACCATAACAAGCTGATCATCCACGCGATACCAGCCCTTTGAGAGCATTCCGCGGCTTGTGCGTGTTTCACGTTTTTCGACCAACTGGATTTTTGCAGGGACTTCGATTGGGCTCATGGTATCACGCTCCTTTGTTCCATTATACCATGTTTGGATGGATAGACAAGGTGAACGATACCATGCCCTGAGGATAGGAAAGATAAAACGGATGAGTTTTTACAGCGTTTTTCTCAAAAAATTAAAAGTGCGGACAAAAATTTTGTTAAAATGTATTGCATATAATTTCGGGTTAATGTATAATAATTTTGTGAATATTCGCCTGCTGCTTTGCTGTGAGAGGGCTATCCTATGAAACATTTGCAGAAGCTTGTTACCATTGTCCTCGCATTTGTTTTGGCGTTGAGCCTCAGCCTGACTGCCTTAGCAGAAGAAGGCTATGGGCAGGAAGTTACGGGAGAGGACAATCTGTTCCAGAACAATGAAGCCAAAACTACATTCAGCGTCGTTGCAGTACCGGCAAATCTTTCTGCAACAGTTCCTCTCAATGTCACTTTTGCAGTCAAACGCAATGGTGATTTTGTTTGTCCAAAGGGCTATGCAATTGCCAATACGGGCTCTGAAATTTTTCATGTTTCGGATATCCGCGTAACCATGCTCGATGCAGCATATTCTTTTGTAGAGAGTGATAAGAATTTGCAGGATCGGCAGATTTATCTGACGATGACTGGAACAAATCCGAGTATCGCAGGGCCCGTTTCAGATACTGTTACTTTTGTGTCTGGGAATGATGACAAAAAGCAATCGTTTGGGACTGAGCCCACGACATATAACACCTGGAATGTCTATCAGGGCGGAAAAATTGAATTTGAGTTTAAAGGAAAAGTGAATGGCATCAGTGCGAAGTGGGCCGACAAGCAGGAACTTTTCGCAATTGCGTATACCATAGAGCCAGGCGAGATATATGGGCCAAATCCAAAAGGATAAACTGTTTCCACCGGAGCGGGGACTCGCCCGCCCCGGTGTTTTTATCGTTTGAGAAAGTGGGTGCATTGGATGCGGGAGCATCACAAACAAGTCCTCCTTGGCCTGAAAATTTTTCTGTCCCGTGGGCTTCCGCTGGTGCTGGTTTCTGCCGCGGCGGCAGGTGTTTTCCTGCTGAAGACGCCGGACGGCGCAAAGCAGGCCTCTGCTCCGGGAGCCCGTGACCCCAATGCAACGGTAGGTCAGTACGAGGGAAAGTCGGAGGCGGAGATTCAGGCAGAACTGGACAAAGTCGTGCAGGAAGGGATGTTCAACATCTCCATCAACCCGGATATCCGGATGACCAGCGGCAGAGCGGAAGCGGAGCTGCGGGTGGAAAATATTCCGGCCAATCACCATCTGATGAGCGTCACTCTGAGCCGGGATGATACCGGGGAGGTGCTGTATGCCTCCGGCCTCATAGAACCGGGATATCACATTCAGGCGGTGCCGCTGGAGACAGTCCTGCCCGGCGGCAGCTATACGGCAACAGCACTGTTTACAGCATACGATCTGGAAACGGAACAGCCCGCCGGACAGGCTGCGGCAAGAGTCCGGATCACAGTAGCAAAGTGAAAAAACGAGCCATTTACAGCTGTACTTGTAAATGGCTCGTTTTCGTTGATGTTATTGCCCTCTCGCGATCTCCTGCAACTTCTGCTGAGCCAGCACCTCCACGCCGCCACGGTAGAGGCGCACCCAGCCCTCCTGCGCGAAATATTTCAGCAGGCGGCTGACCACCTCGCGGGCGGAGCCCATATAGCGGGCCATCTGGTCGTGGGTCATGCGGACATTGCTGCCGCCGGTCTTGGCCAGCTCGTCGGTGAGGAAGATGGCAAGGCGGCGATCGGCGCTCATAAACAGAATTTGCTGCATCGTCCACATGGTATCAGAGAAGCGCTCCGCGGTCATCTGGTAGGCAAAGCAGCGGACGTGAACATTCTGCTGCATCAGGCGGCGGAACGTTCCAGCGCCGATGCAGTAGGCCTCGGTGTCCTCCTCGGCGTCGATGTACAGATCAAAATTGACCGAATCCAGCACACAGGAGGCAGAGAGGATGCAGACCTCCCCCGGGAAGAGGCGGTAAAGGGTCACGTCCCGGCCATCCTCGGAGAGGAGATAGGCTCGCAGCTGGCCGGTGCGGAGGAGCAGGATGCCCACGCAGTTTTCCACGGGGCTGTGCACCCGCTCCCCTTTTTTGTACTTGACCGGCCGGGTGGTGCGGCAGAGAAACTCCTGCTCCTCCGGGGTCAGCTGCTCCCAGAACGGGAAGCCGCAGGCCAGGCAGTCCGGGCAGACAGGGGACTTTTTATCCAATTCCGGCATGATTCATCCTTTCCGCAGGGCCTTGGCGGCCTCGCTGCCCGCAAGGGCACCCTCGTACACGGCCTTGGCGACCTGCAGCAGGCCGCCGGTGCAGTCGCCTGCCGCGTAAAGGCCGGGCAGAGTGGTCATCATGTGCTCATCGGTGACGATCCGGTTCCCGTTCACTTCGGCCCCCAGCTTGCGGGCCAGAGCGGTGCTGCCTGCCACGCCCAATGCGACGAACACGCCATCCAGTGCCACAGTCTCGCCGCCTGCCAGCTGGACGCCGGAGACCCGCTGTTCGCCCAGAATGGCTTCTACTTTTTCGGGGCGGACAGCCACTTCTGCCGGGAACTCCGCGGTCAGAGGCTGGCCGTTGGCCAGCAAAGTGACGCTTTTTGCCACCGGGAGCAGTGCCTGCGCTTCATGCAGGGCATACTCGCCGCTGCCCAGCACGGCCACATCTTTGCCACGGTAGAAAAACGCGTCGCAGGTGGCGCAGTAGCTCACGCCGTGGCCCTCCAGCCCGGTCAGGCCGGGGATGCGGGGCACGGCACGGGAGGCCCCCGTGGCCAGAATGACGGCGTCTGCCGGGTAATCGCCGTCCAGCGTTTCGACCGTCAGCTTATCGGTATAAGTCAGGCCAACGGCCTCGGCGGTGACGAATTTCACGCCTACAGCCCTGGCACCCTCCATGCCCCGGCGCTCCAGCTCTGCCCCCGAGATGGGCTCGGCAAAGCCGTAGTAATTCTGGATGAGCTCGGCGCGGTCCAAGGCGCCCGGGCCCTTGGTCAGGATGGTGGTGTCCACGCCTGCCCGCGCGGCGTACAGTGCAGCCGATACGCCCGCCGGGCCGGAACCGATAATGACAATGTTCGACATTTATATTCTCCTTTTCAGGTCCGATGTTTGCTTACACCTCTATTATACACAAAATCTGCCCGTTTTCCGTGACTGAGTTCCAAAAAGTTTTGGATTGTGTTATACTGGTTCCATGATTTGAATTTTCATGGAGGCTTCCATTTTATGTCCAAGCAACGCCTGCTTTTTATCACCACGGGCGGCACCATTGCCAGTGTACGCACGGCCCAGGGGCTCAAGCCCGTCCTTTCCAGCGAGGAGCTGCTGGCCCACCTGCCGGAGCTGCAGGAGCTCTGCTGCCCCGAGACACTGGCCCTGTGCAGCATCGACAGCACCGACCTCGGCCCCGAGCACTGGCTCATGATGGCCCGGGCTGTGCAGGAGAATTACGCCCTCTACGATGGCTTCATCATCTGCCATGGCACCGATACGCTGGCCTACTCGGCGGCGGCCCTTTCTTACCTCATTCAGAACGCCGACAAGCCCATCATCCTGACAGGCGCCCAGCAGCCCATCTCCAACGAGATCACCGACGCCAAGAAAAACCTGCGGGACAGCGTGATCTGTGCGCTGGACTCCGGGAGCCGGGGCGTGATGGTGGTGTTCGGCGGGCATGTCATCGCGGGCACCCGGGCCAAGAAGAACAAGACCATCAGCTATGACGCCTTTGCGTCGGTCAACTTCCCGGCGCTGGCGCTGGTGCAGGGCGACCGGCTGGTGCGGTATGTCCCCTCTCCCTGGCCCACCGGCCCGGTGGAGTTTGGCCGGGCGCTCAACCCCAAAGTCTTTCTGCTCAAGCTGACTCCCGGCCTGGGCCCCGAGCTGATCCCGGCCATCTTTCAACATTACGACTGTGTGATCGTGGAAAGCTTTGGCGTGGGCGGCATCCCGCAGCGGCTGATGGACGCCTTTGCCGAGGGGTTGGGCGACTACGACCAGACCCACAAAATCCTGATCCTGACCACTCAGGTCACCTACGAGGGCAGCGATGTGGGCATTTACGAGGTGGGCAAACGGGTCAAGAACCGCTTCCGTTTCCTGGAAGCCCATGACATGACCATTGAGGCGGTCATCACCAAGGTGATGTGGCTGCTGGCCCAGAACTGCGAGAGCTTCGACCAGCTCCAGCAGCGGTTCTACCGTCAGATCAATTTTGATACATTTTATCATTGATAGGTTGGCAGCAAAAAGGACACGGCAGCGCGCCGTGTCCTTTTTGCGGTACAAACGTTAAAATACAAGCTGCACCAGCAGCACATAGCAGAGCGTACCGCCTGCAATGGATCCCAGTGTTTCGTGCTTCCACTTGTGGAGCGCGATGGTCACGCCGATGGCGATGGCCTCCGGGATGCCGTGGCTGCCCGTAAAGACGCTGACGCCCTTGAGGCAGTAGATGATGAGCATTCCGAAGATGGCGGCGGGCAGCACCCGCCCCAGATACCGGACGACTTCCGGCGGCTGCTGGTCCTTGGACGAGAAGATCAGGAACGGCAGAAACCGGGTGAGCATGGTGGCTGCCGTGCAGGCGGCAATGGTGATGCCAAACTGGACTCCGCTCATGGGGCCACCTCCTCGGTTTTATCAGCCTGCTCAATGGGCTTGCGCAGCACGAGCAGCAGCACCAGAATGCAGATCATGGACGGGATCAGAAAACTGCCGGAGCCAAACACCAGCAGGCAGATAAACGGCACCGCCAGCCCGATGAAGCCGGAGTGGTGCTGCTTTTCTTTGTCCCACTGGTTGAGGAAGATGACCACGAACATGGCGGTCATGACAAAATCCACGCCCTCGGTGCTGAACGGCAGGATGGAGCCCACCGCTGCCCCCAGAAAAGCGCTGGCCACCCAATAGATCTGGTCCAGCAGGGTGATGAAGAACATGAACCACCCACGGTCTACCCCCTCGGGCGGCTCGGCCGAACAGGTGATGGAAAACGTCTCGTCGCTCATGGCGTAGATCATGTAAAAGCCGCGCGGGCCGTAACCCTTATAGCGCTCCAGCATGGTCAGGCCGTAGAACAGGTGCCGGGCCTGGATCATGAGCGCCATCAAAAAGGCAGAGAGGGGCGAAAAGCTGCCCAGCAGCAGGGAGGCCAGCACAAATTCCAGGCTTCCGCCGTACACCACGGTGCCCATCAGGGGCGGCAGCCAGATGGGCAGGCCCAACGACTGCACATAGATGCCATAGCCTAGCCCCAGCACAAAATACCCCGTCAGCACCGGAATGGTTTGGGGGAACGCGGCTTTCAGCGCCGCCAAAACCGCCCCGGAGGAATCGCGGGACGGGGTCAAAACGGTTTGATTCGTCTGTTGCATTTTATTCAACCCTCCAATCTAGTATTATAACAGGTTTATCCTGCTTTGCAAGAGGCGGTTTCCGGATGCAAAACACCCCCGCTGAAAGCTTTTGGAAAGCTCTCGGCGGGGGTGTTGTATTTTGGTGAGAAAGGGGATCTTAGGCTTCGTTCTTTTTGGCAAGGTCTTTGGTGTAGAGGGCACGGGTGGCGTTGAGGACGGCGATGACCATGACGCCGACGTCGGCGAAGATGGCCGTCCACATGCTGGCGATGCCCAGCGCGCCGAGGATGAGGCAGATGCCCTTGACGCCCAGCGCAAAGACGATGTTCTGGTACACGATGCCGTTGGTGCGGCGCGCGATCCGCATGGCCAGCGCGATCTTGGCCGGGTCGTCGTCCATCAGGACAACGTCCGCGGCCTCAATGGCAGCGTCGGAGCCCAGAGCACCCATGGCAATGCCGATGTCCGCACGGGACAGAACAGGGGCGTCGTTGACGCCGTCGCCCACAAAAGCGAGGTTCTCTTTGGGCTGCTTGGAGGCCAGCAGCTTCTCGATCTGATCGACCTTGTCGCCCGGCAGCAGGCCAGCGTGGTACTCATCCAGGCCCAGTTCGGCGGAAACGGCTTTTGCCACCGGCTCGGCGTCGCCCGTCAGCATGACGGTCTTGCGGACACCGGCCTGTTTCAGGCCCTTGATGGCCTGCGCGCTGTGGGGTTTGACCACATCGGCAATGAGCAGGTAGCCTGCATACTTGCCGTCAATGGCCACATGAACGATGGTGCCGGCCTCCGTTACAGCAGGGACGGTCAGGTTCAACTTTGCCATCAGGCGGGCATTGCCGCAGGCCACGGCTTTGCCGTCCACCTTGGCCGTAACGCCGTAGCCGCCAAGCTCCTCCACGTCGGTGACGCGGCTCTGGTCGATCTCCTTGCCATAAGCGGTCTTGACGCTCAGGGAGATGGGATGCTTGGACCAGCTCTCGGTCAGGGCCGCGGCCTCCACCAGAGCGTCTTGCGAGGTGCCCTCCGTGGGATAAATGCCGGTGACTTTAAAGGTGCCCTGCGTCAGGGTGCCGGTCTTATCAAAGACCACCACGCCGGTACGGGCCAGCTCTTCCAGATAAGTAGAGCCCTTGACGAGGATACCGCAGGCGGAAGCGCCGCCAATGCCGCCGAAGAAGCTCAGAGGGATGGAGATGACCAGCGCGCAGGGGCAGCTGATGACGAGGAACGTCAGGGCGCGGTAGATCCAGTCGCCAAAGCGGGCGGACTGGCCCGTCAACAGCAGAACGATGGGCGGCAGGAATGCCAGTGCCAGAGCGCCGTAGCAGACAGCGGGGGTGTACACCCGGGCAAAGCGGGTGATGAAGTTCTCGGCCCGGGCTTTCTTCATGCTGGAGTTTTCCACGAGGTCCAGAATTTTGGAGACGGTGGATTCGCCAAATTCCTTGGTGGTCTGAATCTTCAGCAGGCCGGTGACGTTGACACAGCCGCTGATGACATCGTCCCCGGCCTTGACGTCCCGGGGCAGGCTCTCGCCGGTGAGGGCGGCGGTGTTCAGGGCCGAAGCGCCCTCCAGAATGATGCCGTCAATGGGGATGCGCTCGCCGGGCTGGACCACGATGGTGGTGCCGATCTCGACCTCATCCGGGTCTACCTGTTCCAGCTTGCCGTCCTCGCCCTCAATATTGGCGTAGTCCGGGCGGATGTCCATCAGGCTGGAAATGCTCTGGCGGCTCTTGCCCACGGCCACGCTCTGGAACAGCTCGCCGATCTGATAGAAGATGATAACGGCGCAGCCCTCAACATAATCGCCCAGGGCAAAGGCGCCCACGGTGGCAACCGCCATCAGGAAGCACTCGTCAAAGGGCTGGCGGTTCTTGATGCCCTTGATGGCCTTGCGGAGCACGTCCCAGCCGACCACCAGATATGGGATGCAGTACAGCGCCAGCTCCACCGGCGTGGGGAAGCTGGGCAGCAGTTTCAAAATGGCTACAAGGATCACCGCTGCGATGATCTGCTTGAGCATTTTCTTTTGTTTTTTGTTCATCTCAGTCTCTCCTTTTGCGCGGATCTCGGCACGGGTTTTCAGGGGGGAGTTTTCGTCCGATTCCACCTGTTTTCCACAGTAAGTGGGTTTTTCCACGTTTTCCTCCGCCTTTTCCACAGACTTTTCCCGACAAAAAGAGGCTGTTTGGCGTCTCTTTTTGCACTTTTCCGCAAGAAATGTTGAAAACCATGTGGAAACCGTGGAAAACCTGCTTCTTTTTCCACAAAAGCGTTCCGTTGTATAAAAAGGCCCCTCCCGGGGGAGGGGCTCCGAGGTTCCGGAAGATCAGATGCCGAAGATCTCGCAGTCGTCCTCCACTTTCTTGCAGGCGGTCAGCACTTCCTGCATGGTGGCCTTGGGGTCTGCACCCTCAGCAAACTCCACGTTCATCTTCTGGGTCATAAAGCTGACGGTTGCCTTTGCCACGCCGGAAACGGTGTTGGCAGCGTCTTCCATCTTGGCGGCGCAGTTTGCGCAGTCCACTTCGATCTTGTAGGTCTTCTTCATAGTAAGTACCAGCCTTTCTCATTCTTCAATATGATCCATCCCCATGGAGAGGATGCTGCGCACATGGTCATCGTCCAGTGCGTAGTAAACAGTTTTGCCCTCCCGGCGGAACCGCACCAGTTTGCAGTCCTTGAGCACCCGGAGCTGATGGCTCACGGCGGACTGACTCAGCTGCACCGCGTTGGCGATGTCCTGCACGCACAGCTCGTTATCGTGGAGCGCGTACAGGATCTTGATGCGGGTGGAGTCGCCAAATACCCGGAACAGGTCGGCCAGCTCGTAGAGCACCTCGTCATCGGGCATATCAATGGGCTGCGCGGCGGGGGCGCTTTTCTTTTCGGGTTCCTGCTGCGGCATCTGGACATCTCCTCTCGGGTCGGTTTTATATGAACGTTTGTTCATGTGTTCATGATAGCATGGGGAAAGGCTCCTGTCAAGGGGTTTGGAGAAGAATTTTGCTGGAATTTCAAAAAAGATATTTTTTGCCCCAATACGCAAAAAAGTGGCATTTTTATTTTGCAAAAAGGGTGCGGTTTCAAGACTTCAAATCCAGCTTGCTGCTGCTTGACTTTCCACCACATCCTTGCTATAATACAAATAGAAAAGGCACTGCGACAAGCGGTTAGCCCTTTAAGTAGAACAGCTGAGCAAAGCTCGAACCGTCACCGTGCCGGGTGGCGGTTCATTTTTTTACTCTGATCGTAAAAGTGAATCCAAAAAGATGGAACGTCAAAGTAATAGGCATATGCTTCACCCCCTTTTCAGTGGGATGAAGAGCCGAACCGCCTGCCGTTGTATGCAGTGCCTTGCTGCCATTTCGGACAGCATCTTTAGCGTATCATAATTTTTGACAAAAAGCAACCAGATGAGGTTGCTTCTATTTTTTTCGATGAATATACCACGGCAGATACATCCCCGCCAGCACCAGGGCCACGGCGGGGAGAAAGCCCAGGAGATACCACTGTTCCCCAAACCACTGGGTAAACAGCGCCGTCACCGGGCTGCTGGTGGGGCCGTTCAGAAAGTAAAAGTTTGTGTACAGCACTTTATTTAAAAAGTAAATGGGCAGCGCCGAGCCAAACAGGAATGCCAGCACCGCCGGGAGCCGCCGCACCTGCGGGCGGAACCCGCCTGCTACCAGCAGAACCGGGTAAAGCACCAACAGCCCATGGAGGGTAACAGAATGCAGATTGATGAGGCTCCACGCCTTTGTTCCCAGCCAACCAGGGCAGAGCAGCGCAATGGCGGCCCCCGGTGCGCAGAGGGCGTAGAGCTCCTCTTTGCACCAGTCCTTTCCGGTCAGGGTGCAGGTTGTGCAGAGAAAAATATGGATGCTGCACAGGTGAAGAGGCAGGTAGCTCCAGTTCCACTGCCCGGTGGCCAGCATGGCAATGACCAGCACGGCTTCATCTGTCAACAGCAAAACCGTAACGCCCCACAGGATGCGCCGCCGGGTGCGTTCCGGGCTGCGGCGGTACCAGCGGGCTGTCAGCAGGATGCAGACCGCCACTGCCTCCAGCTCTCCCAGGTGCACCGCTCCAAACAGCGGATAGCCCTGATACCCCGGGCCATACCGCCGGGCGATCATTTCATACGACATCCAGAACTCACTCATCTGCTCCACCGCCTTTTTTGCCTTTATTATGGGCTCGTTCGATCCAAAAGGAAAGTGTTTTGGCGGAAAAATCTCCAAAACAGGTGCACAGCGGCGCAAAATGTGGTATTCTACTGTTGGTTCGTAAATTCATGTCGTTTCGACATCTTACACAAAAAGAAAAGGAGAATTTTTATGACTCTGACAACTGGGATCCACGGCGAGCAGTCCGTGGCTGTGACCAACGAAAACACCGCAAAAACCATGGGAAGCGGCACGCTGGACGTGTTTGCGACTCCCGCTCTGGTGGCACTGGCCGAGAAGACCTGCTGGATGAGCGTGGCCGAGGCTCTGGACGAGGGCTGCGGCACCGTGGGCACCAAACTGGAGCTGGAGCACACGGCCCCCACTCCCGTGGGCATGACCGTGACCTGCGAGAGCGAGCTGGTGGCCGTGGAGGGCCGCAAGCTGGTGTTCAAGGTCTCGCTCCACGACGAGAAAGGCCCCGTTGGCGGCGGCGCCCACGAGCGCTTTGTCATCAACAACGCCAAGTTTGCGGCCAAGGCCGAGAGCAAAAAGAATTAAACCTCTCAGTCGAACTTCGCTCGCCAGCTCCCCTAACAGGGGAGCCTTTGGCAAATAGATCAACTTTCATCCGACTGCCAAGGCCTCCCCTCGACAGGGGAGGTGGCATCGCGTGAGCGATGACGGAGAGGTTCCAGTTCCAGCGGCGGCGGGTCGGCCCGCAGGGCCTCCTGCTCGGCTTTCTGCTGGGCCTCCCACAACAGGCGGGCGGCCTGCTCGCTGGCGCGGAACAGCTCAAAATACAACGCTTTATAATCCGGCGCGGCAAACACCCCCTTTCTTCCTTTCTGGGGGATAGTCTGCCCCGCCGCACCCCAAAACAAACCTGATCTTCAAGAGGAATCATTTTCATGAAAAAGAACAATCTCTCCTGGGTGGGCGCTCTGCTCGTCTTCGGCCTGCTGTTGTGGTGCACGTCTGCCACACCGGGCAAGATCGCGGACCCGTCTACTTACACCTGCGCCGTGTACAGCACGGCACTTTCCCTGCTGCCTCCGGTGGTGGCCATCGTGCTGGCCCTGAACACCAAGGAGGTCTACACTTCCCTGCTGGTGGGCATTGCCACCGGTGCCCTGCTTTACGCCAACGGCAACCTGGAGCTGGCCCTGACCACCCTGTTCTTCCATGAGGACGGCGGCATGGTGTCCAAGCTGTCCGACAGCAGCAATGTGGGGATCCTGGTCTTCCTGGTCATGCTGGGCATTCTGGTGGCCCTGATGAACAAGGCCGGCGGCAGCGCGGCCTTTGGCCGGTGGGCCTCCACCCATATCCACACCCGGGCCGGGGCACAGTTCGCCACCCTGCTGCTGGGGATTATGATCTTTGTGGACGACTACTTCAACTGCCTGACCGTCGGCTCGGTCATGCGCCCGGTCACTGACCGTCAGAAAGTCTCCCGCGCCAAGCTGGCCTACCTGATTGACGCCACGGCGGCCCCCATCTGCATCATTGCGCCGGTGTCCAGCTGGGCTGCTGCTGTTACTTCCTCGGTGCCCGAGGGCTCCGGCATCAACGGCTTTACCATGTTCCTGCGCACCATCCCGTATAACTATTACGCCATCCTCACCATGGTCATGAGCCTGTTCGTCATCTTTACCGGGACGGACTACGGCCCCATGAAGCTGAATGAGACCAACGCCATGAACGGCGACCTCTTCACCACCGAGGACCGCCCCTACGGCGATGATGTGGACGACGGCACCGACACCAAGGGCCGTGTCATCGACCTGGTGGCCCCGGTCATCGTCCTCATTGTGGCCTGCATCTTTGGCATGGTGTACACCGGCGGCTTCTTTGAGGGCACCGATTTCATTACCGCCTTTGCGGACTGCAACGCTTCCATGGGCCTTGTCATGGGCAGCAGCATTGCCCTGTTCTTTACCTTTGTGTTCTACCGCGTGCGGGAAGTTATGACGTTCCAGGACTTTGCCGCCTGCATCCCCGAGGGATTCAAGGCCATGGTCAGCCCCATGCTGATCCTGACCCTCGCCTGGACGCTGTCCGGCATGACCGGCCTGCTGGGTGCAAAATATTACGTCGCCAACCTGCTGGGCGGCTCGGCCGCGGCCCTGCAGTATCTGCTGCCGGTCATCATCTTTGTGGTAGCCGTCTTCCTGGCCTTTGCCACCGGCACCTCCTGGGGCACGTTCTCCATCCTCATCCCCATCGTCTGCCATGCATTCCCGGAGGGAGAGATGCTGGTCATCTCCATTGCGGCCTGCCTGTCCGGCGCCGTCTGCGGTGACCACTGCTCCCCGATCTCCGACACCACCATCATGGCCTCGGCTGGTGCCCATTGCAGCCATGTGAACCACGTTTCCACCCAGCTGCCCTATGCGCTGACGGTGGCCGGTGTCTCGGCGGGCTGCTATGTCCTCACCGGCCTGTCGGAGGCCGTGCTGGGTGCCCGGGCCAATCTGGTCAGCTCTCTGGTACTGTTGGGCGTCGCCATTTTCCTGGAGCTTATCGTGTTGAGCGTCATCCGGGTGCGGACGGGCCACGGCAAAAAAGTTGTTCGCTGAAAATTTTGCGACAAGCGTTGATTTTTCCCTCCAAAACGTGATATACTAAAAGAAATTGAGTTAATTTGTCACAAGGAGGGCGTTCATCTTGCTGGAAGAAGTGTTTCAGGAAGTCTACACCAAGTTCAAACTGCATTTTTACCAGAGCGTGTTCCAGCGCTTTGCTACCCGGGAGGCGACCCTGACCACGGTGGAGTCGTTCTGCATGGAGGGCATCATGGCCATGGGAGAGCCCACCATTGCCGAGTTTTCCCGGATGATGGGCATTTCCACCCCCAATGCCGCTTATAAGATCGGCAGCCTGGTCCGCAAGGGCTATGTGGAAAAGATCCAGTCCACGGTGGACCGCCGGGAGTACCATCTCCGCCCCACACAGAAGTATATCAACTACTACAACATCAGCTATTCCTACCTGCACACCGTCATTGAGCGTGCCAGGAAGCGGTTCTCCCCGGAGGACTGCAAAAAGCTTGAGGAAATGCTCTCGGTGGTCAGCCATGAGCTGATGCCCGAGCTGGATATGCTGACCCGTGTTCAGGCCGAGGCCCCGGAGCGTGCCGCGGAGGATGAGAAGACCAACGCATAAAAGCCGCAAACAAAAAATCCATCGCTGTCAAAAACAGCGATGGATTTTTTCTTTCCAGAAATACGCTCAGACGTTCGCCGCGCCCCGATCGAGAATTTTATCGAACCGGGACAGGAACGTGAACACCGTGATACTGGCCGCCATGATGTCGCTGACGGGCTCCGCGAGGAAGACCGCGAACACCGGGTCCGGCAGGAGGTGCGGCAGGAGGAAGATGAGAGGGATGAGGAGAATGAGCTTGCGCAGGCAGGCCAGCAGGAGGCTGACCTTGGCCTGCCCCAGTGCCATAAAGCTCTGCTGGCAGGCGATCTGGAACCCGATGGCAAAGAAGCCTGCCATATAAATGCGCATGGCCCAGGTGGTGTACTGGATGAGGGCGGCGTCCGAGGTGAAGAGCCCCGCCACCGCACCGGGCACCAGGAGCATGAGCAGGCAGAACAGGGTGGCATAGCCGCCGCAGAGGGCCAGCTGGAAGCGGAACGCCTCCTTGACCCGGGCTTTGCTGCCTGCGCCGAAGTTGAAGCTCATGATGGGCTGGCCGCCCTGGCAGATGCCCTGCACGGGCAGGCTGCAGAGCTGGGACGCGCTGGTGATGACGGTCATGGCACCCACGGCCACGTCACCGCCGTACCGGGCCAGGCTGGAGCTGAAGCTGATGGAGAGCAGGCTCTCGGTGGAAAGCATCACAAAGGTGGAGATGCCCAGCCCCATCACGGGCAGGATGACCCGGCCCTCGGGCCGCAGGTGCTCTTTGCGGAGCCGGAGGATGGTCTTGCTCCCGGTGAGGAAGCGCAGGATCCAGAAGGCACCCACGGCCTGGCTGAGCACCGTGGCAATGGCGGCACCCCGCACGCCCATGTCCAGCACAAAGATGAGGATGGGGTCCAGGATGATGTTGATGCCCGCGCCGATGACGGTGGTCAGCATACTGATCTTAGCAAAGCCCTGGGTGGTGATAAAGGGGTTCATGCCCATGACGAGGAGGACACAGACCGAGCCCAGGATATAGATGCGGCTGTAGGCCAGCGCGTAGGGCAGGGTGGCCTCGCTGGCACCAAAGAGCCGCAGCAGGATGGGAGCCCCGGCATAGAACCCGATGGTAAGCACCACGGCAAAAAACAGCAGCATGGTAAAGCTGTTGCCGATGATCTTTTCGGCTTCTTCTTTGTTGCCCTGCCCCAGCGCGATGGCCGTGCGGGGCGCGCCGCCCGCGCCGATGAGCATGGCAAACGCGTTGAGCAGCATTAGGATGGGGGCAAACAGGCCCACACCCGTCAGCGCCGCCGCGCCAATGCCCGCAATATGGCCGATATAAATACGGTCCACGATGTTGTACAGCAGGTTGACCACCTGAGCCACAACGGCGGGGATCATGAGCTGGAGCAGCAGCTTTTTGACATTGCCGCTCCCCATGTTCTGTCTGGTCTGCGCCATGAAATCTCTCCTTTGAGTTGAAATTTTTCAACAAAGTGCAATTCGTAAAGCAAAGCACGGCAAAAATCGACCGGCTTTGACAAAAAACACGAAAAACGCCTGAGACTATTGTAACACGGCGGCGGGGGGAACACAAGAACGCCTGCGGGGCCGGGCATAGCAACATACTGTTCCGGTGCATTGAATTTGCCGATGGCTTGTGTTACACTGGATTCGTTCGTTTTGGAATTTGAGATAGGAGAAAAACATGGAATCTCAACACAAAAAGCGGAGCGCGTTCTCCGGCAAGATCGGCTTTGTGCTGTCGGCCGCAGGCGCGTCCGTTGGCCTTGGCAATATCTGGCGTTTCCCGTATCTGGCGGCCAAGTATGGCGGCGGCATCTTTCTGCTCATCTACATTCTGCTGGCGTTCACGTTCGGCTATACCATGATCGTGGCGGAGACGGCTCTGGGCCGGATGACCAAGAAGAGCCCGGTGGGCGCTTTCGCGGCCTTTGGCAAAAAGGGCGGGTTCTCGTTCGGCGGCTGGATCAACGCCATCATCCCCATCCTCATCGTGCCCTATTACTCGGTCATTGGCGGCTGGGTCATCCGGTACCTGGCGGATTACATTGGCGGGCACGGCAAGGAGCTGGCCACGGACGGCTATTTCTCGTCGTTCATCTCCAATGGTGCTTCGGCGGAGATCTGCTTTGTCATCTTCACCATCTTCACGCTGGCGATCATCTTTGCGGGCGTCCGCAACGGCGTGGAACGGGTCTCCAAAGTCATGATGCCCATTCTGGTGGTGCTTTCCGTCATCATTGCGGGTTACTCCGTCACCCGGCCCGGGGCGCTGGCGGGTGTGAAGTATTTCCTCGTGCCCAATGTCGCCCATTTCTCCTGGATGACCGTCGTCACGGCCATGGGGCAGATGTTCTATTCCCTGTCCATCGCCATGGGCATTCTGGTCACGTTCGGCTCCTATATGAAAAAGGACGTCTCGATTGAGGAGTCCACCGAGAACGTCGAAATTTTTGACACGGCCATTGCCATCATGGCGGGCCTGATGATCATTCCGGCGGTCTTCTCGTTCTCCGGCGGCGACCCCGATACCCTGCAGGCTGGCCCGGCCCTGATGTTTATTACCATCCCCAAGGTGTTCGACAGCATGGGCCTTGGCACCGTGGTGGGCATCCTGTTTTTCACGCTGGTGCTGTTTGCGGCGGTCACAAGCTCCATTGCCCTGACCGAAAGCGCCGTCTCCACCTTTGAGGACGAGCTGGGTTGGGACCGTCATCAGGCCACCGTCCTCATCGGCGTCATCATGCTGGTGCTGGGCAGCCTCTCGGCCCTGGGCTACGGCCCGCTGGCAGGCGTGACCGTGTTCGGGATGCAGTTTTTGGATTTCTTTGATTTCCTCACCAACTCCGTCATGATGCCCATTGCGGCCATCACCACCTGCCTGCTGGTCTCCCGCGTCATCGGTGTCAAAAAGATCGAGGAAGAGGTCACTTTGAGCGGCAAACCGTTCCGCCGCAAGGTCATCTTCAACTTTATGATCCAGTATCTCTGCCCCGTTTTCGCGGCCATCATTCTGGTCAGCTCGGTGGCAAATGCACTGGGCTGGATCGCCATGTAAAAGAAAATACAGCAAGTTACAGCAAAACCCCGGCGGGATCGTTCGACTCCGCCGGGGTTTTATGTTACGGATTCAAAAAATGCAGATCAGCCCTTGCAGCCCTGCTCTTCCCAATCGCCGAAGTCGGAAGCATCCGCGATCTTGGTGGGGTCGAACTTGCCGTTCTCATCTTTGGGAGCAACAGCGGGGCCGACCTCCACGGGGTTCGGGTTGGGGGCCTCCGCTTTGGCTTCGCTCTCCGCTTTGGTTTCGCCCTCGGCGTAAGCCTGTGCGGTCTTGGCGGCCTCCTCGGCGTCATTTTCGGCGTCCTCGGGGAACTCGATTTCCTCCACATGGAGCGGGGCCTTGTCGTTGAGGATCTGATCCAGCACAACGATGGCAGCGCCGGTGACAGCAACGGCAGCCGCCGTGCCCAGGATACGGAACAAAGCTTTCATAGCAACCTCCTAAAGCCAACTGGCTATAGACCGGCCCTTGCCTCTCTGTTTGGGAGAGGCGTCCGCAAAGCAGACGGGCGAATTTAAGAGAACGTCACAACGTCGTTCAGGGGCTTCTCAGCGGGCTCCACGGAGAGGGCGGTCAGCACCGGGCCCTTGCCGCGGTAGATATTGTGGAACTTGTAGTTGACCTTGGCGGTCACGCGCACCCAGGCACGCTGCTCCAGGGCTTTGTAGCCGTCGTAAACGCAGGGGAAGCCGACAAACTGGATGTCCTGCACGCAGCAGGTCATGGCAAAGCGGCCGGGCACAAAGCTGTTTTTGCCGGCCCGGTTGGTCTGGCAGACCTGCGCCAGGAAGCGGACGGTTTTGCCCGTGTACTTCTCGGGCTCGTCCTGGCAGTCCATATACCAGATGCCAAAGTCTTCATCGCCGATCTCCACCACCGGGGCGTTCAGGTCGAACGGCAGCGGGTCGGGGATATCATCGTAAGCCACGCTGCCGTCGGCAAACTCGTAGGCGATATCGCACTTGCGGGAAGCCTGCCGCACCAGCTTGTGCAGTTCCTGCCGGGCGGCGTCGTTGTTGACGGCCTCGGCCCGGTTGAAGACGATGAGCTCGCTGCGGGCGATCTTGTCCAGCATCAGGCTGCGCATGGAGTTGTCGCGGGCGTAGGTCAGGGCCGTGGTGCCGTCCGCCGTGGCGATGCACTGGTACACGATCCAGTTCTCCGGCAGATTGTTGGCCAGATCCTGCAGCAGCCACATGCCGTTGTACTCGATCACCACGCGGCCTGCATCGGCCTCCTTGGCCAGCTTGGCCAGGTTCTGGGGGTTGAGCTCGGCCTTGTCCTCCAGATTGTAGAGGGTCACGCCGGGGAACGCGAATTTCTTCTGGTTGTATTCTTCCTCGCCCTCCTCGCAGACCAGCAGCAGGGTCTTGTCGCCGGAGTCGAAATTGGGGTCTTCAAATGTTTCCTGAATGAACTTGGTCTTGCCGCTTTCGAGGAAGCCAACAAACAGGTAAACAGGAATTTCGTTTGCCATGGGATTCTCCTTTTATACTTTCGTCTTGGCTTGAGAGGGCATCAGCAGCCAAACAGCGTGGCGATGGCGTGCTCATCCAGCTTGGAGCCGATGACCACCAGCTTGCCGCCCACATCGGCACCGCGCTGACGGACTTCCCACTCGCCGGGAACGTAATCGAACTCCAGCCAGCCGTCGGCACCGCCGTCCACGATGCCCTTGGAGCGGAGGATCATGCCGTAATTGCCGGTGTCCAGCTCGGTGAGGGCGTGCTCAATGTCAGCCTTGGAGAACTTCTTGGCCGTCTCGACGCCCCAGCTGGTAAAGACCTCGTCGGCGTCGTGGTCATGGTGGTGGTGATGGCAGCAGTGGCCGTCGTGATGATGCTCATGCTCGTCATGGTCATCGTCGTCTTCGTCGTGGTGGTGATGGCCGCAGCAGCAATGATCGTGGCCGTCCTCATGATCGTGATGATGCTCATGCTCGTCGTGGTCATCGTCATCCTCGTCGTCATCGTGGTCATGATGATGGTGGCCGCAGCAGCAATGATCGTGGTCGTCCTCATGATCGTGATGGTGCTCGTGCTCCTCTTCCTCATCCTCGTGGGCGTGCTCCTCGTTGGCCTTGGCAGCCATGGCAATCAGCTCGGCCTTGAAATCGTCCTTGGTGGACATGGCCTTGAGGATCTGCTCACCGGTCAGGGAGTCCCAGGCGGTGGTCACGATGGTGGCGGTGGGGTTCTTCTCCCGCAGCATGGCCACGGCAGCAGCGATCTTCTCCTCGGTGGCGTTCTGGGTACGGCTCAGGATGATGCAGCTTGCATGGCTGATCTGGTCGTCGTAGAACTCACCGAAGTTCTTCATATACATCTTGACCTTGTTCACGTCGGCCACGGTGACAAAGCTGCTGAGCTGGACATCCAGGTGCTCGGCCACGCCCTCCACGGCGCGGGTCACATCAGAGAGCTTGCCCACGCCGGAGGGCTCGATCACGATGCGGTCCGGGTGGTACTGCTCCACCACCTGCTGCAGGGCGGCGCGGAAATCGCCCACCAGAGAGCAGCAGATGCAGCCGGCGTTCAGTTCGTTGATCTGGATGCCGGACTCCTTGAGGAAGCCGCCGTCAATGCCGATCTCGCCGAACTCGTTCTCGATCAGCACCACTTTCTGGCCTGCAAAGGACTCCTTGATCAGTTTTTTGATCAGGGTGGTTTTGCCGGCACCCAGGAAACCGGAGAAGATATCAATTTTGGTCATGATTCAAATGCCTCTTTCTTTTTAGCACACAGAGCCGCAGAGTGCTGGCTCAAACATCTTACTCCTCTATTATAACAAGGCTGTCAATGGTAAAACGCCGTTTTTGAAGAAAAAATTGTAACATTTTTTGCAAATTGGTTGCGTTTTGGGGCAAATGACAAAAAGAAAGGGCTGCGGGAGCCAAAATTCGGCTCCCGCGGCCCTTTGCATCAGGGGTGAACGGTGGATTGCAGTGCCTGCGCAATGGCGGCGGTGTGGTCCTCGGAATCTCCGGTGAACCAATACACCTGCCCGCCTGCCTCCACCCGGAGAAAACACTTTTGGGTGGGGTCGAGGCAGAACCGGGCGTTCCCCTCCCCGATCACATAGAAATCCCCCTGCAAATAGTGGTCCATCCCGGTGCCCCAGGTGCGGGCGGCATCCGGCAGGGTGTCCCGGAGCTGGACATCGGTGATGGCGTCGGTGTCCAAGCGGTATTTTTCGCTCTGGCCATGGGAGGCCACGAGGCAGACCGGAGCGCTGCCGGAGAGCTCCAGCCGGACGGGGATGCTGTCCACAATGCCGAAGATGGGCCCGATGGCAAGGCAGACCACCAGCACAAGGCCGACAAAGGCATAGTAGAGTTTGCCCGCCCAGGTGCCCAGGTTGACGGTGGAGCCAAGGCCGATCCGCTTGGAGACCATGAAGCGCTTGTCCGTGGGGTTATAGTAGAAGATACCGCCCAGCCAGGCGTCATCCTCATCGGCCACGATGGGAGCCGTCTCCGTCAGCGCGGCCTGCGCCCGGCGGACCGAAAACTCCATCCAGAGCGAGCCTGCCAGCAGGAGGACGGTAAAGCCAAGGCTGAGGCCCAGGATAGCAGCCTCGGAGCGGTAGCCCAGAATCAGAAAGAGGTTGAGCAGGGCCATGGCCCAGAGGTTCAGCCGCCAGAAGCGGTCCCAGTAGAGCCGCCGCACCCGGAGCAGGGTCTGGTTGCGGGCGGAGTCCGCCGTGACCATATCCTCCCGGCGGCGGAAGGTGGTGCGGCCCAGCACCCAGAGCAGCAGCAGGGTGGCCGCGTCGATGCCGCAGGCCAGCGCCACGCCCCGGGGCAGGCCGGGCAGGGCGATGGGTGCAAGGCTCAGCACCAGCGGCGGCAGCAGCGTCCACAGGCCCATGGGCTTTGGCAGTGCAAAGGCCGAAGCGGCAGTGTCCACCACACGAGTGGGCGCATTCTGCCCGGCTGCGGCTTTTTTCAGGGCCTTGAGCTTTGCGTTGGCCCGCAGCAGGGGCAGGTAAGGCAGAGCCAGCCCGGCAAAAAAGAAGAGCATCCAGAGTGTCAGCGCAATGGCGGTCTCCTGCACAAAGGCCAGCGGCACACTGAGCGCGGCGCAGACCAGACAGAGGGTGCCCAGCCGCGTTCGATATTGTTTTACAATGGCCTGCACCTCGGGCAGGGCGTCTGCCTCCGGGGGCAGGGTGACGCCCAGGAGCAGGCCTTTCTGGCGCTTGCTCATATTGCGCAGCATGATGTAATTGACGCCCGCGCAGAGCCAGAAGGTCAACAGCATAAATTCACTCATGGTCTTCATCGTTCAGTCCTCCGTTTCGCCAAAGGCGGCTTTGCAGGCCGCCACAAAATCGTCCAGTGAAAGCCCGGCCAGCCGTGCCTCGCCCGCCAGCAGGTTCAGTCGGGCGGTCTGGTCGGCAGACAGGCCCACTGCCTTGCCCCGCGGGGCGCGGACCACGGCCCCGGCCCGGCGGTCGGTGACGAGATATCCCTCGGCCTTGAGCAGCTGGTAGGCCTTGCTCACCGTCATGACATTGACGCCCGCGTCCTCCGCCAGTGCCCGGGTGGTGGGCAGCCGCTCGCCGGGAGTCAGCTCCCCCTGCGCCACGGCCAGCACCACCTGATCCCGGATCTGGCGGTAGATGGGCACCGCGCTCTGAAAATCCAACCGGAACAGCATTTTCATTCCTCCTGTTTGTATTAGTGAGTATAATACAACAAATACAAACTGTCAAGAGGGGATGCGGATTGCATTCTCCGCGCGGGGATGTTACAATAAGAGGCAGCAAACCAACGCCGCCGGACGTTCTTCCGGCAACTGTAAAAGTGTAAGATTTGGAAAGAAGGCTTTACCCAATGAGCATGAATCCTGTTCCTGAGCGTCTGGCCGCCCTGCGCGCCGCCATGAAAGCAAACGGTGTGGATGTTTACCTGATCCCCGTGGGCGACCCCCACGCCAGCGAGTATCTGCCGGAGCACTACACCTCCCTGACCTATTTCTCCGGTTTCCACGGCGAGAACTCCAACTTTGTCGTCACCATGACCGAGAGTGCTGTCTGGGCCGATGGCCGCTATTTTGTGCAGGCCGAGAAAGAGATCGCTGGCACCGAGATCCAGCTCCAGAAGATGGGCGAGCCGGGCGTGCCCACCGTGGAGGAGTACTGCGCCAAAGTCCTGCCTGAGGGCGGCACCCTGGGCCTCTGCGGCCTGACGGCATCCTGCGGGCTGGTGCGGGGCATCCAGAAAGCATTGGCCCCCAAGCACGGCACCATCAAGACCCTGAACCTGGAAGATGAGCTCTGGACGGAGGGCCGCCCGGCCCTGCCCGCCACCCCGGCCTGGGTCCTGCCCAAAGAGTACGCAGGCTTCTCCCCCGTCGAGAAGCTGGGCCAGCTGCGGGCAAAGCTCAAGGAGCTGGGCTGCACCGCCCAGCTGGTGGGCAAGCTGGACAACCTGGCCTGGCTGCTCAACCTCCGTGCCATGGATATCCAGTGCACCCCATACGCCATGGCCTACTGCTATGTCACCGAAAACCGCGCGGTCCTCTTTATCAACACCGCCCGGCTCAAGCCGGAAGCGGCAGCCGAGCTCAAAGAGAACGGCGTGACCCTTGCCGAGTACGACGACGTGCTCCCTTTCCTGGCGGCCGAGACCGAGCCCCAGACCGTGCTGGCCGACCCGGCTTCCGTCAACTTTGCCGTGTATGAGACCCTGAAAGAGAACCCGGCCCTGACCGTCAAGGACGAAGCCGACCCCCTGCTGCCCATGAAAGGCATCAAGAACGAAGTGGAGCTGGCCCACACCAAGGAAGCCCACATCCGGGACGCCGTGGCCATGGTCCGGTTCCAGAAAGAGCTGGAAGAGCGTCTGGCTGCCGGTGAGGAGCTGACCGAGCTGACCGTGGACGAGATCCTGCACAAGTGCCGCAGCGCACAGGACAAGTTCATTGTGGAGAGCTTTGGCACCATCGCCGCCTACGGCGGAAACGCTGCCATGATGCATTACCACGCCACCGAGGAAGACCACGCCAAGCTGGAGCGGAAAGGCTTCCTGCTGGTGGACTGCGGCGGTACCTATCTGGACGGCACCACCGATATCACCCGCACCTACCCGTTGGGCGAGCTGACCGAGGACGAGCGGCTGTTCTACACCTGGACGCTGCAGTGCCACATCGACATTGCAAAGGCGGTCTGGCTGGACTACTGCGACGGCCACATGCTGGATACCATCGCCCGGGAGCCGCTCTGGCGTCACCTCATCAACTACCGCTGCGGCACCGGCCACAGCGTCAGCTTTGTGGGCAACGTCCATGAGGGCCCCCATGCCCTGAACGGCCGCAACACCGTCGTGTTTCAGCCGGGCATGATCGTCACCGACGAGCCGGGCGTTTACGAGGGCGGCCAGGTCGGCATCCGTATTGAGAACGAGCTGATGTGCGTCCACAAGGCCGACAACCAGTACGGCACGTTCCTGGGCTTTGAGCCGATCACGTTCGTGCCCATTGCCACCTCCCCCGTCGTGCCCGGCGTCCTCACCCGGGACGAGCTGGACTGGCTGAACGCTTACCACCGCGAGGTCTTCACCAAGCTGGCTCCCCACCTGACCGAGGAAGAGCGCGACTGGCTGGCCAAGAAGTGCGCCGCCATCGGGGCTTGACCCCTCAGGCCACGCTTTCGCGTGTCCAGCTCCCCTGTCAGGGGCGCTAAATAGCAGAAAAAAGGCGGGTGACCGCAGGGTCACTCGCCTTTTGTGTTACTGTTTGTGGGCGTGCCAGTACGCCTTTGCCTCGTCGATGGCCTTTTTGAACGGCCCGGAGGGGTAGGTGCTCTCGGCAATGTCCACGAGGAACTTGTACAGCTGGGGCCGTACCTCCTCGTACATCCCGAGCCGGGTGTAAAGATCTTTGTAATAGCGGAACATCTGTAATTTGTTCTGCACGATGGTGGCCGGGTTGATCTGGGTGTGGCAGATGCTCTGAGGGTTCTGCACATAGTAGTACCCCGGCGTGCCGATGGCGACAAACACTTCCGCGTACTGGATATACTGCATGTTGAAGACAAGGTCTTCCGCCCAGCGCACCTCGCTGGTAAAACAGATGTCGTTGCCGGTGAGCAGGATGCGGCGGTAGAGTTTGTTCCAGAGCACGCTGTAAAAATAGGAGGCAGGCTTGTCCATCAGCCGGAGCGCGAAGTGGTCTTTGTCATACACGCCCGCGGGCAGGAAGCCATATTCCCGCACTTCCGGGGGCCGGGCCACGGTCATCACGCCCAGCTCGTCCTCCAGCTTTTCCAATACCTGTTCGGGTTTGGAAGCACCTGCCGGGATGACCATTTTGTAGGGCGCGATGACCAGGTCAGCGTGGTGCTCCTCGGCAGCGGCCACCAGATGCCCGGTGTAATCCGGGTCAATGTAGTCGTCACTGTCCACAAACTGGATGTATTCGCCGGTGGCCAGTTTCAGGCCCAGGTTCCGGGTGTCCGAGACGCCGGAGTTGGCCTTGTCCACCAGAATGATGCGGGAATCCTTTTTGCGGAACTCTTCGCACACGGGCAGGCTCTGGTCTTTGGAGCCATCGTTGAGGACGATGATCTCAAGGTTCTGGTAAGTCTGGGCGCAAATGCTGCTCAGGCACCGGGCCAGATGGCTCTGGGCGTTGTAAACGGGCAGGATGATGCTGACAAGCGGCTGTTTCATGGCGGCGTCTCCTTTTTGTTGTAGTCTGGTGTTTTTCTGTTATGATACTCTCGCTGCCCGCAAAATGCAAGCGGTGCGGCACACAGCCCGGAAAGGGGGCTTTTGGAAACCATGATCTTTCACATTGCAGTGTGCAGCCCGGACCCGGTGCTGCGCGGCCGGGTGGAGCGGCAGTGTCTGGAATATTATGCCCGCCGGGCGGATGCCTGCATCGTGGAGCAGCTGCCCGGGGTGGACGCCCTGCTGGCCCGGGACGCCGAGGGTACCCGGTACGAGCTCTACCTTGTGGAGCTGACGGCGGGCAACGCCCCGGCGGGCCTGAAAGCCGCCGATACCCTGCGGCGGCACGGCGCGCGGGCCCCGCTGGCCTTTTTTGCCCACACGCCCGCCCACGCCTACAATGCCTACCGGGTGGACGCCATGCAGTACCTGCTGCTGCCGTTCCGCCCGGAGCAGTTCACCGCCCTGCTGGACCGTGCCACTGAGCCGGAGTACGGCCCGGTCATCGCGGTGTCCACGGCGGCGGGCCTGCGGGCGCTGCCCTTTGCGGACATCGAGTATCTGGAGTGTACCCACCATGTGGTGCATTTCCATCTTGTCACCGGGGAGGACGTGCCCTCCCTCTCCCTCCGGGTGCCCTTTGCGGAGGTGGCAAAGCCCCTGCTGGCGGACGACCGCTTTTTGCAGCCCCACCGCTCCTATGTGGTCAACCTGGCGGCGGCAGAGCAGCTGGCGGCAGGCGAGTTCCGGATGCGGAGCGGGGCCCGGGTGCCCATCCCCCGCGGCAGGGAAGCCGCCGTCCGAGCCCGGTTTAAAGCCTGGATGGAACAAAATCCGTAATGCCAACAAAGAAACTGGAGAGGGAAGCAAAAAACTTCCCTCTTTTTTGTTGCAAAAACAGAGAGAATTTTCCCGGAAAGTATGCTATAATTTGAAAAAACTGGAACCGACCAGAGGGAGGTGCGGACCATGGCCTGGAATCGGCCTGTCAATAACTCTGTCCATGCCCCGGTGCGGGCACTGGTGCTGGCAGGCGGCGGTGCCCGCGGCAGCTATCAGGTGGGCGTATGGCGTGCCCTGACGGAGCTGGGCTGGCGGCCTGGGATTATCACGGGCACCAGTGTGGGCAGCCTGAACGGGGCCATGTTTGCGCTGGACCTCTATGAGACGGCCCGGGATATGTGGCTGACCATCCGCAGCCAGGATGTGATGGAGCTGCCGGAGCAGAACGCCGACCTCTCAGAACTCCACGCCTTTTTGCGGGACGTGGTGCGGCAGGGCGGCATGGATGTCTCCCCGCTGGAAGAGATCGTGGAGCGGGTGCTGGACGAGGACGCCCTCCGTGCTTCCCCCATCCGGCTGGGTCTGGTCACGGTGGAGCAGCGGGGCCTCAAGGCCCGGGAGCTGGCGCTGGACGACATCCCCCACGGCAAAGTCAAGGACTACCTGCTGGCCTCCGCCGCCTGCTTCCCCGCCCTGCGGGCCCACATCATTGACGGCGTCTCTTACCTGGATGGCGGCTACCGGGACAACATGCCCACGGCGCTGGCCCAGAAGATGGGGGCCGACGAGCTGGTCTGCGTGGACCTGGAGGGCGTGGGCATCACCCGCCCCAACCGCACGGGCCTGCCCACCACCCTCATCAGGAGCTATTGGGAGCTGGGCGATATCCTCCACTTTGACCCCGACACGGCCCGGCGGAACATGGAGCTGGGCTACTACGATACCCGCCGGGCCATGGGCTACCTGCGGGGCTGCGCCTACGCCGTCTCCTGTGACGCGCGGAGCTGCCAGGACGCGGCGGCCTTTGCGTGGCAGTTCGGCCAGCAGCAGAAGTCCGTGCGGGAAAAATACCCCGTTACCCTGACGGCAGACCTCGCCCTGCGGCTGGCCAACCTCAAGGACGCGGAGCTGGCCCCGCTGGAAGCCGCCGCCGAGGATGTGGGCGTGGACCCCACACAGTTCTATACCACGGAGACCCTGGGCAAGGCGTTTCTGGAAAAATGCGAAGAAGACCGCATTGAGAGCTTTGCCCCGCTGTTTGAGGGCAGCGGCCGCGCGGCGGATGCCGCCCGGGCCGCATTATTGCCCAACACGTTTTTACAGGCACTGGTGTATCGTGTGCTGACGGGCCCGGTGCTGCCGGAGGTGATTGAGAAATGAAAGTTTACAAGGGAGCTTCTGCCTCGCCCGGGCTGGTGCTGGGCCAGGTGAGCCGTCTGGAACGCCATGTGGAAACGTTCAGCGATGGGCCGTTCAACCCGGAGCGGGAACAGCGGATGCTGGACGAGGCCATCCACACGGCCCAGACCGAGCTGGATTCCATGGCCGAGCGCTCGGCACCCACCGAGCAGGCCATCTTCCTGTTTCAGAGCATGATGCTGGAAGACGAGGGCATGATGAATGAAGTCCGCTTTCAGATCAAGGCGGGCGTGGGAGCCGCCGAGGCGATGGACCGGGTGGGCCGCCGCTATGCCGAGCGGCTGGCCAATATGAAAGACAACGCCTACATGCAGCTGCGGAGCGTGGATATCCTGGACGCCACCAGCCGCGTGGTCAATATTCTGGGCAACCGTCCCCGGGTCTGGATGGCGCTGGATCACCCGGTGATCCTGGCGGCAGATGTCCTCATGCCCACCGACCTGTTCAGTGTGCCCTCTGGCATGATCCTGGGACTCATCACCTCTGAGGGCAGCGGCCAGAGCCATGCCGCCATCATTGCCCGGGCTATGAACATCCCCGGCATCGTGCAGGTGGGCAAGGGTTTTCTGGACGACTGTGATGGCCGTGCCGTGATCCTGGACGCCACCAAGGGGGAGTGCATCCTGGACCCGGATGCCGCCGCCCGCCAGCAGGCGGTGACCCGCATCTGTGAGCTGCAGCGGGAGAACGAGGAGCTGAGCGCGCTCCGCGCCCTGCCCAACCGCACCCGGGATGGTGCCGCCTTTGAGCTGCTGGCCAACTGCTTCGGCCCGGAGGACATCGACACGGCCATGCAGTCTGGTGCCTGCGGCGTAGGTCTGCTGCGCAGCAGCTACATGATGCTGCCCGGCCGCATTCTGGACGAGCAGGAGCAGTATTTCTTCTACACTTCCTGCCTCGCCGCGGCCAATGGCTGCCCGGTGACGGTGCGCACCTTTGATTTTGGTGCCGACCGCACCATGGCGGACGCCTACCAGGGCCTGCAGTCCTCCAAGCTGGGCCTGCGCGGCATCCGCAACAGCCTGCGCAACCCCCGCCAGTTTGAAACGCAGATCTGCGCCCTCATGCGGGCGGCGGCCCGGGGCCCGCTGCGGGTCATGTTCCCCATGGTGACGGACGTGGAAGACTGGGACGCCGCCATGGAGGTGGTGGAGCGGTGCCGCCAGCGCCTGCGGGAGCGGGGCGTCTCGTTCAATGAGGATACCTCGTTCGGCGTCATGCTCAGTGTGCCCTCGGCCTGCCTGACGGCGGAAGAATTTGTGGCCCATGGCTGCGGCTTCTTCGTCATCGGCACCAACGACCTGACCCAGTATACCCACGCGGTGGACCGGGAGCTGGCTCCGGCGGAGCACTACTACCGCCCGGCCAGCAAAGCCATGAAAAAGCTCATCCGGATGGTGATGGGCGCCGCCAAACAGGGCAGTGTCCCGGTGACGATCTGCGGCCTTGCCGTGGGCAACCCGGCCAACGCCACCCAGTACCTGCAGCTGGGCCTGCGGAGCTTTTCCATGAGCCCCCAGAACCTGCTGGAGGCCAAAAAAGCCCTGCTGGAGGCCGACGCCCTCCCGGAGGAGGAAGAATTGGAATAACAAAAGAAACCGCCCGGTCGAGTAAAATTACTCGGCTGGGCGGTTTTGCGTCTGATGGCTTACTCCAGGTTCCCCGTCAGGGTCATCACGGCGGAGAGCACCGCCAGGGGGGCGGTCTCGCAGCGGAGGATGCGGGGACCGAGGCCGACGGTCTTGGCCCCGGCCTTGGCGGCCATTTCGGCCTCCTCGGCGGCAAAGCCGCCCTCGGCACCGGTGATGATGGCGATTTTCAGCTTTTTGCCGTCAGCGGGCTTGGCCTCCGCCAGCAGCTGGCGGAGAGGCTCGCCGCCGCACTCATAGCAGAAGAGCACGAGGTCGTACCCGGCAAGGCTGCGGCAGACCGCCCCGAAGTTGGGCAGGGGCAGAGCCACATCCGGCAGCACGCCCCGGCCGCACTGCTTGGCGGCCTCAAAGGCGATGCGGTTGTAGCGCTCGTTTTTCTGCTCCTCTTTTTTGGGGGCGGCCACGCAGTAGCGGCTGAAGAACGGGATAAAGTGGGTGCAGCCCAGCTCCACGCCGTGTTTGATGATCTGTTCCAGTTTGTCCTGCTTGGGGTAGCCCGCCAGCAGGGTGACTTCCACACTGGGTTCGGCGGCGCTGGGGTAGCCCGGTTCCACGCGGAACTCCACGCACTCGTCCCCGAACCCGGTGATGGTGGCGGTGTACTCCACAGCGTTGCCGTCACATAAAATGACAGTATCGCCCTGTTTTGCCCGCATCACCCGGGCCAGGTGGTGGGCGTCGGAGCCGCGCAGCACAGCCGCGCCGTCGGCGATCTCGGTGGTAAAGTAACGATGAGGCATTTTATAAACTCCCGTTGATTTGTTTTGCAGCCATTCGCAGTCAGCAGAGCTGACCCGTTATGCCAAGGGCTCCCCTGATCGGAAAGACTCCCCCGGCCGGGGGAGGTGGCACGGAAGTGCCGAAAGGGGAACGGCTGGCGCGGAGCGCCTGAGAGGTTTTACTTCTTACAAATGATGCACTCCCAGCCGCGCTTCTCTTTTACTTCCTGCACGGCGAGGCCGGCGGCTTTCAGGGCGGCCAGCACCTCGTCCTTGCGGCTGTCAATGATGCCGCTGGCAATGAAGACGCCGTTGTCGGCCATCAGGCCGGGCACGGCGGGGGCCAGGGACATGATGGCGTTTGCCACGATGTTGGCGGTGATGATGTCATATTTGCCGCTGGCCTTGTCGGAGAGGTCGCCCACCAGAACGGTGAGCTTGTCGGCCACGCCGTTGAGGGCGGCGTTCTCCCCGGCGGTACGGACGGCGACCGGGTCGATGTCCACGCCCTCGGCGCTGGCAGCGCCCAGTTTCAGGGCGGCAATGGCCAGGATGCCGCTGCCGGTGCCGATATCCAGCACCCGCTCGCCGCCCTTGACCCGCTCGTCCAGCGCTTCCAGGCAGAGGCTGGTGGTCTCGTGGCCGCCGGTGCCAAAGGCCAGGCCAGGATCCAGGATGAGCTTGACACGGTCGGTGTCATATTCCTGCCAGGAGGGCACGATGGCCAGGTGCTGGCCGATATCCATGGGGTGGTAATATTTGCGCCAGCCGTTCTGCCAGTCCTCCTGCTCCACGCCCTCGGTCTCGGCGGTGTAGGCGATGCCTGCCGCCTCCATCCGGGCGGCGATGAGGGCCAGCGTTTCCACAGGGGAAGCGCCCGGCTCCAGATACATGTGGATGATGACCTGGTCGCGGGGCTTATCCAGCAGCTCCTGCTCAATGAGATCCACATGGGCGATCTCAGCCACCTGCTGCTCAATGTCACTGTAGTCTTCAATATAAATGCCGCCCTCGGCGATCATGGTGGCCACGGCCTCGGCGTTGTCGGCATCGGCTTTGGCCACGGTCAGGCGAATATCAGTCCATTCCATTGCGGAAAATCCTCCTGTTTTGAAAAGTGTTGTACTTATATAGGATTGTACCCGATTCCGCCCGGGGATGCAAGGTGTTTGCCGGAGAAGCCGCGAAAAGAAAAGATTTTTCAAGCGTGAGGAAAGATGAATTGGATTTTTGCGCAAAAAATCCAAAAACTTTTGACTCCTGAACCGTCAAATAGGGACTTTTGAGGCAAAAACATGAAAATTTGATGGGAACGACTTTCTTTTTTGCTGAAAATGTGTTAAGATGATGTTATGAAATTATGGACGGCTTTCAACCAGGAGCCGCCATAACACAAACATTCTTTAAGGAGGAATGTGTCTTATGATGAAGTATCTCCAGAAATTGGGCAAGGCACTGATGCTCCCCGTCGCTGTGCTGCCGATCTGCGGCATCCTGATGGGTCTTGGTTATGCCTTTGCTCCGGGCGTTATGGGTGTTCCCGGTGCAGCAACTTCCGGCGCGGCTTACACCGTCGGCTTCCTGCTGGTCAAGGCAGGCGGCGCACTGATCGATAACATGGCATGGCTGTTCGCCATCGGCGCGGCCGTCGGCCTGGCGGATGACCACGATGGTACCGCTGGTCTGGCCGGTCTGGTCAGCTACCTGATGATGCAGCAGCTGCTGAACCCCGGTGTGGTCAGCATGGTGCGCAGCCTCGAAGAGGGCACCGCTACCTACATCGCTTTCCAGAAAGTGGCCGGCAACTCTTTCATCGGCATTCTGGCCGCTGTGGTGGGCGCAACCTGCTACAACAAGTTCAAGAGCACCCAGATGCCTGACTGGCTGGCATTCTTCTCCGGCAAGCGCTTCGTCGCCATCGCCACCGGCCTGATCTCCATCGTTGTCTCTGTCGTTCTGCTGTTCGTCTGGCCCGTCATCTTCGGTGCTCTGGTCGCCATCGGCAACGGCATCGCTGGCATGGGCGGTATCGGCGCCGGCATCTACGCTTTCCTGAACCGTCTGCTCATCCCCACCGGCCTGCACCACGCTCTGAACAACGTGTTCTGGTTCGACACCATCGGCCTGGGCGACCTGTCCCACTTCTGGGCAGGCGAGACCTCTGCTGACGTGGGCTGGAGCCTGGGTATGTACATGTCCGGCTTCTTCCCCTGCATGATGTTCGGTATCGCCGGTGCTGCACTGGCCATGGTCCGTACCGCCAAGAACAAGAAGGCCGCCATCGGTCTGGTTCTGTCCGCTGCCATCTGCGCCTTCGTCTGCGGCGTTACCGAGCCCTTCGAGTTCGGCTTCATGTTCCTGTGCTTCCCGCTGTACGTTGTGTACTCCGCTCTGTACGGCATCTTCACCATCATCACCTACTACTCCGGTTTCCGTGCTGGCTTCTGCTTCTCCGCAGGTGCTACCGACCTGGTGTTCTCCGCTTCTCTGCCTGCAGCTGCTAAGACTTGGATGATCATTCCTCTGGGCATCGCTGCATTCGTGGTGTTCTACTTCGTGTTCTACTTCGCCATCACCAAGTTCGACCTGAAGACCCCCGGCCGTGAGGACGAGGATGCCGAAGAGGCTGAGAAGAAGGTCGTTCTGGCCAATAACAACTACACTGAGGTTGCTGCTGGCGTGCTGAAGGCCATCGGCGGCAAGGAGAACGTCTCCAGCGTGGACTACTGCGCTACCCGCCTGCGCTTCACCATCAAGGACTACACCCAGGTGGACGAGAAGGCTGTGAAGGCTGCCGGTGCTGCCGGCGTCATCCGCCCCGATAAGACCACCTGCCAGGTGGTCATCGGCACCAAGGTGCAGTTCGTGTACGACGAGCTGAAGAAGATGCTGTAACGCACGGCACCTGTAACAGACATATTTGCGGAAAAGCTGGTTGATTCCGCAAGAAAGCATTCCTGAGGCCGCCGGGGCCGGGTATTTGTACCCGGCCCCGGCGGTTCTTGTTCTGTCCGCTGGCGTTTTGCCGGAATTGTAGATCCTGCTGTTCTGTGGTATACTGAGAGCAGCTGAAGGACCGCCGCACTGCGGGGGCCGTAAAAAAACTGGGAGGTTATTCGTATGAAGATCATTCGTGCAAAAGATTACAAGGATATGTCCCGCAAGGCAGCCAACATCATCTCCGCGCAGGTCATCATGAAACCCAACTGCGTGCTGGGCCTGGCAACGGGCGGCACCCCGGTGGGGGCCTACGCCCAGCTGGTAGAGTGGTACAACAAGGGCGACCTGGATTTCTCCGAGGTGACCACCGTGAATCTGGACGAGTACCGCGGCCTGCCCAAGGAGCACCCGGAAAGCTACTGGAGCTTCATGCACAAGAACCTGTTTGACCATGTGAACATCCGCCCCGAGGCCATTCACCTGCCCGACGGCACCAACCCCGATGCCGTTGATGCCTGCACCAAGTACAACGGCATCATCCACAGCGTGGGAGGCATCGACCTGCAGCTGCTGGGCCTGGGCCCCAACGGCCACATCGGCTTCAACGAGCCGGGTGAGGCCTTTGAGCTGGAGACCCACTGCGTGGACCTGACCCCCGCCACCATCGAGGCCAACAAGCGCTTCTTTGACGGCAACGAGGATCTGGTGCCCAAGCAGGCATACACCATGGGCATCAAGACCATCATGCAGGCCCGCAAGGTGCTGGTGGTGGCCAACGGTCTGGCCAAGGCCAAGGCGGTCAAGGCCGTCGTCTCCGGCCCCGTGACCCCCGAGTGCCCGGGCTCCATCCTGCAGATGCACCCCGACTGCATCCTCGTGGCCGATGAGGAGGCTCTGAGCCTGTTATGATCATTCAAAATGCTCTGGTCTACACTCCCCGCCACACGTTTGAAAAGGGGAGCATCGTCATCCGGGAGGGCCGCATTGTGCCCTTTGCTGCCCCCGAGGAGGGCGAGGAAGTTCTGGACGCACAGGGCCTCTATGCCCTGCCGGGCCTCGTGGATATCCACTTCCACGGTGCCATGGGCAAGGATTTCTGTGACGGCAAGGAAGAAGCCATCCAGACGCTGGCGGATTTTGAGGCCAGCAAGGGCGTGCTGGCCATCTGCCCCGCCACCATGACATTCTCCGAAGAGATCCTGAACGGCGTCATGGATGCCGCGGCCGCTCACAAAAACGGCAAGGGTGCCGATCTTGTTGGCATCAACATGGAGGGCCCGTTCATCAGCCCCCACAAGGTGGGCGCACAGAACCCGGAGTACCTCCACAAGGCCGATGTGGAGATGTTCCGCCGCCTGCAGAAGCGGGCGAACGGTCTCATCAAGCTGGTGGACATTGCCCCGGAGGAGCCGGGCGCGCTGGAGTTCATCAAAGAGTGCCATGGGGAGACCCGCATCTCGCTGGCCCACACCTGCACCGACTACGACACCGCCATTGCCGCTTTTGACGCCGGTGCCACCCACATGACCCACCTGTACAACGCCATGCCCGGCATCACCCACCGTGCCCCCGGCCCCATCATTGCGGCCATGGAGCGCGGGGCGGAAGTGGAGCTCATCACCGATAACGTCCACATCCACCCGGCGGTGGTGCGGTTCACGTTCAAGGCTTTTGGTGACGACCATGTCATCCTCGTTGCCGACAGCATGATGGCCTGCGGCCTGCCCGACGGCCAGTACAGTCTGGGCGGTCAGGCTGTGACGGTGGAGGGCCCCCGGGCCACCCTGACCGAGCAGCCCGGCACCATTGCCGGCAGCGCTACCTGCCTGTACGACTGCATGAAGCGGGCCGTGCTGGAGATGGGCGTGCCGCTGGAGAGCGCTGTCCGTGCCGCCAGCGAGAACCCGGCAAAGAGCATCGGCGTGGACAATGACTACGGCAGCATTGCCGCGGGCCGCTATGGCAACATCATCCTGGCCGACCAGGAGCTCAATCTCAAAGCTGTGATCCAGAAAGGAACCCGCATCGTATGAACACCCTGACCTGGCGGCTGCTGACCGCGGAGGAACTGACCCGCGTTTACCTCAATGAGATGCGCCGGGATTTTCCCCCGACGGAGCTCAAACCCCTGAGCATGGTTTTGAACAGTGAAGCCGTTGGCGACTCCCACACCTGGGGCGTCTACGACGGCGAGACCCTCGTGGCCTATCTGCTCATGGTACGGCCCCGGGGCGCGACGGTCAGCCAGCTAGATTATTTTGCCGTGCTTCCGGCCTGCCGCGCCGCCGGTCTGGGGGCAAAGCTGCTGGCCGCCCTGCCCGGCAAAGAGGCCGGGGCCGATGCCATCCTCATTGAGGCCGAGCTGCCGGAAAAAGCCGACGACCCGGCTATGGCGGTCCGCCGTCTGGGGTTCTACGCCCGCTGCGGGGCCGTGGATACGGGCTGGACAGAAAAGCTGTTCGGGGCTTCCTGGTTCCGGGTGCTGACACTGGCCGCCCCGGGGCAGCAGCCCATGGGCGCGGAGGATGCCTGCCGCGCGCTGGCCGACTGCTACCGCCGTGTCATCGGGGAGCCCAAGTGGCGGCAGTACATTGAGCTCTACCGCCCGGACGGAACCACCGCCCAGCTGCTCTGAGCAAAACACAAAACAGAACCGCCGCCCTGTGTGAAGTGCCGCTGCACCCGCCGGGGCGGCGGTTTTTGACGCTGTATCACCACTGAAATTCGGACCGAAAAAAGGACGCTTGACACCACGCCCCAAAGTGGTAACATAAGGGCGTGACTTGTAGTTTTTGGAAAAATTCAGGAGGGATTTTTTATGGCATATGAAGTATCTCGCCGCAGCTTCCTCAAAGGCGCTGCCGCACTGGCCGTGGCAACGGCCGCATCCGGTCTGCTGACCGCCTGCGGTGGCGGCAAAGAGGATAACGGCTTCACACTGAAAGGCGACGATTATAAAGTCTATTTCTCGGATGCAGATTGTACTTACAGCACGACTTATAAGAATTACAATGTGCAGCTCGATATGCAGCTTGAGCGGATTACAAAAGTAATCAATCCGTTGGCATCCTCTACAGCCTATGACAAAGTGTTCTCTGCAAAAATTGGCGATAAGAGCTTAACGCTGGCGAATAAGACGGATTCGGTGAAAAAGCTGAGCAAAGGTGAAAAAGAGCGTTGCACCCCGAAGTTTACTACGGAGGATAAAGACCTCTTTGAGAAAGCCACGAACGGTACTGAGCTCCTGTATCTGACCATTACAATGGGAAAAGAGGATACTACATTTGAGGTCAATTTGAAGACTAATACAATTAAGTACAAAGTCCGTTGATTTAAGCATTAGATTTCCTGCCGCCCGGCGCTTCTGCAAAAGAAGCCGCCGGGCGGCTTTTTGCGTTTTGCAGCGCGGCGGGCTGGCAGAACCCACAAAGAAATGGGTGGGATTTCGGCATTCTGGCGGGAAATGTAAAATCAAGGGCGAAGATTTTCAAAGCGGCTTTACCAAACGGTTACATTGGCGTAAAACCATAGCACAAAGCTTTACTTCAATTTTGCGTGGTCATGGTCGCGGCGGGGTGGCGGTTGGAGTACAATCATGGTGTTCCCAAGGAAAACACAGTGAGAGACCCCGGGCGGAAAAAGTGCCCGGAATTTGGAAAACACTTGTACTGAGAAAATCGGAGGAAAACATGATGAAAAAGATCACTCGCCGTTCGTTCCTGACCGTTTGTGGTGCTGTGGCTGCCGCCGCTGCCCTGTCCGCCTGCGGCGGCTCCGCTTCTTCCACCACGGCTTCTTCTGCCGCTGCTTCCAACACGGCCGCTTCTTCTGTGGCCGCTTCCGCAGCCGGTGACCTCTCCGGCAATGTGGCGACCGGTGGTTCTACTTCCATGAAGAACGTCATCGCTGCCCTGACCGAGGGCTTTGCGGAAGTCCAGCCCGGCGTCACCGTCAGCTATGACCCCACCGGTTCCGGCGCTGGCATCACCGGTGCAACCGATAAGACGCTGGACATCGGCCTGTCTTCCCGCGCGCTGAAAGCCGATGAGACCGGCGTGACCGGCACCACCATTGCACTGGATGGCATCGCCATCATCGTCAACAAGGACAGCAAGGTGGAAGACCTGACCGTCGATCAGCTCAAGCAGATGTTCACCGGCGAGATCACCAACTGGTCTGAGGTCGGCGGCGACGACGGCGAGATCGTGCTGGTGGGCCGCGAGGCTGGCTCCGGCACCCGCGATGGCTTTGAGAGCATCGTGGACGTCAAGGACGCCTGCAAGTATGCCCAGGAGCTGACGGCCACCGGCGCTGTCATCAGCGCTGTGGAGGCCAACCCCCTGGCCATCGGCTACGCTTCCCTGTCTGCCGTCGGCGACACCGTCAAGGCTGTCACCGTGGAGGGCGTGGAGTGCAGTGAGGATACCGTCAAGGACGGCACCTACAAGATCCAGCGCCCGTTCGTCTTCGTCACCAACGATTCCGCTCCCCTGTCCGAGCAGGCGCAGGCATTCTTCGACTTTGCCACCAGCACGGACGCTGCGGACCTCATCCGCACCGCTGGCGCTGTCCCCGTCAACGAGTAAATCCCACTTTTGCAAAAGAAAGTGATCGATATGAAACAAACCGTTTCTTCCCCGCGGCGGCTGGAGCTGCCCCGCAACGCGGCAGAGTGGCTGGAAGCCATCATGAACTTCCTGTTCTTCCTCTGCGGCATCCTGGCGGTGGGCTGCGTCGTCCTCATCTCGGCCTACATGGTCCTCTCGGGCGTGCCGGCCATCCGGCAGATCGGCCTGTTCCGGTTCCTGCTTGGCACCGAGTGGGCTTCCACCGCGGCAGACCCCAAATTCGGCATCCTGCCGTTCCTGCTCTCCAGCATCTACGGCACGCTGGGGGCGACCCTCATCGGCGTGCCTGTCGGCCTGCTGACGGCGGTCTTCCTTTCCAAAGCCGCCGGGCCCCGGGTGCGTGCCGTGGTGGTCACTGCCATTGAGCTGCTCTCCGGCATCCCCAGCGTGGTGTTTGGCCTGCTGGGGATGCAGGTGCTGGTGCCCGCCGTGGCCAAAACCTTTGGCAAGGCCTCCGGTGCCTGCCTGCTGTCGGCCATCGTGGTGCTGTCCATCATGATCCTGCCCAGCATCGTCTCGGTGTCGGTGACGGCCCTCAACGCCGTGCCGCCGGAGTACGAGCAGGGCAGCCTGGCGCTGGGCGCGACGGACACCGAGACCTGGTTCAAGATCAGCGTCCCGGCCGCCAAGAGCGGCATTGCCGCCGGCGTCATGCTGGGCATCGGCCGCGCCATCGGCGAGGCCATGGCCGTGATGATGGTGGCCGGCAACAGCCCCAACATGCCCACCAGCCTCTTCAAGAGCGTTACGTTCCTGACTACGGCCATCGCCAAGGAGATGAGCTACGCCAGCGGCCTGCAGAAACAGGCGCTGTTCAGCATCGCGCTGGTGCTGTTCCTCTTTATCATGCTCATCAATGTGGTGCTCAACATCGTCCTGAAAGGGGGCAGCCGCAATGAATAATGCGGAATTCTCTCCCTCCCGCAGGGCCTGGAACCGCTTCTTCACCGCCGCCGTCTGGGTGGCGGCTGCACTGGTCATCCTGCTGGTGGCCGGCATCATCGCCATGGTGCTGGCGCGGGGCATCCCCCACATCCGTGTGGAGTTCCTCACCACCACGGCCAGCGTCCTGAAAGGCACCGACGGCATCCTGCCCGCCATCCTCAACACATTGTATGTCATTCTGCTGACATTACTCATCGTATTGCCGCTGGGCGTGGGCGCGGCGGTCTATCTGACCGAGTACGCCACCAACCGCCGCCTCATTGAGGGAATCGAGTTCACCAACGAGACGCTGGCAGGCATCCCCAGCATCATTTACGGTCTGGTGGGGATGCTGGTCTTTTCCCAGGCACTGGGCTTCAAGACCTGCCTGCTCTCCGGCAGCCTGACGCTGGTCATCATGAACCTGCCCACCATCATCCGCACCACCCAGGAATCCCTCAAGACGGTGCCCCAGGGCTACCGGGAGGGCGCGCTGGGCCTGGGCGCGGGCAAGTGGCACATCATCCGCACCATCGTCCTGCCCTGCAGCGTGGACGGCATCGTGACAGGCTGCATCCTGGCGGTGGGCCGCATCGTGGGCGAGAGTGCCGCCCTGCTGTTTACGGCAGGCGCGGCGGAGGTCATTGCCCAGAACGTCGTCAAGGCCTACACCTCCAACGGCGCGACCCTCTCGGTCCTGCTCTACCTGCGGGCCTTTGAGGACGGCGACTTTGATTCGGCCTGGGCCATCGGCGCGGTGCTGCTGGTGCTGGTGCTGGCCATCAATCTGGCCGCCCGGCTGGCCAAGACCAAGCTGAAGCAGAAACAGTAAAAAGAGGAATCGTTATGGAACAAGCTACCCCTGTGATCTCGGCCAAGAACCTGAACCTCTGGTACGGCGATTTCAAGGCCCTGAAAAATATTTCGCTGGACGTGGGCGAGCGGGAGATCACGGCCCTCATCGGCCCCTCCGGCTGCGGTAAATCCACATTCCTGAAGACCCTTAACCGGATGAACGATCTGGTGCCCGGGGTCCGCATCGAGGGCGATGTCCGGCTCAGAGGGCAGGATATCTTTGCCCGGGAGATGGAGCTCACCACCCTGCGCCGCCGGGTGGGTATGGTGTTCCAGAAAGCCAACCCGTTCCCCATGAGCATCTACGATAACATCACCTACGGCCCCAAGCTCCACGGCGTGAAGAACAAGGCCGAGCTGGATGAGCTGGTGGAAAGCTCCCTGCGGGGCGCCGCCCTCTGGGACGAGGTGAAAGACCGCCTGAAAAAGAGCGCGCTGGGCCTCTCCGGCGGCCAGCAGCAGCGCCTGTGCATCGCCCGGGCTCTGGCTGTCAAGCCCGAAGTCCTGCTGATGGACGAGCCCACCAGCGCCCTCGACCCCGGCTCCACCATGAAGGTGGAAGAGCTGATGAGCGAGCTGAAAAAGAACTACACCGTGGTCATCGTCACCCACAACATGCAGCAGGCGGCCCGTATCAGCGACCGCACCGCGTTCTTCCTGCTGGGAGAGCTGGTGGAAGTGGATGCAACGTCCAAGATCTTCAGCACACCGCAGGACAAACGGACCGAGGATTATATCTCGGGCCGCTTTGGTTAAGGTTGGAAAGAGGTGGAACCCATGAGCATTCGTACACAATATGATTCCGACCTCGAGGCCCTGAAAGCCGCGCTGGCCGAAATGGGCCGCAGCTCCGCCGACGCCGTGGAGGACGCGCTGGAAGCCCTCTGCACCGCCGACGCGGACGCCGCGGCGGGCATCGTCAAGGGCGATGGCCGGATCAACAACATGGAGCGGGACATTGAGCACCGCTGCATGACCCTGCTGCTCCGCCAGCAGCCCGTGGCGGGCGATCTGCGCCGCATTTCCACGGCCATGAAAGTCGTCACGGACATGGAGCGGATCGGCGACCACGCCGCCGATATCGCCGAGATCATCCCCCATCTGGTCACCGTCCGCAAGGAGGGCGACCCGGCGGTCAGCCAGGCCATCCGGATGGGCCAGAAAGCCCACCAGATGATCCTGGACGCCCTTGCCGCCCTCACGGAAGAGGACGAGACGGCCGCCCGTAAAGTCATCGCCGCTGACGATGAGGTGGATTACGATTTCAACGCCATCAAGCACACGCTGGCCCGGGAGATCGCTGCCGACCCCGGCAAGGTGGATGCCGCGCTGGATCTGCTCATGGTCATCAAGTATCTGGAGCGGATCGGCGATCACGCTGTCAACCTGGCCGAGTGGGTGGAGTTTGTCCGCACCGGCTGCTACCACAACGAGACTCTGTTTTAAAGTTCAAGATGTGTTTCTCCCGGATGAGTTTTTCGTGTTTTCCTCACTTTCCGGAAAGAGCTGCCGCGGCGGGACGCTTCGGCGGCTTTTTTGTATTCCGCAATGGAGCTCCCCTGTCAGGGGAGCTGTCTGCACTCCAGTGCAGACTGAGAGGTTTCATTGCAAAGAACTTGTGAAAATTACAAAAAACGCAATTTTCGTCCCGCGCCATTCGTATCCCATACAGAACAGCTTCCGGGCGGAAGCTGGCGTAACTGGTGGCGGCGGGCGTCCGGCGTCCCCCTGTCCCCCGCCCGCCGCACCACAATGGAGGACACACTCTATGGCAAACATCGAAAAATTCCCGCTGGAAGCGCGCGGCGAAACGGTCAGCCGGGAAGCGCTGGTCCAGGCGGCATTGCACGAGATCACCCAGAATTACCGGGAAGCAAGCCTTTCCAACGTGGCCCGCAGTTACGGCGTCTCGCTGGCCTATGTCAGCGAGTGCGTCCGTGCCCAGACGGGTAAGACCTACAAAGAACTGCTGCAGAAGCACCGGATGGAGACCGCCGCCCGGCTGCTCCGCCGCAGCGACTGGAACATCCAGCAGATCATTACTTACGTCGGCTACGAGAACACCAGCTACTTCTACCGCCTTTTCCATGAGCGGTATGGCGTCAGCCCCCGGGAGTACCGCCGCAGCCGCACCCCGCGCGTCCGGGCCAGCGCGTGAATACGTCCGGCTCCTCTTGAAAGATGTACTGCCGCTTTGTGCAGTGCATCTTTTTTTGTGCAGAGAGGTCCCTGTGCCGCAAAATCTGGAAATTATGGGCCGATTGTGCTATTATGATAAAAATGATGCTGTGTGCGGGGAGCGCCCCGGCACGGAAAGAGAAGGTGGAACTGTATGTTTCGTGGAGCGACCCGCTCGGATCTGCCCGAGATCCTGAAAATCTATGCCCGCGCCCGGGAGGCTATGGCCGCCGCCGGCAACCCCGCCCAGTGGGGCGCCAGCTTCCCGCCGGAAGAGCTGCTGAAAGAGGATATTGATTCCAACCGCCTGTTTGTCTACCTTGTCAATGGCGAGCTGGAAGCGGTGTTTGCATTCATCCTCGGCCCGGACCCCACGTATGCCGTGATCGAGGACGGCCAGTGGCTCAACGACACCTTGCCCTACGGCACCATCCATCGGCTGGCCTCGGCGGGCAAGCGCAAGGGCGTGGCAACGGATGTCATCACCTGGTGTCTGGAACACTGCGAGAGCCTGCGCGCCGACACCCACGCCGACAACAAAGCCATGCGGCACATTCTGGAAGAAAACGGTTTTACCCGCTGCGGCGTCATCCATGTGGCAGACGGTTCCCCTCGCTTTGCCTACCAGCGGATGTCCCTTACCATGCCGCTGGAACATTAAGGAGGTTTTGACATGAAGATCACACAGGTCAAGCTGGGCCGCATTTCGACCCCGCTCCGCGTTCCGTTCAAAACCGCCCTGCGCACTGTCAACAGTGTGGAGGACGTCATCGTAGAGCTCCACACCGATACCGGCGCGGTGGGCTATGGCGAAGCGCCCCCCACTGGCGTCATCACCGGCGACACCACCGGGGCCATCCTCGGTGCCATTCAGGATCACATTGCCCCGGCCATTCTGGGCCGTGACCTCGACGAGTTTGAGGACCTGACCGCCGCGGTCCAGAAAGCCCTTGTCCACAACACCAGTGCCAAGGCCGCCGTGGATATGGCCCTGTGGGACCTGCTGGGCCAGAAATACAACGCCCCGGTCTACCGGATGCTGGGCGGTGCCCGGAAGAACATCGTCACCGACATCACCATCAGCGTCAACGCCCCGGAGGAGATGGCCCGGGATGCCCGCACCGCCGTCCAGCGCGGCTACGATTGCCTGAAAGTCAAGGTCGGCATTGACCCGGAGCTGGATGTGGCCCGTCTGGCCGCCGTCCGCGAGGCCGTGGGCAAGGACATCTGCATCCGCATTGACGCCAACCAGGCCTGGAACGCCAAGCAGGCCGTCCGCATCCTGAACCAGATGCAGGACAAGGGCCTCGACATCGAGTTTGTGGAGCAGCCTGTCCCCGCCGCCGATCTGGAGGGGATGCAGTACGTCACCCGCCACGCCGATGTGCCGGTGCTGGCCGATGAGAGCGTGTTCAGCCCGGCGGATGCCCTCAAGATCATGCAGACGGGCGCTGCCGACCTCGTGAACATCAAACTGATGAAATGCGGCGGCATCACCAACGCCCTCCGCATTGCCGCCGCCGCGGAGGTGTACGGCGTGGAGTGCATGATCGGCTGCATGCTGGAGGCCAAGATCTCGGTCAACGCCGCTGTGGAGCTGGCCTGCGCCAAGAAGATCATTACCAGGATCGACCTGGATGGCCCCGTGCTCTGCAGTGAGGATCACATCCTCGGCGGCGCCACGTTCGATGAAAAGAACATTACCGTCTCGGACGCGCCGGGCATGGGCATTCAGGGCTTTGTGGCCGGAAAAGTGCACTATCTCGATTGAAATAGACCATAAACAGGACTCCCGCCGCGTGAAAAACGGCGGGAGTTTTTGCGTTCTGTCCTCCGTGCAAATACAACTGAAAAACGCTCGTGCTGGGGCTTGGTGAGATGAAAAACCAAAAGATGCGGAAAAGCCCTTGATTTTTCGTTCCGAAGTGAGTATACTGAGGGACGTCCTGTGTAAGAGAATGGGAAAAATGTGCGCAATGGGCGCACAGTGAAAACAGAGGAGTGTTTCGATATGAAAATGATGCATGCGGCTGCTGCCAAGTACAACAGCATCAGTCTGATCGTCCGCATCCTGTGCGGTCTGGTCATCGGCGCGGTGCTGGCACTGACAGTCCCGGGGGCTGGCTGGGTCGCGGAGCTCGGCACCCTGTTTGTCGGTGCCCTGAAAGGCATTGCCCCGGTGCTGGTCTTTGTCATCGTGGCCAGCGCGCTGGCGCAGGGCTCGTCCAAGCTGGACCGACGCTTTGGCACGGTCATCTGGCTGTACATGCTCACCACGTTTCTGGCGGCGGGCATTGCATCCGTCACCAGCTTTCTGTTCCCGGTCACCGTCGTCCTGGCGGACGCGGCAGAATCGGACGTCATTCCTCAGGGTCTGGGCGAGGTGCTGAACACCCTGCTGGCCAACTTTGTGGCCAACCCCGTCAGCGCCATCATGAACGGCAACTACATCGGCATCCTGTTCTGGGCCTGCCTGTTTGGCTTTGCCATGAAAAAGATCGGTGCCGAGAGCACCAAGGTCTTCCTCTCCAACACGGCTGACGCCGTTTCCCAGATCGTCCGCTGGATCATCAACCTGGCTCCGTTCGGCATCATGGGTCTGGTGTACTCCAACGTTTCCAGCAACGGCCTGTCCATCTTTACCCAGTACGGCAAGCTGCTGGCCCTGCTGGTGGGCACCATGCTCTTTATGGCGCTCATCGTTTCGCCGCTCATCATGTTCCTCTATCTGGGCTGCAACCCCTATCCACTGGTCTTCCGCTGCCTGAAAGAATCCGGCCTGACCGCGTTCTTCACCCGCAGCTCGGCGGCAAACATCCCCGTCAACATGGCCCTGTGCGAGAAGCTGGGCCTCGATAAGGATATGTACTCCGTCTCCATCCCGCTGGGTGCTACCATCAACATGGACGGCGCGGCCATCACCATCACCATCATGACGCTGGCAGCGGCCAACACCCTGGGCATTCAGGTCTCTCTGCCTGCCGCCGTTGTCCTGAGCGCCATGAGCGCCCTGGGTGCCTGCGGCGCTTCCGGCGTGGCGGGCGGCTCCCTGCTGCTCATCCCCATGGCCTGCTCCCTGTTTGGCATCTCCAACGACATTGCCATGCAGATGGTCGGTGTCGGCTTCATCATCGGCGTGGTGCAGGACTCCGTGGAAACGGCTCTGAACTCCGCCGGCGACGTGGAATTTGCGGCCACCGCCGAGTATCACCAGTGGCGCAAGGAGGGTAAGCCCCTGCCGGACTTCCTCCAGAAGAAATAATTTTCAAAAGCATGAGAAAAGGGCTGGCACTTCGTGTGTCAGCCCTTTTGTGCTGTAAAAAATCAGTCGATCCGCTTTGCCTTGGTCAGCGCGTTGACGATGAGCGGGATCAGAATGAGCTGGGCAAGGATGCCGGGCACGGCGGTAAGGAGCGCGCCGGACAGGAATGCTGAGAACGGGAAACTGGAACCGGTGAGCCCGGCCAGGATGAACCGGACAGCGCCCCAGACCAGACGGCCTGCCACCATGGCGGAGAGGAGGGTGGCAAACATCATCGGCAGGGTGTGCTGGACCCGGCGGTAAACGACGCCGGAAACAAAGCCGTAGGTGGCCAGCTCAAAGGCCATGGAAATGGCAACCGGGAACATCGGGGGCATCCCGAACAGCACCGAGCGGAGCAGCGGGGCCACAAAGCCCACGGCAAGGCCCCAGGGGCCGCCCAGCACAAAGCCGCACAGCAGGATGGGGAAATGCATGGGGCAGAGCATGTTGCCCACCTGGGGCAGATGGCCGGTGATCATGGGCAGCACAAAGGCCAGTGCGAGAAACAGGGCCGCCAGCACGATGCCGCGGGTGGCAGAAGTTTTGGTTTTCATGGTGATTCCTCCTGAGGTGACGCAAAAAAGGGGCCTGCCCCGGCATCCATGCCAAAGGCAGACCCCTTCGTGGCGTCTGTTACAAAAAGTTTGGGAAAATGAGCTGCAAAGGGCGGGCTTCTGCCCGCGGGCCCGGCTTCCTGCCGGAAATTGTGAAAAGTATAGCAGAGATTCGCGGCTTTTGTCAAGTGAAGCTGCAAAATGCCCAAAAAGCAGAGCATTTCCGACGGATTTTGCCCGGTGATGTACATTTTGCTGAAAAAACTTGACCTTTTTGCACAGAATAGATAATATAAACTTGAACTATAGTGCAAAACCGCGGCAAACACCAAGGAATTGCGCGCCATCCATCTTGCAGATTCTTGCAATTCTGAGGTTCATACGGGAGGACCATCATGACAAATGCAGAAAAGCTCACCCTGGCAAAGCACGCCTGCCACATCCGCATGGGCGTGATCGAGGGGACCCACAGCGCCAAGTGCGGCCATCCGGGCGGCAGCCTGGACATTGCAGAGGTGCTGTCTTACCTCTATTTCGTGGACATGAACGTTGACCCTGAAAATCCGAAAGCACCGGACCGTGACCGTCTGGTGCTCTCCAAGGGCCACGCGGCCCCCGGCCTGTACGCCGCTCTGGCCGAGCGCGGCTATTTCCCGGTGGAAGACCTGAAGACCCTGCGTAAGATCGGCAGCTACCTGCAGGGCCACCCCAACATGAACACGGTGCCGGGCGTGGATATGTCCACCGGCAGCCTGGGCCAGGGCATCTCCGCCGCCTGCGGCATGGCACTGGGTGCCAAGCTCAAGCAGCAGCCCGTCAGCGTCTACGCCATCGTGGGCGACGGCGAGGTGGAAGAGGGCGAGTGCTGGGAGGCGTTCATGTTTGCGTCCCACTACAAGCTCTCCAACCTCTGCGTCTTCCTGGACCGCAACCATCTGCAGATCGACGGCACCACCGAGACGGTCATGGACAGCCACCCGCTGGAAGAAAAGCTCAAGGCTTTCAATTTCAACGTTCTGACCATCAATGGCCACGATTATGACGCCATCGAGTCCGCCATCAAGGCTTTCCACGCGGAAAACGACAAGCCCACCTGCATCATTCTGGACACCATCAAGGGCAAGGGCGTTTCCTTTATGGAGAACGCTGTGGAGTGGCACGGCAAGGGCCCCAACGATGAGGAGTACGCCATCGCCATGCAGGAGCTGAACGCAGCCTACGCCGCGCTGGAAGAGGAGGACAAGTAAGATGGCAGAAGTGAAGAAGATCGCAACCCGTGACAGTTACGGCAATACCCTGAAAGAGCTGGCCGCCGAGGGCCACGATGAGCTGGTGGTGCTGGACGCGGATCTGGCTGCTGCCACCAAGACGGGCATGTTCCGCAAGGCTTACCCCGGCCGCCACTTTGACTGCGGCATTGCCGAGGGCAATATGATGGGCGTGGCTGCAGGCCTGTCCACCATGGGCTATGTCCCCTTTGTTTCCAGCTTTGCCATGTTTGCCGCGGGCCGCGCGTTTGAGCAGATCCGCAACTCCATCGGCTACCCTCACCTCAACGTCAAGATCGGTGCCACCCATGGCGGCATCTCGGTGGGCGAGGACGGCGCTTCCCACCAGTGCTGTGAGGACTTTGCCCTCATGCGCAGCATCCCCGGGATGACGGTCATCTGCCCCGCTGACGATGTGGAAGCCCGCGCCGCTGTCCGTGCCGCCTACGAGATGCAGGGCCCGGTCTACCTCCGCTTTGGCCGTCTGGCGGTTCCCGTGTTCCACGACGAGGCCAACTACCATTTTGAGCTGGGCAAGGGCGAGCAGATCACCGAGGGCGATGACATCGCTATTGTGGCCACTGGCCTGATGGTCAACGAGGCCCGCATTGCCGCCGAGCAGCTGGCTGCCGAGGGCATCCACGCCCGGGTCATCAACATCCACACCATTAAGCCTCTGGATGAGGACATCATCCTCAAGGCGGCCAAGGAGTGCGGCAAGATCGTCACTGCCGAGGAGCACAGTGTCATCGGCGGTCTGGGCGAGGCTGTCTGTGCCGTCCTGAGCGAGAAGTGCCCCACCCCCGTCCGCCGTGTGGGCGTGCAGGATAAGTTCGGCTGCTCCGGCCCGGCCTGGGATCTGCTCAAGCTGTATGGTCTGGACGCTGCCACCATCTGCAAGACTGCAAAAGAGATGCTGGGCAAGTAAAAAATCTGCTTTTCCGGAGGCCGCTGTAAGTTGCAGCGGCCTCTTTTGCGTTTTCTGCCGCGTTGTGTGACACAGTCACGGAAAACGGGGGCCCAATGGGGTATACTAGCACCATCGAACACAACGATACACTCTTACGGAGGTAAAAACATATGGCAGTCATCAATATTACCAGCGCAAACTTTGAATCCGAGGTCCTGCACAGCGACAAGCCCGTCCTGCTGGATTTCTGGGCAACCTGGTGCGGCCCCTGCCGGATGCTCTCCCCCATCGTGGACGAGGTGGCCGAGGAGCGCGGCGACATCAAGGTGGGCAAAGTCAACGTGGACGAGCAGCCTGAGCTGGCCGGCCAGTTCGACGTCATGAGCATCCCCACCCTGCTGGTCTTTGAGAACGGCAAGCTGGTCAACCGCGCTGTCGGTGCCCGCCCGAAGAGCGGCGTCCTGAGCCTGCTGGGCTGAGATAAAGTATGAGAGCAAGCCCCATATCCGTACTGTAAAAGTGCCGGATGTGGGGCTTTTGTGTTTGAATGAAATACTGATAAATTTGGCGATAAAATGGTTGACATTTTGATTGTGGAACCCTATACTGAAAGTACAGGAGGTGGGCAGAATGAACTCACTGGTAAATGCGATCAAGAATACAGTGCCGATCACGCAGTTCAACCGTGGTCTGGCCGGAAAAATATTTGAAGACGTCAAAAAGCAGGGTGCGAAGGTCGTGATGAAGAATAACACGCCAGAGTGTGTTCTGATGTCGCCGGAAGAATATCTGAGTCTGATGGAAGAGGTGGAGGACGCAAAGCTTCTCCGGCTGGCAGAAAGCCGCTTGCAGAATTTTACGCCTGCGGAAACAATTCCGGCAGAGGATGTCTACCAGCTGGCCGAAAAACGTGCCGCAAAAAATAATTTATAATCAGGGCTCCATATCTGCACTGCAATGTGTCGGAAGTGAAGATGAATAAAACACGATAGAACGAGTGAATTTTTGAAAGATTGCATGGAATTTTATCAAAGTATGATTCTTCTGTGAATTTTAGCACTCTAGGCTTGACATTGCTAATAAACGGTGCTATAACAGGGCCGTGCTCAGGAGGAAGGGCAAAAGGAGAGCCGCGAGGCTCCCCGGAAAGCCTTTCCGAATGGACGCTTCAGATTTTTTGCCCCGACCCGAACGCCGGGATTGGAGGAATGATTTATGTTTATGCCGACTGTTTTCCATGAAAACCTGTTCGATGATTTCTTCGATCCGTTCTGGAATGACGCTGCACTGGAACGTATGATGAACCGTGAGGCTCGTGATACCTTTGGTAAGCGTGGTGCAAACATGATGAAGACCGATGTCAAACAGACGGACAACGGCTACGAAGTAGCGGTTGACCTGCCGGGCTGCAAGAAGGAAGACGTTCAGATGGAACTGAACGACGGCTACCTGACCATTCAGGCAGTGCGCAGCCACAGCAGCGATGAAAAGGATCAAGAGGGCCGCTATCTGCGGCGCGAATCTTTCTCCGGCACCTGCGCCCGCAGCTTCTACGTGGGCGATGTGAAGAAGGAAGACATCCACGCGAAGTTCGAGGATGGCGTCCTGCACATCGAGCTGCCTGCTTCTCAGCAGACGAAGGCTTTGCCTGAGAACCCGAATCTGATTGCAATTGAGTAAAACGTTGGTCGTGTGAGCCAAGGCACAACACGCATAGAAAGCCCCCGGAGAGCGGTAAAACACCCTCCGGGGGCTTTTTTGCGCCCAAAAGAGCCAGGATACGGTGGATTTGTCCGCTGAGAACGGACAACTGGCAAACACACCAGAAAATTTTTGCTGGAAAATCAAAAGGCTGTCACTTTTATGCTTTACAACTTTACCAAGATAAAGTAAAATGAAACCAGAACATCCTGCATCGGCTGCAGGAAAAGCCTGCACGGAACGTGCCGTGCAAAAGGCGTGGAAAAACACTGGGAAAGAAATGAGGAGACAGCATGGAGTTTGATCTTGCACGGCTGCAGCCTAAGGAGCGTGCCTCCTTTGCGCTGCGCGCGCTGTACGAAGCGGCGGGCTGCCGCAAATACCACATGGGCCGGTTTGAGGAGTATGGCCTGTATCAGGAGAACCGCAGTTTCCTCTCCTCGGAGCAGGTCATCACGTTTACCGACCTGGATGGCCGCCTGCTGGCCCTCAAGCCGGACGTGACCCTTTCCATTGCCAAGACGGCACAGCCCGCCCCGGGCGAAACGCTGAAATATTATTACCACGAGAACGTCTACCGCCCCTCGGCGGAGAGCCACACGTTCAAGGAGATCTCCCAGATGGGCCTGGAACTGCTGGGCGAGGTGAAAGAGCCGGAGGTGCGGCAGACGGTCTGCCTGGCGGCACAGTCGCTGGAGCAGATGGGCCAGCCCTGGGTGCTGGAGATCAGCCACATGGGCTATCTCTTCGGCCTGTTCGACGCGCTGGGCGTGCCGGAGGCCGCCCGCCCCGGCCTGCTGGAAACGCTGCGGGCCAAGAACATCCATGAGCTGCGGGCGGCTGCCAAAGCGGCGGGCCTTTCGGATGCCGATGCCAACGCCCTGACGGCCCTGCTCTCCCTCAGCGGGGAGTATGCCGTGGCCCTGCCCAAGGCCGCGGCCCTCTGCCGCAACGCCCGGATGGAGGCCGCCGTGGCCGAGCTTAACGCGCTGGCCGAGCCGCTGGCAAAGGCGGGCGGCAGCATCCGGCTGGACCTGACCCTTGCGGGCGAGATGGAGTATTACAACGGCCTCATTTTCCAGGGCTACCTCCGCCCCCTGCCCCGCCCGCTGCTCAAGGGCGGCCGGTACGACCTGCTGATGCAGAAATTCACCCCCGGGGCCGGAGCCATCGGGTTTGCCGTCTATCTGGACGAGCTGGACCGCCTGAGCGCCCCGCTGCCCCCGGTCCAGCAGCAGAAGACGGATAAAGTCATGCTGAATGTGGCCCTGCCCAAGGGCCGCCTGGGCGATAAGGTCTACGACCTGCTGGCCAGGATCGGCTACGGCTGCCCGGAGGACTACAACGCCACCCGCAAGCTGGTGGTGGAGAACCCGGCGGCGGGCATCCGCTACTTCCTCGTCAAACCCAGCGACGTTGCCATTTACGTCGAGCACGGCGCGGCGGATGTGGGCATCGTGGGCAAGGATATCCTGACGGAGGCCTCTGCCGATGTCTACGAGCTGCTGGACACCGGCCTGGGCAAATGCCGGATGTGCGTGGCCGCCCCGGCGGATTACCAGGACGACCCAAGCCGCCCGGTGCGGGTGGCCACCAAGTTCGTTAACATCGCAAAAAGCTATTATGCGTCCATGGGCCGGGACATCGACATCATCAAGCTGAACGGTTCCATTGAGCTGGCCCCCATCCTGGGCCTCTCGGACGTCATCGTGGACATCGTGGAGACGGGCACCACCCTCCGGGAAAACGGCCTGAAAGTGGTCACGGAGTTCATGCCCGTCTCGGCCCGGTTCATTGCTAATAAGGCCAGCTACCAGTTCAAACACAACGAGATGGAACTCATGCTCACAAAGCTGCGGGCAGCACTTGCAGAACAGGAGGCAGCAAAATGATCAAGCTCTATGATTTTGACTCGCTTAAGCCGGAAGAGATTTTAAACCGGGACATCCGCGCCGAGAAAAACGTGGAGGACGTGGTGGACGCCATCCTTGCGGACGTCCGCACCCGGGGCGATGAGGCCCTGAAAGAATACGCCCTCAAGTTCGATGGCGCGGAGCTCGAGAATTTACAGGTGACGCAGGAGGAGATCGAGGACGCCTTTGCCAACATGGACCCCTACTTCCTCGAAACCCTGAAAGAAGCCGCCGCCAACATCGAGAGCTTCCACCGCCAGCAGGTGCACAAGAACTTTGTGGTCAACGACAAGCCCGGCATCGTGCTGGGCCAGAAGTACACCCCCATTGAAAAGGCGGGTGTCTACGTCCCGGGCGGCACGGCGGCCTACCCCTCCACCGTCCTCATGGACGTCATCCCGGCCAAGGTGGCGGGCGTGTCCGAGATCGTCATGACCACCCCGGCAGGAAAAGACGGCAAGGTGAATCCCGTCATCCTGGCGGCAGCGGCCACCGCCGGCGTGACCAAAATTTTCAAGACCGGCGGCGCCCAGGCCGTGGCGGCCCTGGCCTACGGCACCCAGACCATCCCGGCGGTGGACAAGATCGTGGGCCCCGGCAACATCTACGTTGCCACCGCCAAGCGGAAAGTCTTCGGCAAGGTGGGCATTGATATGATCGCAGGCCCCAGCGAGATTCTGGTACTGGCCGATGGCGGCTGCAACCCCGCCTGGGTGGCAGCTGATCTGCTGAGCCAGGCCGAGCACGACAAGCTGGCCAGCCCCGTCCTTGTCACCGACAGCCCGGAGCTTGCCAAGGCCGTGCAGGCCGAGCTGGAGGTTCAAATCCCTCAGCTGCCCCGTGCCGCCATTGCCCGGGCCAGCGTGGACGACAACGGCAAGATCATCGTCTGTGCGGACCTGCACAAGGCCATTGAGGCCTGCAACATCATTGCACCCGAGCATCTGGAAGTCTGTGTGGAAGACCCGTTCGGCGTGCTGAACGAGATCAAGAACGCGGGCAGCATCTTCCTGGGCCGCAACGTGCCCGAGGCGCTGGGTGATTACTTCGCAGGCCCCAACCACACCCTGCCCACCAGCGGCACTGCCCGTTTTTCCAGCCCGCTGGGCGTGGACGATTTCGTCAAGAAATCCAGCTTTATTTACTACACCCGGGAGGCGCTGGGCGAGGTTGCCCCCCGCATTGCCGATTTTGCCGAGCGGGAGGGCCTGCACGCCCACGCCCGCAGTGTGACGATTCGATACGAATAAACCTCTCAGGCGCTTTGCGCCAGCCGTTCCCCTTTCGGCACTTCCGTGCCACCTCCCCCGGCCGGGGGAGTCTTTCCGATCAGGGGAGCCCTTGGCAAAGAGGTTTCGTTGCCAGTTGACGAGAACGCATTATCAGAAACGGAGGAACATCGAATGAGCCGTTTTCTTTCACCCCGCCTTGCCGCTGTCACCCCCTACACCCCGGGGGAGCAGCCGCAGGACCAGAAATACATCAAGCTCAACACCAACGAGAGCCCCTACCCGCCCTCCCCGGCGGTACTGGACGCCGTGAGCCGGGCCGAGGTGGAAAAGCTCCGCCTCTACTCCGACCCCGCCTGTGCCGACCTGCTCCAGACCGCGGCAAAGCACTTTGGCCTGCAGCCGGATCAGATCATGCCCGGCAACGGCAGCGACGAGAACCTCTTCTTCGCGCTCCGGGCGTTCTGCGATGAGAGCCACCCGCTGGCCTATGCCGACATCACCTACGGCTGCTACGGCGTCTGGTGCGGGCTGCTCCACATCCCCAGCGATATCGTTCCCCTGAAAGAGGATTTCACGCTGGACCCCGCCGATTACTACGGCCGGAACGAGACCATCGTCATTGCCAACCCCAATGCCCCCACGGGTCTGGCCCTGCCCCGCGGTGCCATAGAGGGCATCCTGAAAGCCAACCCCAACAACGTGGTCATTGTGGACGAGGCCTATGTGGACTTTGGCGGGGAGAGCTGCGTGCCCCTCATCGACCAGTACGAGAACCTGCTGGTGATCCAGACGTTCTCCAAATCCCGCCAGTTGGCGGGTGCCCGGCTGGGCCTGGCCATGGGCAATGCAAAGCTCATTGCAGACCTGAATCGGGTCAAGTTCAGCCTGAACCCCTACAACATCAACCGGCTGACCCTGAAAGCTGGTGAGGCCGCGCTGAACGATACCGCCTATTTCGACAAGACCCGCGCGGCCATCATCGAGACCCGTGCCTGGACGAAACAGCAGCTGGAAGCGCGGAGCTTCACCTGCCTGGACAGCCGCTCCAATTTCCTGTTTGCCAGCACGGAGCGGAAAAACGGAGCGGAACTTTACAAAAAGTTGAAAGAAAAGGGCGTGCTGGTGCGGCATTTCGATGCCCCGCGCATTGCCAACTGGCTGCGCGTCACCATTGGCACGCCGGACCAGATGCAGGCGCTGCTCGGGGCACTGGATACGATTTTGGAGGAATGAGCTATGCGGGAAGTGACGATCGAACGAAATACCAACGAAACACAGATCGAGCTGACCCTCAATCTGGACGGCGCGGGCCGCTATCAGGTGGACACGGGCTGCGGCTTTCTGAACCACATGCTGGAGCTGTTTGCCCGGCATGGCCGCTTTGACCTGGTCCTCACCTGCCACGGCGATGTGGAGGTGGACTACCACCACACCACTGAGGATATCGGCATTGCACTGGGGCAGGCTTTTGCCAAGGCTCTGGGCGATATGCGGGGCATCCGCCGCTACGGCAGCTTCACTCTGCCCATGGACGAAGCCCTCATCCTCTGCGCGGTGGATATCTCCGGCCGCTGCACCCTCAACTGGGATGTCCACTGCAAGACCGAAAAAGTAGGCGATTTTGACGTGGAATGCGTGCAGGAGTTCTGGCTGGGCTTTGTGCGCAACCTGCCCGGCACCGTCCACTTTGTACAATTTGCAGGCGAAAATACCCACCATATTCTCGAAGCCTGCTTCAAGGGGGCGGGCCGCGCGCTGGCCGAGGCCGTCCGCATCGACGCTGCCCACCGGGATGAGATCCCCTCCACGAAAGGACTGCTGGTATGATCGCAATGGTTGATTATGGCGTGGGCAATCTGTTCAGCCTCAAATCCAGCCTGGCCCATCTGGGGCTGGAAGCAGTGGTGACGGCCGACCCTGATGAGATCCGTGCCGCCGACCGCCTGATCCTGCCGGGGGTGGGAGCCTTTGGGGATGCCATGGAGAAACTCACCGCCACGGGCCTTGTGCCGGTAATCAAAGAAGAGGCCCGGAAAAAGCCCTTGCTGGGCATCTGCCTGGGGATGCAGCTCCTGTTTGAGAAGAGCTATGAGTACGGCGAGCACCAAGGCCTTGGCTTTGTCCAAGGCGAGGTCTGCCCGCTGGAGCCGGACCTGAAAGACCCGGCGCTGAAAGTACCCCAGATCGGCTGGAACGCCCTCCACATCCTCCGGGACGACCCGCTTTTCCAATATATCCAGGAGGGCGAGTACGTCTATTACGTCCACAGCTATTACGGCAGACACTGTACCGCCAGTACGCTGGCCGTCAGTGATTACTCCATCCCGGTCACGGGCGTGGTGCGGGCGGGCAAGGTGTACGGCACGCAGTTCCACCCGGAGAAGAGCGGCGACACCGGACTGCGGATCTTAAAGGCGTTTGCAGAATTGTGAGGAAATATCATGAAGCTATATCCCGCCATTGACCTGCGGAATGGTCAGGTCGTCCGCCTGACCCAGGGCGATTACGATAAAATGACCGTCTACGGCACCGACCCCTGCGCCCAGGCGCGGCAGTTTGTGGCCGCAGGGGCAAAATATCTCCACGTTGTCGATCTGGACGGCGCAAAGGACGGCACCCTCTCCAACTATGACACCATTGCCGCGCTGGCAAAGCAGGGCGGCCTGTACATCGAGGTGGGCGGCGGCATCCGCACCGAGGAGCGGATCGAAAAATATCTCTCCCTCGGCGTGGGGCGCTGCATCCTGGGCAGCGTGGCCGTGACGGATTTTGAGTTCACGGCCCGGATGCTGCAAAAGTACGGCGATCAGATCGCGGTGGGCGTGGACGCCAAAGATGGCTTTGTTGCCATCCACGGCTGGAAAGAGGTCAGCGCCGAAAAGGGCGTGGACTTCTGCAAGCGGCTGGCGGCAGCGGGCTGCAAAGCCATCATCTACACGGATATTGCCTGCGACGGCGCCATGCAGGGCACCAATCTGGCCCTCTACCGCCAGCTCTCGGCCGAGGTGCCGGGGGTGGAGTTCACGGCCAGCGGCGGCATTTCCTCGGAGGCAGAGCTGCTGGAGCTGGAGCGGATGGGGGTGGCGGCCGCCATCCTGGGCAAGAGCCTTTACACCGGGGCGCTGGACCTTGCCCGCTGCGTACAGCTGGTACAGAAATAAACGAAAGGGAAACGCAAGATGATCACAAAACGCATCATTCCCTGTCTGGATGTCCGGAATGGCCGGGTGGTCAAGGGCACCAACTTTGAGGGCATCAAGGATGTGGCCGACCCGGTGGAAATGGCCCGGCGCTACAACGCTGCCGGGGCCGATGAGCTGGTGTTCTACGACATCACGGCCAGTTTTGAGGGCCGTGCCCTCTTCACGGAGATCCTGACCCGGGTGGCCAGCGAAATCTTCATCCCCCTGACGGTGGGCGGCGGCATCAACACGCTGGAAGATTTTGACCGGGTGCTCAAGTGCGGGGCCGATAAGGTCAGTGTCAACTCGGGAGCCCTCAAGAACCCCAACCTCATCCCGGCGGCGGCCCAGCGGTATGGCAACCAGTGCGTCGTCCTCTCGGCAGACGTCAAGCGGGTGGACGGCCAGTTCCGCGTTTTTGCCAAGGGCGGGCGCGAGGATACGGGCCGGGACGCGCTGGACTGGATCGCCTGGGCCGTGGACCACGGCGCGGGCGAAGTCTGCCTCAACAGCATTGACACGGACGGCGTCCGGAACGGCTTTGACCTCGAGATGCTGGACGCCGTTGCCGGCCGGGTCAGCGTGCCCATCATCGCCAGCGGCGGCGCGGGCAAAAAAGAGGATTTTTTGGAGCTGTTCGGCCACAAGGGCATCGACGCGGGCCTGGCGGCGGGCATTTTCCACCAGAAGCTGCTCACCATCCGGGAGTTAAAGGAATACTTAAATAAAAATGGTGTGGAAATGCGGCTGTGAACCCCTTGCGTTTCCCATCGGAATCGGATAAACTATAGGTGTCCCCATTCGGGGCGGGAGTATTACCATGGAACTGAAATTTGATGAAAAAGGTCTGATCCCTGCCATCGTGCAGGACCACTACACCAAAGAGGTGCTCACCCTTGCGTACATGAACGCCGAGACGCTGGCGCTGACCATTGCGGAGGGCCGCACGGTCTTCTGGAGCCGGAGCCGTCAGGAGATCTGGCGCAAAGGCGAGACCAGCGGCAACGTGCAGCGGGTGGTGTCCATCACCGCCGACTGCGACGCGGACGCCCTGGTGGTGGAAGTGGTAAAAGCGGGCCCCGCCTGCCACACCGGCGCGGAGAGCTGCTTCTTCAACGAAGTGTATGTCTCCCCGGAGCTCAAGCAGTTCAGCTGGCAGGGCCTGTACGACCTCATCAAGGGCCGCAAGACCAGCCCCAAGGAGGGCAGCTACACCACCTACCTGTTTGAGAAAGGCAAAGAGAAGATCCTCAAAAAGGTGGGCGAGGAGTGCACCGAGGTCATCATCGCGGGCGAAAAAGAAGACAACGCCGAGACCATTTATGAGATCAGCGACCTGGCTTACCACGTGCTGGTACTGATGGTGCAGGCGGGCATCACGGTGGAGGATATCACCCGTGAGCTGGAAAAACGACACGTTATTGACCACAAGGTCAAACAGGAAAGGATGCAGTGAGTTCACTATGGCAGATTTCAAGAAGTCCAGTGTACATTGTCACTCGACGATGTGCGACGGCAAAAACACCTTGCAGGAGATGGCCAGCGCGGCCTGCGCGCAGGGCCTGACCACATTGGGCTTCACGGGCCATAGCTATACCCAGCGTGACCGCGAATACTGCATGAGCCCCAGCCGTACCGCTCAGTACAAGGCCACCATTGCCAAGCTCAAGACCGAGTATAAGGGCAAGGTGGATATCCTCTGCGGCATCGAGTGGGACATCCTCAGCGAGGATAAGCGCGTCGGCTATGATTACTGGATCGGCAGCGCGCACCACCTGTACGGCAAGAACACGGGCAAGTATTATGAGATCGACTTCCGCCCGCAGGACCTGCACGACTGTATTTACGATGATTTTGACGGCGACCCGCTGGCCGCTGTGGAAGCCTACTTTGCCGAGGTGGAAAAGGTGGCGGCCATGAAGCCGGACATCCTGGCCCACATCGACCTCATCAAGAAGCTGAACGCCGAGGGCGAGTTCTTTGATGAAGAGTCTCCCCGCTACAAGGCAGCTGCCCTCAAGGCGCTGAACGCGGCCAAAGAGAATGGCTGCCTGCTGGAGGTCAACACCGGCGGCGTCTACCGCGGCTACCGCAAGGACTTCTACCCTGGCCCCTGGCTCCTGACCGAGTGGCACAAGATGGGCGGCAAGGTCATCATCACCTCCGACGCCCACGATACCGCCAGCCTGACCTTTGGCTTTGATGAGGCCGCTGAGGCGGTGAAAGCCGCAGGCTTTTCCAGCGTGGAGGTGCTCACCGTCAACGGCTTTGAGACCCAGGAGCTGTAAACAACAAGTAAAATGAGACAAGGCTGCTGTGCAACTGCATGGCAGCCCTGTTTTTGCGATAAATTTTGAGAGGCAGGAACCCTATGACCCAGACCATCCCCGCAAAGAAAAATTCCTTCAACCAGAGTGTGGACCTGATGAACGGCCCCATTTTCAAGAGCCTGTTCATCTTCATGCTCCCCATTTTTGTTTCCAACCTGTTCCAGCAGCTGTATAATACCGTGGACACCATGATCGTGGGCAATGTGCTGGGCGACACGGCATTGGCCGCCATTGGCTCCTGCGGCTCGATCTACGAGCTTCTGGTCGGATTTGGTATTGGTATTGGAAACGGCCTTGCCATCGTTGCAGCGCGCTCCTACGGGGCCCAGGACGAGGACCTGCTCAAGAAGACCGTGGCAGGCTCTCTCGTCATCGGATTTTTGTCCTCCCTCTGCATCACGCTGGCAGGCCTTGTGGGCCTGCACCCGCTGCTGGTGCTGCTGGACACCCCGGCGGAGATCCTGGAAGAGGCCTACAGCTATATCATCATCATTGACGTAGGCGTGCTGGTCATGTTTGCGTACAACCTCTGTGCAGGCCTGCTCCGGGCCATCGGCAACAGTTTCATGCCGCTGGTCTTTCTGCTGATCTCCTCGGGCCTGAACGTGGCGCTGGACCTCGTGTTCATCGCCGTCGTCGGCATGGGGGTCAAGGGAGCGGCCGTGGCCACTGTCATTTCCCAGGGCGTTTCGGTGGTGCTCTGCATCTTCTATGTCCTCCGCAAGACCCGCGTGCTGGTGCCAGAGCGCAAGCACTTCCAGGTGGGCAGAAAGCTCTACTGGGACCTGTTCAGCCAGAGCATCTCCATGGGCCTCATGAGCAGCATCGTCTCGGCAGGCTCCGTGGTGCTGCAATATGGCATCAACGGGCTGGGTACGCTGGTCATCGCCGGACACACCGCCGCCCGGAAGATGTTCGCCTTTACGGATATGCCACTCATTGCCATGGCGAATGCAGGTTCCACGTTCGTCTCCCAGAACTACGGCGCCAACCACCCAGACCGTGTCCGCAAGGGGATGCGGGAAATTTACCTTTATTCTGTGGTGGTGGCCGTGCTGGCTGTTCTGTTGATGAACGTGGGCGCCGAGTGGATGATCAAGCTGATCTCCGGTTCCGGCGAGGCTGTGGTGCTGGAAAACGGCGCAAAATATTTGATCTGGAACGCGCCGTTCTACGCGGTGCTGGGTGTGCTGCTCTCCACCCGCTATGCCCTGCAGAGCCTGGGTCAGAAAGTGCTGCCCCTCTTCTCCAGCGTCATTGAATTCGTGGGCAAGATCCTGTTCGTGCTGTTCTTCATCCCCCACTTTGCCTACGATGCCGTCATCCTCTGCGAGCCCATCATCTGGTGCTTCATGACCATCGAGCTGGTGCTGGTCTACCTGCATGACCCGTTTGTGTTCCCGAAAAAAGCGAAAAATTAAGAATAAAACGCAAGAAAAGCGCTGCCAATGGCAGCGCTTTTTTGTTACGAGGATCTGAATTTTACAGTGCCGAATACCCAAAACTGTTGACCAAGGCGTCAATGTGCTGGCCTGCCTTGCACAGGGGGCACTCGCGGGAATCGTAGCTGGCGTAATCGGGCAGGCTGGAGGGGTCAAAGATGGAAGTCACCGGGATGCCGGCGCACGCGGTGGTGGTGGCAAAGATGGCGGACAGGCCGGCCACCGTGCCGCCGTAGTAGCTGACAGCCTCGACCGCGGCCTGCGCCGTGTAGCCGGTGGTGATGGAGGCGGCCAGGATGAGCACATGCTTGCCCTTGACCATGGGGGCCAGATTGTCACGCAGGATGATCTGGCTGCCGGTGGTGTACTCCGGGGTAATGACGTAGATGGTCTGGTGGGCGTTCATGTTGGAGAAGCCGTCTTTCGTCAGCTCGTTGGCCAGACAGGTGCCGATGACCTGGGTGCCGTCCAGGCAGAGGACAGTGTCCACGATGGTGCTGTGCTGGTAGGCGGCCACCAGCTCTTTGGCCACGGCTTTGGCTTCGGACAGGCGGGCTTTCTGGGTGGTCACGTCGATGTAATAGTTGATATGGCTGTGGCTGGTGGCAAAATGGCCTTTGGCCACGCGCAGGAACAGACTGCTCTTATTGGTGGGAAGCTTTACCATATTGATCATAACTGCAACACTCCTGTTCTGATAAATGCGGCGCGGACGCCCTTGCCGAAAACACAAACAGCACAGCAGCTCTCCTGAGCCCGCCGCTGTGCTCCCCTCCGTTTTCATGCATCTATTGTAACAGCAAGCGGGCACTGTGCACAAGACACAAAACCACTAAAAATCCAACCGAAAACTTGAGCAGTATGACGTGAAAAGGGCGCAAAAAAACCGCCCGGCACTGCCGGGCGGCGGAAATCGCAAAAACTGAATTACTTAGCCATATTGCTGAGAATATACTCACCGGTCAATTTCCAAGTGGCACCATACTCAGTGTAGGGGTCGGCATCAGGCTGATAGAAGAAAGTAACGACGTCTTTTTCGCCCAGAGAGGAAACACCAGAAATAGTAATAGTGCCCTCAGCGGTCTTGTCTTTCTTCAACTGGGCATTGTAAAGCTCTTGACTAATCTTCAGATTGCTGAAATCAGAAGCATACTTCTTGGTGGTTTCTTTCCCGGAATCGTCGGTACTGGTAATACCGACATAGAAGCAAGAATTGTTGACACGCATCGGATTGCCGCGACCGCACTTAACGCTGAAATCAAAAGTAAGCGTGCGATCGGAAGCATTATAAGTTGCACCAGAAAGCGTGGACTGTGCCTGCAGGACGGTGATTTTACCATACTCCGTACGGGTAGCTTTGTTATCATCCTTGGAGCAGCCAGTGAACATGCTGGAACCAGCCACAGCCACAGCAGCAACAGCGGTATATTTCAGGAAAGAGCGGCGAGAAAATGTTAAGGACATAATCGTTCCTCCTCGTATGTACAAATACAATTTTGCAATTTTGCTCAAAAAGCATTACCTATAAAATAGGCGAAAACAAAGCAAATGTCAATGGTTTTGCAAATGTTTTTGTGAAACTTTTGGCCTTGCTCTGTCCAAAACTGACGAAATTTCGTCCCGCAAGATCAGGCTTTGGCCACATCGGAAGCGCTCAGGCTGAAAGTGAGCGTCTTGTTGGTGACAAAGGTCGGGGTATAGGTGACCGTGATCTGCTGCCAGCCGGTGGGCACCATGCAGACCAGCTCAATGTAGCCGGAGCGCTGCGGGGGCAGGCTGGGGGCATCGGTAAAGGTTTCGGTGGTGCTGTCGTACAGGGAGATGTAAGCGCCGCTCTCCACGTCGGCACCGTCGCAGACCACGGCGAAATCGGTGGTGGAAGCAGACAGAGCGTGGAAGTAAGGAGCCGTGTTGGCAGCCTTGGCGGCATCGGTATTCAGCGGGTAAGCGGCGTTGATCTCTGCAATGTTGGGGGCACCGATGTTGAACGTGACGCTGGAAGAGCGGTTGACGGCGGTGACCAGCACAGCCACATACTCATGGCCCGGGACATCGGGGGCGGAAGTCAGGGTAAAAACGCTGGTCAGCTGGACGCCCAGATTGTTCCAGTTGCTGACCTTATCGCCGACTTTGACCTCGACAGAAGCATTGGAGCTGGACTGGCAGCCGCCCAGCAGAGCAGCCGTGCCCAGAGCGGCGGCAGAAGCACCGGTGCACTTGAGGAACGTGCGGCGGGAAATTTTATTGGACATGGGAAATGCCTCCTTCTATTGAATGCAGATCATGAAACGCTTTTCTGATACTTCGTTTATAACATCTTTTGCACCAGGATGCAAGCATTTACGTCCAGAATTTACACTTGTTTCACAGGGAGCAACAAAAACCTCACGGCTCCGGGGTCAGGCCTTTGACATGGGTCTCGCTGGTCTTGACCAGGTTGAGCAGGCTGGGGGTGTACAGCGGGAACTCGCGGGTCAGGCTCTCGGTGGTCATGGCGAGGCTGGAGGGGTCCTTGACGCCCTCGCCGCCGTTGACATCCTCCCCGGCCAGCAGGGCCTCCACGTTGGATTCCGCCATCTTCATCACGGCGTCGGAGTAGCCGGGCCAGCGGCGGGCCTCCACGCCAAACAGGCTCTGGGCGTTGTGAGGCTCGGCAGAATAGAGCAGCCGGAACATCTTGGCCACAGCCATCATCAGGTAGCTGCTCACCTCGGTGGTCAGGGCCTTGCTGTGGCACTGGCCGATCTTGGCGTACAGCACGTTGAGGCTGTTGGAGATCAGCTTTTTGTTCATGGTGGGCAGCACGCTGCCGTGGTAGATGTTGTCTTTCATCTTATCGGGGTTGGGCAGGTCCTCGGCCGAGAGCATCATGCCGTTGCGCTCGGCAGAACGGCCCAGCAGATAATCACAGGAGACATTATAATAATCGGCCACTTTGACCACAAAGTCCAGGCCGCATTCGCGGATGCCTTTCTCGTAGTGGGAGAGCAGGGCCTGCGAGACACCCAGATCCTCCGCAGCCTGTTTCTGGGTGATGCCGCGCTCCTTGCGCAGAAGTTTGATGATACGGTTAAATTCCATGATGTTTTTGCTCCTCGATGATGAAATTGGAACATCCTTGATTTTTGGTTTACAGCACGTTGATTATACACAATGGAAAACGACTTGTAAAGCAAGAAAAGTGACGGAATTTTTTGTCGATTTTCGTCATTTTTATCAAAAAACTTGCCCCTCCCCCATATCTATGCTAAACTAGAGGACAGAAAGCATACATTTTGTGGCACGCGGCAAAACAGGATCTTGCCTGCGAGGCCAAAATTCAGGATAAATTGAGGTAGTTTACATGAAAACGTTCAAACTTCATCTCATCCGCCATGGCATGACCGAGGGCAACCTCAAGGGGCTGTACATCGGCAGCGGCACGGATATCCCTCTGTGCGACGAGGGCCGCGCCCAACTGCAGGAGCTGAAAGAGCGGTTCGAGTACCCGCAGGTGGATACCGTCTTCTCCTCCCCGCTGATGCGCTCTGTGGAGACGGCCAACATCCTCTTCCCCAACGCCACCCACCAGTTCTCGGTGCACGACCTGCGGGAGGCGGGCTTCGGCGTGTTTGAGAACCGCCCGGTGAAAGAGCTGGTCAAGGATGAGGACTTTAAAAAGTGGATCACCCCCGGCTCCGGCTTTGTGCCCGAGGGTGCCGAGCCCACCGAGCAGTTCCATGCCCGCTGTGCCGAGACCCTGCTCAAGCTGTTTGAGTATATGATCCGGATGGATGTCACCGAGGCTGCCTGCGTGACCCACGGCGGCGTCATCATGAGTATGCTGAGCCAGCGTGCCCTCCCCTCCCGCCACCCGGAGCAGTGGATGGCCGACCCCGGCTGCGGCTACACTGTCCAGACCGATGTTCAGCTCTGGATGCGGGACCGCCTGGTGGAGGCCATCGACATCGTGCCCTTTGGCTATGCCGATACCCTGCGGGGCCAGGCCGAGACCGAGGAAAACGAAGCGTTTGAATAACGTGGGATCATAAGTCTGCAAAATCTTTGCCGCCGGGCACAAAACTGCTGCCCGACGGCATTTTTGCGGCAAAGAACGGGAAATTCCGGGCAAAAGCCTTGACAGGGTGCCCGGAATTTACTATTGTATAAAGTGAAACTTTTCCCTTGCAAGGAGGAATCCCCCGATGTCTCAATCTTTGTCGCGTCGTTCGTTCCTGAAATGCGCCGGGTCGGGTGCGGTCAGTCTGGCTGCTGCCCTGCTCACGGGCGTTTCGGCGGCCGCGCTTGCGCCCTGCTACCAGGGCGAACCTGCCCTGCTGGACGGCAAAGCTGCCGTTGAGCTGCTGGGCTATGCCCCGGCCCCGGGTCTAGGCGGTGCGCTGATCTATCTCTCGGTGGAAAATCTCTCTGCAAAAACGCTGGCCGTGGGGGCCAGCTACCTGCTCAGCCGGGAGGTCGCCACCACCGACGAGCTCTATACCCTGGGCGTGGGCCTCACTGCCCGGTGCGACGGCAAGCCTGTCCGCTGCGGCAGCTTTGCGGCGCCCCTCTACGGCGAGAATGCGGCGGATGCCTCGGCGTTCACGCTGAACCTCTCCGCAGGCCGCGGAGCCATGCTCCACTGCTTCTGTGAGGTACCGGAAAATTGGGAGACGCTGGAGCTGACCTATCAGCCTGCCTTTGCGGCCAGCCAGCCCATGACGTTCGTGGTGCGCCGCGGTGCCGATGAAGTCCAGCTGGGCCCTGTGCCCGCTTCCCCTGCCGAAGTGGGCAGCGTGGTGGACCTATAAAGATTCTGAGAAAAACAAATGCCTCCGCGTCAGACCGGCGCGGAGGCATTTTTGCATGTTTGAGATTATTGGATCAGATTTTCTCCGGCGGAGTTGGTCACGGTCAGCTCCTGCCCGGTCACGCTGGAAACGAGGGCCAGGTAGCTCCGCCCGGCGTTCAGGGTCAGCAGCTCGCCGTCGGCATCGTAAAACTGGAACGTGGTGTTGGTGCCCTGCGTCCAGGTGATGTACCACAGGTGCCCGCCGTTGAGCCAGACGCCGCCGCCCATGGAAAGATCATAGTCGAATGTCTGCTCGTCATCCCGCAGGGCGGAAGCGCTGAACAGGACGAGCAGGTTGTCAAAGGCTGCCTGCTGGCCGTTGTTGGCGTCCAGCTGCGGGGTGCCGTCGGCGTGGAGCATTTTGTAGGTGGCGCTCTCGGCGTCGTAGGCAAAGCCCGTGGCGTTCTGTTCGTCGAACTGGAGCCGGACATTGACGGCATCGGGGGCCGTGGCATCCGGGACTTTATTTTCCATGCTCTGGGGCAGCAGGGCCGGGATGGTCAGAGGCGTGTCCTCCCCGGAGGCGCTGTCCGCCGCCGCGGAAGCGGCCGTCGTCACCCGGGATTCGGTCAGCGTGGAGGAGATGTTCAGCGTTTCCAGCGCGCTGGAAAGGGCGCTGCCGCTGGTGTACCAGAGGGGCGCGTTGCTCCACCCTGCCGGGCAGGAAAAGGCGTTGCGGCCTGCTTCCAGTGCATCGACAGGCCGCAGAGAATAATAATCAAGATAATTCTGGTCGAATTGCCCGCCGCCGCGCTGGACGGGGATCACCTGCTGGCCTACCAGAAGCCGCCAGTATAAGTCTTCGCCGGCGGCCACCGGGCCCACCTGAGGCACAGCGTTCACAGAGGGATAGACCAGACAGAGCCGGGTGCTGCCCTGCAGCTCGGTGCGGGCTTCCAGCACCACGGAAGCGGTGGAAAGCCCCCACTGGGTGGTGCTGTCCGAGGCGTTCTCAATGCTCACCGCCACGGGGCGCTGGCCCGGCCAGAGCTGCTCCTGCCCGGTGAGCGGGTCGGTGGGAACAGGCTGCTCCGGGGCGGGATCGGATGGCGGGAGCGAACAGCCTGCCAGCAGGGCGGCACAGAGCCCGAGGCTGACAGCGGCCCGGAGCGCGGTTCCAATGCGTTTCATTCGCGTCTCCTTACGGTTGCAGGCATGACTGCCCTTACTGATAGTTGAAGCTGCTCCACTCATCATCGTCCACCAGAGCGAGGTAGGTCTTGCCGCGGTTGAGGGTCATTTCCTCGCCGCTGTCGGTGTAGAGCTTGAGCGGATGGGTGGGGTGCGGCTTCTCCCAGCGGCCGGTCTGGACGCCGCCGTGGGTAAACAGATAAGCCTGCCCGCCCTGAACGTACTGGACCTCCTGCACGTCGTGGGAGTCACCCGCATAGGCGGCAATGTTGGCAAAACAGACCACCACATTGTCAAAGGTCAGCTGCTTGCCCGTCAGCTCGTCAATGGTGTTGCCATAGGCCTTTTTGGAGGGGTCGTACATGGAGAGCGAGTAGGTCTTGCTGAGGCTGCCGTAGACCAGCTCCGAGCGGTAGCTGTCCGAGTGGCTGATGTGGATCTTCTTGGCCGAGGGAGTGCCGCTCAGCTTGTTGACCTCGTCGGTGCGGTAATCCGCAAAGCGGAAGAACGTGCTCTCGTAAGGATATTGCAGGCTGATGCCCGCGTTGGAAGCGGCCTGCCGGATTTCCTTGCCGGAGGTGAACTCGGTGTGCTCGTAGGCCACGTTGCGGCCCCGGCTGTCCCGGTGGGCCACATGGGGGTGGACGGGCGTGTTGAAGTAATTCTTGCCGCCGATGTTCAGGCCAGAATATTGATATACATTGACAAACTGGGTGCAGAAGATGCTCTCGCCGTCGTGGTAATAGAGTGCCTGCCAGGGCATGAGCAGCTGCAGGAACTGGTCGCGGCCGGAGCGGAGCGGGCCCACCTCCGGGATGTCATTGGCATCATGGAACAGCGCGCACAGGCGGGTGATACCGCCCTCTACCTTGCTCTCAATCAGGATGTCTGCCGAGCCGATGCCCCGCTGCGGGCGGGCATTCTGCCGCTCTGAGTTGGAGATGTTGTTGACCATCACGCCCACGATGCGGCCATTGGTGCGGTGGGCCTGTCCGGTCAGCACATCAGCGTCATAAACCGGCAGCGCGGCGGCTGCCTCGGACGACGCGGCCCCGGCCACGGACGATGCAGCCGCTTCGCTGGAAGCCGCCGCAGAGCCAGCCTCACTGGCGGCCGGTGCGTTGCCGTCCACCAGCTTTTTGATCCACCCGGACACGCCGCCGCCCAGCGCGGCGCTGCCCGCCCCGGAGCAGCCCGTCAGAGCCAGCAGCGCTGCCGCCATCCCCGAAAACCGAAGTACAGACCGACGAGAAATTTTCATTGCGGAAGACCTCCTGTAAAAGCGCTGGGCCGCCCGACCCAGCGCGGTTGGGTGTAAATTTTGATTGATTTGATTGTACTGGTTCTTGTCCGGTTTGTAAAGAGGAAGTTCCGGCCAGCACCGGCCCACGGCCCGGCATGTCCTGCCCGCGGAAAAAGAAATGCGCTTTTTTGCACTTTACTCTTGCTTTTTTTGCCCGGGTGTGGTAATATAATTCGGCAATATGTTTTATTGCATGAATATGCGCTCGTAGCTCAGCCGGTAGAGCATCTGACTTTTAATCAGAGGGCCAGGGATTCGAGTTCCCTCGAGCG